>Ga0163147_10006232_pt1 | contig 14075 bp, 15 predicted proteins | sample OliLakLV19MP6G1_FD_148597 | JGI IMG/M metagenome (GOLD analysis project Ga0163147, IMG submission 148597) | Freshwater microbial mat bacterial communities from Lake Vanda, McMurdo Dry Valleys, Antarctica- Oligotrophic Lake LV.19.MP6.G1 | ecosystem: Environmental > Aquatic > Freshwater > Lake >...
GTTTTTTAAAAACTACAACCGTTCATTACCTTTTGCAGATATTTTATTTGATAGATGGGAACGAGCCAAACTCTTAGGGTTTGGAGAAGACACCTCTATTTACGATAATTGTGTTATTTTAGGAAATGTTAAAGTTGGTAAAAATACCTGGATTGGGCCTAATACGGTATTAGATGGTAGTGGCGAATTAACTATTGGAAATAATTGTAGTATAAGCGCTGGAGTTCAAATTTATTCACACGATTCAGTAAAATGGGCAACAAGCGGTGGCGTTGACAAATATGAATATGGCCAAACAAATATTGGTAATAACTGCTACGTTGCTCCAAATGTAATAATTGCAAAAGGTGTTACTTTGGGTGATGGTTGCATTGTAGGTGCAAATAGTTTTGTTAATTCTTCGTTCAGTGCGGGAAGAAAAATAGCAGGAAACCCTGCTAAAATAGTATAGATAAATTTCAACTTAAATATTAAAACATGAACTTATTTACAAGTGATATTGATTGGGCGCCTGAAGCAGTTATAGCCGACACAATAGAATTATTTAATAAATACAATGTTAAGTGCACGTTTTTTTGTACCCATCAATCATCCGTTATTAATTCAATAAGACAAGATAAAAACTTTGAGCTGGGCATCCATCCTAATTTTTTACCATTAATGCATCAACAAAAAGGTACTATAAATGAAGCAATTGAAAAAGTTTTAGAAATTGTACCCGATGCGAAAGGAGTGCGCTCACATTCTTTAGTTCAAAGCACACCACTATTTCAGATCTTTCAAGATTATGGGTTAAAGTATGAAGCCAACACCAATTTGCCTTACAAAAACGATATTACTCCATATAAATTATGGAATGGTTTAGTTAAGGTATTACATAATTTTGAAGATGATGTTCACTTTATGTATAACTATTCTTTTAACGACACAAAAATAAATACATATACAAATTCATTAAATGTATTTTGTATTCACCCAATTCATATTTTTTTAAATACAGATATTGTTCAAACATATAATAATGCTAAAGCGCATTATCAAAACGCCGATGAATTAATAAAACACCGAAATACAAAGGTGCCAGGAACAAGAGATCTACTTATTAACGTACTTGAAAATCACCATACACATTTTAATAATTCATTAACTGTACATGAATATTTAAAAGCGGAAAATTTTATAGAATAATGGAAAAAATAGACCAGGTCTCTTTAAAAAAACATACCAGTTTAAATTCTGAGAAAGAATTTGAATGTAGCTATTTCGGAATGTCAAATGCGATTAATCCAAATACAATTGCTTTTGTTGATACTGAAAGATTTATTGACGAAATAAATAATAATTTAAATATCACTGTGCTTCTTTGCACCAATTATTTAAAAGAACAGTGCAAAAATAAGATCACAATAACTTGCGATGACCCACGATATTATTATTATACTTTTTTGAATAAAATAGTTGAAAGTAATTATGTTAAAACCCCTTCAGTAATAAGTCCAACGGCAATTATTCATCCAAGAGCTTATATTTGCGAGCACAATGTGGTTATTGGAAACAATACTTACATTGGGCCAAACGCTACTGTTTTAGCAGATGTAGAAATTGGAAATGATTGTTACGTTAAATCGGGAGCAGTTATAGGATCAGAAGGATTTGAATTAAAAAGAACAACAAAAGGAATTGTTAATGTTTTACATGATGGAAAAGTAATTATAGGCAATAATGTAAAAGTTGGTGCTAATTGTGCTATTCATAAAGGGTTTTCTTTTAGGCACACCATAATTTCCGACGAAGTTAAGATCGATGATTTGGTGTATATAGCACATGGCGTGCATATAGGTAAAGGCTGTTTTTTAATAGGTAACTCTATGATCTCGGGAAGTACAACTTTAAAAGAAAACATTTGGGTGGGTCCGGGTGTTACTGTATCAAATGGCTTAATAATTGAAAAAAACGCTTATTTAACAATAGGAAGTGTTGTTACGCAAGATGTAGAAGAGAACCAAAAAGTTACGGGTAATTTTGCAATATCACACGCAAAATTTATTCAAAAATTAAAAAAAGATCTTTAAAGTTTATGCAAGGAACAAAAAAAAGAAGTTTAGAAAATGATTATAAAATGTGTTCGCGTTGTATCTATGATACTTCGGTACCTTCTATAACTTTCAATTCTAAAAGTGTTTGCAATTATTGCGAGATGACAGATTCTTTAATTGAAGAGTATGGCACAGGAAAACAAAAAGGAGAATTGGAACTTAAAAAAATTGCGGAAGATATAAAACGTGAAGGAAAAGGAAAAAAGTATGATTGTATAATTGGCGTAAGTGGTGGAACAGATTCTTCTTTTATGTTGCATTGGGCTGTAAAAAATGGAATAAGGCCATTAGCAGTTCATTATGATAATACATATAATACTGCAATTGCTACTTTAAATATTACAAAAATAACTCAACAATTAAAGATCGATCTATATACCCATGTTGTTGATAATACCGAAATGGATGATATTTACAAAGCTTTTTTTAAGGCAAATGTTCCCGAAATTGATGCCGCATCTGATTTGGCAGTTGCTGAAATTTTATATAGAATCGCCTCAAAATATAAAATGAAATATATACTTGAGGGACACTCTTATTTGGAAGAAGGTGTTACGCCTTTAGGTAAAAATTATTTTGATGGAAAATACATATCTTCAATACATAAGCAATTTGGCAAAATGAAAATGAAGACTTACCCTCTAATGACATTTGCTCAGTTTATGAAATGGATTTTATTGCTACGAATAAAAAAGGTAAGGCCTTTTTGGTATATGGAATATTCTAAAGCGGAAGCAAAAAAAATTCTTATTAAAGAATATGGATGGGAAGATTATGGTGGCCATCATTTAGAAAACAGAATGAATGCATTTAGCCATAGTATATATTTCCCACAAAAATTTGATATTGACTATAGAAATAACACGCTGTCTGCACAGGTTAGAAATGGAAAAATGGACAGGAATGAAGCCATTAAAGAATATTATGAAACACTTCCGCATATCGAAGAAGGTTTAGAGGATTATATGAAAAAACGAATGGGCTTTAGTGATGAAGAGTATCAAAATGTGTTAAAAGCAAAACCTAAGTATTGGTACGAATACCCTACCTACAAAAAACGCTTTGAACATTTACGTCCTTTCTTTAAGATCCTATATAAGGCAAACCTGGTTCCAAAAAGTTTTTATATGAAATATTGTTTCCCTGTTAATTACATTAAATGATTACAATAATTGACTACGGCATGGGAAATTTAGGTTCAGTGCAAAATATGCTGAAGCGAATTGGAACGCTATCTGTAGTTACATCAGATATTAATGAAATTGAAAAAGCCGAAAAGATATTGTTGCCTGGTGTAGGTGCTTTTGATGCAGCGGTTAAAAAAATTGATGAGTTAAATTTGAGAACTGTATTAAAATATAAAGCACTCGAACAGAAAGTGCCTTTTCTCGGAATTTGTTTAGGAATGCAGTTGCTTACAAGAAGAAGCGAAGAAGGAGTTTTAAAAGGATTGAATTTTGTTGATGCGCAAACCGTTAAATTTAATTTTGGTAATGATGCATCTTTAAAGATTCCTCATATGGGCTGGAATTTTGTAAAAGAAAATAAGCAAAGTGAATTAACAAAAGGCTTTACACCAGATTATCGTTTTTATTTTGTGCATTCATACAAAGTTGTTTGTGATAAAAGTGAGAGTTCTATTTTAAGAACAAACTATGGTGGTGAATTTGATTCGGCCATTCAAAACGGAAATATATTCGGCGCTCAGTTTCATCCTGAAAAAAGCCATAAATACGGAATCCATCTGCTAACTAATTTTTCAAAGATCTAAGAATGTTACTGAAACGTTATATTCCTTGTTTATTATTAAAAAATTCGGGCCTTGTAAAAACAGTAAAGTTCAAAAACCCTAAATATATTGGCGATCCAATTAATACCGTTAGAATATTCAATGAAAAGGGAGTAGATGAATTGATATTCTTAGATATTGAGGCAAGCCCTCAAAAGCAGGAACCAAATTACAAACTGCTTGCAGAAATAGCCGATGAATGTTTTATGCCATTGGCTTATGGTGGAGGAATCAGAAACATTGAACAGGCGAAACGAATTTTTCAGATCGGTATAGAAAAAGTGGCGATCAATAGTTCGGCCCATTCTAATTTGAAATTAATATCTGAAATTACCGCTATTTATGGATCTCAAGCTGTCATTGGCGTTATAGATGTAAAAAAGAATCTTTTTGGAAAGCAGGAGGTTGTTTCAAATTCAGCAACAGTAAAGCATAAATATAGTCCCGAAGAATGGGCGCAAGAATTAGTGAAAGCCGGGGTTGGTGAAATATTGATCACTTCGGTGGATAAAGAAGGAACCTGGGAAGGAGTGGATGTTGCGCTTACCAAACGTATAACAGACATTGTTAATGTTCCGGTTATTGCGCATGGTGGTGTCGGAAATGTGGAGCATTTGAGGCAAGCTATTAAAGATGGCGGCGCATCTGCGGTTGCCATGGGAAGTATGGTGGTATATCAGAAAAAAGATTTTGGCGTACTCGTAAATTTCCCTGATAAAGAAATTTTAGAAAAAATATAACATGTTTAAATTTACTTACAATTACATTGAAGAACAATACAAGCAGGTTAAGGAGATGGGTTACAAATTTATTACCTGTGAAGAGTATGTAAAAAAGAAATCAATTTTAAAAGCTAGTGATAAGGTTGTAGTTAATAGAGTAGATGTAGATCTTTCTGTTAAGAAGACCAAAAAATTGTTGGCTATTTTTGATAAACTTGATATTAAAGCCACTTTTTTCCTACGCCTACATGCTCCCGAATACAACCCTTTCTCATTCGAAAATTACCGAATCATTAAATATTTAATCGAATCTGGACACGAATTAGGCTATCATTCCGAGGTTATTGATCAATCAATTATATGGAATGAAGACGCAACCGATTGTTTGCTGCGTGATATTAAAACAATGAATACCATGTTTAATATTAATGTAAAAGGCATTGCATCGCACGGTGGATTAACTGGTTTAAATAATTTGGATTTTTGGAAGGATAAAAAAGCTTCCGACTTTGGAATGTTATACGAAGGTTACGATCATCAACCCGAATATAATTTGTTTCAAGAATCATTTTATGTTAGTGATAGCGAATGGACACGCTGGAAGTGTTATGATAAAGGCGTTTTAGTAAAAGATGATAGACGTAATTTTGCAGAGCACGCTAAAGATAATCATCCGCTTATTCATGTATTAATACATCCTGATACTTATTTTGATAATCATTTTTATGAAAACGAAAAATAAATGATTCCTTATTATCGATTATCGCGAAATAGTTCAGAGTTAAAAGCTTTAGAACGTATTTTTGAAACAGGGAATTGGGTAGTAGGTGAATGCACTCTAAAACTAGAACAAGAACTAAAGATTCTGTTTAAAAAAAAGCACATTGTATTAACTTCTAATGGCTATTCAGCGCTTTTCCTCTCTATAAAGGCATTAGGATTAAAAAATCAGAAAATTATTGTGCCTGCCATAAGCACATGTTTTGCAATAACAAATTCGGTAATTGCGAGTGGAAATGAACCGGTATTTTGCGATATAAATATATTTGATGGCAATTGTTCTATTGAAAGTGTTAAAGAATTAATCAATAAAACTGGTGCAAAGACGATTATTTCTCCAAATCACGCAGGAAACATTTCAGACGTGAATGCGTTTAAGTCTTTTGGATTGACAGTGATTGAGGATGCGTGCCAGTCGTTTTTTAGCTCATTGTATTTAAATAGCGCATCGGACGCGCAGGTTTTTTCATTTTATCCTACAAAGGGTGTAAATGGTATAGATGGCGGAATTATTGCTACTGATAACGAAGACATAGCCACTAAAGCAAAGAAGATGGTTTACTATGATAGTCAGGAAGCTTATGATGAGGCTGAAAGATATAATTTTCGTTTTCTAAATATATGCGGCGCAATCGCTTTGGCAAATTTAAGTCATATGAGTGATAGTATTCAAAAATTAAATATGATTGAGAAGCAATATGATAAACTTATTGAAGACACTAACTCAATTCATAAATTAAAAAACAACAAATCGAATGTTTTACAGCGCTATGTTATTTATATAAACAGTATAAATTTAAAAACCAGAATCAATTCAAGTTTTGAAAAGGAGCAAATCGTCTTCGGAAAATACTTTAATTGGGTGTGCCCTTCGATTATTTCAGATCAATATGTGAATTCGAAAAAACTAATTGAAAATAGTTATTGTTTGCCATATTTTGAAGCTTTGCAAGCAGAGGAAATGCAAAAAATAGAGAGAACCTTAAAAAATGCAATTACGAAAGGCAACTGAAAAAGATAGCGAATGGGTATACGATATTCTTGAAGAACTGCGTAGGCCTGTTGCTTACTCTTTGGATCAGTTTAAAGATTTTTACAAGGAGATACTTAGCGCTAACATGTCGGAGATTTTGATATTAAGCGATCAAGATCAAAATATGGGAATGGTAACGTTAAATAAGTTTGCAATGCCAAGGTATTTAGGTTATGGTTACGAAATGGAAGAATTTGTAATTCATAAAGATCATAGAAGAAAGGGCTTATCATATACTTTAATTGAAGAAGTAAAAAAATACATTACTTCTGATAAAAGTGTAAGAAAATTATTAGTGAAATCAAACGGCGTTGATAGCATGCCTATTTATGCGAAAGCTTTAAATGAAACGGATCTTGTTTCTTACCAAGAGTATCTGAATAAATTGTGACCAAGATCGTAACTATTCATCAACCCGATTTTATGCCTTGGCTGGGGTTATTCAATAAAATAAAAAATTCGGATGTATGGATCGTTTTAGATCATGTAAAAAATAACCCAAAAGCCGCAGAGTTTTGGTGCAGGAGAGTAAAGATGTTGATTGGCGGAAAAGAGCATTGGATGTCGGTTACTCTTAAAAAGGATGAAAATGAAACATTCATACCTATCAATAAAATGGAATTGCAAATGGACGAACGCGCCGTTGATAAATTTATTCAGTCGGTTCAATTGAATTATAAAAAAGCGCCTTATTTTAAAGAAACATTTTATTTGATAGAAAGTTATTTTTCAAGTTTTGGAACTAATATGAATGAGAAGAATACGTGGTTCATAAAAGAAGTGATGAGCAAATTGGGAATTAGTACTAAAGTAGTTTATAGCTCAGATCTAAACCCAGCCTATACATCTAATGAAATGCTGATCGACCTTTTAAAAAAACAAAAGTCGACAACGTATTTGTGTGGTTCAGGTGCAAGTGGATATCAAAAAGATGAATTATATTTAAATGAAGGAATCCAGGTAAAATATAATAATTTTGTTCATCCTGAATATAAACAGTTCAACAGCACTCATTTTATTAAAGGGCTAAGCATTATTGATCCTTTAATGAATTTGGGTTTTAATGGAACTTCAGAGCTTCTGTACGCATCATGAAAATTGCCTGCTTAGGAAATATGAATAACATGATGTTTCAAATTGGGAGGTATTTATTAGATGAGAAACACGATATAACATTTTTTTTATTTGATGAATTTGAGCACTTTTTACCTGAGGCCGATACCTTTGAAGATATCAGTAAGTATAAAATCGTAAAACTGGGTTGGAATTTTGAAACTTATTTTAAAACGAGCTCACGCAGTATTAAGAATTTATTTAAGGATTTTGAATTTTTAATCGGAACCGATCTTTCACCGGCGTATTTATGGAAGGCTGGCATGAAATTAGATATTTATCTTCCTCACGGAAGCGATCTTTACGAGTATCCGTTTTTTAAATATCGAAATACGCCTGTACAGAAATGGGAGATAACGCCAAACATTGTAAGTAGGGCACAGTATTTTGGTATAAGGGAAGCTGTTACAATTAGCCTTGATCCTTCTGACGATGTGTATGAAGAGCCTTATAGAAAAATGCGTAGCAATAATAACAATCGAATTGGCACACCTCCATTCTTATATTTCAAGCAGTACACTATTGATTATCCAACCTTGTCAAAACATTATTCGGAATTGGTTGAATTAAGAAGTAAGTATTCATTTATTGTCTTTCAGCAGATTTCGCAAGATTGGAGTATGCGGGGCGACTATAAGATTGATAAGGGAAACAACCATTTAATTAATGGTTTTGAAAATTACCTGAAGCAAAACTCAGAATTTAAAAAAGACTCACTTCTTATTTTGATGGAATATGGCGGCGATGTTGAGAAATCAAAACACTTGATTTCTGAACTGGGAATAGAAAATAACGTGCGTTGGTTTAAGAAAATGCAACGGAAGGATTTAATGGCGGTAATACATTTTAGCGACATTTGTGTTGGAGAACTCGGCTATCGTGAGTGGTATAGTTACAGCAGTATCATGGAATTTATGGCTATGAAGAAACCATTAATACACCATCGAGGAGACGCATTTTACAAAGCCAAAGGATTAGACTTATATCCCATGGTGGATGCAAAAGATGCAACGAAAGTGGCAGAAACGTTTGCGGATTATAGAAACCATCCTGAGAAATATGTGAACATGGGAGAGGAAGCGAATGAGTGGATTATAAATGATGCTGAAAAAAAGTTACACATTTTTAAAAAGGCGTTGTCTGAGAAAACCTCAAATAATAAAATTAGGAATGCTTATTTAAAAAAGCTCAAGTACTCTTTCAATCCTCAAATTATTTATAACTGTATTTTTCTAAGGCTTTATATGATAAAGGCTGCATTAAGAATTAGAATGTGAAGTCAGTACCTGTTTCTATAATAATGCCCTTTTATAGTAGCGAGATATATATACGAAAAGCCATTCAAAGCATCTTAGAACAAACATATGAAAATTTTGAATTATTTATTGCCGAGATGACAGTAATGATAGTACAAGAAAGATGATCGATGAATATGATGACCATAGAATTAAACGATATCATAACCCAAGAAATTTGGGTTACTTAAAAACTTCCAAAAAATTATCGAAATCTTGTAAGTGCGATTACATTACTTTTCAAGATGCAAATACCGCACAAAAGGTTTTTGAAGCATTTAAAGATTACCGGTTAGATCCAAATAAATACAAGCAAATGGGTGAGGAGAGTTTTAATTGGTTAACTAAGCGAACGAATATGTGCCTTGAGCAGTTTGTAAATGTTATTGAATTAAAGCAAAATAGAATTTCTAAACCAAATAAAATCTCAAATTATTTTTTGAAGCGAATCAGCTTTTTTACAAAACCAGTAGTGATTTATAGTTATTTTTTTATGAACTATCTCCACTTAAAGAATTCGATCAAACGGATATTAAAACCCGGAGTGAGCAAACATGCTGTTTAATTCCATAGAGTTTTTAATATTCTTCCCAATAGTGACTTTGCTATACTTTATATTGCCCCATAAATTCCGTTGGGCAATGTTGTTAATGGCAAGTTGTATTTTTTACATGTATTTTATTCCGAAATACATACTCATACTATTTCTTACTATTATTATTGATTATGTTGCAGGAATCTATATTGAGAAATATCCAACGTATGGGAAAAAGCTTTTGGTGCTTAGCATTGTGTCAAATGTAGGCATACTTATGTTCTTTAAGTATTTTAATTTTTTTGCAACAAATATTAATGAGCTCGCAGATAAATTAAACTGGAACTATTCTATGGATCTGCTTGCCATTATACTTCCCATAGGTTTGTCATTCCATACATTTCAAGCCATGAGTTATACGATAGAAGTATATAGAGGAAATCAAAAGGCAGAAAAACATTTTGGAATTTATGCTCTGTACGTAATGTATTACCCTCAGTTAGTTGCGGGACCAATAGAAAGGCCTCAAAATGTACTCAAGCAGTTTCATGAAAAACACAAATTTAATTATGAAATGTTCAGACACGGATTGCTATTAATGTTGTGGGGGTTTTTTAAGAAATTGGTGATCGCAGATAGATTGGCATATTATGTCAACCCGGTATTCGATCAGTCGGGTGAATATGAAGGCATTTCAATACTCATGGCAGCTGTATTTTTTTCATTTCAAATATTCTGCGACTTCTCTGGATATTCCGATATTGCCATCGGTGCCTCAGAAATAATGGGGATCCGATTAATGAAAAATTTTGATCGACCGTATTCCGCAAGATCCATTGCCGAGTTTTGGACTCGATGGCACATATCACTTTCTACATGGTTCAAAGATTATTTATATATCCCTTTAGGTGGTAATAGGGTGTCAAAAATAAAATGGTACCGAAATTTAGTTATCGTTTTTCTAATTAGCGGTTTTTGGCATGGAGCAAGTTGGACCTTTATCGTTTGGGGTGGTTTGCATGCTTGTTATCAAATTATTGGAATTGTAACAAAGAAATGGAGAGAAGTAATTAGCATTAAAATCGGACTTACTCATTTTCCATTAGTACATAAGTTTATGCAAATAATTATTGTGTTCTTATTAGTAACTATAGCATGGGTGTTTTTCAGGGCAAATACATTGGAAAAAGGAGTGTACATGCTTAAGGAATGTGTAGTGGCTGTGCCTCAATATTTCAATCAGATCACATCTAATGATACATTTGATTTTATGAGACCACTGTTTTTTAATATGGAATATAAAATGGTATATGTTGATTTTCTGATCATTTTGTTATCATTAGCAATTTTACAAGGCGGACAATATTTAAACTTTAAATACAAATTGAAAACAAAGTTATACACTCTACCAATGGCGATAAGGTGGCCGGTATATTTCACCTTGATCTTTTCTATTTTATTTTTCGGAATGTTCCATAGCGATGCAGAATTTATTTATTTTCAATTTTAAACTTTAAATGTGGTCGCCAAGGTTATTGTTTTTTTAAGTTTATGTTTTGTTATTTTTTATTGCTTCGATCTTGTGCTAACAAGCAGAATTCCTCAGAACACAGTGATAAAAAATTACTGGCTATTAAATAAAAAAAACGAAAAATTCGACATGGCCTTTATTGGACCATCAAGAGTGCTAAATACAATTGACGGCTCTGTTTTTAAAAGCAAGTTAAATTTAACACCAATAAACCTTGGCCTGTCGGGCGCTGGCTATGCAGAGCAATATCTTTTATTAAAATTATTTCTGAAAGAAAATAAAAACAGTGTGAGGACGCTTTATATAGAGACGAGCTACTTCAATTTTATTGACCCGGATTCTTCATTTTCATATCCATTTCATGATTACTATTATTTTCCGTTTATAAAAATTGATGATGTTTATGATGTGATCAGGGATAATTCAAACCAAAGGTCGAAAGTGTTTATATGGCGGTATTTGCCATTTATTAGGTATGCAGAGTTTAATTCAAATTTTAGGCCGCTTGTTCTATTTGTTTCAAAAAAGAATGAAGGTAATTATACAGATGGATTTGATAGATTCGGAACTCAGCTGGAAACAAAGGAGAATGGCTTGAATGCTTTTAAGGTAAAAACATATTCAAACCCGAGTATGGATACTAAAACAATCGGTTATTTGAAAAAGATGATCGATCTGGCAAAGGAAAGCAAGGCCAACGTTGTTTTGTTTACAGCCCCAGTTTATAGAAAAACGCTTAAGTATTCGCAATCAGCACGGAAGGCATATTCTGATGAATTGCAAGAGATAATTCATAAGTATAAATTGAAGTATTATAACTTCGAAAATATACCGTTGTGCGACAGTATGACAAATTTTAATGATAATACTCATTTAAACAAAAAGGGAGCAATAATGTTTTCGAATGTGTTTAGCGACTCGCTGAAGAGTGTTTATCCTTAAGGAAATATGAATTTATCCTTGTGTTAAACGTTTCCGTTTCTATACTAATGCCCGCTTATAACTGCGAAAAATTTGTAGCCAAGGCCATCGAGAGTGTTTTGTGCCAAACGTATTCTAATTTTGAATTGTTGATCGCCGATGATTGTTCATCTGATAGTACCCTTCAAATAATTGAATCGTTTTCAGATCAACGAATAAAGAAATTTCATAATAAGATCAATCAAGGTTATTTGAAAGCATCAAATTTATTATTTGAAAAGTGTAGTGGTGAATTTGTTACTTTCCAGGATGCAGATGATTATAGTGATGTGAGCAGGTTAGAAAAGCTTGTGAATTTCCTTCAAAAAAATCAGAGCATCTCTTGCGTGGGTTCAAATATTAATAAAGTGGATGTAAAAAACGAGGTATACTTAAGCTCCTATTTTCCTTTGAATCACACAGAAATTGAATTAGGCTTCAAAAAAAATAAAGTTGTAATGACAGGGTCTTCTTTAATGATTAGAAAGGAAGTGCTAGAAAAGGTTGGTGGCTATAATTTGTATTTTGATAGATTGGGTTCTGAAGATGTATATTGGTACTCACTAATACTTGATAATTTTAAGGTAGCAAATATGAAAGAGCTATTATATTTTTATAGAGCCAACCCTAGTTCTGTTGCAAGTACATTTAAAGATCCAAGAACTAAAGTGTTACATAACTTAGTAGTATGGATGTACACGAACAGAAGATCGGGAAAAGAGGATCTTTTAAGGGCAGATAGATCACATAAAGCAAACGATTATTGCAAAGGCTTACTTCTGATAGAAAAAGCTAAAACAAATAAATTAAGCGCACTAACAGGATTTATAACGCTGGTGATAACAAAGCCCGCTGTAGCAGTTATGTTTTTTAAGGACTTTTGGTTTGCTTTTTTCAAAGTCTGAATCTGAAGTTTCATTGTAAACAACTATAAAAATTGAGAACAGATCTTTATCTTTTTACAACTCATTTTCCAACCGGTTTAAGTGGTGAATTATGGTTGTATAATGAAATTCTAATTACACATAAGAATTACGAGAGGATCTTCATTTTTCCAGACCATGATGTTTATGATCCTGTTTCGTTACCAAGCAATTGCTTTTCTCAACAAAATGTTTTGGCAAACAGCGAAAAGGAAGTGTTAACAGTTGGTGATCTATCCAGGATCATTAAAATTGTTTTAAGCGATTTTGTATCTCTTGCGAAACATGGCGCTTTTGCTTCCAATTTGAAGTATAATTTATCACTCATAAAAAAACTCTATAAAAAGGCAAAATACATTTCTAAACAAATTGAATCGCCTGAGAGATCAGTATTGTACGCTTATTGGTCCGATAATGCCGCCACTTTAGCATGCATGATCAAAACCTTCAAGCCCTCGGTAAAAGCAATATCAAGAGCGCATGGATATGAGATCTATGAGGACCTAAAAAAAGATAAAATCATACCCTTTAGAAATTATCAAAACAAACATATCGACTGCATTTTTTCGGTATCAAAAAAAGGGTTGGAGCATTTAAAGAGCAAGTATCCAAACTTTACAAATAAGTACAGTTATTCATATCTCGGCACAAACGACAATGAAATTGCACCACTCTCTTCATCAAATAAATTTTCCATAGTAACATGTTGCAATTTGAATATAATAAAGAGAATTGATCTTGTACCCTCTATATTAAAACACATTAAATTTGAATTAACATGGCACTTAATTGGTGATGGACCCGAATTTAAAAAAATTGAAAAATTGAATAGTGAATTGCCATCAAATATAAAAGTAGTTTATCACAAACACTTAAGTCAAGACAAAGTGTTTGATTTTTATAAGGAAAACGAAGTCAATGCAATATTAAGTGTTAGTTATTCCGAAGGCTTGCCTGTTTCAATGATGGAAGCTTTGAGCTTTGGTATCCCTATCATAACCACAGAGGTTGGAGGTTGTAGTGAAATATGCACTTCGAATACTGGCATTTTACTAGAACGAGATTTTAATAGTTACCATGTGGCCGAGAAGATCATCGAGTTCAAGAGCTCTTATATGAACAAAGAACAATTTCGTATAGGTTGCCGAGAGTTTTGGATGAAGAATTTTAGTGCAGAAAATAATTATTCAAAATTCGCTGCGGAAATTTCAGTTTAAATGATAAAAAAAAAGCAATAAAATTTTTAAAATAGTAATATATGATAAGCAGTATTAAAAAGAAAATTAGCGAATTTAGAT
>Ga0163147_10006239_pt1 | contig 14064 bp, 11 predicted proteins | sample OliLakLV19MP6G1_FD_148597 | JGI IMG/M metagenome (GOLD analysis project Ga0163147, IMG submission 148597) | Freshwater microbial mat bacterial communities from Lake Vanda, McMurdo Dry Valleys, Antarctica- Oligotrophic Lake LV.19.MP6.G1 | ecosystem: Environmental > Aquatic > Freshwater > Lake >...
CCCAGAAAAACAGAAAACAGAAAACAGAATTTTCTAAGAGAGGGCGCAGCGAAAACCGATAAAAACGTTGAGGTCATTGGGCGAGGAGTTGAAACGGAGGGCAGCGCGGGTGCTGAGATCGCTGCTGTTCCGCGAACCACCCCGCAGGATGCGCCGCCCCGTGGCAGTCAAGTCCTCACGTCCATCGTCAGTAGCATAGGGGTAGCTCTGGTACAAGGTATTCGTCCATTCCCACACATTCCCAGACAAGTCCAACGCCCCGACCCACGATTTACCCGTCGGCCTGCTCCCAACCTCTGCCGTTTGACGATTAGAATTGCCCTCATAGACCACGTTATCCGCGACGAACGCATCTCCCCACGGGTAGACCAACCCATTTGGCCCACGGGCGGCATATTCCCATTCGGCCTCGGTTGGCAGGCGTCCGCCGCGTGCTTCGCAATACTCAAGCGCCTCAAACCATGTAATACGTTCGAGAGGCCGGTTATCCCCTGTAAACCCGTTATCATTCACCCCGCCGTGGGTTCGGAAGTGTGCTTGTGTCACCTCGGTCTTATCTAACCAAAACGGATTCTCAATACATTGGGTGTGTACCGGTTCTTCATTATCCCCTACAGCGTCACTCCCCATCTCAAAACACCCCACCGGAACCAGCACCATCATCACACCGTCAAAATCACGTTCTGTCGGTATCCAATCGCTATTTGCAAAGACTGCTGTATGCGCGGATTGGATAATTTCCTCCGTCGCTATACGGTATGTCGGCAAACGATTGCGATTGGAAAAAACCAGCCAAGCCATAATCACCACGCCAATCACTGCAATCCCTACTACGGGAAGCGAGAGGGAAGATTTTTGTCTGGGCTTGGGAGTCGGCGCTGCATTGTTAGATGAGATTGGGTGACGCTCTCGTTCTTCCACTAATTTCTCACGCGCCAACTGCTCCGCTACGTGTCGTTCTTGTTCTCGTGTCGCTGTTACTGTCTCGGCCGCCACCTGTTTTGCTTCGGGAAATACTCGTTTTAGCGCCTGTGCTGCTGTCTCACTCACCACCCCAAATCGGCGTGAAATACGCTCAACAATCGGCGTCGGGTCAAGCGGAGTCGCCGTCAAGTCTATATACTGCACTCCGGCGATTTGCACAGGCATTTTCGTGCGATAGACCACCACTGGCAAAATCGGCTTTCTATCATGTTGGGCGTAGTCGATTTCGTTCAGGACAAAGCTACGCGACTGAGTGGCGGTTTCGGCGCGATTCACATCTGGCGACAATAAGACCACCACATAATCAGCGCGATCTAGTTCATCCTGAATTTGCGCCGCCCAACTTGAACCGGCCTCCAAGGATTTGTCCATCCATGCGGTCAGACCATCGATGGCGTTGAGCGCGTCAAACAACGCCTCTGCCAATGGCCGAGTGTCTCGCTTTGCATAACTGATGAAAATATGCGCCATATCGCACTACACAATCTGATCCATCTGCACGGTTCAGAGTATGGCATATCCGCATCGGACGCGCAACCTATCCGATAGGATGCGGTAGGGCAAACGCATCAAATCTCAAATTTCGGCGGACACTCGGTTGGGTGTCCCTACGAATGACGATTATGGTAGGGACGCGCAACGGCGCGTCCATCACCCTATACCATTTTCTTCTCTCATCTAAATTTTGATGCGTTTGCCCTAATAGGATACGGATGGTTCTAGGGCTGAGGCGGTGTGATGTGTACAATACATCACAGATAATTTTAGGCCGCTTGAAGAAGGATTAACCGATGTCACAAATCAAGATTTCCGCCCTATACACCTACCCGATTAAATCCTGCGGCGGAATCCGCCACCAAACCATCGGCCTCGACCAACGCGGCTTGAGCTATGACCGGCGCTGGGTGGTCACTGACCCGCTGGGTCAATTTTTCACGATGCGCGAAGTCCATCAGATGGCGCTGATTCAACCCACACTGACCGACTCCGAGATGATTTTGACCTACCCCGATATGCCGACTCTGCATATCCCGCTCATCACGGGGAACGGTAAACAGCTTGAGGTCGTGGTCTGGAAAAGCGTCTCCACCGCCGTCGATGAAGGCGATGAGGTCGCGGAATGGTTCAGCCAAATCCTCGGCACGCCCGCCCGCTTATTCAAGATGGCCGATGATTTCTACCGCAAGACCAGCACCGATTTCACCGAAGTCGCGGGTGAATTGGCCTTTGCGGACGGCTACCCGATTTTGTTCATCTCAGAGGGCAGCCTCGCAGACCTGAACAGTCGCCTGACCGAGCAAGGCAAGGATGCCGTCCCGATGACTCGCTTCCGCCCGAATGTGGTCATCACTGGATGCGATCCGTATACTGAGGATACATGGAAACAAGTCAGCATCGGCGGCGTGAGTTTTGAGGGGGTCAAGCCGTGCGCCCGCTGCGTCATAACCACGGTAGACCCCGCCACCGGCCAAGTGCCAGATGTGAAAGAACCGCTGGCGACTCTGGCAAGTTATCGCAAAAGCCCCAAAGGCCCGCTGTTCGGTCAGAACGTCATCCATCGCGGATTGGGGTCGCTGTCGGTTGGCGATGTGATCCTATTAAGCGAGGAAGCCGTCCATGGATAAAGAATCATCCCTCAAACTCCGTGACGGGCGCAACCTCGCCTATACCGAACACGGCGACCTCAATGGCAAGCCGGTTTTGTTCATCCACGGCAACCCCGGCTCGCGCTATGTCCGCCACCCAGACGAATCCATCGCCCAGAACGCGGGCGCGAGGATTATCACCCCAGACCGCCCCGGTTACGGCAAGTCGGATTTCCAGCCCAAGCGCACGCTCTTAGATTACGCGGACGACATCGCGCAACTGATGGACTCGCTCGGCATCGACAAATTCGCGCTGATGGGCGTCTCGGCGGGCGGCCCACATACGGCAGCTACCGCGTATAAATTGGCGAATCGCATCACGCGGACGGCCATCGTCAGCAGCGCCGCCCCGCTAGATCGTGAAAACCCCTACGAAAACGTCCATCCGTCCATGAAATCAGCCTTTAAGCTCGTGCAACTTTTGCCAGATTGGTTGGCGCTCATGATTTTGGGGCGTCAGACTCAAAAGCAAACGCAAGACCCCGAAAAATCGCTGGACGAACGCGGCGCGATGCTGTCCGATTTTGACCAGAAGATGCTGCAAAACCCCGCAGTTAGAGCGCAGGTTTTGGGCTACCGCAAAGAGGCGATACGCAACGGAATCAAGGGGACGCTGCGCGAGATGCAGCTTCTGGCCTCGCCGTGGGGATTCAAACTGTCGGAGATTCGCGGTGAGGTACATGTCTGGCATTGGGAAGAAGATTACCTGACGCCGATTCAGATGGGGCGCTATATCGCTGGGCAAATCCCGAATGCGAAAGCCCATTTCCTCCCCGGCGGCGGGCATTACAGCATCTTCGACCAATGGGGTGAAATCCTCACAATCTTGACCGCGCCGTAAGATACGGGGCGACTCGATGGGTCGCCCCGTATCCTATTATCACAAGACCGTCCGCCGCAACAGTTGAGCATTGGCCGCAACGATGATCGTACTCAGCGACATCAGCGCTGCGCCGACTGCCGGGTCAAGCGTGATGCCCCACGGCGCAAGCACGCCCATCGCCAATGGAATGGCGACCACATTATACCCAGCCGCCCACCACAGGTTTTGGATCATCTTGCTGTAGGTGGCACTGCTCAGTCGGGCGATTTTTACGATATCTTGCGGATTCGAGCGCACCAACACGATTCCGGCGCTTTCGATGGCGACATCCGTCCCCGCACCAATCGCGATACCGACATCCGCCATCGCCAAAGCCGGCGCATCGTTGATGCCGTCCCCAACCATCGCAATTTTCTTGCCGTTAGCCTTGAGTTCGCGCACACGATCTGCCTTGTGTTCGGGCAGCACTTGGGCAAAATAGGTCTTAATCCCCAGCGACTCAGCGACGTTTTTCGCCACGGCCTCGTTATCACCAGTCATCATCACGACTTCGATATTCATAGCCTGAAGGTCGCGGACGGCCTGTGCGCTCTCTGGGCGGATGGAATCAGCGATGATAAAGAAGCCAAGTACCTCGGCCTCGCGTGTCAAATAGACCACCGCATGTCCAGCCTTTTCAGCAGCTTCTCGCGCCGTGATAAGCGGTTGTGGTAGCGTGGCTTTCAAATATTCCAACAGGCGTGGCCCCCCAATCCAATGTGTCACGCCGTCGATGTCACCGCGCACGCCCCGCCCCGCCAAGCTGTCAAAATGATCAACCTTCGCCGGGGTGATAGACCGTTGTTGGGCAAAATCGCGAACGGCTTGGGCAATCGGGTGTTCGCTATCGCCTTCCAAGCCCGCCGCCAAGCGCACGGCCTCGTCCTCATTCAAACCGTTCGTGACAACACTCACCACGCCCTGCTTGCCTTCCGTCAGCGTGCCGGTCTTGTCAAAAATCACCACATTCAGGTCTTTGGCTGATTCCAATGCCACGCGCTTACGGACTAAGAGTCCATTACGCGCCGCCAGCGTGGTCGAAATCGAGACGACCAACGGGACGGCCAAACCAAGCGCGTGCGGACATGCCACCACCAACACGCCCACCGTATAACGCACAGCGTCGGATACATTACCCGTGAAAATCAACCACCCTATCAGCGTCAAAACGCCCGCGCCGAGCGCGATAAACGTTAAATAGAAGGCGGCGCGTTGAGCGAGAGTCTGGGCGCGGCTTTGGCTGGCTTGGGCGTCGGCCACCAATTTCATGATACCGGCCAGCGCCGTCCCATCCCCTACCCGATCAACTTTCACACGCAGCGCCCCACTACCATTGACTGCGCCCGCGATAACGCGCTCACCTACACGCTTCGTAACTGGGCTGCTCTCACCAGTCAACATCGCCTCGTTGACGCTGCTCTCCCCTTCAATCACCACGGCATCGGCGGGAATAGACGCGCCGGGTCGGATGAGTAGCACATCCTCAATTTTCAACTCAGACACCTGAACCGTCTGCGGCGAACCATCCGCCGTGAGGCGTTCAGCCGTATCTGGCAGCAATCGGGCGAGTTCTTTCAAAGCGCCTTGTGCCTGTCCCACGCTCCGCAGTTCCAGCCAATGCCCCAACAGCATAATGGTGATCAGAGTCGCTAATTCCCACCAGAAATCCATCATCGGCATCGCCCCGGTCATACTGTCAGGGATGGGTGGGAAAAAGAACAGTCCGACACTGTATAGGTAGGCCGTCACCACCGCAATGCTGATGAGCGTCATCATCCCCGGCTGCCGCATCTGAATCTCGTGACGCGCCATGCCCAAGAAAACCGTCCCACCTAAGAAGAAAATCAGGCTGCCCAAAATCGGCGCGACCCAATTACTGCCCGGAAAGACCGGCATCGTGAAGCCAAACCATGTTTGGATGGCTTGCGAATACAACAGCACTGGCACGGTCAACGCCAACGAAAGCCAAAACCGCTGGCGCATCAAAGGCAGATGGCCTTCGTGCATCGCACCGTGACCGCTGTGATCGGGGGCTGAGGCGGTAACATGCTGACTGTGATCATGTTCCGATACGGGGGTGGTTGCGGGGGCAGGCACAGTTTTTTGTGCTGCGGGCTGGTCGTGATTATGGTGGTCGTTATGATCCATGGGAGACTCCTCGTTTAGAAATATGGTGGCTTGTGTGTTTATCCTTATCTTTTCAGACGCCGTGACTGTTAACGTTGTAGGTAAGCATTTTGGCGTGTTTAACGCTATCCTAAGCGCGTAATTCCATCATATCCGCAAAAGGAGTCCCTTATATGGCGCGTGTCGTGTTCGTGATGGTTGATGGTCTGCGCCCCGACGCCATCAGCCCAGACCGTACTCCGAATATCCAACGACTCATCACCGGCGGTGCATCGACCTTGACCGCCCAATCGGTCACGCCGTCGATTACGTTGCCGTGTCATACCTCGATTTTTCACAGTGTCCCGCCCAGCCGTCACGGGATTACCACCAATGTATTTACGACCTTTGCCCGCCCGATCCCCGGCCTGATTGAAGCCGCCGAGGACGCCGATAAAACCTGCGCGTTCATCTATAACTGGGAAGAATTGCGCGACCTCAACCGCCCCGGCATGTTGTCGTATAGCTGGTTCGTCCGCGAATCCTATAACTTGTATACCGGCGACCAGCAAGTGACCGACCACGCCCTCCCACTCATCCGCGAGGGGCGCTACGATTTCACATTCGTATATCTGGGGACAACCGACTCAGCGGGGCATTTCTACGGCTGGATGAGCGAGGAATATCTTGACCAAGTACACAAGGTCGATGGCTATGTCGGGCAAATCCTCGACGCGCTGACCGAGGACGGGGTAATCCTGCTGCAAGCCGACCACGGCGGCCATGAGCGCACGCATGGGACAGATTTACCGGAGGACATGACCATCCCGTGGATGCTGTACGGCGCGGGCGTCAAACCCGGTCACACCATCACCCGCCCGGTCAGCCTCTTAGATACCGCGCCGACCATCGCGCATATCCTGAACATCAAACACCCAAAGGAATGGGAGGGGACTCCGGTTGAGGAGGCGTTTGTGTCGCCTACAGTACGTTAATCAGGTGGATGAAACCCAGCCGTAACCCAACGTTGACGCGCAAGTACAACTAACGCACGGTTCATTCGTAGACGCTCCACAGTTGCCCGCCCCGTGGCAGTTCGCCCTAATATACGGCAATTATCTTGTGTCCATGAGAAATGTTCATCCCAAGTTTGGGTGCGCGGATGATATAAGGGAACGAGTGTATTGGTTTGTGGGTTACTGGCGTGTGTTGCTTTGTGTTTACTACCGTTGCAGGTTGCACACGCGGCACAAAGATGCTCTAAGCTATCCCCGTAATTGGGAATGATGTGGTCAACGGTTAATTCTTGTCAAGTGTTTGATTCGCAACTTCGGCAGTATTCACAACAACCATCCGCCCGCGCTAAGAGGTCGTTTGGAAATTCATCGGGCGGACAAGTCTCGCCCCTACAGGACATCCTGTGACGCGATTTTGAATACACATCGCCAGAAATTTTGTAGGGGCGACGCTTGCGCGCCCGCCGTGAATAAACGATAAATTAGGTCTAATGTCGAATATTCAAACGGCCTCTAAGGCTTGTCGACGTAAGGACGCCCATGATGTATCACTCATTCCCTCAAATCATCCTGAGTGAGCGCATACCCACGGTTCTTGAGCAAAACCATCGCCTCTCCTTTGCGGAGTGTGAGGCGGTCTACAGGTTCTAGCAACTCATCTAACTTTATTTGCGAATCGTAAGAACGATTTTCTAAGTCTAAAAGTCCCTGTATTTGCGCCGTCATGATCGGTGAAACTCTAGACTTGGCAATCGCCCACAGTGCATCATCAGACAACTCTCGTAATGCCTGTAACTCTGCTTCTATATCCACGTTCATACTCCGCACCTCTATAGCCTCAGTATAAGCGAGACGCGACTTTCGTTTGCTTAAACGTCCCATCAGGTTTAACCTTGTGTTCACACAACCTCAAAAACAGACCTCTATACTTCCCGTACAACTCAAACAAGGATTTTAAGCTTATGAAGTTCTCGCGTTTGTTCTTAGTGTTCGCCGCCCTATGCGCCTTTGCGATTGCCCCTCTCCACGCCCAAGAACCCGTCACCATTTCGATGGTGCATATCTTCGGCGCAGAAAACGATGACCGTGGCGGCCTGATTCAAGCCGTCGCTGATGAATTCATGCTCGCCAACCCCGGCATCGCGATTGAACTATCCTCCCCCAGCACCGATTACATCGAATTGTTCAACGGCGCATTGCTGGCCGCCGATCAAGGCCAAGCCCCGACCATCATCCAAGTCGAGGAAGGGCTGACCCAGTTGGCCGTCGACTCCGGCTTCTTCGTCCCGATTGGCGACATCGCCAATCAGGAACAACTCGCCTCACTGGACGACCTCTTGCCGGTTGTCCGCGAGTATTACAGCATCGGCGGCACGCTCTATAGCGTCCCATTCAACGCCTCTAACCCCCTGATGTTCTACAACAAGGGTATGTTCACCGCTGCCGGAATCGACCCCGAAACCCCGCCGACCACCTTTGAAGAAGTCCTTGCCGCCTGTGCCGCCATCATGGCCGCGCCGGAACCCCCCTCGGCCTGCATGAACTTCCCCATTACCGCCTGGTTCCCTGAGCAGTGGATTGCGATGCAGAATGGGTTGATTGCCGACAACGACAATGGTCGCACTGCCCGCGCTACCGCCGTCAACTTCGACTCGCCAGAGATGGCTCGCATCGGTGAGTGGTACAAGGCGATGGACGACGCCGGTTATCTGACCTACAGCGGCACGCCCAATGACTATCAGGGCGAAGGCATCAGCTTCTTGAGCAAGACCACCGCAATCACCATCAACAGCACTGCTGGCGTCTCGCTATTCCAACGCTTCAGCAAGATTCAAAGCGTCGATTTGGGCATCGCCCCGCTACCGACCCCCGGCGCGGACGCGGTCAACGGCGTGACCGTCGGCGGCGCAAGCCTATGGGTGACGGCGGGAAACACGCCAGAACAGACTCAAGCTGCTGTCGATTTCATCTTCTTCCTGACCAATACCGAACACGATATGGCGTGGCATCAGGGGACAGGTTATATCCCGACCCGCATCAGCAGCATTGACGCGCTGACCGCCAGTGGTTGGTTTGACGAGAACCCGGGTTTCGCTATCGCGGTAGCACAACTGCAAGCATCGGCGGGCAATGTTGCCAACGCAGGCGCGATCATGGGGCCATCGGCAGAAGTACGCGGCGTATTGGTTGAGGCGCTCCAGTCAATCATCGACGGTGGCGAAACCCCGGCTGATGCGCTGGCGGCTGCCAAATCCCGTGCAGACGCGATTCTTGCCGATTACAACAGCGTCGTTGGGGAATAACGAGTCGTGAGTCTCAAGTCCTGAGTCCTGAGTGGGGTTAGCCTTATCTCAGGACTCGGGACTCACGACTCATCACTTTTTCTCTCATGGAAGATTCTCCGCGTTTCGAGCGTCTCTGGACGCGCACCGTCCTCGTCGGCGTAGTCGTCCTCAGCGCATACCTGCTCATCACCGAATGGGACGGATTCGTGCGCTTGGCGGCGTGGTTCTGGGCGGGACTCAGCGCCGCGCCGCAATCGCTCTCGAACATCGCCGCGTATTATGCCGCGCTACCGTTCGCCCAATTGCTCCCGTCGCTCATCATCGGAGCGCTGGTCGGAATCGGCATGACATGGCGAACGATTTATCACACCGCGCAGCCGCGCCCGATTTTGACCCTATTAGGCGGCGGGCTGGTCGGGGCATTCAGCGCCCAAATCCTCAGCGCGACGATTCAACACTGTACCTATTTGCCGGAAGTAGCCGCCGCAGAAACGATTGGCGGTTGGGTCATCACTGCCCTGAGCGCCATGATGTTTCTCGTGCCGTATTGGGCGTACCTCAAGCGTGCGCCGGTCAGCCAAGCTGGATATTTTCGTCAGCGTGGATTGGCTTACGCCTTTCTCGCGCCGACGCTAGTGAGCCTGTTCGTATTCTTGTATTACCCCAGCGTCCAGACCATCCTGCTCTCGCTCAACGCCCGCCGATTCCCGATTCGCACCGAGAAATTTGTCTGTCTCGGCAATTACGTCTCGCTGGCGGAAGACGCGATTTATCAATCCAGTTTTGTGACCACCGTCCTGATTACGCTGGCGATTGTCACCCTGAGCTTGGCGATTGCGCTGGGAGTCGCGGTACTGGCGAGCCAAAAAGTGCGCGGCGCGTCAATTTATCGCACCTTTCTAATTTGGCCGTTCGCGCTGTCGCCCGTCGTCACTGGCGTGATTTTTCTCGCGCTATTTCGTGACGGTCAGGCCGGGTTAATCAACTATGTGTTGACCAGCGGATTCGGCGCGGAAGTCAGTTGGCTGCGGACGCCCGACCTCGCCCGCTGGGTGATTGTGATTGCATCGGTCTGGAATATTTTGGGCTTCAACATTTTATTTTATGTCGCCGGATTGCAAGGCGTCCCGCCCGAATTATTAGAAGCCGCCGCCATCGACGGCGCGAATAAGCCGCAGCGATTTTTCAGCATCACTTTCCCACTGCTATCGCCCTATACGTTTTTCCTGCTCATCACCAACGTGACTTACTCGTTTTACGGGATTTACGGCGTGGTTGATGCGCTCACGTCGGGCGGCCCGCCGGTTGGGCCAGCGGGGATTTATGGCGGCGCGACCAACGTCCTGATTTTCAAGCTGTATGAGGACGCTTTCACCCCCGGCGCACCGATTGGCTCGGCGGCGGCGCAAGCGATTATCTTGTTTATCTGTATCGCGGGGCTGACGCTGTTCCAGTTCCGATTCGTAGAGTCGCGGGTGACGTATGCCGAATGAAAACCCCTCACCCCCTAGCCCCCTCTCCCACAAGGAGCGAGGGGGAACGATTGCCAACTCGCTTTCTCACAAGGAGCGAGGGGGAACGATTGCCAACTCGCTTTCTCACATGAGGCGAGGGAGAACCCGTTGGGGAGTCCACCTCGCGCTGATTGTCGTCTGCGGCCTGATTTGCATCCCGGCGCTGTACGCCTTGCAACTGGCGACGCTGACGTTTGACGCGGCTTTTCGCTCACCGCCGCAATTATTCCCGCCCGGAAACGATCTCGTGGAGAACGTGTCGGCGCTGTTCACGCGCTTACAATTCGGGAATCTAATGCTCAATACGACCATCGTGGCGCTGGTCGTGGTGGTCGGCAAAACAGCGCTATCGCTGTTGGCGGGGCTGGCGTTCGTCTATTTCCAGTTCCCCGGCAAGACGTTTTTATTCTTCGTCGTACTGCTCACGCTCTTGATGCCGACTGAAATCATCCTCTTGCCGCTATTCCGCATGATGTCAGAGTTGGAATGGGGCAGCCTGAATCCTCGGCTGGCATTGACCGTGCCGTTTTTGGCGTCCGCGACGGGCGTATTTTTATTCCGACAACATTTCGCCAACATCCCGCGAGAATTGGCCGAAGCCGCCCAATTGGACGGCGCGACTCCGCTGCGATTCCTGTCTAATGTCTTGATTCCGATGAGTTGGAATGTGATTGGCGCGCAGGCGCTGATTCAATTCATCGCGACATGGAATGCCTATCTGTGGCCGGTGCTGATTGTGCAAGACGCCTCGCAATATGTGATTCAGCAAGGCGTGCGGAGCGCATCATCCAGCGGCGGCCAGACCGATTTCGGCCTCTTGATGGCAGCCGGAATCATCGCCTCACTGCCGCCCTTGCTGCTGTTCATCTTGCTCCAGCGCCAGTTCATGAACGGCTTTGCCCTGACGCGGGATAAATAAGGGGTTTGTAAAAGCAAAACATGCGTTAGTAGATTTTTAATATCGTACAAATTGCACAATGCGTATTTTTTTCTTGACGTTATAATAGAAAAATCAGCATAGTCACTTGAGGTTATTATGGCTAAGTTTTTTATAAGTTATGCGAGAGAGCAAAAAACACGACTTGATGATATTATACACCCCTTAGGTCGTATTTATGGTAAGAACACTATTTGGTGGGATACTGAACTCCGCCCCACCGATGATTGGTGGCAAGAGATTCTTACAGAGATTTCTAAATGCGAGATTTTTATATTTCTGATGTCCAAAGATTCACTGGAATCTGAATACTGCCAAAAAGAATTAAATGCTGCCATGAGGATGAATAAAAACCTTATTGTCATTAAAGTAGATGCGAAAACAGACATTGATCGTCAAGCCCTACCGCAATTCCGAGACCTTCTTAATCGCCTTAATTATATTGATGCGATACAGGGACTAGATGGTAAAATCACGACAGAACTTTATGCTGCTGTAGACAGGTTGGAAAACCCTCTCGCCAATTTGCCCGAAATGATTGAAATTCGGAAAGAGATGAGTTTCTTTCAATATGATCTCCAGCAATCCCTAGATGAATTGCTAAATGAAGTAGGAAAGAAATTATCTAAAGAGGAAAAGAAAGCGATCCAAAAAGAGTTTGACGAACTTAATGACATCCTTGAACGACTAAAAACAGGTGTTGTTTGGATAGCGTTATTTGGTAAAACAAGCGTTGGTAAATCCTCAATTGCCAATGCCCTCATTGGGGACGATATTGCTCCTGTTGATGTAAAGCACGGCACGACCATCTCGGCTTCCGCCTATCAGAAAGATCAGTGGATGTTGGTCGATGTTCCCGGCACGATGAATAATGATGATGAAACTTTAATTGCCGTTAATGAGGCAAAACGAGCGCACGGGTTAATTTTCGCCATTGATGGGGAACCATATGAGACGGAGCTAAAATATTTTGATGAAGTATACCGAATTTCTGATGATAGACCAATCATAGTTTTTGTCAATAAATGGGAGATCAAGGAAGCTTACGAGACAAGCGCGAATTTACAACACATCAAAGCACGTATCCATGAAAAAATGAGGAAATATGTTAAATCCGATGCGGACATCATTTATGGGACTGCGGCACGTAAGCTCGGCGATGAGATGGTTAGGCAAAAGCTACCACAGTTGCTAGAACGCCTATACGCTGGGGCTGGTACATTAGGGGTCGTGATGAATATTCTCAATCCCGCCAGCCGTACAGACCAAATGTTAGAGACAATACATGAAAAAGTTCTTCAAGTCCGTATAGGAATTGCAAGACAAGTAATCCGTGTTTTTGGCTGGGTATCCGTCTCTACTGCATTGGTGCCTTTTGCCTCACTTGCGACAATTCCCGCTGTTTTATTCCCTATGGTTTATGCGATATTCCGAGTTATGGGTAGAAAAGATAACAGAGAGAGTACTCTAAAAGTTACAAGTGAGTTAGTTGGGGCAATGGTTCAAGAGTTTGGTATCACATTTGCGGCGCTCGTTAGTTTAGAAATGATTAATGAGGCTTTCAACTTTATCCCCGGGATTGGTTGGGCAATATCGAGTGCTATCGATTTGGGGTTATTAGGTTTCTGGAAGTTTAGACGAACAATAACACTCGGAGAAATCACGATTGAATATATCCGCAATGATTGCTCTTGGGGGCAAGAGGGTGTAAAAAAAGTGGTCAACGATGCCCGCAAACGTGCCGAACATCTTTATGGGCAACTAAAAATAAAGGATGAGCAATGATTATCGAACTCCTTATATTTGGGGGTGCGTATGTAATCAGTAAAATCCTCGCTGAGGAACAACAAAAGAAGTCTTACGTCAAGCCACTTGTCACCCCACCAGAGAAATTGATCTCGTTTGTAGGAGCTACAGGTGTCGGGAAATCTAGCACTATCAACAGCTTGCTTGGTAAGGAAGTGTGTAAAGTAGGGGTTACGCATGGAACAACAGTAGATAGTCAACGCCATCAATACCGTAATAATTTCTATTTGCAAGATACGCCCGGCATTATGGATATAGTAGACTATTTACCTCACTTATGGTCTGCTATTGAAAAGAGTTGCTTGGTCATTTTTACTGGGAAAGGGCAGCTTTATCAACCAGAACTAGCGTTTTTGAAACAGATTCACGAAAAACAAACACATCTCAATAAGATAGCGGGTAAGAAACAACGTGGTTTGAGCCTTTATATTAACCACCAAGATATCGCTATAGCGACTATGACAAGTAAGAATATATTATTACAACGCGAGGCGATATACACGCAAATTGAACCCTATATCCCTAGAACCTACATTGCATTTGGTGATGCAAAACCAACTAAGCTTAATGATTATTCCGACACAGGGAAAACCGAGCTTGAAACCATGATTTGGGCATATCTGACCAAAGAAATTCAGCCATGAACGGTTTTGCCCTGACGCGGGATAAATAGGAATCAATATTTATAACAATACCTTCGCCAAATCCGTGGACACGGCAGGCCGCGTCCCTACAATAAAAACCCGTCACGCGAGAATTTGTAGGGACAACACGGGCGTTGTCCGTGATAATCAAAATTGGGGAAGGTATTAACAGCACATCCCAAATTTTCTCATCGGCGTAAAAATTGTTACAATACGGGTGTGCAATCCATACCATTCCCCTGATTGTAGAAATAGTGGGTACAC
>Ga0163147_10006240_pt1 | contig 14063 bp, 8 predicted proteins | sample OliLakLV19MP6G1_FD_148597 | JGI IMG/M metagenome (GOLD analysis project Ga0163147, IMG submission 148597) | Freshwater microbial mat bacterial communities from Lake Vanda, McMurdo Dry Valleys, Antarctica- Oligotrophic Lake LV.19.MP6.G1 | ecosystem: Environmental > Aquatic > Freshwater > Lake >...
TTTGTGGCCCTTGGCCGCCATTACTTTGATCTTCGTGCGACAGAAGATGATGTCGTTGTGGCACTCAGCGAACGTACCTATTTGAATTTTTTTACGTTTACGAACATCCGATGCCAGAAGCGAAGCTACTGGCTCTTCGTTCCACGCGAGCCATTGGCTCGTGGATTTCGCGTGCTTCCAGGACGTGAATACAAAGCTGGCGATGTGATCGCACGGGGGCATATGGATACCGGTGATCAGGTCTTTGTGGACAAGGTCAGCTACAATTTTCAGAAACCGAAGGACGGTGATGTCTTTGTCTTCAAAACCACGGATATTGCCCGCATAGAAGCTGGGCTTGATCCTGCGATGGGTTCCCAGCACTACATCAAGCGCTTGGCGGGATCCTCTGGGCAGACGCTGCGCATTGATCCCCCTCACCTCTTTGTGGATGGCAACATCCCGACTGCAGGGGTCTTTCAGCGTGTGATGAGCCTTGAAAATGGCTACGGCGGCTATTCGAACGGGCCGGCTGGTGGAGGCGGTTTCACTTATCTAGGAAGTCCGCAGTCGCTTTTCACGGTGCCTGAGCGATCCTATTTTTCGCTAGGTGACAATAGCTTCCATTCCCGCGACAGCCGTGACTGGGGAATCGTGCCCGAACGGAATGTCGCCGGGCGAGGCTTCTTCGTTTACTGGCCCTTTAGTGCCCGGTGGGGACTCATTCACTAGGTTATAAAGTCACCAGCAAATTTTATTTTTCTCCGGGATGGATTGCGACGAAAAGATCGCATACGCTGGCACTTCACCCCGATGATCCATCGCTGAAATCTCTATGAGCAACAAAGCAACCCTATCCTACAACGGCAAAGAACTCGACCTTCCGATCCTCATTGGCAGTGAACAAGAAACGGCCATAGACATCGGCAAGCTCCGAGACCAGACGGGCTTGATTACCTACGACGACGGTTTTGGAAACACAGGTTCTTGCACCAGCGACATCACATTCATTGACGGCGAGAAGGGCATCCTTCGCTACCGGGGGTATCCGATTGAGGAGCTCGCACAAAAGAGCACGTTCATTGAGGTAGCGTGGTTGCTCATGCACGGCAACCTGCCGACGAGCGCCGAGCTTTCTTCCTTCTCCGACCTCCTCACAGAATATGAAGTCCTCCACGAGAGCATGAAGTATCACTTCGAGGCCTTCCCCTCTCAATCCCATCCCATGGCGATCCTTTCCTCGATGATCAATGCCAGCGCCTGCTTCACCCACGAGCCAAGCAAGGCACACGATGCAAGCGATTTTCAGAGGGAATCCGCACGCCTTATTTCCCAAGTTCGCACGATCGCTGCCTTCTCCTACAGGAAGGCACTTGGCCTCCCGGCGGTCTACCCAAATCCTAAGTACAAATACACGGCAAACTTCCTTCATATGATGTTTTCGATGCCATATGCCGATGCCGAGCTCGAACCAGACGCAGTCGCAGCCCTCGACCAGATTTTTCTCCTCCACGCCGACCATGAGCAAAACTGCTCGACTTCCACCGTTCGCATGGTCGCCTCAAGTCGCGCAAACATGGCGGCCAGTGCATCCGCTGGCGTCTGTGCTCTCTGGGGCCCACTCCACGGCGGGGCCAACCAAGCCGTGCTTGAAATGCTCGCAGAAATTCGTCAAGAAGGCGACGATGGATCCAAGTTCCTCGAAGCGGTTAAATCGCGTCAGGGTGGCAAGCGACTTATGGGATTTGGTCACCGCGTTTACAAAAACTATGACCCCCGCGCAAAAATCATCAAGGAAAGCTGCGACAAAGTGCTCGCGAAACTTCATAAGAGCGACCCCCTCCTCGACATCGCCCTTAAGCTTGAAGCCACGGCTTTACACGATCCCTATTTCTTGGAACGGAAACTTTATCCGAATGTGGATTTCTACAGCGGCATCATCATGCGCGCACTTGGCATTCCCACGCAAATGTTCACCGTTATGTTTGCCATCGGGCGCATGCCGGGCTGGATCGCGAACTACAGGGAAGTCAACGACGACGCGAAATCTCGCATCTACCGTCCCCGCCAAGTGTATACCGGGCCGACCACGCGATCTTACGTGCCGATTAGCGAGCGTTAATGGCGGCTATCATTGGGATTCGCCATCCCCAGCTTCCATAATATCCACCCAGATCGGAAGAGCTAGCGCGCCCCCCGTGCCGCCTGGTCGAATCGGCCGGGGTTGATCAAAGCCGACCCACACACCGCAAGTAAGGTGTCTGTCGAAGCCGACAAACCACGCATCCACATAGTTGTTGGTCGTGCCCGTTTTTCCAGCTGCCCGATGGTCAAGACCTAGCGAGCCCGCACGTGAAGCCGTGCCTCGCTCGATGACTTCTTCCATGAGACCCACGGTCTGGCTAGCCGCCGCGTGCGAGAGCACGGTGATCTTCCCGCGTGTGGCCTCGAAGAGGACATTGCCGTCTGAATCCTTTACACGCTCAATGAGCAGGGGCTGTAGCTTCGTCCCATGGTTGGGAAACACCGTGTAGGCGGCCGTGAGATCTTTCAGATTTGTCTCAAAAGCACCAAGACACAATGAAGGGAACCGCGGCGGATCAGCGGAAATCCCAGAGCGGATGATCGCGTCGGCAACAGCATCCAACCCAGCAAAAAGACCCACGCGAACCGACATGGTATTCCGCGAGTCAATGAGTCCCTCTCCTGCCGGACGGTCGCCTCGATAGGTTCCGTCGGAATTCGAGGGATCGTATCGCCCATATTTGCGGGGGATTTCTCCCGCTTGGATTCGATTGTCCGAGATTGCGTCGTTGGCCTGCAATCCACGCTCAAAGGCCCGTGCATAAACGAATGGCTTTACAATAGAACCAAGCTGACGCCGCCCGTAGATGGCGCGGTGGAATTTGCTTTGCGCGTAATCACGGCCACCGACGATGGCACGGATGCCACCGCTGGAACTGTCAATCACCACCGCCGCGGCCTGCAGATACGGAGCCGCTTTTTCTCGGTCAAGGATACCGCGAAAGGCTGACAGCGGCGCATGGGGATAGCCGGACTGCGCTTCGATCTCGGCGAGCCGCCGAGACACCGCTTCTTCAGCAGCCCTCTGGAGATCGCCATTGATCGTGGTGAACACCTGCAATCCGCCTTGATCTTGGATTCCCGGCTCTAGAACAAGATCGAGTTCGCGAAGGATGGAATCCATCGCCCAATTTTGTTCTGGTGAGGATTTCGTGCGCGGTGCCGTGACCAAGAGTTCCGCCATGGATTCATCGCGTTGAGCTAAGGTGATGAGGCGAATGCTCTGCATGCGCCCTAAAACGACGTTTCTTTCCTTGATCGCACCCGTGGGATTGTTGAGTGGAGAATAGCGGTTCGGGCTTCGGATCAGCCCGGCGAGCGTCGCTGCCTCGGGTAGAGACAAGCGCGCTGCACTCTTGCCGAAATATTTCTGACTTGCCGACTCAATGCCGTAGGTGCCAGAGCCGAAGTAAATGCGATTCATGTAGGCTTCGAGAATTTCTTCTTTGCTCAACTCCGTTTCGATCCGAAAAGCGAGCGCGGCCTCGATTAACTTTCGGTGAAGATTTTTTCCCCCAAGCGGAAAACAATTGCGTGCCAATTGCTGGGTAATCGTGCTCGCTCCCTCGCGAAATCCGCCCAAAAATAGATTCCGCACCACGGCTCTTGCCACCCCGATGGGATCAACTCCATGGTGTTGATAAAAGCGCGTGTCCTCGCGACTGAGGAGGGCATTGATGAAGTCGTTCGATACTTTGTCGAAAGGCACCACGACACGGTTTTCACCCGCAAGGCGGCTATAGTAATTTCCACGGAAGTCGTAGATCACCGATCGCTCGACCATCTCGTGAATTTTTTCCAAATCATACCGCATCGCCCATCCATAGTACCCAAGCGCAACCACGCACCATAGAAGCGCGGTCACGAATCCGAGCTTGAAAAGCGTTCGCCACACCCGCGGGCGTCGTCGAGCGGCCTTGCGCGGACTCTTCTTGCGGGGAACTCGGGATCGGGAGGACTTAGGCACGAAGTGGAAATTTAAGCATGTTCAGCGAATCTCAAGGCAAGCAAGCTGAGCAGACGACCGATGAGAATTCAAATCTTAACAATTTTCCCCGAAATGTGCGAGCCGATCCTCGCTGGAAGCATTCTAGGCCGCGCGCAAGTCAAGAAACTCGCTGTGCTCGAAGCCGTGGACCTTCGGCTATTCGCCCAAGACAAACATCGAACAACAGACGCCCCTCCCTATGGCGGTGGACCGGGCATGGTGATGAAAATTGAACCCATCCACCGAGCCCTAGCCGCACTGCGGGGAGAACAGACTCGCGTCATTTTTCTTTCACCCCAAGGCGCTCGCCTCACCCATGCCAAAGCCAAGGCCTTGAGCCACGAGTCTCATCTCATCCTTCTGTGCGGGCACTACGAAGGCGTAGATCAACGCGTGAGCGACCACCTCGTGGATGAGGAGGTTTCCATTGGCGACTATGTTCTCACGAGTGGCGTCTTGCCCGCTCTCGTCCTCACAGATGCCATTGTGCGGCTGATCCCTGGTGTTCTTGGAGATGACGAATCGGCCGTCCAAGAATCGTTCGCCACCGGTTCGCTTGATCATCCCCACTACACTCGTCCAGAAACATTCCAAGATTGGAAAGTCCCGGAAATCCTTCTCTCCGGCAACCATGCCGCCATTGGAAAGTGGCGAGCGCAACAAGCTCTCGAAAAGACACGAGCCGTGAGGCCGGATATGCTTTAGCGTGGCTCAAATCCGTTTTGAGAATCACGGCCGATCGACTGCGCGTGACAACTCGCTCCGTGCGACGAAAATGTTTACTTTATAGTCCTCAGACTTCTTACTGCGGATCGTCCGGTGCTTGTTGCTGAGTCTGCTGGGCCTCTTGCTGAGCTTGGCGTGCTTGTTCTTGTTGGGCCCGCTGAGCTTCTTGCTGAGCCTGACGTCCTTGTTCTTGTTGGGCTTGTTGAGCCTCTCGCTGAGCCTGGCGCGCTTCATCTTGCTGCGCACGCTGAGCTTCCTGCTGAGCCTCTCGCTGAGCCTGGCGTGCTTCTTCTTGCTGTGCACGCTGAGCGTCCTGCTGGGCCTCTCGCTGAGCCTGGCGTGCTTCTTCTTGCTGTGCACGCTGAGCGTCCTGCTGAGCCTCTCGTTGAGCCTGACGTGCTTCTTCTTGCTGTGCACGCTGAGCGTCCTGCTGAGCTTGGCGCGCTTCTTCTTGCTGTGCCTGTTGAGCCTCTCGTTGCGCCTGGCGTGCTTCTTCTTGCTGTGCACGCTGGGCGTCCTGCTGAGCTTGGCGCGCTTCTTCTTGCTGTGCCTGTTGAGCCTCTCGTTGCGCCTGGCGTGCTTCTTCTTGCTGTGCACGCTGAGCGTCCTGCTGAGCTTGGCGCGCTTCTTCTTGCTGTGCCTGTTGAGCCTCTCGTTGAGCCTGACGTGCTTCTTCTTGCTGTGCACGCTGAGCGTCCTGCTGAGCTTGGCGCGCTTCTTCTTGCTGCGCACGCTGAGCTTCCTGCTGGTCCTGTTGAGCTTCTTGCTGAGCCTGGCGTGTTTCAACTTCCTCAGCCTGCTGAGCTTTTTCTCGTGGAGATGGATTCGTATCTTCGACTTCCTTCAGGATGCTTGGCGGCAGAGGACTAGTTTCTGCTTGTTGGGATTCTTGCGGTGTTTCTTTTAGCTTAGGCAGTGGTGGCTCTTGTTGCGATTCTGGGGCTTGGATATCTTCTCTCTTGTTTGCAGTCGGTGTCCCCGGCTGTTGCGGAAGTGGCGTTTCTGCCGCGAGTTGAGGTGCCTCTGGAACCTTCTGCGATGGATTAGGAACTGGAACGATAGGGTCTTTCTGTGGAAGTTTGGGAAGAACTGGTTCCTCGGTTTCACCCACGACTATCGGTGGCGCAGGCTGCTGCGGAAGTGGCGTTTCGACTGCAAGCTGGGGTGCCTCTGGCGGCTGTTGCGTTTGATTTGGAGTAGGAACTGATGGGGCTTGTAGACCTTCAGGAAGCTGAACCGGCTCCTCAAGGTCACTAGCGACGATCGGGGGCGTAGGCTCAGGCCTTGCCAAAGGTTCCGGCAATTTCTCGATGAGGGGAAGATTCTCATCTGTCTTCACGTCGGCAATTGCCACATGGTCTTTCAATTCTTCACTGACCTCAGGATCGAGTTTTTCCTCTCGCTCCACCTGTGGACGATCCAGGCGACCCTGCACGATGTCTGGCTTCAATGAGAGGTTGTCCGGGGCATCAATTCTGGGAGCGGCTACGATCAAGTCATCACCATCAATCCGGGGCCGGAGCGCAGTGGGATCTCGTCCGGGAAGAGCTCGCTGGTTTGTTTGGAGATTGTAGAATGGCAGTGGGCGTCCCGCCGCTTCAGACATTTGTGTGTAGAGGGGGCCACCGACGATGATGGTGTTGTTGGTAACATTGATATTCGTGATGTTGACGGTGTTTTGAATGAGCGTGACGTTTTGCCGAATGGGTAGTTGGTAGCGATAGATGGGCTCAGAGAAGGATCTCACCGAAACAAATGTAAACCACGCGGCTCCGATGCCAAAACGAACCTCAACACTGCTATCCAACGGCCGCGAACCCCATGCCAGTGTCTCTGGAGGAAGAGGGGCCCAACCCACAACGCTCTCACTCTCCCGCCACGTGACCCATGCAGGGGCCCATTCGTCCCCAGGCACCCAGACCCATCCGTAGTTCCGTAGAAGAGCCCAGCGTCCATAATGATACACAGCCCAACCGAAGGGTTCATCCGACATCCATGTCCAACCCCGATTGGTGCACGCCCAACGTCCGCGGGAATACGGACGCCAATCACGATTGCGAGCTGCTGCTGGACGCCAAACATAACCGAAGTTCGGAGTCTGGAGCCATGCACCGTAGGGGCTTAGCGAACGATGGAACGTCGAAAAACTTCCGACCGCTTGCCTACTTTCAAAAGCGGGGTTCGCGCGGGCATCCGGAATAACTACGGCACTGCGGCCCGCTGAATTCTGTTGTTCCGGCGTGAGCCGACGTGGAGGTGTAGAAACTTGTCTCCGATCTGCGTCTGCCTGGAGCTTGCTGACTCGTGCCTCACGTTTCGCAAGAGCCGCTTCCCGCGCAGAAATCGAAGCGCGAAGCTCCTTGGAGTCGCGGATCTGCTTCTGCTGCAAAGCCAACCTCTCCGCTTCCAAGGCGGCCTGTTCGCGTTCGGTAGACTCTCGCTCGATAGCGAGCGTTTGCTCGGCCAGCTGAGATTCTAGGGCCTTCTCGCGCTCGGTGCCCTTGGCGGCTTGGCTCTCCAGCTCACTCAGGCGTTTTTGCAGACTCGCGTCTTCACGGTCACAGCCCGATAGAACGAGTGTGAGCAACAAGGGAACTAGGAAGAGAGGTTTCATAATAAAAAGACTGACGGGCATATCTACAACGATCGTTCGACAAGTTTATTCAAAGTCGGGGCGTTGAAGTCATTTTCATTTCGCATCCATCGCAATGGCCCCGGCGTATTACTGGCAGTTGTTGTATAATTGGGGCACCTCCACACAGACCCTCTGCCAAGAATAGGGAAGATACAATTTGGATTAGCTCAGAAAACGTTCTAAAGTAAATCACGTGATTAAACATTTGATCATTTTTTATTTTCTCTGTGCAACCTTTTGCTTGACGCTTTCTGTTCATGCCCAGACGTGGGATGGTGGAGGAACAAACAACGATTGGAGCACGGCGGACAATTGGGCGTTGAATGCGGCTCCTGCGAATGATGGCACGGCAAGCCTCATTTTTGCTGGTGTTATCAGACTGAGCCCGAGCGTGGATACTGCGTGGAGCGTGCTCGGATTGTCATTTGGTCCGAGCGCGGGGGCTTTTACGCTGGGAGGCTCAGCGATTACCATTGGCACGGGCGGAATCGTGAGTTCGAGTGCGGCTGTTCAGACTGTTAATACTGCGCTCGTCTTGGCTGGAAATCAATCGTGGACGACTTCGGCTGGCAGCATGACCTTCGGCGGCGGGCTTGATCTTGGCACCTTTGCCCTTACCGCATCGCCTTCTACTGGCCGCACGCTGTCCTTGAATGGAATTATCTCTGGCACAGGATCGCTGGTAAAGACCGGTGCAGGAGCACTTCTGCTTACGGGAGTAAACACATTTTCCGGTGGAAGCACGCTCACTGCAGGCACGACGAATGTGGGAAACAACGCGGCATTTGGAACAGGCACGATCGCCCTCAATGGCGGAACAATATCCGCAACTGGCGCCGCTCGCACGATTGGCAATGCCGTCAGCGTGACGGCCAATTCGACCATCGGCGGTGCTTTGGCACTCACGCTTAACGGCGGAGTAACACTCACCGGCAACCGCACTGTTACAGTATCCAATTCAGCCCTTACCACCTTTGGAGGTGCTCTCGGCGAATCAGGGGGTGCTCGCAATTTTACAAAAGCAGGAACGGGAAATCTGCAACTTGATTCTGCCAGCACGTATACAGGCACGACCTCAATCACCGGCGGCGCGCTTGCGCTAGGAAATAGCGGCACGATTTCCGGTGCCAATCTCGTGCTCAATCGTGGTGTGCTGGCCCTCGGAAGTAACTTCACTCGCGCGCTCGGCACGGGGGCAGGCCAAGTGCAGTTTGGTGCAGCGGGTGGTGGCTTCGCTGCCCTCGGCGGCCCGGTCTCTGTGACAGGCTTCACCGGAACTCCCACATGGGGCACAACGGCACAATTTTTGCCAACAGGAGGTGCGCTACTTCTCAACTCCACCCTAGGTAACAATGTCGTCACATGGACTACAGGCTTCTCGCTCGGCACCGCCTCCCGCACGATCACTGTTGCAGACAATCTCCTGAGCACGGCTGATTATGCGGACATCAGCGGAATTGTTTCCTCTGGCTTGGGAGGCGGAATTAACAAGACGGGCGTTGGGCGTCTGGATCTCTCGGGTCTCAATACCTATACTGGACAAACAGTCATCGGAGTTGGGCGCGTCACCGCCAACACGCTGCTAGATGCGGGCATTGCCTCCTCACTCGGTGCTCCGACTGGGGCCTCCGCCACCATTTTGTTGGGCGCAGCAACAAATACGGGAACTTTGGTTTACACCGGAACCACCGCCACCACCGACCGACTCATTCGGCTTAGTGGCACCACCGGTGGCGGGGTAATCCAGGCGGATGGCACGGGAGCCCTCACGCTCAGCGGCACCATCTCTGGCACGGCTGCTGGAGCTAAGATCCTGACTTTCACGGGGTCAAACACGGGCGCCAACCAAGCGACCGGCGTGATCGCCGACGGGGCATCCCTGGTCGCCGTAGCAAAGACAGGCACCGGGAGCTGGGAGCTGTCTGGGGCGAATACTTACACGGCGGGAACGACTCTCTCTGCAGGCACGCTAAATGCCGGATCAAATACCGCGTTCGGCACGGGGTCCTTAAGGTTGGCGGGAGGCACGCTGCAAGGCAGCGGAGGATCCCGCACCCTCTCAAATGCGGGGCTTCTATCCGCGAGTTCTTCCATCGGAGGGACTTCGGACTTACTTCTGGACGGCGCGTTTTCCCAGTCTGGTGGCAACCGCACTCTCACGATCACAAATTCGGGAATCACCTCATTCAACGGCACGCTTTCGCTCGCTGATGCCAACCAAGCACGCGTTCTCACCATTGCAAACACCGGAACCGTCAATCTCAACGGTGTCGTGCAAAATGGAACTGGCACGGGAGCCGATGCCTTGACGAAGACAGGCCTAGGCACGTTGACACTAGCAAATGCCAATACCTTTACCGGCGCTCTCACGCTCTCTGGCGGAACGACTCGCGCGACTGGCGGATTGGCCTCCTTAGGGGCCGGAACACTCACGCTCGGTGGTGGTGGCCTTACCTTGGTGGACGATACGGCGCTAAATTACGGACGCAACACAACACTCTCCGCAAGCTCTACGATCACGCAAGAGCGCACGACAGCCGGCGCTGGGGTCACACACACTTTTGGCACCCTGAGCGCGGGAACTGCCACGCTCGCATTGAGTGCGGGCCCAAATGTCCTTAGTGGAACGGCCATCTTGTTCTATGGCGCAACCAGCCTCACCGGCAATCTCACAACCGCCATCGGGCCCAGTGCGCAGCTCACGCTCGGGCCACTGACATCCGCGGCCGCTCGCATACTCACGAAGACGAATACTGGCACTCTCTTGCTTGGCTCGACTTCAGGGACGCTGATTACTGGTAGTTCCCTTGTCGTCAATAATGGAACTGTGCGGCTCGGTGCCACAAACGCTCTGGGCAGTTCCGGCCTCTTCAATGTGACCCTCAATGCCAACTCTAGCGGAGCCAACGCCTTGTTTGATCTCAATGGATTTAATCAGTCTGTGCTCGGTTTGACCTTCGGTGGCGCAGGGGCGACGGCCACTTCCACCAACCAAATCACCACGGGTGCCGCGTCGCTATCTCTCAATGGAAACGTGACCAGCCTCAATACTGGAAACCCCCTCAGTTCCTTCATTTCCGGAAACCTAAATCTTGGCAATGTGACGCGCACTTTTACGATTGGTGACTCCCTCAGCACCGTAAACGAACTCGAGATCACAGCCGTTGTGAGTGGGAGCGGTGGAGTGACTAAGACGGGCACCGGCACTCTTACCCTTTCCGGCGCAAATGCCTATACCGGCAAGACGACGGTTTCCGCTGGGATACTCTCTGTCAATTCCCTTGCAAATGTCAGCTTCACAAGTGCGCTTGGTGCTCCCATCAGCATCGCCAATGGAACGATTGATCTCGGTGCGACGACCGCGACCGCAACGCTCTTCTACACGGGAGCCACAACAGCCACCGACCGTGTCATCAATCTTTCGGGCACCACAGGCGGGGCGGTCCTCAATGCCTCTGGCACAGGTGCATTGACCCTAAACTCGCCGCTAACTGCCTCGGGGGCTGGAAGCAAAACACTGACCCTCACCGGGACGAATGCTGATGAGAATACGATCAACGGTGCCATCGTGAACAATAGTGCGACCAATACCACCTCGGTCGCCAAGACGGGCACGGGCACATGGGCGCTCAAGGGCGCAAATACTTACACGGGCGCGACCACTGTTTCCTCCGGCAGCCTGATCGCCGCCAACAATTCCGCCCTCGGGACAGGTGCAGGGGCCACCACGGTGGCTTCTGGGGCCACTCTCGCTCTCATGGGCAGCATCACAACCAACGAGGTCATTTCCATCGCAGGCATCGGCGCTGGAGGAAATGGGGCCCTCCGCAATCTTTCTGGAAATAACGCAATTACCACGACCATCGCGCAATCCCAAGCCTCCAGAATTATCTCCGAAGCCGGCACCCTCACGATTGACCCCGCGAGCGGAAATGCCGTCACGGGAGCCTTTGCCCTCACGGTCGGAGGGGCGGGCAATGTTCTCTTCAACGATCCCTTAGCTACCGCCAGTGGCTTCACCAAGACAGGAAGCGGCCGCGTTACCTTCGCGGGCACCGGAAACAATCTTGGAGCCGTAGCCGTCAGTGCAGGAACTCTCGCCTTGATCGGAAATCTGACCGGCGGCACGGTATCCGTTTCCGCAGGGGCTACACTCACTGGTCAAGGAACTGTCGCGGGCGCGACCACGATTTCTGGCAACCATGCTCCCGGATCTGGCATCGGATCCCAATCATTCTCAAATGGACTGACTTACAACACGGGCTCACTCCTCCAGTGGGAACTTAGCGGTAATACGACCGCCGCTCCTGGGACAAACTTCGATCAAGTGCTCCTCACGGGTGGTAACCTCGTCGTCAATTCTGGTGCGAATGCCGGCCTGTCCTTCGATGGAGCTGGCTCCACAGTAGATTGGAACGATGCCTTCTGGGGCTCCGCGCGAAGCTGGACGGTGCTAGCAAAGTCGGGGGCAGGATCAAGCACGGGCACATTTGCCGTATCGATGATTTCGCTTGATTCCCTAGGCCAATCCCTCGCCTCTGCGCGTGCGGGAGCTTCATTCACCATGACAAATGCTGCCGGCAATCTGGCGCTAAACTACGCACCGATTCCTGAGCCCACCACCGTCGCTCTGATCGTCGCGGCAGGACTCTTTCTTATCTGGCGCACGCGGCGGGTCGCATGATTGGTACGTTATTCTGGGGCATAGGCCGCTATTACACGGATCTCCGGTTCGGACGCGAACGGCGTCTTATTCTTTGCGGGATCATTGCTCTTCCGCTTCTTTTCGCAGTCATTGCACTCACGTATCTGCGACATCCCGAAACAGAAATTACGAGTCTTCCCACTCCAGTAGAGCCGGATCCCCCCTCTCAGGCCGCAGCTGCTCCCACACAACCGCCAAGTGCAATGCAAGTTGCCGCTGATTTGATTCTTAGCAACCGCAGCGCCGATGCCGCGCCCTATCTCGACGTTGCAGAGATAGAGCTGCTTCGCTTGCGAGGCATCATGGAATGGAAAACTGGCCACCTAAACGCCGCACGCGAGCATTTTAGAGCAGCTATCGCCCTTTCTCCCAAGAGCATTCCTGACCTCTGCAACCTCGCCGCCGTCGAGCTTGTGCTCGGCGATGCCGCACAGGCGAGCCATCACCTTTTGACAGCAAGCGACTTGGCCCCGGAGGATACCTTTATTTCAAATCGCCTGCTACTCGCACGCATTCAAGCGGGGGCAATCGAAGACGTGAGAAGGGAAATCCGCACGCAACTCGAGACCACCCCAGAAAGATCCTTACCCCATGTGGCCGCCGCCGCTGCGGCCGTGGAACTAGAAGACGGAAATGTCACACAGGCCATCACGTTCTTGGAATATGCAGGATCTCACTTCACACCAGAAGTGTTTCAAAGCCTTCTCTCGGAGGCCCCACTCGTCAAATTTTCCTCGAAGAAAGAGGTCGCTGACTACTATAAACCGAGGAACTCTCCTCAACACGCAAAAGAGTAGTCCGACTCAATGAGAAAAGTGCTTTCGGTACCCCTCGCCTCAAGTGACCCGAAACGCTTTAGACAGCGCATTGAAGAACCGCACTCAAGTGCGGGGACTATGGCAACTCAACGTCGTAGTCCAAGCCGCTCCCAGCAGAAACAGCCTGATCAGTCGTAGCCAATGAAAAGTTTTTATCTTAACGCCAGTGGATTCCAAACACGACTAAAGCCAACACGCAGGAAATCTTTTTCATTTGCCGTGGCAAACTCGGTGACACCGTGATGCCGCAAAGTCAGGGCAAGCCGCAGGTCTATGATCCGCCGAAAGGCAAACCGCCTCTCCGCAGCTTGTTTCCAAACATCTTCCATCACCGGTGCCGATTCAATCATCAGCCACGATCTATTTCTCCGGTAGGCTTGGCAAACGGCCGCAGCCTGTTCCGCATTGAGTGGGCGGGTGAAAATCTTCTCGCTGCGCAGCTTTAGGTAAAGTTCCACCAGCACCAGTTCGCATATAGCGACGTCCTTGCGAGCCGCGAGTGAGTGGATAAATTCGGCAGCTTTTTCGTGGAGTGGAGAAGCTGAGTTGGCCGCATAGACGGCAATGTTCGTGTCAAAGCTGAGCATGGCGGGGCATTATTCGTGGCAAAGCGTGGTCCATTCCTCTTCTGGAACCAAAGTTTCTCCGAGATCAAACGCCGCTGGCATCACCCACTCTGCAGCGCGTTCCCTCCCCGGCGGATGGTGTAAAATAATCTCCTCCAGCCCACGACGTACCACTTCCGCGAAACTCATTTCGTTTTCAGCGGCAACGCGCTTGGCTTCAAGAAAAAGGCCATCAGGGATTTGAACTTGTGTTTTTACCATGATGGCAATTTACCAATCTACAAAACCACCGTCAAATTGGAAATGACCGACATGCGCCACGGGTATTCCACGAGAATGCGCCTGCCATCATTACAAAATGCTTTGAGAAGGCAAAAGGAGTCAGTCCCATAAAATAGAATCAATGCCAAAAGCGTAAGGCGATCGCATCTCGAGGAGCTGTCTCTACCCGTCCGGAATGCACGCAATGGTCCGAGCGAGGCATACGCCCTCACCCTTCAGGCAAAGAGGTCATCTGCCTATTTATTAACTCTCCATTTGCTAGAACCTTGTTTCCATAGCG
>Ga0163147_10006241_pt1 | contig 14062 bp, 9 predicted proteins | sample OliLakLV19MP6G1_FD_148597 | JGI IMG/M metagenome (GOLD analysis project Ga0163147, IMG submission 148597) | Freshwater microbial mat bacterial communities from Lake Vanda, McMurdo Dry Valleys, Antarctica- Oligotrophic Lake LV.19.MP6.G1 | ecosystem: Environmental > Aquatic > Freshwater > Lake >...
GTTTCTACTCCCTCACCGATTGCCCCGGCGGCCGCTTCTCCTTCGAAGAAGGCCCCCGCCAAAGTATTAACCAATTCGTCGATGCCGGCTTCAAGCTCTTCCAACTCGACCTCTTCCTGTCCGACTGCTGGCCCAAGCCCGGTCCGCTCTCCGCCGGCCTCGCCCGCCGCCAGATCCGCGGCATTCTCGACGTATGTCCCGATGGCGTCGTCGTGCTCCGCTGGCACGTAAACATGCCCGAATGGTGGAAGGAACAGAACCCCGGTGAACTCACGCGTTACGCTAATGGCGACTTTGAAAAGCCCGAACGAACCGTCCCCGTCCGTTACATTCAAGACGATTTGCGCCGCTCGCCCAGGGCCAGCCTCGCCTCGGAAAAGTGGATGCAAGCAGCCCGCGACAAAACCGCCGAACTCCTGAAAGCCCTGGCAAGAGTGCCGGAAGCGAAAGCCCTCGCCGGTCTCCATGTCGCCTGCGGGGTCTATGGCGAATGGCACTACTGGGGCTTCATGCGCAACGAACCCGACCTCAGCCAGCCGATGCAAGACCGCTATGCCGAGTACCGCCGGAAGCTCGGCCGGTCAGTCGAAAAAGTCCCATCCACCGAAGAGCGCAAGGCACTCGACCAGGGCATCTTCCGCCACCCAAAGAAGCGCGAAGCCGTCATCGACTACTACCGCTGCCAGCAGGAACTTGTCGCCGATCGCATCGTCGATCTCTGCGCCGTCGTCAAGAAAAACTGGCCCGCGCCCATCCTCACCGGAACCTTCTACGGCTACTTTTTCTCCATGTTCGATCGCCAGGCCACCGGCGGCCATCTCGAACTCCACAAAGTCCTGCGGTCCCCTCATGTCGATTACCTCAGCGCGCCCCAAGCTTACGGCACGCTCTACCGCGATATCGGCGGCAGCGGCGTCACCCGCGCCCTTATCGAGACCATCCGTTTAAACGGCAAACTTTTCCTTGATGAGATGGACCAGACGCCATCGTGGAAGTGGCTGAACAATGTCGACACCGCCTATCAACTCACCGATCTCGATGCCGACTATGCCCTTATCCGCCGTAACGTGCTCGAAAGCTTCACTCGCGGCGCCGGGCTTTGGTATTACGACTTCGGCCCCGGCAATCAATCCGGCTGGTGGGCCGACACTCGTCTCATGGCCGATATCAAGAAGTTGAAGGACATCCTCGAACGCTATCACCAACGCGAGTATGAGCCCGCCGGCGATGTCCTATTCGTCTTCGACACCGAGGTCTTTTACTATACGGGCAGCATCCAAGGGGCGGACCCCATCACGGACCCTCTCGCCGTCAATCGCACCATGGGCGAAGCGTGGCGCAGCGGCGCGGCCGTTGAAACCATCCATCTCCGCGATCTCGAAAAAGTAGACCTGGCCAGGTTCAAGGTTGTCGTTTTCGCTAACACCTGGCTTATGACCGCCGCGCAGCGCAAGTACGTCCGTGAGCGGGTCCGCGGCGCCAATCGCCACGTGGTCTTTCAAGGCTTCCCCGCCTATACCGACGGGCTCACCTTCAACATCGAATTCTCGCGCGAAGTCACCGGCATCCCGCTTCCGCCGGCACAGCGGACACTCACCCAATACGGCAACACCTGGTTTGCCGCCGACCCGCCGATCCAAATGACGGACTGGCGCAAGATTTTCCAGGCCGCCGGCGCGCACCTCTATATCGACGGCGGCGAAATCATCCACGCCGGCGGCGGCGTTGTTCTCGTCCACACGAAGGGTGGCGGCCAGCGCCGCCTCGCATTCCGCAACGGAAAAACGCTGGAACTCACCCTCCCGCCAAAGTCCTCGTGGCTCTTTGATGCCGCTACCGGCGAACGCCTGTTGTAGCGGTATTCATCTTCGAATTGCGTAGTAATCTTCACGGGCCTGCACCCGCAGACCCGGTTTTTCGTCTTGCTCTCCACACGGGGAAACGTCCCATCGCCAGCAGTTGTGGTCACAAACAACAACAATCGAAAGAAACAGGTTTCGCAGTGGATCGATTTTGAGGTGACAGCGGCGCCGTAGTCCAAGTCCAGGCGCCGCGGTAGTGCATTGCTGTGATATCGTGGCGCGGTGATCAGAGCGATTCCATTCGCCACTCTTTTCGTTGCCGCCGGCGTCGCCTTCGCGCAGCCGCCCGTGCCCGCGCCTGCCGTCAACACCGACATCCATTACAAGCTGGGACCGGATTCACTCGCGCAGGAAGGCGTTCCGAAAGGCGTCATCAAAGGCCCTTTCAACCTGCCTAGCGACGCCTTCCCGGGGACATCGCACACGTACTCCGTCTACGTCCCCGCGCAGTACGACCCGGCCATTCCCGCCAGCCTGATGATCTGGCAGGACGGCCCGGCCATGATGGCGCCGGAAGGCGATGCCCGTGTGCAGAACGTGTTCGACAACCTAATCTATCGCCGCGAGATTCCGGTGATGATCGCCGTCTTCATCAGTCCTGGCCGCCGGCCCGATCAGCCCGAGGCCACACCCCGCGATTGGGGCGATCGAAACACCAACCGGCCGGCCGAGTACAACACCATCGACGACAAATATCCGCGCGTGATTGTCGACGAGTTAATGCCGGTATTGAACAAGGAATACAACATCTCGAAGGACCCGGAACAGCGCGGGTTGGCCGGGGCCAGTTCTGGCGCTATTGCCGCGTTTACCGTCGCCTGGTTTCGGCCGGATCAGTTCCGCAAAGTACTCAGCATCGTCGGCAGCTTCGTCGACCTGCGCGGCGGGCACAAGTATGCCGGCCTCGTCGCCAGTTCCGAGAAAAAGCCGCTTCGCGTGTTTTTGGTCGATGGCCGTAACGACAACCGCGGGCAACGCCCCGACGGGGCATATAACGGGGATCGCGACTGGTTCTTTCAAAACGTGCGTCTAATGAAGGCGTTGACCGCCAAGGGCTACGACGTCAACTACGCCTGGGGCATTGGCCGCCACGGCCAAAAGCAGGGCGGCGCGATGATCCCGGAAATGATGCGCTGGTTGTGGCGCGATCACGCGGTTTCGACCGATGTCAACGATATGGTGGAACGGTCGTTCCGCGCGCCTGTCAAGAAGAATGAATAGAGCTGATTTTACTTGTGAGCGCAGCGGAGGCCGGAGGCTCGACAGGCACATCCGATAGCCCCGGATCTTGACTCAGATGTCTTCCCGCTGGAGCCCGGTGTGTTTGGCGATTCGCGCCATCATCCGCGGGCCGATTTCGGCTTGATCGTGAAAGGCAAACTCGTAGGCGGGCCAGCCCGGCCGAACAAGGAACCGGTGCGATCCGTGCTGACGTTCGACGCGTCACCCTAATATATCAAGAGCGGCCAAAACGCGCCTCGCCTTAGTGGCTGGCCAGTTGCTCATCGGGAATCGCAAAAGAAACAGCGAGGGAAGAGGAGGGAAGTTCACCGTGTAGAATGCGGTCGGCGATCACTTCGATCGCAAGCCGCCCGGTGTTGCTGATTGCCTCGTCGCGGGTCTCGCCGTAACACATCACTCCGGGAAGTTCGGCGGCTTCCGCTATCCACCGTCCATCGTCCTCGCGATCCAACTCGATCGTCAGGTTCATGTCGCCATTATACTCCGCCGCCGACCAACTAGAGATGACGGCAGCACGACTCCGGACGAAAATGCTCCAGCTACTCCCGCAGCCCAAACGTATACAGCGTGTGGCCAACGGCGATTGTTACGCGCTGCTTCCCGTTGACCAGGTACGTCATCGGCGAAGCAGCCGTTTGGCCGCCCAGGTAGATGTTCCAAAGCAGCTTGCCGCTGGTGGCGTCGAGCGCGAAGAAGTGGCCTTCGCGGTTGCCGGAGAATAGCACGTTGCTTGCCGTGGTGACGATGCCGCCCTCGCTCACATCGGTCATCTTGTACTCCCAAACCTTGGCGCCCGTAGAAGGGTTCAAAGCGCGAACGGCGCCATAGCCCGACTTCGGATCGCGCCGCGCCAACCGGTCCCGGCGCACCGATTGCACCGCCGCTTTAATGCCGCCTCCGGCGTACCACTTGCCCCGCTCGTACTCCTGATCCCAGGCGAAGTAGAGGCTGGAATAGTCGTCCCAGACGTTCAAATAAAACAGGTCCGTTTTCGGGCTGTAGGAAGGCGCGAACCAGTTTGTTCCGCCCTGCACTCCGGGATAGATCTCGGTACCCTGCGGGCTTGGACTCTTGCCGGGATTCAACATTGGGCGGCCTTTGTCGTCGAGGCCCGAGGCCCAGTCCAATTTTGTGAACGGCGTCCCCTGCAGAAACTCGCCCGTCGCGCGGTCTAAGAGATAGAAAAAGCCATTGCGATTTGCCCATAGGAGCAGCTTGCGCTGTCTGCCCCGCCATTCACGATCGACGAGTACCGGGGTCTGCACCGAGTCCCAATCCCACTGGTCGTGCGGCGTGAACTGGAAGTGCCATTTCAACTTTCCGGTGTCGGCGTCGAGGGCGATCACGGAGCTTGTATACAGGTTGTCGCCGGGCCTCACTCGGGCGTTCCAATCCGGTCCCGGGTTGCCAACACCCCAGTAGGTGAGATTCAGCGCGGGATCGTACGAACCGGTAAGCCAGATGGGTCCGCCGCCATGTTTCCAGGCATCGTTTTTCCATGTTTCGTGGCCGGGCTCGCCGGGTTCGGGGATAGTTTTGAAACGCCAGATCTCCTTGCCGGTCTTGGCGTCGAACGCCGCCAGGAAACCCCGGATCCCGAGTTCGCCGCCCGCCGTTCCCATCAGGACTGTGTCCTTGATGATCAACGGCGCGTGCGATAGCGCGTAGCCCTCTTTGTAATCGACGACAACCTTCTCCCAGCGGAGTTGCCCGGTAATGGCGTCGATGGCGACCAGCTTGCCATCGAGCGTGCCCATATAGAGCGTGTTCTCGCGAATGGCAAGGCCGCGGTTGATTTTGCCGCAGCACGGATAGGTGACTTCGGGGTTCTTGTGTTCGTAGATCCAGAACTCACGGCCCGTCGCGGCGTCGATGGCGACGACCGTATTGGGGGCCTCAGTAATGTACATCACGCCGTCGACGACTAGCGGCGTGACTTCAAACTTTTCGAGCGACTGGGCCTGAAATGTCCATTTCAACTCGAGATTCTTCGCGTTCACCGGCGTGATTTGCGTCAGCCCGCTGTGGTGGGTGCTTGAGTAGCTACCGTGATAGGTGGTCCAGTTGGCGTCCTGCGCGAAGACGGTGAAGGCGAGAAGGAAAATAGCGGATTTCATTTCGCGGCTCCTTGCAGGGTGGCGAGGAAAGCGACGAGATCGTTGAGTTGCCGGTCGTTCAGCTTGGCGCGAAAGGAGGGCATGGGGGAACTGGGGTCTAGCGACTGTTCGCGGAGATCTGCTTTGTTCACGGAACGGAGACGGCCGGTGTTGTCGAGAATTTGGAGCGAAAAAGTGTCTTCGTTGAATCGATGGCCGCTCAGCGCTTTCCCGTCCTTCGTCGTGGCCTGCCAGATCCAGTATTCGGGCGCGACCTCGGTGCTGGGGTCGGTAATGGCGGTTCGAATCTCGCCTGCGGTCAGCCGGACGCCGATGGCGGATAAGTCAAGCCCGCGCGGCGCTCCGGCGCCGTTGAGCCAATGGCAGTTCATGCAACGGTTGGTTTCAAAGTGCTGCTGGCCGGCGCGCGCGTCACCGCTGATCCCGGCCGAGCCGCTGACTGTCAGACCGCGCAGGAACGAGACGATTTGCCAGATCTCGCGGCCATTCATGGAGAAGCCGGGCATGGCTGTACCGGCGACGCCTTTGGTGATGACGCGGAACAGCCCTTCGTCGTTGGAGGCATGGCGGAACCGGCCCGTGGAGAGGTTCGGGCCGCCAGCGCCGCCCTTGCCATCTATGCCATGGCAACTGGCGCATTGCGAACGATAGAAAGCGCCGCCCCGGGCGCGATCGTCTGGAGACTGAAACGGATTCTTGAGCGCGGTGTCGCTGTGTTGCGCAGCGAGCGCCGCGGCGCATAGGAGTGGGTATAGAGGGCGAAGACTCATCCGCTGCAAAGTATATCGTGTTATGCAATTGGCCCAGATTTGTTTTGCGGCTGGGAGTTACAAGGAGCCATTATTATTGCCGCTCACGGCGATTCTTACGAGCCTGGACGCGCAGACGATTTCCGGCTCCATTGTCGAGGAATTGATTCCGTATGTCGAAACGCGCATTTTCGGACGCGGGCGGCGCCGTTTGGGCGGGCGATTGAGGGGATGTCGATGGTGGGCGGGAATGGGTCGTTGAAACTAGCGTTGAAGTATCCCGGAATGTTTGGATCGGTATTTTCGGCATCGGCGGCCATAGCCCGCGGCTTGCGTGTCTCCAAAGATGCGTATTGTAGAAATAGCGGAACCAATGCTCAAGAGAACATTCATTGCTGCAATCGCCGTGACCGTTGCCGTTGGAGTGTACATCGTTATTGTCCATTTCCCGAGCCGTCAATTTCGAGATACTCCCGGCCTTCTCCTGCAGGTGCAGCAACTCAACGAGTTGGTGAGCGTCAAGTATTCCGTCCAGAAAGTTGTTGGGTTGAGGGAAGACAAGCTTCCTTTCGGCTCCGAATCGATTTTGTTGGTTGTACAGGGTACGGTTCTGGGCGGCGTCGACTTGAAGGAGTTGGAGGAGCGCGACTTTCGCGTCGAGGAGAAGAACGTCTTCCTCAGACTCCCGCAGGCGCATATTCTGCACGTCTATCTCGACGACAAACACACCCATGTTTGGGATCGCAGGATTACATGGTGGACGCCTTGGGTTCCATTCAACCCGGACTTCGAACGGAAGGCACGGCTTGCGGCCATTGAGTCCATTCGCGTTCAGGCCGAGGAGATGGGCATCCTGAGAGACGCCCGCCGGAATGCCGAACTGACCATCCGGACTCTGCTGAAAACGCTCGGGGCCATCAATGTTACGTTTATGCCGACATAGCCTTTCGGCTTGGCAAAACACGCCTTGACACCGCTCGCGCTTCTCGCCACAATAGAAATTCCCATGGCGAAGAAAAGGCGAATAAGCAATGTCGTTGCCAGTCCGTAAACTCATTGATCTCGCATTGCGGAAGCCGGCGGCTTCCGCAGTGTGTCCGTTCACGCCGAAGGATTTGCGAGGTCTGCTGCCGGGGTTTCCAGAGGGCGCGATCACGGAAATCAGCGGTGTGCGATCCTCCGGTCGGACCACTATCTTCCAAGCCGGTTTAGCGGCGGCCACGGCGGCGGGCGTGCGGTTGGAGCGGCTCCTGTGGGTGCGGTGCCGCCACGATGTGCAGGACACGTTGAAGGCGGCGGATCTGATTCTGCACGGCGGCGGTTTCCGTCTGGTGGTGTTGGACCTGTGCGATTTGCCATTGATCGAACTCCAGCGCGTGCCGCCATCGTGGTGGCACCGGCTGCGCCTCTCCGTTGAGAACACGACGGGGGTGCTGCTCGTGGCGTCGACAACTCCCATGCTGCGCCAGGCCGCGGCGGTGCAGTTGGAACTTAGCGGATCGCAGGCGCATTGGCCGGGCACGCTTCTGAATGGCGTGGATTTGCGCGTGCAATTGCGTAAGCCGGTGCAATCCGCTGGATCTGCCACGCTGCGGGCGCGGGCTATTTAGAGGTATGTATGTTTGTCTGCCTGCAATTGCAACGCGGCGCCGTCGATGACCTGCTCACCCTGGCCGATACCTTCTCGCCGCATCTGGAGCGCTGCGACGAACGGACTGTATTGATTCCGGCCTATGGGCTGGAACGGCTCATCGGCACGCACACCGATATCGCCGAAGCCATCCTGCGGCGCGCGGGCGAATTGGGCGTCGAAATCTGGCTCGCCATCGCCGGCCATCCCGATACGGCCATGCTGGCCGCGCACAACATCGAAGGCATCACCATCATTGACCCCGGCCGGGAAGTGGAGATCCTTGGCCCCCTGCCGCTTGAAGTATTGCCCACAACCTTCGACATACTCGACACATTACAGCGCTGGGGCGCGGAGACGCTGGCCGATTTCGCGGCCCTGCCGCCGTTGGGCGTGATCGAACGATTGGGCGACGAGGGCGGCCGGCTGCAGGCTCTGATCGAAGGCCGCGGCACGCGCCCGCTCCGCATCGCCCGCCCCCCGGAGGATTACACCGCGCAGGTGCATCTGGATGAGCCGCTCTCGAGCAGCGAGCCGCTACTGTTCATCATCTCCGGCATGGTTCATGACATCGTGAAACGGCTGGCGTCGCATGGCCTCGCCGTCAGCCACTTTCTGGGTGTGTTGACACCGCTCCATGAGATTCGCATCGCCTTCCCCGTGCCGGTGCAGGAGCCGATGGTCATCCTGAAACAGGTGCAGATCGATCTGGAAATCCACAAACCCAAATGCGCTATCGCCACCGTGGCCGTGGAACTCCAGCCCACGCCGCCGCGCACCACCCAGCATGGGCTCTTCACGCCATCGGCGCCCGAACCCGCGCAGTTGCAGACGCTGCTGGCACGGCTGCGCGCGTTGACCGGCGCTGACAGCGTGGGCTCGCCGGAGTTGTTGAACACGCACCGCCCGGACGCGTGGCGGCTGCGCCAGGACGTACTCTTCGAAACCGGCCGTGTGGTCACTAACGCCAATGCCGCCGTGCGCCTCTCCTTCCGCTGCTTCCGCCCGCCGCTCGCCGCGCGCGTGTCGATCACGCCGCAACACCGTCCGGCGCGCTTGGAGGCGCGTGGCATGAAGGGCAGTGTGGTTGCCGTGGCCGGCCCCTGGCGCACGACCGGCGAATGGTGGGCGGAAACGGAATGGGCCCGCGACGAATGGGACGTGGGGTTGGACGATGGCGCGTTGTACCGCCTCTACCGCGAACACCGCACGAACGAATGGTTCGTGGAGGGGGTCTACGACTGATGCTCCTCCCCGAACTCCGCGCCCGCTCCGCATTCAGTTTTCTCGAAGGCGCCAGCTTGCCCGAAACGCTCATTGAGCAGGCCGCGAAATTGGAAATCCCGGCTGTGGCTTTATTGGATCGCGATGCCATATCCGGGGCCGTGCGGTTTCACAAAGAGGCCAAAAAACGCGGCGTCCGCGCCTGGATCGGCGCCGAAGTCACGGCCGAGGAAGGCTTCCGTTATCCGCTCATTGCCGCCACCCGCGAGGGCTACCAAAACCTCTGCCGCCTCATCACTCGCGTGAAGCTGCAAAAACGCGCCGCCACTTTCGCCGACATTGAAGAATACGCCGCGGGCCTGGTCTGCCTCGCCTCCGATCCACTGGCCTGGGCGCTGGAACAAGGCGCCGCGCCCGCCATGGTCGATAAGCTGCGCGGCGTCTTCAACGATGGCCGCGTCGCCATCGATATCCAACGTCATTTCCTGCGTGAAGAAGAAGCCCGCAACCAGACGTTTCTGCAAATGGGCCTGCCCGTTATTGCGGCCAATGGCGTCAGCCACGCCACGCGCGAGGAGCGCTCGCTGATGGATGTGTTGACCTGCGTTCGCCACCATACAACCATCGACGAAGCCGGCCGCCTGCTCGCCCGCAACTCCGAACGCTTCTTCAAACCCGCACGCCAAATGACCGCGATGTTCGCCGATATTCCGCACACCCTTGACGCGGCTCGCGCGATCGGCGAGCGCCTGGAATTCACGCTCGAAGACCTCGGCTATCAATTCCCGCGCTACCCCGTGCCGCCCGATGAAACCATGGACAGCTTCCTGTGGAAACGCACGTTTGAGGGCGCGGCACGCCGCTATCAACCCCTGTATGACCGCGCCCGGCGCCAGCTTGAACGCGAACTTAAGTTGATCGGAAAGCTCCAATTGGCAGGCTATTTCCTCATCGTTTGGGACATCGTCGAGTTCTGCCGCCGCGAAGGAATCATGGTGCAGGGACGCGGCTCGGCGGCCAACAGCGCCGTCTGCTATTCGCTCGGCATCACCGCCGTGGACCCCGTGGGTATGGACCTGTTGTTCGAACGCTTCCTCTCCGAAGAGCGCGGCGAATGGCCCGATATCGATCTCGATTTAGCCAGCGGCGACCAGCGCGAGCAGGCCATTCAATATGTGTATCAACGCTACGGCCAACTGGGCGCGGCCATGACGGCGAACGTGATTTCCTACCGCGCCCGCTCCGCCGTCCGCGATGCCGGCAAGGCGCTCGGCTTCCCGGAGGCGCTGTTGGGCAAGTTGTCCACACTCATCGGCCGCGGCGCGTATGAGTGCGATCGCAACAATGAACCCGGCGGCGCGGCGGCGCGCATGGAGAAGGCGGGGCTCTCCATGGATCAGCCGCGCGCGCGCCATCTGCACACCATGGTCCAGGCCATTCTCGATCTGCCGCGCCATCTGGGCCAGCACTCCGGCGGAATGGTGATTTGCGAAGGGCAGCTCGATTGCATTGTGCCGCTGCAACCGGCGGCGATGCCCGGCCGCGTCATCGTGCAGTGGGACAAGGAAGACTGCGCCGACATGGGCATCATCAAGGTCGATCTGCTGGGCCTGGGCATGATGGCGGTGCTGAAGGATTCGCTGGATCTGATTCGCGTTCACTACAAGGAAGATGTCGATCTTGCGCTGATTCCCAAGGACGATCCAGTGGTCTACGACGCGCTGCAACGCGCCGACACCATCGGCATGTTTCAGGTGGAAAGCCGCGCGCAGATGTCATGCCTGCCGCGCATGCGTCCGGAAACTTTCTACGACATTGTGGTGCAGGTGGCCATCATCCGGCCGGGGCCGATTGTCGGCAATATGCTGCACCCGTACTTGCGGCGGCGGCAGGGAATGGAGGCGCCGGAAAGCCTGCATCCGTCGCTCGATCAGGTGTTGAAGCGCACCATGGGCGTGCCGCTGTTTCAGGAGCAGTTGCTGCGCATGGCGATGATCGCCGCCAATTTCACCGGCGGCGAAGCGGAAGATCTGCGCCGCGCCATGGGCTTCAAACGTTCGCAAAAGCGCATGGCCGACGTGGAGGAGCGGTTGCGCAAGGGCATGAATGTCAACGGCATCACCGGCAAGGCGCAGGATGCGATTGTCCAGTCCATCACCGCGTTCGCGCTATACGGTTTCCCCGAATCCCACGCCGCCAGTTTCGCGCTGTTGAGCTACGCCAGCGCGTATTTGAAGGAGCGCTATCTGGCCGCGTTCACGGTAGCGATTTTGAACAACCAGCCGATGGGATTCTATAGCCCCTTGACTTTAGTGAAGGACGCGCAGCGCCACGGCTTGCGCGTCCTGCCAGTGGATATGACCGTGTCGGAGTGGCTCTGTACAATCGAAGAGCGCGACGGTGCATTGTGCCTGCGACTGGGCCTGAACTACGTCAAAGGCCTGCGCAAAGCAGTGGCCGAAGCGCTGGTGAACGAGCGTCCGTTCATGAGTATTGACGAACTCAAACGACGCGTGCCGGCGGTGTCGAAAGAAGAGATGTACCGGCTGGCGGAGTTAGGCGCATTCAACAAAATAGGCGGGTCCGAACAGCGTCACCGGCGCGACGCGGTGTGGCAGTCCAGCCTGGCCGCCCGTCCCTCCGGACCCTTATTCGACGCGGGCGGCGACGCGCCATCGCCCCTCGCGCCCATGGAAGATATTGACCGTCTCCACGCCGATTTCCGCAACAGCGGCCTATCCATCGGCGCGCACCCGATGCACTATGCGCGCGAGCGTCTGGACGAGCAAGGCGTGCTGCGCGCGGGCGATTTGTGGCGTGTTTCGAATGAGCGGTTCGTGCATGTCGCCGGGCTTGTTATCTGCCGCCAGCAGCCATCCACGGCGAAGGGCTTCGTCTTCCTGAGCCTGGAGGATGAGACCGGAATCTCAAACATTATCGTGCCGCCGAAGTTATTCGCCCAGGTGCGGACGACGGTGTTGCAGCAGTCGTATTTACTGGTGGGCGGCGTTCTTCAAAATCAGGGTGGAGCTATCTCGATTCGCGCCCGCAAGGTGGGGCCGATGCGCAATGCGCAGGTGGCGGTGAAGTCGCATGATTTTCGGTAGGCGGCCAACGGCGTGTCAGAGACTCCAAAGCGGCCGGCAGTGATCCTTGATGGCGCGTTTCGTGTATTTGGACGCCAGCAACCCGTGTCGGACCCGTTTGAGCAGGTCGTCGGTGCAACGATCAAACTGCTTCCAGTTGAAGCGCGAAGTTGTCTTGTTTAATTCCGCCTCAATTTTTCGGATGTCGAGATTCTCAGCCTTGTTGTAGAGGACACCGATTGTTTCTCGATGAACGGATGGTCGCCGATTTCGAGGATAAGAGTGGTATCGGCAATGTGGCCGCCCATGCTTGTTACGTTGACGCAATAAGCGCGGCCATCCCCATCTTGCTCGGTAAGGACAATCCACAGATGACGGATGGGATTGCCGGGTGTCGGGATGAAGAAGTATCTCCTGGCTGCAATGACAATTATCCGCCAGCCAGGGCTTTGTGAACGTATTCACTTGCGCATAGGTCGCCCAGAATCGCCTCGATCTGCTGAGGCGTTTTCTTGCCAAAGCGAAGAATGTCGGCATAACGAATCGGGATACGGCCACCTTGAGGGTCTTCCCACTCGGGTAACTTATGCGATTCGTCAACAATTGCCCAGCGACCCAGTTTACCGAACCGTTCAAAAACTTCGACGAGCAGTTCTTCCTCCGCTTCGGAGAGTTCGCCGTTAGAGGGGTCTGCAACCATTCTCACTTCATGATCCCCATATGGTTGAAGATGCTGTTCCCAGAAATGCGGTTCCTGCGGGGATGCGCCCTCGGTGACGAGATCATGGACACGACTCAGCACGGGGCCGCGATCCATCGAGTAAAAAGTGTCGGCTGTGATCGGACTTCCCCAGCGCAGAAGTGCTTTGCGATCGGCAAAATAGAGGAGCTTGATGAGTTTCATGTAGCTCATGTAGCCTTGTCCGCGACACTTTATCAAATAGGCCGCAGCTTGAGTAGCTTTGGTTTCATTGAAGTCCATATTCTCAGCATATCAGTCGTTACCGTATGCGGCTCGTGCTGCGACGCAAACCCGCAAGTGTACGCCAATCGGCGTATACTAAGTAACCAAATTCGGATCGCTTCGCGAGGTGCACTTTGAAACTCAAAATCGTTTCGCTGTTCCTGCTGCTGATTAACAACGCCGCCTTCCCGCAGACGACGTCCACCGAAATCCTGGGCACTGTCGTTGACCCCTCCGGCGCCTCCGTTCCCGGCGCCAGCATCACCCTTCCGTAGAGCCGGCACCGGCGCCACCCGCACCACCGTCAGCAACAACGAAGGCAACTACTCCTTCCCGCTCATCGACGTCGGCGACTACACCGTAACCGCCGCCGCCAAAGGCTTCAAAACCGAAGAGCAGCGAGGCGTCACCGTCCAGCTTCAACAAAAAGCCCGCATCGATTTCCAAATGCAGGTCGGCCAAGCCACCGAGGTCGTCCAAGTCTCCGCCTCCGGTGTCGTGCTGAAAACGGAAGACGCCGCCGCCGGCGGCAACATCGATAACAAACGCGTTGTCGAACTCCCTCTCAACGGGCGCAATGTTGTCACGCTCGCCGTCTTAATTCCCGGCGTCCAATTCGGCATCCGCATGGGACTCGACGGCTCCGGCGGCTTTCCAATTCCAGGCAACGGCGGCGCCATCAGCGCCAACGGACAGCGGGAAGTGAATCAGCAGGTCACCCTCAATGGCGTCATCGCCACCGAACCTCGCGTCAACACGGCACCCTTCTCCCCCTCCATTGACGCGCTCGAAGAGTTCAAGGTACAAACCTCTTCCTACTCCGCCGAATACGGCCAGAACAGCGGCGCCATCATGCAAATGGTCGTCAAATCAGGCACCAATCAACTCCACGGCACATTCTACGAATTCCTTCGGAATGACAAGTTCGCCGCCAAAGACTACTTCCTGAATTTTCAACAACCCGCCGGCGGCCGCGAATCGGGCAAGCCCGTCCTGTGCCGCAACCAGTTCGGCGTCTTTGTCGGCGGTCCGATCCTTTTCCCGAAGATCTATAACGGGAAGGATCGCAGTTTCTGGAGCTTTAACTACGAAGTCCGCCGCGAGACCCGCGAAGTGGTGCAGGAGGCATTCTGGTTCCCGGCGGCGTTCCGCACCGGCGACTTTTCGTCCCTGCTGACGCCGCCGGGA
>Ga0163147_10006264_pt1 | contig 14029 bp, 19 predicted proteins | sample OliLakLV19MP6G1_FD_148597 | JGI IMG/M metagenome (GOLD analysis project Ga0163147, IMG submission 148597) | Freshwater microbial mat bacterial communities from Lake Vanda, McMurdo Dry Valleys, Antarctica- Oligotrophic Lake LV.19.MP6.G1 | ecosystem: Environmental > Aquatic > Freshwater > Lake >...
CACCAAATTCACCTGCACCTCCTCCGCCCTCGCCGCTTGTAATACCACCACCGCCACCTGATGCAACAGCTTGGATATGAACCCACTTTAAAGTTGCTGGCTTTGTCCACGTCGTGCCACCAACTTGAATTCTGTCAGTCCCGCTTCCTATGATTTTGTTATTTTCCACAACCCCATCAGCGTTTGTGACCTCAAAATAATTAGCACCGCTACCCGTAACTGTGAAAGTCCCTCTGTTACCACTAGCAAATGCGGCTACGTTTATATTGAGAATCGTCCCGATAGGTACAGTAGTCGCTGTAATACCTGAACGTGCGGCGCTTAAATCATCAGTATATCTAAAGGTTGTTCCACTCGGGTTAGAAATATCAAATTGGGTATCCTGTAATCCAATATTAAAATAAATCTTTCTTGTTGGCATTGCCGATACAAGAGTCGACGGATTCACAAATAGTCTCGCCCCTGTTGCACCTACAGCTGTTCCCGCCGTCACCTCTGCTTGTGTTGCTTCTTCTACAATACCTTTTGCTGTCGTGGAAGCGAGGATTATTGTGGAAAAGAAATATGGGTCAAAGTAAAGCTCGTTTCCTGCCTTAGGTATACCAATAGCCCTTTCATTCGTTCCTGGTGTTGTAGAAATACCGCCAGGGGTGTTTGAAGCGTAGTAAGTAAGGCCCAGGCTCAGCCCCGACCGTGTGGTATCAACCCCGAACAAAAGAACACCCCCGGAAATAGAAGCGCTTAAGGAGCCACTACCTTGAGCAATGCCAAGCATCACAGATTGGACAGAAGCGGCTATATCTGCATCGGTCTTTCTCCACTCAACCTCATTGATAAGGTAAACAAGATCGCCCGCTGCAAGAGTCTCCCCAGCAACCCCAGCAACGACCACGCGGTTTTGAGAGACGCCAGTTCCAGTCATAGAGAGAGCATCAGCGTAGCTCTTAGTTACTAAATCAGTCCCCGATACAGGGGCAGCAGATGAACTTGGAACTGAAGAAAAAGTCCATGTTCCCCCAACTGTCTCATCATTACTTTTATTTGCAAAATCACCGTAAAAAGCAACGGTATTTGAGATTACAAAGATCGAGCCACCAGAATGTGCCTTTTTATTGGCTGAAACTTCATCATACGGATCAACAAACCTGAGACCGCGAGTGACCCCAGATAGTGTTGCTGTACCGTTAAGGTTTTGAGTGATCGTTGTGAAGCTAACGTGCTCCTCACGAGACGTACCTGGTTCTAAAGTTCCATAAGCCTTCGAACCAATGTTTGTTGTGGTAATTGTTGTTGTACCGTCGGGAAGTTTAAAAGACTGAAGTGTCAAAGAAGTTTCAGATGACGACATACCACTTCCTGCGAGAGAGAATTTCTGTCCTTGAATAAATTTTCGTAGGTCTGGCATAATGTTTTATTTGGTTCCCATGTCAGCCGCAAGAGATATTTTTATTAATTGTAACATATTTTTACCTATTTTTTTATAACAACGTTATCAACAGTGGCAAGTTTCGGATTTGGCCCTTGAGCTAACAACTCGAACTGCGCGTCAGGGTCTGTTGTTTTGTAAGATACCTGGTATTCATAATTGTCAGTCGGTCGAAACGTAGCAATGTGCCTAAATTTTGGTAGCGTTCCTGCGTTTTCATTCATAGAGCTACCAAGTGGCTCCTTACCAAACGACTCCTTACCAAGTGAATTATCAACGCCTGATCCGAAAAGAATCGCGGTGGAATTACCATCAATAATAAATTCAGCAGAGCCAGAAGCACCTTGAAAGTCGTAAAGAATCCCCATAGTCAGGGTCGTATTTGGTGAAATATATCCTTCAGTAAAATACTCATCAAACGCTTTAATGTGTGCTCTATCTCCAAAGTTTCTATATGCGAAGAATATTCTGAAATCAATATAGTTATCATTATCATCGACTCCAGTAAATAGTTTGTAGGTTTCAGGTACTAATGATGAATGACCATACAGTTCTCCCCCAATAATGGCAAAGCGTCTGATCGGCAACTTTTGTGGTGGTTGCCAGAAACCTTTATCTAAATCACGAATAAAAACAGTTCCGTTAGCTGGGCAACATATATAAACTTTATTACCAAAATACTTCACATGACCATTTGTAAAATCTGCAGCATCAAAATCGGGCTTAATAGGATCACTCAGGGGTTGCGACTGTGGAGTGTTTATATTCTCTAATCGACCAAGTTCATCAAGCGTTGGCTCATTACTTATAAATACCACTGAGTTTTTTATTTTAGCGGTTAAGTCATGAGTCTGCGCGGCTTGCCGAGGGGCCGTTTTAAGTTTTTCAACCTTAAACGCCTCACTTGTGATGGTGTCAGAAAGAGTGAACGATGTCTTGTACCAGTCATCCTTTCCAGCCGATATATACATATCTTCTTCCTGTGGGGCAAACGCTGTCCATGTGTTGTCTAGCGTGAGCAATGCACCTTCCCCTGGCGCGCGTGGAGACGAGAAAGTAAATAGTGTGAAGTCAGTGTTTTTTGAAACATTTACCTCACGAGAAGTTAAACTCCCGATATATACTTGATTTTTTAACGTAGCAATTCCATCGTTTACTGATCCAGATGCTGGTTTGTTTGCGTTTGTTCTGACTTCTTGCAAAACAAGTGCCCCCGCTGTAAAAGTAAACGTTGTGGGGTCAACAGTAACCCCTGTGAGCGTTGTTGTTGATTCACCCCCTGTGTAGGTAAAGGTACGCCAGGTGCCCCCGCTATCCTTAATCCTAATTTGTCGTGCTCCTCCGATGAGAAATCGAGAAGCCCCCCATGTGCCGGTACCTTCTTTCGTTATGGTCGTAGCAGTTGCTGATGCGAAAGTAGTTTTAGCACCACTCCATTCATAGATATTGGCATCACCAGCTACAAACAGCAGTAAGTCTATTTTTTCCGTAGTATTCCACCAAGTAGTAAACACAAAATCCACCGTAGCCCACGCGTCCTTTAACTTTTCCCAAGAGTTAAACGTTCTGCCCTCCGCGGTACCGATATATACCTCAAGTTCATCGTCATAACTTCGTAGTGGCAATTCATTTCCTGTTGATGTTTGCCATTCGTGAGAACTAACAATCGGAGTTAAGGCACTATTAGCAACTCCAAATAGAGTGTACCCACCTCGACCAGTGATCTTTTCTGCATCATTTATTAAAACGTTTTGTGAACCTGCGACAAGACTACTTGGAGAAGTGTTAGTTTTGTCAGGTTTAGTGACATAACCAGTCGGCTTATCAATAAGTTCAAATTTTTTAGCCATACATTCTGTAATAGGTTGAGCGCGGCTTTATTACCTCTGACGGATTACTTTTTTTATATAATTTATACAGTCCTGGTTTATCGTCGCTACCATCACCATACAATTCCTGCTTAAAAAACTGAGCGTCAAACGACGAATCCTCTCCTTGAATTTCTTGAGCCACCAATCGGCATACTTCGTACACAAATATGTTATAGCTGTCGGTGTCTAAATTCACGATATCTGAATCATCGGTTGGCACGTCTTTCCATGTAACTCCCGTTGTGTCTCTGAAGGCATATTTTGAGTAATAGAGAACTTCATATATTTGTGGAAGTGCTGACCTGATTTCATCTACTCGAATCGTATTTTTAGCGACCGTTGTTGTGATAATAAATCTAAAATAATCAATGGCTGCGGGGTTTACCGTACCTGTTTCGATAGCCGTAGACCAATTGAACCTGATCCATTGCCAACCTACTTTAAAAGACGCTAAGTGAGGTGTCGTAGCTGTTGCTGACCAATAGTTAGACGAATCGTTACCCCATCGAAGAATCATATTCGTTATGCCAGACGTTGAGGGTAAATAAACCCTCACAAAAAAAGCAGATATCTCATCGTGAGTTGTTAAATTAAGTGACGTAAAATTTGAGTTCTCAATGTGACCACCTGTAACGCCTACGTTAAATCGCAAGGAAGCAGAACCGTTGTTTTTATACAGCGTATCTAATGCAAGGCTTGTCGCACCACCTCCCGCTGACCAAGTTCCGTTATCAGTAAGTGAATCCATACCGTGTGCTTGAAGGCTACCGGAGAGAGACTTTGAAATTCGTAAAACCTTAAGAGCACTATCATACTCGACCGACAAACTTTGATCTGTTTTGTATAAATCAAAATCTCTATTATGCCTCTGATCAAAAATGTCGTATTCATAACGAGGAGTTTGGGGCCGGAGGTCAATTATTTTATTTCCCTTTAAATCATCAGGAGATGCATACTCATAAATCCCATCGTACAGACCATTACCAACGTCATCAATACGCTGTGTCTCTTTAGGATCAATCTCAGCAAGAACATTAGCAGAGGCTTCACGACATAGGTCATAAAAACCACTTAGCTTATTAAGCGAAGTGCCGTGAATCTTTCTTTGAACGGCTGATTTTACGTCTGATATTGTGAAAGCCATAATTAATACTCAATAACAATTAAAGTAGCAGATGCCGCTTGTTCGATGAACGACATGTGAGTGATCCCCTCTGGGACAACGTAATGTCTTGTCGATCCAGAAGCTACAAAGCCGTCAAAATTAGTTGTTGATACAGCGGTCCCGCCACTAGCCGTTTTATTTTTAAACAAAATACCCTGTGTAATTGCACTAATTTCAACAAGTCGCGTTGAAGAATTAAGAGCGACTTGCGTGTCAGCACTGATTGTCGTGTCGTATGTTTTTGCCAATATGGACTTGTCGGGGGGTAAATTTATTTGATCCCCCTCATCATCTCGTGGTAGTAGTGGACTATTTCTTGTCATATTATTTATTGTTTAATTTTAATGTGAGCCAGGCTCATCCCAATCTCCCGTTGGAGACTGAGGGAGCCAAGCTAGTTTGCTAGATCGTTACAAACCCCGTATCTAGTGACTGTGGTAACTCCTTCGGTTGTAATTGCCGTTGAGGAAGCTGCAAACGTTAAATTAAGAGTTGTCTCACTACTTGTTGCGTTGAACTGTATACAAGCGCCCTGTGTGGTTGATGTCGAAATAAACCTGAGGGTTGTAGTACCCGTTACGTCACCAAGTGTGATTTCATCGAATCTAGTAAATCCGCCGAGACTGGTCACTGGTTGATTACCATCAACCAATATCCAGATGCCTAATAGCAGCACAATGACCGCTATTACTCCTGCGATGTATGCAGATATTCTACTCATGATGGTTGATGATTTAATGATAATTTAGACAGTGCCGTTTGAACCAACTGCGCCTTCATAAGAAATCGCGTCTACAACTTCGCGGTATTCCGCTTTGAAGATGTAGTTGTTATTTCTCTGATACTGGTAAGGGACAAGATCAGTAGTGAGTCCCTGTCGAACGACGCGAGTAATGTAATGATCCTGCGCGAGCAAGAACCATGCTGTGTCAGAGCCACCATATGCAGCACCCAAGAATGGAGAAAACTTCACGTTCATACCATACTTAGATGAGTAATAGTTCTCATCGTTATTAGCTGTTCCGCTTCGGAGTTCAGAATCAAGAATAATTGAAGCTTCTTTAAACAATGCCGTTGGCACAAGAAGAGTTTCTGGCATACGGCCACCAAGTGTTCCGTCTTGAGCTTTTTGCTCCAACATAGAGTTGATAGCTGCCTCAAGATTCGCTTCTGTAAGTGTTCCAGTTTCTAGGTTGTCGATTGTGCCTCCACCAAGAGGAACGTGACTATTTGAAAATAGTGCTACGCCGTCGTTAGTAGTTTCTGTAGTAAAGCCGTTATTGAATACTGAGAACGCATTTTTATCACGAGACACACGGGCGAGACGCCCCATATCTTCCATCATTCTTTGAACCACTGAATGTTGATCGTCATCAAAGAAATTCTTTGAAATATCAATAGACTTTGCGTAATTAAGAATAGCGGTAGTTTTCTGATTACCAACGCGAGGAGTTGCTGAAGGAACGTCCTGTAGTTCAGCGCGTTCTTCGAAGTAACCAGCGCCTGAATACATTTCACTTATAACGGCTGCACGGTCGGTAGTTTCCTGACGAAACACCATTGAGTCTTCGGCTGATGCCTGACCCGCCATCATTGGATAGTTGTAGCGACTGAAGAAAATTTTATCCAGTGCGGTTTTGGTGACATTAGGTGATAGACCTGTAGATAAAGACATGATTTTTTATTTATTAATTAGTAATTAAGATAGGTCTTGATCACCTAAATATGTTGCCCCCGCTCGAATTACAAATTTGAGAGTGGATCGCGCTGGATCACCTCCCACAATTACGAAGGGCGCTGTTGCAACGTCTGTACCTGTAGCGTCTATTGTGTATACAACACCAGTAAGATCAATGATTGCGCGGTCGTTAACTAAAGCGTTAATTTCTGTTTGAGTATCAGCTGATGCCGCTGACTTTGCACTTGCTTCATACACAACACCAGTAAGTGGAAGATACACGTCAACAGTACCGTTTACTGTTGCTGTTTCTGTAGAAGTTGTCGCTGCGAGACCTACGATTGGAACCATGGTGCCAATTACGCCGTCTCCGTCTGCAAGCGGGATAACGTACTGAGAACCCAGAGCTTTAAACTTCACGAGTTCACCAGCTTTGATGTTTGTTGTAGCGGCTTCAGTCTGGCATGTGATGGTTGGAACCACGTTGTGGCCTCCGACATCAACGATTCGAATATTATTTAGTGCCATTTTTGTAATTAGTATTAGTTTTTAATAACTAACACTGACCACAAAGTTATATATCGAGAGCTTTAGCTTTGAGAGCCTCTTCGTTTGTTAAGCCATAACGTTTAGCAATCTTTTGTTCATCAGGGGTAAGAGAGATCGGGCTTTCGGTTGCTTGCTTTTGACCAGCGCCGCTACCCATACCTCTGTTTTCTTTTGAAGCTAAAGACCTTACCGCCTCGGACAATTCGCTACTATAGCGTTTGCTGTTGGCAAGAAGTTTTGCATTGTTAATGTCTTCGTCAACGTCTCCGGTTGGTCGAATAGAGTTCCTTAAGTGATGACTAATAAGTTCCTCTTCATCCTTGTTCGATGCCATTGATCGGATTTTATTCTTCACAAGGGTCTCTCGGTTTAGAGCGTGTTGCTTTTCAGCTTCTTCTCTAGCCGCGCTACGAGCAAGTTCTTGGATTTCCTCTTTATCAATCACTGTAAGCGTCTCATATCCCTCCGTGACTTCGGCTTTCTTCTTTTGCTTATCTTTCAAAGAATGAATCACAAATTGTGCCTCACTATTTTCCTTTTGAAGACGCTCAAGTTCTGCTTTGTAGTCAATGTTTTCGGCCCCAGTATTATTTGGTGCCGCATTTTTCTTTTGTTCCTCTGAAGCTGGAGGAAACTCTACTTTTTTTTCTTCATTCATTTTTTTTTCGTCCTTAAAGGTGAACGCTACCTTTCTATTGATAACTCGTGCTCACAGTGCACGCTACTGTTTGTAAGCCGTCTTTGTGAGCGACTCTAGGGAGGATTCAATCGGGCTGGCGACCAAATCCTCTCTAGAATCGCTTACAAACAGTTACAACTTTGATAAATTCTCAATTTTCTTTCTCATCACCTCGACAGTGTAGAGGATCATCTTACCTGCCAATATGTCCTCTGCACTCTGACCCTTAAACCACATTCTTTGATTAGCTACATACATCATGTCCTCGGTAATAACCTTCCAAGCGAGCGATTCTTTAATCGATACCGCACCAATTTTAATTATCTCTCCTGCTTCTCTTGTTAAATCTTTCCCTTGATACACCATGGCTCCTTTTTCATTCAATCTCAGGATGTCACCCTCATCAATTGCATTAAAAAGGTTAGTTACTAAGAAACGTATGAACTTTTTTTGCAGCCAATTCTTCATTACTTATTTTGCTTTTTTTATAGCTTTCTTATCCCTGCCTAATGTTTTTGGTGCCTTCTTATCCTCTACCTCATCGTCTAAAACACGACCACCACGACGCACATACTCCTCCATAACTAAAGCCTCGTCAGTAACATCTCCGCCTCCAAGTTGTACGGTTTCTTTTGCAAGATTCCACTTAGTTATATTTTGTGCTGTTTTCATATATTTTTATAATTTACATGTCTCTTAATTTCTTTCTCAGATAACCCTTGGCTAGTCCACTCTGGGCTACTGCCACTGCAGTAAAAATCTTTTTTGCTCCTGTAATTGCATTGATTGCAACTCGATTTGTCTCACTTACTACTTTTTTGATTTTCATATTTATATTTGTTCCATTAATGCTCTTGCGTTCAACCCTCCGAGAGCTTTGCTAATAACACCCGTCCCATCCGTTGGGGGCGCCTCCTCTTGTGGCGCAGTAATCTCTTCAGCTTTTTTCATGTATTTTGACGACTCGCCCTTTGCGAACGTCTCAACCAAGAAGTCTTGTGTTACCGCCTCCTGATCCACTAAAGGATTAGCGATAAGGCGATCGTATGCCTCAAGATTCATGGCTTTCTGAAAGGCTTCATTAACTGGTGTCATGTTATCTGGTGAAACAGTTACCTTAAACTCAAACTTGCTAAACAGCTCCGGGTTCACTAGATAAATTCTTCGATCGCCATCAATTCCTCCTTCTTGATCCATGATTTCATACCCCTTGCTAGTAACGTCGTCCTCTGTCATATCTTTCCCAAGTAAATCTGACTCTAATCTAATTTCCGTCGTAACCTTCTTGCCCCCGTCTGTCTTATTAGGCAAAAGAAACGATCGAAACTTAGTACGCGTATCCCCACCAGTTATTTCCTCTACATCTGCCACCGTCATGTGGTGAACGATGTCGTGAATCATCAAATAGCCAAAATCAGTGACAAGCTTTCCGATCATCTTGCCGAACAATCCCATCTGAATTCGGGCATTTTGCTCCATTCGAGCAATTTCAAACGCTGTTCGGTTTCCTTCAACGGGTGCACCTGATCGATTTCGATCTTGTGAGCTTTCAGTCATTGAATCTTCAACCGTCTGAATTGCTGTGTATCCAGCAGACAAATTCATTCCAGTATTAATAGGCTGAATTTTAGTATTTTTAGCAAAACTTGTGACAGACCCTGGCATCATTACTCCCGAATCAACTTCTTCGTCACCAAACAGCGCAATTGGTGGCATTAAGGACAGGAAAGAACCATCAAGGACAGTGTTCCATAGACGATCAACAATTTTTTGGTCTGGCGCGAGCTTTGACACACACGATTTGTAGAAAAAGAATCGTTTTTCATCAATCGGCTCATATCCTGTTTTAGCAAAAGGATATTTTGGACGTCCCTTAAGATCACGGTGTTTCATTGGTCGATCTTTGTCACACATAAGGACACCGTTCATGAATACCAACTCAAGGTCTTCAGTTCTATTGTAGTAAGTAAACTCCTCAACAAGAGTAGTTAGTTGATCGTCTTTTTGATCATAAAAGGCTGAATCACTGTCGTTATAAATAGCTCTAATTCCAGGGTTAACGTGCTTAAAATCAGCGTGTTTGCCATATAACGACTTAGCTTCATCATGCTCAATGAATCGTCGTCGACCCAATGCTCTTTGTCGTTGAATCTCAAACTCATAGGCGTTCGTAATAAGCATCTCCTCAACCGGTACAATCATTGCTCGAAATCCTGACAACACATCGTCAATAACTTCTTTTGTTACTATCTTTCCCTTCACTTTTTCTTTGACAGTCTGCATCACCTCGGAGTAGTCTGCTTTTAAATATACGCATGGATTAATAAGGGCCGAGACAACTGTGTATAAAAATGTTAGTTCGTAGTCGCTATTTTTAATCGTCCACTCGATAAGATCACGCATAACATTAGCGGCGTCCTTGTCTTCTTCGTCGTCAGAGTTTTGAGCAAAAACGTTAGGGTAAATTAATGAAGCTGTAGCGTGAGCAGCAATTGAGATAATTTTGTTTCGAGTGACTGGGCGGACCGTGAAAGCTCTCCACGCTTCACTCGCAACCATGCTTTTTGGTGGAATATAGGTATTAAAAGCCTTTTGATCATCATCCATTACCTGAAGAATAGACCGATCATTAAACTCACGAAAAGACCTATTAAGAATCTGATCGCCAACAGAATAATCCTGCTTGATTCTTGCGATCAAATCTTTAACTTCTTTCGATGGAGAATAGGCGCTCGGAGATGAGTTTGTAACTTTCCCTTTGTTGTCGACTTCAAATGTTCCAATCACGTTTGAAATTCCCAGCCAGCCGCAGAGACATTAATATAATAATACCACACATTGTGTAAACCTCCTGTGAATAGCTTAGTATTTTGGAATAAATTGTTTAACCTTTTTTGTTTCACTTTCCCCCTTAACAAAAGTCATAGCCCACGCGTCACAAAAATCAGGTGACGATAACCCAGCTTTTTTCATATCTTGCTTACTCATAATCTTTATCTTGCCGTTCAGCTCGCGACGATATCTGATCGTCAATAATTCTCGCCAACGGCTATCACGAACGAACTCTCCGCCTCGTCTAATCCACTCCTTGCCTCTAAAATACATCTCGGCTCGTTTATTTAAATATATTTCAGGATCGTCAGCTTTGTCACCAACGTTGACTGAATTTACCCGTGGATTGCCGAAGTCTTTAGCTAAAGCAATCTCTCGTGAGACGTTCATCCCCTCTCCGAAACCGTCGATGGTAACGTTATAATCTTGCGTCTTTGTATAGTCCATCAACGTCAAAGTCTTTTGAGCAATTGTTTTTGCATTGCTAATCTTCTCCGAAGCCATTATCTTTGATTTAAAATTATCTCGTACAACCCAAGTAGAAAGATCGGAGCCTTCACCCGCACAATCAACTCCTAACCGTCTATCCCCTACAAGCAACCGGTCAATGTCGTAATCCTCACAATACTTTATGTCTGATTCACTCAAGAGAGGAACATATCCTTTATCATCTACTGCATCAATTTTAGGAAATTGGCCAAGTACACGAATCCTGTACTCGTCAGAGTCTTCCCCGTGCTTTTCTCTAATGCGATGATTATATTCAATATCAACCAATGGACTTTCTATCGAACTAAACTGCAATGTCTGCCAATTCTTTTTATCTTTATGGTGTGAATCGTAGAAATACCCAAAAATTCTTGTCGGGTTTGAAATAAGTATTGTTAGCGTGTTCTTATCAGTAAGCGAACCTTCAGCCGTATTGTAAATTTCTTCAGGAACTCCAGCGGCCTCATCAGCTAAAAGCATCACATAATCACCGTGGACACCGGCAAGCGCTTCGGGCTCTTCTTTGCGGGCCGTTTTAGCGCGAGCAAACCAAGTCTCAGGGCTTTCTTTAATGCGAACATGAGATGACTGCCATTCGTACTTATCAGCTATCACCTTGGGCATTATGCTGCGCCATTTAGATACTTCCTTCCACAAAACATCAAACATCTGATCTGATGTTGGCGCCGTACACGCAATCTGCGCGTCTTTAAAGCAAAACAAATACCAGAGCAATAAACAGGATATGGTCATTGTTTTACCAGTTCCATGACCCGATGCAACTGATATTCTTCTTGGTGCTTCGTCTCGTATCGCTTTCTCTACAGCTAAAAGTAGATCGTGCTGTTGATGAGATAGATTCTTTCCTTTAATAAACTTAGAACTGTCTCGCTCCGGTGTAATCCCCCACATCTTTTCAATAAAGAAAATTGGAGACCTTTGCATCTGTTTAAAAATCTCTAAATCTGATTGGTTCATACCTTATGATAAAAAACTAACGTGCTATAACACTTGTTTATATTTTCTAAGGATGTAGATAAGACTATTTCTGTTTTTTAAAATCTCTTCCTCGTTCTATTCCTCGTAAGTCGATATGGTTTATTGGATCAATCTTGGCCATGTTTGCTTCATGCAACATCGCCGCTTCGGTCCACGCTTTATTAAAATCAGCTTTAGCCGGACACATGTCGCCTCCGCACCCTACTTTTCCGTACTGCTTCTCAAAAACTGAAAGCTGACGGTTACACAAAGTACATTTATGCTTATACAACTTTTCTATGATGTCTTGCTCTGTCATTTTTCTTGAGACCCATTAAATAAATCAGTTAAGGATATATTGCCTTGGATTTTTGCATCTAGCTCTGTCTTATCTTTCCAATCATAATTATTTTTTAAATTGAAAATAACTCCAGCTACTTGAGTGTTTCTGTAAAGCTGCTCTTCATTATAATTCTCTATTTTATCCTTCGCTTTTTTAATAGTGTCAAAAAATCTTTCCCTTGATTCATAATTAATCAATGTCTGCCTACTTGTATCTAGGGCTACAGCCAGACCCGTGACTGTATACGGCCTTGTTTGAGAAAGTATTCCAATACTATTTACGCTCCAACAACTATCAAAGTACGATTTGATCTTAGTATCAAGGTCTTTCTTACTACTAAATTTTAAGGGTCTACCAGCAGGCATATTTTTAAATTTTTTTCACAATATCTTTTGTTGGCGTATCTGTAACTGTACATCGGACACCATAAACCGTCGTAAGGTCAGTAAGGTGTAACTTAATTAAGTCGTCACGCGACCCGCTAATACGATGAACTGACTTCATGTTTTCGTTGATATCCGTTCCTATTTCAGCCAAAACAACAGCTTCAATATCAGGACGGGAATTATAATCGGCCGCAATTAAAATCATTAACACTATTATAGCACTATTTTTTTGCGTTCGAGAATCGCAACTTTTGGAATACCAATAACCGCGCGTCGCTTATTACCATGAGTCGTATTTACCTCGCGTGAAATGTATACCGCCTCTTTGTCTTCTTTTATCAAAAATCCAATCGCATCAAATACCACAAGTTTGTAGTTGTGGTCTTCAGAAAACTCGCCTTCATAGACGACGCTGTCTAAATATTTGATATAGATTATTGAATTTCTCATAAAAAAAGCGGTTTTTAATGGGAACCGCTTGAAACCTTGTGGCACTAGCCACCCTTCGGCGAACCACCCTGAGAACCGCCACCGGAGCCGTTGTTTCCGTTGCCGGAACCTCCGCTGCCGCTGTTGCCTCCTCCTCCGCTGTTGCCACCATTACTGTTGCCACCATCGCCCTTACCATTGTAAACGACGCTCTTCATCAGAGACTCCTTGTGAGTTTTACCGAACACTCGGTAACTTGCCTCGTTTTGAGTGCAAGCGAAGCCCCCCTTTAGGTTGCCTCGTTTGGACTCAATATTCTTAGTCTACCTTAACATGCGGTCAATTCTTGTCAACCATTCTCGCTGCCACAAGTTTCATAGCATACTTCTTGCGATCTTCAGGGGTTATCTTTGCCCATTTGGCTTTCGCTAGTTCACTCGCTCGTTTGGATCGGACGACAGGAGGAATCTTGGCGTGCATCGCCTTACTTGCCGCTGATCTTTTTAATGGGTCTATCACCCTAAAAGTATAACACTACTCTGTAGACTCCTTTAAATCGCTAATCTCCACGTCGTACTGAGTCTGAACAATCATGAGGGCGTCTAGTCTTGATTGTGCCTTTCTATGATCCTCTAGGGCTTTTCTCATATGAGATATCTCTTTATCAAGCTCATTCTGCATTTCCTTAGTCTTGGCCTTGAATGTTGGATCGTTCTCACGTTCCTTTTGTAAGTCATTGATCATGTCCTTAACTGTTTCTATTCGGCTCTTTTTTTCAACCTGTGGGACTGACGCGGCTACAAATTCTATTTTGTTGTTATAACCGAGGGCGATGGCGACCGCTATTGATATAAGCACAATTGCGATAATTATTTTTTTCATTATGAGTTGTTTTTTAAGAAATAAAGAATGTCTGCGTGTTCCTTGGCCTCCTTTGAGTAGCTCTTACCCATAATAATTTTTAGATCAATAATTTCGTTTAATTTTGCAAGTCGTTTTTTAAGTAGTTTCATTGTTTTTTGAGTTACTTGATAAATCCCACTGCTTTAAATATAGCGTGCCGTTGGCAATCAGACAAGGAAGTTATCCCCAACGCAAAAGGCCGCCCATTAAAGGCGACCTTTGCGCAAACAACTGTAACCACAAAAAAAGGGTCTAACCACAAACCCTAATCATTATAGCACTTCACCCCCTCGTACTGTAA
>Ga0163147_10006266_pt1 | contig 14026 bp, 7 predicted proteins | sample OliLakLV19MP6G1_FD_148597 | JGI IMG/M metagenome (GOLD analysis project Ga0163147, IMG submission 148597) | Freshwater microbial mat bacterial communities from Lake Vanda, McMurdo Dry Valleys, Antarctica- Oligotrophic Lake LV.19.MP6.G1 | ecosystem: Environmental > Aquatic > Freshwater > Lake >...
AAGCGGAAGGATCCTGTGGCGGCTTAGGGACTACTTCGGAGCGGAACTTGGAGTGGCTTGAGAGGACGCCAAAATAGCGCACCAGATGAAAGCGCGGTGGTGGGATAGCGGCGATGAGGCGGATGATGAGGTCGCGGGGCGGAAGCAGAATGGCGCGGGTGCCGTCTTTCCAAACGCTCTTGAGAGTGAGCTCGAGCTTGCCATCGGGCCGGAGCTCGAGGCGGTCCTGAGCAAGCGGAGGGCGTGTGATATACCTGCAGAGGCGCTCTAACTGGCGACGGTCGCGGCCATCGACGCATTGACGAGCGTGGAGATTAACGCCGCGGACTTCAGCGACGGGGTGGCTTTCGTCGTGAATTTCCCCGACGGCTGGTGCGGGCGAGACGAGCAAGCGGAGTGGGGCTTCGCCGGCGCGGTCCCCAGAAGCTGCTACTCCCCGCGCCGCAGCGGCATAGCAGGCGGCAAGGCCAGGCTCATCGGAACACAGCTTGGGCGGCTCGTCGTCTTGCCCGTCTTGCATGACAGGGTCGAGGGAGCGGCCGTGTGCTCGGAGGATTTTCTCGATGCGTTGTGCCGTGCGTCGGGCGATGTCGGCGACTTCGGCATGGGTGGGCGTTGGAAGAGTATGAAAGACGAGAGCGTCATAGGTAGCGTCGCGGACAGTGACGCCGTCTAAGGCGAGAACATGAAAGTGCACACTGAGCCGGAGAGCGCTGTCAGTTCTCTGCACAGCGGCGATGGCGCCTGTGTGGGCGTCGGCAACGCTTGGGAGGTCGAGAACGGCTTTGGCTCTTTTGCACAACGAACGGTCGAGCTCGTGCGCGAAGGCACTCACGACTTGCGCCACGAGGACGCGGTCATAGCCGAGCAACGCGCGCAAGCCCCAGGGCAAGGAGCAAATCCAGTGACGCACGGGTACGCGGGGCAACACCTGCTGCTCCGTGTGGACAGCGGTGTCGGCCATGCGTCGCCCCAGGCAGGAGGGGCAAAAGCCGCGGCGCTTGCAGGAGAGAGCTACGAGTTGCGAGTGGCCGCAGCTACGGCAAACGAGGTGCAGGCAGCCCGCGGACAAGAGCCCGCAGCGCAAATACTCCTCGAACTCGCGCACCACGAACTTCGGGAGACCGCCATGCTCGGCGAGATCTTCCAGCAGCTCAGGCCAATGGGCTTGCACGGCCTGGTAGAGCACGCCCTCTTCGGGCCTTCGGCGAGCGTAGCTGTCCCGGCGAACAGCAGGCGGTAGAGCTGCATGGGCGTGCGCAGGGTGGGCCACAGCAACGGGCCATGGCTAGATGCGTGCCGGCGGTGGCGCTGCGCGATATCCGGCTAATTCGCTAGGTCAGGGTGGCCGAACTGGCGGACAGCGTGGCCGTCGCCAGCGGCCAGAGTGACTTGGCTGGGATCTATACGTTGGGAGTGCAATCCGGCACGACGATTCGCGCTCCTTCAGATAGAGAGAGCGCTAATTGACCTGACTCTAGGGTTGACAGCGGGAAGAGCCAAGCAGAAAGCTGCCGTGCAGCATTACAATGTACACATCAATGACCCCAGTGAGAGCCGGGGGCCGCCTATGTTCGGGTGCGTCTCATTGCATCGAGTGGGACGATGTATTTTTCGGTGCCGTTGTCCCTGAGGTCGTCGTGAGTGGCATCAGAACTAGGGATAGTCCATTCAGGCATCACCGAGGCTGCGCGTAGCGTAAACCTTGCCCCTTCTAAAAGGCCGCCAAGACCGGTCACGATGCCGAGGATCCGGGGGATTCGCGCATCTTGTCGTTGATGATGCTTTTCAAGGGTTCGACCGAAGCCGCAAGGGCATTGACAAAAACTGGCTCATCGAATCCGCAATGAACTAACCACCCTGGAGCTCCTCCGATCGGAAAACGCCCCCGCGTCGCCGATTCAACCTTTTCCAGAGCGCTACGCTGCCAGCTGTAGCCATTCATGCTCCGCGCGGACCAGCAGACGGCTGAGCATGCGAACTCTGAGTGGCCGGATTGTGCGGCTCGGTCTCCAAGGAAGAGCGTCGAGCCGCCGAGGAGAAATTTGCTCAAGGCACCAATGCCTGCATCGTCGCCACGTCCACGCTGGAGCTCGGCATCGACGTCGGGGGCCTCGACTTGACCTTTCAGGCGAACGCGCCCAGCACCGTTTCGTCGTTCTTGCAGCGCATGGGACGCACCGGTCGTCGCGAGGGGACGGTCGCGAACATGACGTTCCTCTGCGAAGACGCGGTTTCGGTCGTTCAGAGTATTGCCTTGGTTCAGCTCGCGTCTCGCGGCTGGGTTGAGAACGTCAGGGATGAAACACGCGCATGGCCCGTGCTCGTGCACCAGCTGCTCGCGCTGACGCACGCGCATGGCGGCATCAGCGCCGAACGCTGCTGGCAACTGCTCCACAAGGTCCCCGACTTTCGCGGCATCAGCGAAACCGAATACCTCGCGCTCGTAGAGCACATGAAACGCAAGGCCTATTTGTTCGAGGCCGGCGGCCTGCTCAGCATGGGTCAGAAGGCCGAGCGCGTCTTCGGTCGCAAGAATTTCCTTGAGCTGTACGCCGTCTTCTCAAGCCCCGTCCTGTACCAAGTCGAAAGTGAAGCGGGTCGCCCCCTCGGCAGCCTCGAACAAAACTTCGTCGATCGGCTGGTCGCGGAGATGAGCTCGTTCCTACTCGGTGGCCGCGCCTGGGTGGTCATCTCGCTCAATCACGAAGACCGCACTGTCCGCGTGCGCGAAGCGCCACGAGGCAAGAAGCCGAGCTGGGGCGGCTTCGTTCCACAATTTCTCAGTTTCGAAGTCTGCCAGGAGATGAAGGCCGTCCTATCGAGCGACGACGACTACGCCTTCGTGGACGCGAAGGGCAAAGCCGCACTCGTGGAGTGGCGCGGTGATCTCGGGCAGCTTTTGCGCGGCACCGGCACCGCGTTGCACGCCGACGCCGTCAACGTAACCTGGTGGACCTTCGCCGGTGGCCGCATCAACCAAACCCTGAAGTATGCCCTCGAATGGAAAGGCGGTTGGAAGGTCATTCCCGATAACTTCTCCATCCGCATCGAGGGCGACGGCGTGAGCCACGCGAGCGTCACGGCCCTGCTGGCCCAGCTCGCAAGCCCCGAGTTTTGGGCGGATCCCGAAACTTCCGCCAAGTTACGGTCACTCGTCCCAGAGTACCGACTCAGCAAATTTCAACAGGTCCTGCCCGACCCCGCGCAATCCGAGATGGTAGGCAGCTACCTACTGGACTTCGAAGGCGCGGCGGATCTGCTCGGGCGCAGTTAGCCCGGGCTCCACCTTCAGCCCACCTTGCCAAGGTCGACGTCGAGGGTTCGAATCCCTCCCTACTCGTGATCCGGAGAAGCGCCCGGGCTTGTATCGTGACTGATGTGACCGGCTCCATCGCGCGTCGCGACAAAGCGGAGCCCATGCTTCGCCTTCTGTTTGGTCTTCGCAGTAAGCAGCTAGCGTTGGGTTGGTGCTCCACAATCCTCAGGGCAGTTGCACGAGTTCTCAAGCGAGTCGCATTGGCCATTGCCACAGGTCAAGCACACCACATAACCATTCGAATGCTTGCAGGTTCCGTCGCCTTGATCGAGGCCACATCTGCGCACAAGCCCTTCACAGCACTCCACCAGGGTACCCAAGTAGCCGTGGGGACCGCACACTAACGGCGGCTCATTGAGCGCTTGGGCGCAACCAACGCCACTGCAGGTCTGGCGTAGCATGCAAAGCCCTGAGGGACACTTGTCGACTGGGAGTTTCTCGCAGGGCTTTTGGCTACATACAGGAATGCAGGTAGCCGTATCGTTGGAGGAAGAGCTTGAGCAAGCGGGCTCGCAATAGACGGGATCGCATGGGCCATCGCTCTTTCCGGAGCAAAGGACGCCGCCGACCGGATCGACAAGCTTCTGCTCCACCGCAATCGACGCGGGAAAGATGGGCCCCTCGTAGACCCCGGGCGTTGTCGGAGCTGAGCTGCTAGCGGAACTGCTGGGGGAAGGGAGAGCCTCGCTTCTCTCCTGAGCGCATGAAAGGAGCAGCCCTAGGGTCAACAGGACCGGCTGCGTGGCTTTCATAGTTATCAAAAATAGCGCCCCGGATTCGGCTCGGCAAATCATATTGAAAATGAGCAGATTAGCCCCATACCGCGCGTGTCGTAGTGTCGGGGTACGTGGATTACAGCTGCATTGGGTCTAACATCAATTGAGTTTGCGTAGAATCCGCCGCTGAAGATCTTCTTTCCAGAACCGAGCGCTAGGCCGCCATAGGGTGCGAGCACGGTACCTGCAAGGGTGGTCTCCAGGAACGCCATCTGTTTACCGCGTATACAATTAGGAGTGACGACAGAGCGTGGGCGCCAAACGCCCCCTTGTACTTGCAGTAAGCAGCTAGCGTTGGGTTGGCGCTCCACAATCCTCAGGGCAGTTGCACGAGTTCTCAAGCGAGTCGCATTGGCCATTCCCGCAGGTCAAGCACATTACAGGTCCATTCGAATGGTTACACGTTCCGTCTCCCTGGTCGCCGCCGCATCGGCGCACAAGCCCGGCACAGCAGTCCACCAGTACCCCGGAATAGCCGTGTGGACCGCATCCTAACGGCGGCTCATTGAGCGCCTTTGCACAACCAACGCCATTGCAGGTTTGGCGCAGGATGCAAAGTCCTGAGGGACACTTGTCGACTGGGAGTTTCTCGCAGGGCTTTTGGCTACATACAGGAATGCAGGTAGCCGTATCGTTGGAGGAAGAGCTTGAGCAAGCGGGCTCGCAGTAGACGGGATCGCATGGGCCTTCGCGTTTTCCGGAGCAAAGGACCCCGCCGACCGGATCGACAAGCTTCTGCTCCACCGCAATCGACGTGGGGAAGATCGGTCCCTCGTAGACCCCGGGTGTTGTCGGAGCTGAGCTGCTAGCAGAACTGCTGGGGGAAGGGAGAGCCTCGCTTCCCTCCTGAGCGCATGAAAGGAGCAGCCCTAGGGTCAACAGGATCAGCTGCCTGGGTTTCATAGCTATCAAAGATAGCGCCCCGGATTCGGCTCGGCAAATCATATTGGAAATGGGCAGATTAGCCCCGTCGCGCGCGTATCGTAGTGTCGGGGTACGTGGATTACAGCTGCATTGGGTCTGATCTCAATTGAGTTGGCGTAGAATCCGCCGCTGAAGGTATTCTTTCCAGAACCGAGCGTTAGGCCGCCATAGGGTGCGAGAACGGTACCTGCAAAGGTGGTTTCCAGAAACGCCATCTGATTACCGGCGTACACGATTAGGAGCGACGACAGAGCTTGGGCGCCAAAAGCCCCCTTTATCGCCAATCGGCTCTTGACGAAAACTACGAATTGCCCCTGCCCGGCGAGATCAATCAGACTGTTAGGTTCCAATTCCAGGCCTTCGAAATAGTACGTTCCAGGAACCAACGTCAGTGTTGCATTCGGCTTCAGGCGCACGTCGCCATGCGCACCCGGCGTCAGCGAAAGCGTGGCCTTAGGGGGCAGATCTATGTTCCCTTGCAGTGTAGGAAAGCGCACCGTGCATTGGGAGATGTCAGCCAGGAACAGGTCTTCGCGCCGCTGTACCCCTTGGTCGATCCTCGCGTGGACCTGCAGATCAACCAAGGCCGCAGGGGTGGCATACACGGCACCGTGCACGTGCGCCTTGTTGCGAAGTGTGATGGATGAACCCAAGAACAGGCTGGATACTTCACTGCCAACGCCGAGCGCATTTTGACCTGCAAGTTTTCCGTCCGCTGCGGATGCGAAGGCCCCGCCGGGGGATGTTAACCGAACGTTATTTCCTATCGTTAGGCCTCTTTCGCTGTGAAGCACGTCGCAGCTTAGCGCTCTGCTAACCGCCACCGTTTGTCGGGCAACTGTGGAAAGCCCAGCTGCATTCGTTGCCTCATACCGCACGATAGAGATCCCGAGCGGAAGCACATCAGTCGGCATGATGGGAGTGTTTGTCGGTTTTCCATTTATGCTCTCCAGAACGATCGCCAAGGCCGGATTCGGATCGCACGCGTCCTGCACCGCCGCATACCCAAGCTGTACTGTTGGCGAAGAGGCGTCGCAGGTCTCAAGCTTGACGTCAGGAGGAGCGACTAGAGTTGGGGCAGTTGGTAAAACTCGGATCAGGCTAGAAGCTGCGTTGTTGCTGGGATTGGAGTCCGGCGCCGCGGCGGTCGCGAGGAAGTTAACCTCTGTATCTTGTCCGAAGGGAGAAGTGCACTGTGCGTTGACTACGAGCTCAACCTGCACGGTTGCCCCGGGTTCCAGCCGAGGCGAACTCGCACCAAAGGACGTGCCGAAGCTCTCACAGCCTGCTAGTGCTAGTGAAGAAGACTTACAGTCCACCAAAGACAAGCCGTTACCCAGCAGGCCGCTAATGGTAGGCGTGAGGGCAACCCTTGGCCCAAGATTGGTCAAGAGAGCAGTGAACGTTGCACTTCCTCCCGCACTTACCGTAGTTGCTGATGCCTGGACGGCTATCGACAAATCTGTAGCGCTGACAAGGCGCTCAACAAGGAGCTGTACTTCCTTCCGCCTGGGTTCTCTCGGAACCGTTGCATGTACTCCCTCAGCGAAATCTGAAGAGCCCCGGAAGTTGTAGAGGAGCCTTTGCCAATCGTCATGCCCGCTGAGAATGGCGGGTTGGATCGAGCCGGTCCCCCGTTCGACGTCGTCATCTGGACGTGCGGCACTTTCACAAGTGCGATTAGGGCCATCGGCCAGACTTTGTCCCACTACGAGATCATCTCTACACGCCGCGGTCTCTAGGCGACCGTTTGTGCCAAAGGTAATGGTGGTTCCAACGGGCACGTCGTCTGGTGTGAGTCCGTTGCACGTTGTGTCACTGTCAATTCTCCCATTCAGCCCAGGTAGGAGCTGAAAACGCACCGAGACGTCTAAAGGGGAGGGAACCGTATCAAGCCGCAGGTTGGGCCCGGCGAAGATCTGACTCGTAAGCACGTCCTGCGGACTTGCAGGTGCTGAGTCAAGAACACCGTTCGCCCCTGGCTGAATCATATTCCCCACAACGAGGTCGTCCCCGACTATCGGGGTGTCGAGCATGTTGTTGCCGCCAGGATGGATACCTGGTTGCGCAACATCATCCCCACGCAGGACCGAGTCCATGATTCCGCCCAGGTCAGGATCTATCCGCGTGAGTTCAATATCATCTCCCCCGGTTTGTGTCTCCAGAGCGTCGTTGGCTCCCCCGGTGATCGTCGAGGCAACTACAAAATCGTCTTGAGCAAGGGGCTCCCGCGTATCCAAACTTCCGTTCGGACCCGGGATTATTTGGAATACCAGGTTAACGTCGTCCAGCGCAGGGGTGCTCTCCAGCGTTTGATCAACCCCCGGAAAGATGCTCTGGCTGAGCAGGTCCACAGCTGCGGCGACGGTGTCCACGGCGCCATTGCGCCCCGGTCGCACAACACCTCCCACGATTGTGTCGTCATTGCGTCGCACGGACTCAAGGGTTCCGTCGACGCCTGGCCCAATGTTGGTGCCGGTCGCAACATCTGTGAGCGCGGCAAAGCTATTTAGCACGCCGTCTGGACCCGGTTGGATGAGACCACCCTCTATAGCGTCGTCCAGCAACCTCGCTGAATCTAGAATCCCATCTGCGCCGGGAAAAATGGAGATGGTGGTGACAATGTCGCGCGGGTCCACGACCGAATCGAGATTGTTATCAGGGCCAGGGTGTATGCGTCGAAGGGCAACGTCGTCAGCCAGAGGAAGCGTCTGGACGGCACCATCCGCGCCTCCTTCGAGCGTGCCAAGGAGTACATCGTCTCCTTGCATTCCAAAAGCGACGATCAGGGAGTCCAGAAATCCGTTGGGCCCCGGCTCGATGGTGCCTTGGTGGCGTAGATCGTCACCCCCCGGAGAGGAGTTTAGAATTGTATTCGCGCCGCTCTTGATGCAAACGCCATCGTTGTTGATGTTCGCGGCTACGATTGCCCTTACCCCGTCGCAATCCCAGTCAATGGTAAGGTTCGCAGGCGTGGAAGGTCCAAAGAGACCATCAGGGCAAGAGAAGATTGTTTCGAGCGTGGCGGGTCCCTGGATGCCGAGCGCCTCATCGAGGGAACGCTCATCCAGGTCGGGCAAACGCTGCCGCGAATAGTCCACGGTATTCATTGGCGGAATGCCGAGAGCCCCGAATGAGTAGTTCATCACACTCAAGTAGTTCGGTTTGTGGTTCACCTCGTCGGCCCCGCCGTGCTGTAGGCCGAGATTGTGTCCCAGTTCGTGCATGAAGCTGGTAGATTGCTCGATGCCGTTTTCGAAGAAGAAGCGCCCCACTATGAAATCATTGCCTGGCGCTTCGCCAAGGCCTCCGACATCGGACTGAGGCTCACGGAGGTCGTGAACCCATAGGCTGTAATGGAACACAGCGCTCTTGGCGCGCCTTATGGCTGCAAAGTTGGGCTTTCCGCGCTCAGCAGCCGTGCCGAAGAAGGCACCTTTGACGCCTTCAAAGCATCCGTCGAATTCACATTGGAGCTGGTGTGGGACGGAGTCATCGAAGACCAACCTAAGATCAATTCCTTGCGTTCCATCAGGGTTCCCAACTGGCGCATTGGCAAAAGCTGCGACGGCCCTTGCGAGGTCCGGGGTGGTTGGCAAATGGCCATGCGTATCCCCGGGAGCGCAATCACCTCCTGCAACACCGCAAACCATAGCGTCAATTTCAACAAAAATATCCTTATGATTGGGATTGGCGCCAAGCCCAGGCAAATCCAGATCGATTACGCCGTCGCCGTCCGAATCAATGCCGAGGGTCTCCCAGACATCAAGAATGCCGTCCCCGTCGGTATCTTGCTCAGCGTTCGTGACCTTCTGCCCGATAGCAAACTTGAGATTCCAGCTCATCGTTGGAAACTTTCGCTGAATGGGAGGACCGTCCGGGCGCGAGTAGGTCCTGATTCGATCAGGATCGGTGCCTAGAAAGTCGTGGTTACTGACAAGGACCTCCGCAAACCCATCTCCATCGAGGTCTCCGACGGCCAGCTCGTCGTTCCGTCGGAAATCAAAAGACGGGGCACGGAGCTCAATTGGCGCGGGAATAGATCCGAAGTTAAGTATTTCGAGGTTCCCACGAGCAGACGTGTCCGCACTCAGAGAAGCATGGCCAATGACAATCTCCGCGAGGCCATCCGCGTTCAGATCTCCTACATCAAGGTCGTCGTACTTGTCGAATTGCGCAGGAGCGCTGGGAATTACCCCTGTGGCAGCTGGGTGCGTTAAGATGATGAGGTATTGGGCTCCTGGGCGGCCGATGATTACGTCGTCAAAACCGTCGCCGTTGATATCACCGACCGCTAGGTCCGAATCGGCCGGAAAGTCTGTCGAAGGAAACTCGATGGTCGTCCCCTCACGAGAGTAAACGCGAATGCTTCCCAGACCCAATACAACTTCGTCAAAACCGTCGGCGTTGAGGTCACCGAGGGCGACCTTCCCATCCCCCGCGTTAGTAAACTCACGGTTGATTCCGAAAAACTCGATGTCGCGACCGAACTGATTTCTGGCCTTCAGAACACCCCGCTCTGAAATTCCTTCACCAACGATCCCGTACGTAACCACGTCGTCAAGGCCGTCCTTGTTGATGTCTCCAAACGCCGCCGAGCGGAGCCTGTCGCCTGGTGAAACGCTTCGTGTTGAACCATCAGCGAAATGCAAGTCGAGCATGCTTTCATTGAAGAACAAGACCGGCGGTGGGGACCCGGAGAGAATTTGTGCTTGCTGGAGCTTACGGGCTTCCCGCTCATCGCTTCCTGGCGTTTCATGAGCAGCGCATCCGGTCGCAAGAACAAAAATCCCTGCATGGAACCCACTAAACTTGAATGTCCGTTTTCGACTAGTAGAGACCACCATACACTCAATTCACTCTCGACTCGTTTGTACTTCTCGCCGAGTCGTATCACATCACATCACATCACATTGCCTCAGAAGCAACCCTAGTATCCGCCTCGCAGAGGCTCGCGGGTGTCGCCGTGACGAAGCAAACCTGAAGATTGTCACACAGGCGGCGCGACGCTCACGCCACCTCGCCTCAGGGAAGACTCGATCAAGAAGCCGGTAAATGAGGACGGTAAAGCTAGCTCAATTTGATGACGGCCGTCACGCGCCGGCCAGGCGGCCACGGCTCCTTAACGTCCCGATAGCGCCTCCCGTTTGTCGCGAAACCTTCGCGTGAACGTAGAGCCGGGTCCTTAATGAGTCAGGTTTCTATCGTGGCGGATGGCTCAAGCAAGGCGACGCCCTGGTCTCAATTGCGACAAAGCAACGAGTCCGACTCGTGCAACAAGCCGATGTGCCGGCACTTGCCTCTTAGAAGGTTTGGGAGTTGCACATGCAACGATGTCCAAGGGGAGTTAACCGGTTGGTCTGTTCCGTCCGGACGGAGCATAAGACAATCGAACTGCGAAATCGGTCGGAAGGAGGAGCATAGGCAAGAGCAGGCCACCTAGCCGACAGCACTCTGACCCTGCTCACCACGTCACCGAAGCTCAAGGAGCGAGCGCAAATAGATCTCCGCACTGAGGTGCTCACTTCCAGCACAGGGAGCAGCACCCCCAAGGGCAACACGAGCCCGGCGTCAGAACCTCAACAGAACTTGAGCCGGAGCTGCCCGAACAAAACCGGTGGTGGCGTCGGAGGAGGTTGAGGAGCAAGCCCAAGCTTGGCGAGCAGCGAGGTGGCAGCTTGTTCGGTGGTGGCGGCTTCGAGCCAGCGCATGGGCCCGCCGCAGCGGACACAAGTGTCAAGATCTGCCCGGAACACATGAGCCAGCAGCCAGGCCCAACGTTTACGGGAAGGGCGAGGGTCGTCAGTTTGGGCGTTGAGCTTGGGGAACTCAAGCTGGTCGCCCGAAGCAGGAGGCGGCTTGAAAGCGGTAGAATCCTGTGGCGGCTTAGGGACGACTTCGGAGCGAAACTTGGAGTGGCTTGAGAGGACACCAAAATAGCGCACCAGATGAAAGCGCGGTGGTGGGATAGCGCGGGTGCCGGAGCGAGGCTCACTCCGCCCGTCGGTAGACGCGCAACCAGTCCAGCTCGAGTACGGCCGGCCAGGGTGTGGTCTCGTCCGGAACGGGACCCGCCTCGCCATCGTGCACGGACAGGTTCACGATCGGATAGAGGGGACCGAAGGGCGGCACGCCCTCGAGATCGAGGCGCCCCACCTCCACGTCGTCGACGACGAATAGGATCTCCTTCTCGCTCCAGTCGGCGCGGTAGACGTGGAATTCGTCTTGCCAGCGGCTTCCTTCCACGGAACCGGTGCGCTCCTGACGCCCCTGCTCGGTCAAGTACCAGATCAAGAACTCGAGGTGTTCGGGGCGATGACCCGCTAGGCCCGCCACGTGGATGGCCGGCGGCCAGCCGTGCACGCTGCGCAGCCACCATTGAGGCCAGATGCCCATACCCCCTGGAAACCTGAGGCGCGCCTCGAAGCGCCCGAACTCCTGCTCGAAACGCCCGGCCGTGTTGATCACCCCCGAAGTGAACTGCCGATCACCGCTGGGCTTAGCAACGGCCGTGATCGTGCACAGCCCACCGGACACCCGCACCTGCTCGTCCGCCATCCAGTCGGCACGCGAACCCCAGCTACGGAAGGTCGCGTCGCCCACGCGCATCAGGGTGATCACCTGGTCGCCGAGGGCCTCCCCCCCGCATTCTTCCGTGAAGCTCAACTCCCAGCGCGGTTCGGGGGGCCGCGCCTCGCCGACGGAGTCGAAGGCAAGATCGCTGTGGCAGGCGTTGACCCAAACGACGAGCACTAGCATCGAACGCCCGCTTGCCCTCACCCTCACCTCTGGAGCAGCGCCTCGGCACGCTCGCGGATGTGCGCCGTGTGCCCATCGCGAGCTAGTCGGGTGAGGATCGGGTGCGCCTTTTCCGGACGCCTCTGCTTGGTGTGGAGCTCCGCCAGCGACAGGGCAGCGCTGTCCCGAGAGAACGAATCCCCCGAGCGGGACAGGTCCCTCAGTACCTGCTCGGCGTGCGGCAGGTCTTCACGCCGCAACGCATCGCGAGCGTCGGCCCAGCTGGCAGCCGCGGCCTCCGGCCGAGGCGCAAGACGCCGCTGCGACGGGGGCAGCTCGTCCACCGGTGGCTCCGGTGTGACCTCCCGATCCTTCTCGTAGGACGGCGCGACCTCGGCCCGGGGCTCCCTGGCCTGCACTTTCAGGGTATTGGCTGGCGCCGCAACCTCCAGCGGCTCCGCCGGGACCCCAAGCCAGGGGATTGCGCCCAACGCCGCCAGCGTCGTACCCGCTGCGAGCACACCGCCAAGGCCCAGTCCCAGGGCCCAGCGCCCCGCCTGGCGGCGAGCAGGAGAGCTCGCATCGCGCAGCAAGCGCAGCCGCAGGCGGGACAACTCCCTCTGGCTGAGGGGCGTGCCGTCCCAGTGCTCGCGACAGCGGCGCAGTCGCTCCTCTTCAACGCCGTCCATCGCCTCAACCATTTCGTTCGTTCCTCTCATCCAGGCCTCCCTTCTCGGCAGGCTGCATCACTGAAATAGCCGTCGCTACGCAGACTTCGGGCGAGCGCCTGGCGTCCGTCCCTGAGCCGAGAACGCACCGTGAGCGGGTTGAGGTTGAGCAGCTCGCTCACCTGCTGCACGCTCAGTTCCTCGAAGTCGTGCAGGCTCACCACGACCCGCAGTTTGGGGCTCAGCTGATCCACCGCCCTTCGCAGGCGCAGGTTGCGCTCGCGCCATTCCAGCGCCTCCGCTGCGCCCGCCCGGAGGGAGCCCCCCCGGTCCGGCAACTCCCCCTTCTGGGTGAACTCGAAGCGGCGCAGCCAGCGACGGTACCAACGACGCTCGTTGAGCAAGGTCCGGTAGCAGACCCGGAACGTCCAGGTCGATAGACTCGAACGCCCCTCGAAGCCGTCCAGGTCCCTGAGGGCGCGCTCGGCGGCGATCTGCACGAGATCGTCGAAGTCGGCGCCGTAACCTCCCGTGAGCCGCTTCATATGCTGACACACCAACTCGAAAACCTCTTCGCGTCGTAGTCGTGGCTCCAGAGGCGCTTCCGCTGGGCAGATCTCGGCCGTGTCCGAGGGGACGCACTGCACCGAGAGCCGCTGACTGAGCTTCATATTTACCTTCTTAATGAGGGGCCCGAGGAATGAGGGGCCCGAGGACGCGTCGTTGAGCAGTAAAAAAATCCTGCCGCCGGCCGTCGTCGGCGTGTCAAGTCAGTATATATGAAGAGTCCATGAATATCCTGGCGAAAGCCCGCGCCTTGCTCGGTGCTCTGGCCTGGATGGGCGTGGCACCGTCCGCCGCGGCCAATGACCCACCCCACCGGATCGAGGTCGAGTGCCCGGCCCTGGACGCGCCCGGCGAGCAGTCCTCCCAATGGCGGGCCGCCTTTGAAACCCGTGCCCTGGTCACCCTCTCCCTCGCCGACGCCCCCTCGGGCAGCCTCCGCCTGCGCTGCGACGAGAAGCAGGCCTCGCTGAGCTGGGCTCCGAGCGAAGCAGACCATCGACAGTTGTCCATAGCCGTCCCAAGCGAACCTCCTGCGCTCATTGAGCTGGCCATCGCGGGCCTGTGGACCCTCCTTTCGCCACCTCCCAGCGCCACCGAGCCGAGCATCGGCGAGCACCGCGAACCCGAACCGCCCGCGTCGCCGCCACCAGTGGCGCGGAACCTGGGCCTCGCCGCCGAGTTCGCTCTCGAGCTCCCACTCGCACATGCCTGGGGCACGCTGGGCGGGCGCTTCGGCATGCAGTGGTCTCCCACTCCTCGCCTGCGAACCACCGTTTTCGCCGGAGCGCGCTCCGCTCTCAGCCCCTCCGCCGGTTTTGCCCTCCGTTATCTGGATGCGGGTCTCGGGGGCGACCTGGAGCCGTTCGCCAACTGGCCTGTGGAGCTCGGGGCCCTCCTGGTGCTCTCCGCCTGTGAGGCCACCGCTCCGCCTAGCGCCATGCCCAACCGCCAGCGAGCCCCCGCCGGCACGCTGGTCCTCAGGGCACGCCTGCGCTGGGCGGGCGACCCGGGAGGTATCAGCGTCGGCCCGGCAG
>Ga0163147_10006268_pt1 | contig 14024 bp, 15 predicted proteins | sample OliLakLV19MP6G1_FD_148597 | JGI IMG/M metagenome (GOLD analysis project Ga0163147, IMG submission 148597) | Freshwater microbial mat bacterial communities from Lake Vanda, McMurdo Dry Valleys, Antarctica- Oligotrophic Lake LV.19.MP6.G1 | ecosystem: Environmental > Aquatic > Freshwater > Lake >...
CCATAGTAGAGACATAGACAAATTCAACAACGCATTTAGCGTAGAGGACAAATAAAATGAACAAGAAATTTGTATTCGTAGGTATTTTGTTGGTATTCGTGATGAGCCTGATGGTCGGCGCGGTCAGCGCACAAGGTGGGGATGGTCAAGGTCGCGGTGGCGGACGTGGGGATGGTCAACGTGGCGATGGGATGCGCGATATTATACAAGTCGTTGTGGATGCCACAGGCTTAGATGGCGCACAGATAGCCCAGCAACTCCGTGATGGCGCGACTTTAGCCGATATTATCACCGCCAATGGTGGCAATGTAGATGCGGTCATCGCAGATGCACTCGCAGTCGTCACCGAAAGAACCAATGAAGCTCTTGCCAATGGCAATCTCACTCAAGAACGCGCCGATGAAATTTTGGCAAACGCCGAAACACACATCACCGAAGCCATCAATAATCCTATGCCAAATTTAGGGCGCGGTGGGGATGGTCAACGTGGCGGTGGAATGCGCGATATTATGCAAATCGTTGTGGATACCACAGGCTTAGATGGCGCAGAAATTTTGCAACAACTGAATGACGGCGCGACTTTAGCAGAGATTATCACTGCCAATGGTGGTGATGTGACCGCCGTGATTGCACAAGCAGTCGCAGTCGTGACCGAAAAAACCAATCAAGCCGTTACCAATGGCAATCTCACCCAAGAACGCGCCGATGAAATTTTGGCAAATGCCGACACACGCATCACCGAAGCCATCAACACAGAAAATCCCATCCGTGCTGGTATCGGCGGACGTGTAGAAGATTTTCGTAACGCTCACCCCAATATAGACCATGTATTTCGTGATGCACTCGAAGAAACAGGGATGACCCGTGCAGAAATTCGCACTCAATTAGAAGGTGGTGCTACCATGCGCCAAATCCTCACTGATGCAAATTTGGATGTTGCCGCCCTCACTGCCGAAACCTTAGCCAATGCCCAAACCCGTTTGGATGAGGCAGTCACCAATAACCGTATCACAGCAGAACAAGCCGCAACCCGTCTGAGCGAATTAGAAGCCCATATCAATGAATTGCTCGATAAGACATTTACACCCCGTATAGAACTCTAATCGCAAATTTCACACACAAGTATCACCAAAAACACCTCGCAATGGGGTGTTTTTGATTTACGCCTGTAGCATCTCTGCACCGCGCTCAACCGCACGGAAATTTTTCTCTAGCAAATTACGCCGATGGGCGGGGATATGCGCCTCTAATGCCCGTTTGAGCGCCTCTATGGGCAAAACGGGATGGTCGCGCAATAATGCACCGAGTAGCACCATATTGGTCAGGCGTTGGTCGCCCAATTCGTAAGCTATATCGGTGGCGGGAATATTGATAAATTCAATATCGGTGCGGTTGCTTGTTTGTGGCACAAGCGATGTATTCACCACTAACCGTCCATTGGGCGCGATGATAGATTCGTATTTGTCGAATGACGGCTTGTTAAAAATCACCCCATTCAGAGGACGTGCGACCATCGGCGAGCCGATAATTTTATCGCTGATGACCACAAAGCAATGTGCTGTGCCACCACGCATTTCTGGTCCATAAGAGGGTATCCATGTCACCTCTAGCCCTTCATCCATCGCGGTATACGCGAGCAATTGCCCCGCAAACATCACCCCTTGTCCGCCAAATCCAGAAAAGACAAATTCTTCTTGCATGATAATTTTCCTCTCATCCTAATTCACGGACAGAATCGGCAATTTTATAATCGCCCAACGGAAAAGCGGGTATCATCGCACTTTCCACCCACCCCATCGCATCAATTGGGGTCATGCCCCAATTGGTTGGGCATGTGGAGAGCAATTCAACCATGCTAAAACCCAAATTTGCCTCTTGCACACGGAGCGCCGTCAAAATCGCTTTTTTTGCTTGGCGAATATGCTTCACATCATGGAGTGAGCGCCTCACCACATACACCGCGCCGTCTATTTGTGACATCAATTCCGATATTTTTAGGGGTGTACCTGTTGTAAGAACATCCCGCCCCAACGGAGATGATGTGGTCTTTTGATTGGGGAGCGATGTGGGTGCCATCTGCCCACCTGTCATGCCATAAATGGCGTTATTAATAAAAATTGTGGTGATTTTTTCGCCTCGCGCCGCCACATGAATAATTTCTGCGATGCCGATGGATGCCAAATCACCATCACCCTGATAGGTAATCACGGTATTCTGTGGCGAAACGCGCTTGATACCCGTTGCCATCGCAGGGGCGCGTCCATGCGCCGCCTCTACCCCGTCCATATTAAAATAATTATAGGCAAATACCGCACACCCCACAGGCGCGACCAAAATTGTCTTTTCACGCAGACCTAATTCGTCTATGGCTTCTGCCAATAGCCGATGCGCGATGCTATGTGTGCATCCCGGACAATAATGGGTATGCGTGCAAGCAAGAGCTTCTGGACGATCATAAACGAGTTGCATTTCTTCTATAGGAATAGTCACAGTCGTCATATCATCATCCTCCCTTATGCCAACACGGAACTATAAGCATAGTAACGTTCTATCACACGCAATAATTCATCTGGCATGGGGATATTGCCACCCATCCGCCCATAAAATTCGACAGGCACAACACCATTCACCGCCAAACGAACATCCTCAACCATTTGCCCGGCGTTCATTTCGATGACCAAGCACATATCCACTTGTTCCGCGAGTTCTTTCAGCCGTCTATCTGGAAATGGGTAAATGGTCTGTGGGCGAAATAACCCGACCTTCAAGCCTTTTTCACGCGCCATCTGCACCGCACTCATAGCAATACGACCCGATGTGCCATAGCCTACGACTAATAATTCGGCATCTTCTGTGGCAAATTCATCTGACCGTTGTTCAACTGCACGAATCACACTAAGTTTTTTCTGGATACGGATATTAAAGGCTTCTTCGTCATCGGCGTTCATATAAAGCGATGTGACAACATTTTTATCGCGTCCTTTTGCCCCTGTGACTGACCAGCTAGGGCGTGGTTGGGGATATGGTTGCATGGGGGGCAATTCGGCTGGCTCCATCATTTGCCCAATCTGACCATCCGCCGCTAATATCACCAAATGGCGATATTTCCGCGCCAATTCAAATGCCAATACGGTAAAATCTATCGCTTCTTGTACGGATGCAGGGGCTAAAACGATAGGATGATAATCGCCATGCCCTGCCGATTTTGTCACCTGAAAATAATCGGATTGTGACGGCAAAATATTGCCGAGTCCGGGTCCACCACGCATCACATCAATAATCACACATGGCACATCCGACCCCGCAATATAAGATAATCCCTCTTGCATGAGGCTTACACCCGGGCTAGAGGATGAACTCATCACCTGAACACCCGTACATGCCGCCCCATAGACCATGTTAATCGCCGCCACTTCGCTTTCGGCTTGCAAAAATACCCGCCCCAACTCAACCATCCGCGCCGACATATATTCGAGCAATTCGGTCTGTGGGGTAATGGGATAACCAAAATAGGCTTCACATCCTGCCCGTACAGCCGCTTCTGCCATTGCCACATTACCCTTGAGCATTTCACGCGCCATGAGATGTGATCTCCTTTAATTTATTTTTGCGGGGTTGGGGCACTTCACGATAGACGCTAATACACACATCGGGGCATATCACCGCGCAAATCGCACAACCTGTACAGTGATGGTCGGGGTCTAATAACACGGCGGGGTGATAGCCTTTGGCGTTGAGTGCCTCGCTATCCATCGCTATCACATCTTGGGGGCAAGCCGTTGTACAGAGTTCACACCCCTTACAACGGTCTTGGTCAATAAAAATTGTCCCTTGTGCCATAATGTCATATCCTCACGCTAATAACTTTATTTTGTATACTTAGCATAAAGATTTATCGGCATTATGCACAGTGAGCTATGGCACATTCACCCTGTGCAATGTGTCATAAATTAAAGAGTTTCACCGCGTTTTCGGTGGTATAGCGCCCCATTTCATCCGTTTGGATATTGTGCAAACTAGCCAAACGGTCAACCATAATGGGGATATAGGCGGGTGAATTTCGCTTACCACGATGAGGGATAGGGGTCAAAAATGGTGCATCTGTCTCTACCAAGATGCGGTCTAATGGCGTGGATGATGCCACACGGCGCATCATAGCGGCATTTTTGTAGGTGATGGGCCCCGTAAATCCTAGATAAAAACCGATGGCTAAGGCTCGCTTCGCCAACATCTCATCCCCAGAAAATGAATGTAATACCCCTGCCCGATTTTTGAGCGAGTCGGGCAAATTTTGCGCCCATTTTTCCAGAATGGTCAATGTGTCCTCATCTGCCTCACGGTTATGGATGATGACGGGCAATTCCAGTTCACGCGCTAATGCCAATTGTGCCTCAAATGCGCGGAATTGTTGGGCTTTTGGCGATTTATCCCAGTGATAATCTAACCCAATTTCGCCAATCGAAATGACTTTAGGGTGCGATGCCATTGCGCGGAATTGGGAAATCATATCCTCATGAAAATTGGCGGTGCTATTGGGATGAATCCCCACTGCGGCATACATGCCATCATATTTTTCTGCGAGGGCAATCCCCTCGTGCGCTGTCTGCCTATCCACCGCAGGAATGATTAATCGGCGCACCCCCACCGCGTGCGAATCTGCCCACACTTGGTCGCGGTCTTGGTCATAATCATCAAAATTAAAGTGACAATGGGTATCTATTAAATCCATCAACCACCCTCCCACATACGGGGTTTTAAGCCGAGTTTCTTCATCCACTTTGCACCCTTACTCCCAAAATGCACACGCCATGAACTAAGTTTTTTCACATAATCGGCTTCGCGCAGGGCATCCAGAAAATCTTCTGGGTCATCGGCAAAAGGACGCATGAGCATAGGCGATGTGCCATATTCCACCAGTGTATGCGAATCTGACCCCGCCGTACCGAGTAGGTTGTGCGCCTCTGCAAACCGAATCGCCCGCAGGTTATCTTCCATATACAAGCAACGGGCATTAAAGACCTCTATGGCATCAATTTGGTCTACAATGCGGAGCAATTGGTCTTCTTCCCATGCCCCTTTACGCAGACGGTCAAACGGATGCGACACGCTAATCACCGCGCCTTGTTCGCGCAGACGTTTTATCGTCTCTTGGGGAGTCAACCCCTCTGGGATGCTCTCCTTGACAAAATATGCCAAAATTTCGCCTTCGATGGTGAAAATTTCTTCACCCACAATGACCAATTCGGGCGCAATTTGCTTTAGTTTGAGCGCACCATCCGCCGTATTATGGTCGGTGATAGCAATGCGTTTGATAGCCCGTTTTTCGCAAATTTGGATGAGTTTGTCAAATTGCGTAATGCAATCGGTTGACCAATGCGTATGGTTATGCAAATCCACGCGCCATGTCTCTGTCATGATAATGCTCCTTCTATGGCTGTTTTTTGGTGATGTTCGGCTTCCATAGTCGCCAATTCTGCCTCTAATTCACCTGTGAATAGGCGCTTGCGATAGATGAACGCCACACCAACCCCCACCAATACCCGAAACCATTTGTGGAAAAATCCCTGTAACAATGCTGCCGCCCCTGCTATCGGGACGGTTAAAATGGGATTTTGTGGAGCAACCACCGCCATGAGCATGGCAAAATTGGTGATTTCGGTCACACCCGCGCCGTTGGGGACAAAACTCAACGCCCCAATTGCCGATGCCACCCCCACAATAAACGCCGTCTGTAAAAATAGCGTGGGGGTCATCTCTAGCCCAAATCCCCATAGGATGATAAAAAAGCCCACCGTGCTAGACATATACACCCCCATGCCCAAAATGGTAACGGGAATCATGTGGCGCAGACTAAATATTTCTCTGCTACTCTCATAAAAATGGACAAACCAGCCATGCAACCGATTGATAATCGGGGTTTTTGCGAGGATATTCAGGCAAAAATGCGCCAGTGGTTGAATTTGTACCACGATTAACCCAGCTAAAATGATGATGGCAGAGGTGAACACAATCCCGCGGCTGATGTCATAATAATCGCCCAATGGCAAATCTGCCCCACCGATGAGCAATGTCACAGTGAGCGTCACCACCACCGATAACCCATCACCAATGCGTTCCGCCAAGACAATCGGGGCGCTACGGGCAATTGGGACACCCGTTTTCATTTTGAGCAACACGGCTTTGAGCAATTCCGCCACCTTGCCCGGACTCACCGAAAACATGAATGACGAAACAAAGATGATGGCACTATCTTTGCTGCTAATTTTATCGCGTGCGCCCACCACCCCCAGATAATATTGCCATGTCAGAAACCGAAATAAGTTGGCGCTAATTTGGGTGATGGATAGCACCACCAACAACGCTACAGGGAATTTGGCGAGCGCCTCAAATACGCCTTCATCAAACTGCCCGGTGCTATCGAATACGAGTAAAACGAGGATGTATATCACCAAAACGATGAGGACACCCGCGATGAGTTGATTGCGATATTTACGCATGACTATCACCTTAAAGGTCTAACCGTCAAACAAGCGTAGGATTGTACCGTCCAAATTGGACTTAAAACAAGCCATAAATCAGTTATACTGGTGCTTGATACGAAAAAGTTGAGAGTAGTGAATTATGACTTTACCAGAAAATAACGAAAATGATGTACTTGATGATGGTTTACAAGCCCCACCGCGTATTTTGTTTTGGGGCTTAATTGCCATGGTATTACTAATATTCGTGGGCATTTTAGCCTCGATTGTCGTGTTCCGAGAGGTATTAACCCCCGGTCAGCAACAACGGGTGGTTGATGCTGTGCCGTTTATGCGGGCATTATTACCACCACAACCCGCCCCAGACAGTGTTTTGCCAACCATCGCTTCGCCCAATGCAACGGCGGCGATGGATTTGCTCAATTTAGAGTTTTCATCCCCCACCGATATGCCCGTGGTAGAAATCACAGAGGCGACAGAAGCCGTATTACCAAACCCGCCAACGGTCATTGAGCCAAGCGCAACCACTCAACCCACAGAGGCACTCCCCACACCCACACCAACCCTATTGCCTCCCACACCAACCCTATTGCCTCCCACACCGACAGAAATGCCAACTGAGCTACCCACACAATCGGCGCAAATCGCAACCGCCACACCCAATGTCGTGCAGTCTCAGCCCCAATTTACACGGGCAATTTCGCATGTGAATGACGGTTTTACATGGAATAGACAAACATGGAATAATTGCGGCGCGACCAATATCACAATGGCGATGTCATATTATGGCTGGGGGCGCTCACAAGCCTTTGCAGAAAGTATGATTAAGCCCGATAGAGAAGATAAAAATGTCAGCCCTGCGGAATTGGTCAATTTTGTGAATAACAACAGTGACCTTCGCGCCCTATACCGTGTTGGGGGAAGTATGAACTTGCTCCGCACCCTAATTTACTATCAATTCCCTGTGGTGATTGAGCGTAGCCATATGTTTCAGGGATACGACTGGCTAGGGCATTATCAAACAATGGTCGGATACGATGACACCCAACGCCAATTCACCATCTATGACAGCTTTTTGGGCGAAAATACCATCGAGACTTATACCGAAGTAGATACCCACTGGCAAGCCTTTAACCGTGTATTTGTTGTGGTCTATGAGCCAGCACGCGAAGCAGAATTATTTCAGTTATTAGGCGAATTGGCAGACCAAGAACGTGCCGCAGAAGTCGCATTTGAGATTGCCCAAAGTGAAGCCCGTGCCAACCCACAAAATGCCTTTGCATGGTTCAATATGGGCAGTTCACTGGTCACATTAGGGCGCTATCAAGAAGCCAGCGCCGCCTATGACCAAGCCATCAATTTGGGATTGCCATGGCGCATGTTATGGTATCAATTTGGACCCTACCGTGCCTATTATGAAACAGGACGCTATCAGGATGTCCTCACGTATGTCGCCAATGTGCTGTCTACCGATGGGGGGCAATATGTCGAAGAAACCTATTATTGGCAGGGACGCGCCCTACTCGCATTGGGAGAACGCACGCAAGCCATTAGTGCCTTCCGTCGTGCAGTGAGCCAAAATCGCTTTTTTGTGGATGCGCGTCAAGCCCTCACCGAATTAGGAGCATAATATATGAGCGCAGATTCATCGGCAAATACCGCCCGTTCACGGCAACTTGCCCGTTCTACCCTCATTGTGATGATTGCCTTTGGTGTGGCAAAAATTATCAGTTTGGGGCAAACCGTCATCATCGCTAGTGTGTTTGGTGTCGGAGCAGAATGGGATGCGTTTGTCACCGCCAACCGTATCCCCGAATTGATATTTACCCTCATCTCTGGTGGGGCATTGGCTCATGCGTTTGTACCAATATTTAGCGGGTATCTCGCCAAAGGGGATAAAGACGGTGCATGGAAACTCGCTACTAACGTGGTGAATTTGGTGTTTATAACCACCGCCACCGTGAGTTTTATCGTCTTTTTATCCGCAGATTGGCTGGTGGCAAATGTTGCCGCGCCCGGATTTGATGCTCAAACACAAGCCCAAGCCGCAGAACTTATGCGGATTTTACTCATCGGCACGTTGATTTTTTCGGTCAGTGGCTTGGTGATGGGCATTTTGAACAGCCATAATCACTTTTTGCTCCCTGCCCTTGCACCGATTATGTTCGATGTCGGCATCCTCATCGGCGTGGTGTTCCTCATGCCCATTTTTGGTGTGCGCGGCATTGCGATTGGGGCAGTATTAGGTGCGGGGATGCACTTTGGGATACAAGTCCCAGGGTTGATTCACTTTCGTGCCAAGTGGAAACTGCACATTAACCTGCGCGACCCAATATTATGGCGTGTGGTTCGGTTGATGTTGCCCCGTGTGGCAGGGTTGGGTGTGTTTAGCCTCAATTTTTTGGCGATGAACAATATCGCCTCGCGGTTGGGGACAGGCGCGGTAAGCGCGTTGGATTGGGGTTGGCGCTTGATGCAAATCCCACAGACACTCATCGGCACAGCGATGGGAATAGTGATTTTTCCCACACTCGCCGCCTATAGCGAATTGGGCGATGAAAATGGCAAGCGCGGGGCAATGTCTGGCGCATTACGATTTATTTTGGTCGCCAGTATCCCGTCTGCGGTTGGTCTGATTTTTGTCGGCAGACCGATTATAAGCCTGTTGGAGCGTGGCGCATTTGATGCCAGCGCATCGGAGCTGGTCTATACCACTCTCCGCTTTTTCGCGTTGGGGATGATTGCCCATTCGGCGCTGGAAGTGGTCGCACGCAGTTTTTATGCCGATAAAGACACCCTCACCCCGCTATGGGCGGCGCTCATCGGCGCGGGAATTAATTTTGTCGGGGCAATCTATTTCAGCAATGTCGCCTATGCCCAAACATTTGGGATACAAACCACCTTCATCGCCTCGTTTGATTTGCCCTATGCGCTCGATTTTCGGCGTGCGTTTGGCAATCCAAGCGGGTTAGCACTCGCCAATACCATCGCTACTACCGTTGAGGTGGGTATACTCATTCTTGTCCTCCGCAAACGCTGGCATGGGATTCACGAAAATGTCCTCGCGCAATCGGTCATGAAGGCATTATTTGCCAGTTTGGTCATGGCGGCGGTGATTGTCGCGGTCAATTTTGGCTGGAATTTGCTCGGATTAGGCGACCGTGGACTGATATTCACGGTGGCACAAGTCGCCATCGAAGCAGGTATCGGTGCTATCGTGTTTTTTGTGGTGGCATGGATGGTCAAAATGGAAGAACTCCGCTTGTTATTAGGATTATTCAGACGTGGCAAAAAATCTACACCCACAGAGGCAACAATATGATAAAAATTCACTCACTGACATTAGGCATTGCAGGCACAAATTGTTATATCGTGGGCGATACCGATAGCAAGCAAGCTATCGTCATTGACCCCGTAGATGATGCCACCCTCATTCTGAATACCGCCAAAAAATACGCATGGAAAATTAAACTCATCCTCGCCACGCATAGCCATTTTGACCATGTGCTGGCGAGTGCGCCCCTCAAGAAAATGACAGGTGCGCCGTTTTATATTCATCATGAAGGGGCAAAATGGCTCGAAACTGTGCCAGACCAAGGACTGATGTTCACAGGGAAAATCTTCCCAGACCCCGCCATACCCGATAGACTGCTCACCGATGCCCCAGAGACCATCACAATTGGCAAAATTACCCTAGAAACACTCTTTACACCCGGTCATGCGCCCGACCATCTGGCATTTTATCTGCGGAGCGAAAAAACCGTGTTCAGTGGCGATACCCTATTCGCGGGGAGCATTGGTCGCACCGATTTATTTGCAGGTGATTATCCCCTGCTGATAAAATCCATCAAAGAAAAATTATTTCCATTGGGCGATGATACCCGTGTCTTAGCAGGTCACATGGAAGCCACCACCATCGGTCACGAAAAACGCACCAATCCTTATCTGATAGACTGAGAAAAACGACTTTATGACCACATCCACCACAAAAAATCCATCTCGCCTCAAAAAATGGGGTATCAATATCGCCCTAATGGTCTTTAGCATCGCCCTAACCATTGGGGCGATTGGGGTTATATCACCAGAATTATTCAATCGCGCCCTTGCGTTGGTTGTGCCTATAGACACCATCAAATTTTATGTGGGCATGGGTGATTTATTCATCGCCCAACCGAATACCATCGCCCCGCCCAATGATCCAAATGCCGTGTTGGATGAATATGTCCTCGCATGGGATGAAGACGGGTTTCGGTTATCACAAAATCCATCGGATGACTATCGCATATTAGCATTGGGCGATTCGTTCACAGAAGCCCCCAATGTCGGCACACCATGGACGGATATTTTGGCATCACAAAGCGGGTTATCAGTGCGGAATATGGGCTTTAGGGGTTATGGCCCCGTAGAAGAAGCCCTTGTCATGCAAGAATACGAAGCCAATACCACCGCCGATGTCGTTATCATCGCCTTTTTTGAGGGGAACGATATTTCTAACGCACAATCGTATGTATGGCAATATACGCCAGAAAATCCGTATGAATTGCCCCATATCGCCCGCCAAGCCATGCGCGAAGATCCGCGCCAAGTGCTATTATGGACATTTGAAGCCCCACAAGGGGATAATTTTAAATATCCTGTGATGTTGGATATGAACGGCACACCCGCGCCAATGGCATTTTTGGAGGGGTATATTTGGAATAATATCGTCTCTATGGAGGATTTAGAAGCCAGTCGCCCACTCGAAATGACCCGCCAATCATGGCGCGATATTCAAGCAGTGGCGGGAGATGCGTGCGTGATTTTGGCTTATTTACCATCGAAAGAGACGATTTATCTGCCGTATGTAGCCGATGAAGCCGATGTCGCCAAAATTTTCGATAACCCGATGCACCTCACCTTATCCGATGTCGGATTTTTGAGCGTGGTAGACGACCCAGACGGGTCTTATGAAAAATGGGCAACACAGCGTATGGTCATCCGCGATACCATCCAAAAATATGCTACTATAGATGGCATCGCCTTTGTGGATTTAACCCCGTATTTTGAGACACGCGCCCAAGCGGGTGAGGTGCTATTTTATGTATATGATACCCACCCTAACCAAGCGGGGCATAACCTGATTGGGTCGGTATTGGCAGAAACACTAGCGACAAGTCCGTGTCGGGAGGAACAGCCATGAGCTGGTTTAATCAATTTTCGTATCCCATTTTTGCGGTGATAATCCTCATCGGCGCGGTGTTGCTCATGCGCCGATTTAAGGTCAAATTACCCGTGATGGGGGGATTAACGATACTCCTCATGGCACTCATATTCGCGCTATATATTGCATTGCGTCCCGGAATTAGCACCGTAAACAGTCCACAAGAGGCGTATGACCTCATCGGCAATGGTCGCCCCACACTGGTCGTATTCCACAGTAATTTTTGTACGGGGTGTTTGGCGATGAACCCCGCTATTATCGCATTAGCAGATGACATCCGCGCTGATTACAACATCGTGCGCGTGGATATTCACACACAGACGGGGCAAATTCTCACACAAGAATTAGGCTTTGATGTAAGCCCAGAATTTGTGCTGTATTCACCCACTGGGGAAGAAATTTGGCGGAGCAATGGCTTGCCCACCAAAAACACCCTGCAAATCGCATTAGGCGGGTCATGACACCGCATATTTTGTTAATATTTTTGGATGGTGTGGGTTTGGGCGATGATAACCCTGGCACCAATCCATTTTCGGCAGGGGATTTTCCGACCTTGCAATCGCTCACCAATGGCTTGCGCTGGACGCGGGATACGAGCATACAATCCACCCCGCGTAGCCTATTCATCCCCACCGATGCCCAAATGGGTGTGGCAGGATTGCCCCAAAGTGGCACAGGACAGGCGACCATTGTCACGGGGCGCAATATCCCCCAATTGATTGGTGAGCATTATGGACCCAAGCCGAATATCGCCACACGGGAATTACTCGATGAAGGAAATTTCTTCAAAGACGTGGTGGCGCATGGCAAAACAACCGCCCTACTCGAAGCCTACCCTCCCCCATGGCATAAAGGCATTAATCGGGGGAAAAATCTGCCATCCAGTTATCAGTATGCGCTCAAATCGGCGGGGATGCGTTTTTTTGATGAATCCGATTTACGCGCTGGTCGTGCCATCAGTGGCGATTGGACGGGCGCGGGCTGGCATAGCCAACTGGGATATACCGATACACCGATTTTAACCCCTTTCGAGGCGGGTGTGAAATTAGCAGAAATTTCCCGTGAGTATGATTTCGCCTTTTTTTCGCATTGGCTGACGGATGTGATTGGGCATCGTGGCACAATTACACAAGCCACCGACTTATTGACCACCTTTGACGGTGTGATGGCGGGGGTGTTATCGGCTTGGGATGATAATGAGGGGGTGGTGATTGTCACCAGCGACCACGGCAATATGGAGGATATTGGCAATCGGCATCACACCGCCAATCGTGTGCCAACGGTGATTATCGGAGACCAGAGGGGTATTTTCGCCGATTTGGATGATTTGGCGGGGATTGTAGGGTGCATGAGGCAGGTTTTGGGAATATCGGTTATACTATAAAAAATAACCGTGAGGATAATTTTAGTATGATAAACGACCCCTCAATTGATATAGACCTTGTGAATGGGTTGCCATTAGAGGATTTTTTGCGTCTGAGCCAAATTCACCCCTTTGAACTCATCAAAGGAAGGCGGATAGATAAAGTGTCTTCGGTATTTATTCACAGCGAAATCATCCAAAAGATTTTTATCCTCCTCTACACCTATCTCACACAACATCAATTGGGGCGGGTGTACCAAGAAACGACCTACACCCTATCCGATACGACTCATCCCAATTGGGTCACAGGCTCACGCATCCCCGATGTGATGGTCTATACCCAAGCCCGATTCGCATCTTATATCGCCAATACGCCCGATTATCAGACCAAACCATTCACCATCGTGCCAGATTTAATCATCGAAGTGCTTTCGCCCAATGATTTATTTTTGGATGTGGAAGCCAAAATCATCAGCGATTTTGATAACGGGGTCAAAGATGTGTGGTTAATCAATCCCATTCATCGCATCGCATGGGCGTATACGGTAGATAACCTTTCACCGCAACGTTTTAACAGTCATGGCGAATTGACCGCGCCCGCCATTTTACCCAATTTTCGGCTGAAATTGTCGGATTTATGGGGGTGAAATACCCCATTTTCACCCCCATAAAATTTCGCCCACTACGTGGGGGGGTAAGGTCAAAAGCAAAAGAAAAAAGGAAGTCAGAATTAAGTAATAAGCATTAAGAATTAAAGACTATAAGAGCGAATGCAACGAAAGCCCCTAACGTCGTTCTCGATGACCGGATAGAGCCAGTCGCGGTTGGGCGCACGCAAGTCGGTCGTATCGTCATAGCCCCACGAACCGCCCCGCAACACATGGGCGTTGCTATTATCGCTAATAATTTCATCATTCTCATCATACGGATAAGGCTGATACAAACTACTTACCCATTCCCAGACATTACCACTCATATCCAT
>Ga0163147_10006273_pt1 | contig 14014 bp, 14 predicted proteins | sample OliLakLV19MP6G1_FD_148597 | JGI IMG/M metagenome (GOLD analysis project Ga0163147, IMG submission 148597) | Freshwater microbial mat bacterial communities from Lake Vanda, McMurdo Dry Valleys, Antarctica- Oligotrophic Lake LV.19.MP6.G1 | ecosystem: Environmental > Aquatic > Freshwater > Lake >...
GACATCAGTATAGTATCTTTTTTCACAAACAAATTATTAGGTTTTGAATATGCCACGGCCTTATTCGGTTGACGCCATAATCATCTGAATTCAAACCATCGTATTCAAAGGGGCGACCTGTGGCTGAACACGGGCGCGGAGATTTGGAGACTCCGCGCCCGTGTCCATGATCTGCGCGGCGAGTCTGAGGCGGCCAATGCTGACCTTGAGGAGGCGATACGCGGCTTCGAGGCGATTGGGCTAGACCCCGAAGACCTGAGCGATGCCGTAATGCGGGCGCGTTATCCTGACATTGCGGCGGCTTTTGCGTCGCTGTCCGAATCGGGTTGGTGATTTTGTACATCTAGTATGTGACATTCTGCACAAACGTCTGTGACGCTTGTCACTCACCTGCAAAATATCCCACGGGTATAGTGGAGGTATAAGAGCAGGAGATCACATGATGAAGACGATGGTAATCCTCGGCGCAGGAACCGGCGGCACAATGGTCGCCAATAAGCTGGCTGCACGGCTCGAAGATGATTGGCGTATCGTCGTCATCGATAAGGACGAGGCGCATCTTTATCAACCCGGCTTGCTGTTTATCCCATTTGGCATGTATAAAGCCGAAGATGTGGTACGCACCCGCCGCGATTTCTTGCCCCGCCGCGTCGAATTCATCGTGTCCGACATTGAGTTAATCGAGCCGGAACAGCGCCGCGTACACTTGACCAACAATTACCAGCACGTCGATTATGATGTCTTGGTCATCGCTACTGGCACGCACATCCGCCCAGATTTAACCCCCGGCTTATTAGATGGCGGTGGCTGGCGCAACAATATCTTTGATTTTTACACGCTACATGGCGCGGTGGCTTTGGCCGATGCGCTGGAAAAATTCGACGGTGGGCGGCTGGTCATCAATATTGCCGAAATGCCGATTAAATGCCCTGTTGCACCGTTAGAGTTTGCATTCTTGGCTGACTGGTACTTAAAACGCCATAACCGTCGTCATAAGACCGATATCGTGTTCGTCACGCCGTTGTCTGGCGCATTCACCAAGCCGATTGCCAGCGCGATGTTGGGAGGGTTGCTGGACGAGAAGGGCATTCAGGTCGTCCCGAATTTCTCGCTGTCTGAGGTCGATAACGCCAAGCAGGTCATCCGCAGTTATGACGATCAAGAGGTTGGTTATGACATGCTGATAACTATCCCGACCAACGCGGGCGCGAAAGTGATCGGCCATAGCGGAATGGGTGATGAGCTGAATTATGTACAAATCGACAAGCACACGCTCCAGTCTAAACGCTGGGATAACGTGTTTGTGATCGGCGATGCGGGGAATGCCCCGACCTCTAAGGCCGGTTCTGTCGCGCATTTCATGTTGGATGCGCTGCTTGAAAATGTGCTGTCCTTCATTAACGGCAAGCCCCTTGAAGCTCGCTTTGACGGTCACGCGAATTGCTTTGTCGAGACCGGTTTCGAGAAGGCGCTACTGATTGATTTCAATTACGAGACCGAACCGCTGCCGGGTCTGTACCCGTTGCCGGGGTTTGGCCCGATGACCTTGCTCAAAGAATCACACACCGACCACTACGGCAAGATGGCTTTTAAGTGGGTGTATTGGAATTTGTTGTTGAAAGGGCGTCCTCTGCCCGTCCCCACCAAAATGAGCATGGCCGGTAAAATCGTTGAGACGCATGTGTAGACACGAGGGAATGAGATGAGCGCGCAATCGGCAACCATACTAGATACCATCGCATTTAATGACGAAGGCTATATGTTGGATTGGCAGGTTTGGAACGAAGACATCGCCCGTGCTATCGCCCAAGAAGAAGACATCACGTTGACCGAGCGTCATTGGCAAGTCATCCGTTTCACGCGAGAGGAATATGCCAAGAATCATGATGCACCCACGCTACGGCGCATCACCCAACAAACCAATATCCCGATGAAAGAGATGTACGCGCTATTCCCCGATGGACCGGCCAAAAAAGCGGCCATGGTTGCTGGGTTGCCCAAACCGACCGGTTGTCTGTAGCAGAAAAAAGAGGTGTCATCATGACTGATGTTGTGCAAGACCCCACGCTAGAGCCGGTTCAGACGCTTGGACGCCGCAAGAAGGCCGAGAAGAAAACGCGCAAGCTGTGCATGATTGTTTCTAAAGGCTCGTTGGATATGGCCTATCCGCCGCTTATCCTCGCCAATGCCGCCCGCATGAGCGGTATTGAGACGCATATTTTCTTCACCTTTTGGGGTATGGATGTGATTACCACGTCTAAAGTTGACCATCTGCACGTCGCTACGGTGGGCAATCCCAATATGCACCCCATGTTTCATATCCCGTCGATTTTAGGCGTGTTGCCGGGCATGAGCGAGATGGCCTCGGCTATGATGCGCTCCGAAATCGCCAAGTTAGATTTCCCTCCAGTGCGCGAATTCCTCAACCTGATTCATGATGCGGGGGCGCATATCTATGCGTGTAAGATGGCGATGGATATGATGAAGCTCAAGCCTGAAGACCTGTTAGACTACGCCGAGGTCTTGGGCGCGATGGAATTTTTGGACATCGCAGACGAAGCGCAAATCATCTTCATCTAAGCCACAATCACTCGCAAACCACGCTTGCAATACGACGTGGTGAGAGAAAATTTTAGAATAGACTTTGGCTTCAAACGCAGGGGCGGAGGACTGATGAACCTCTGCCCATGTGGTTTTCTACGATGAAATCAGGAAGAGGCCGTTTGAATATTCCCCTCACCCTGTTCACCTAGCGTTGAACCGTCCCTCTCCCACAAGGGGCGAGGGACAAAAACGCCGAAAAAATCCCCCTCGCCACCCTGTGGGAGAGGGGGATTTAGGGGGTGAGGGGATAACGTTTGAAAATACGGTTTCCGTGGTGTCCCTGTACGGGCGAGCAAGCTTCGCCCCTACAAAATTTCCGATGATGTGTATTCAATACACTGTCATTGGGTGTTCTGTAGGGGACGGCTTGCCGTCCCGCCCACATAGCAAGACGGAAAACAGGTCAACTGTTGAATATTCAAACCGCCTCTAACACTTCAATACCAATTTTCAAATGGGTTTGCTAGGTAAAACAGGTCTATGCTATCCTATAGACATGTTCGTTATGTCGATTACCCTCCCTGTTGATTTTTTGCCATCTAGGTAGTATCTTTACGCTAGTAATACGTATTATACTTGAAGGTGGATTATCTATGTCTCGCCGCCGTGTGACCCAAAAAGAAATCGCCAAATCTGTCGGGGTCTCACAGACTACCGTCTCGCTCATCCTCGCAGGGGATGAAAGCCTGAGCGTCAGCAAGGAAACCCGCGAACGGGTGCTGAAAGCGGCGCATACGCTGGGGTATGTGCCACAGGCGGCGGCGCGGGCGCTGGTCAACGGACATTCCAATACGCTGGCGTTGATTTTGTTCGACCCGCATGTGCAGGTCTTTCGTGACCCGTATATCCCCAACGTCATGACCGGGATCACCGAGGTGGCCGGTGCGTTTGGATTCCGGCTATTGGTTGAACGGGTGCGCGATGGCGGCGATGCCAGTATCGTGCGGAATCTGCTCAAGAGTAGCGAAGCCGCCGGGGTCATTCTGGTCAATTGTCGCGTCCACAACAGCCCGACCATCACGGCTTTGCACCACGAAGGCTATCCGATTCTGCTGCTCGATACCCATGATTCCAATGGCCTGCCGATGGTTGGGATTGACCACATTGAGGGGGCGCGTCAGGCTGCCCGCCATCTGCTCTCACTCGGACACAAACGGATTGGCTGTATCCCATATACTCGACTTGACCACGAACACATCACCTCGCGCTATCAGGTTTTCCTCGAAGAACTCAACGCGGACGGGGTGGAGATGCCGCCGGAATATATCGCGTTCGGGCATTTCGACCCCGATACCGGCGAAGCGGCTATGCGTCAGCTTTTGACGTTGCCGACCCCGCCGTCGGCGGTATTCGCCATGAATGATTTGATGGCGCTCGGCGCGTTGAAAGCCTGTTTTGAGTGCGGGGTGCGCGTCCCTGATCAGATGGCGCTGATTGGCTATGACGATATGCGCTTTTCGGAGTTCACCTATCCGCCGCTGACCACCATCCGCGCCCCAGAAGTTGACCTCGGACGCCGTGCCGCCGAGGTGTTGCTCCAGATGATTAACGACTCGCTGACCGAGACGCCAGTTGAACGATTGGCGACTCAACTCATGATTCGCCAATCGTGTGGTGGAGAAAAAGCCCTCACCCCAAACCCGTCTCCCTCAGGACGAGGGGCTTTAAGTCCAATAGACTTCCCTTCTTCATGAGGGAGAAGGGGACGGGGGATGAGGGCTATCCCTTTTTTTATTTTTCGTGTAGGTAATACGCATTAAGGAGCGGAATCCATGCCAAAAATCGCATTTATTGGGGCAGGCAGCACTGTTTTCACCAAAAACCTGTTGGGGGATATCTTGGGCTTCCCAGAACTCGCTAATAGCGATATCCGCTTGATGGACATCGACCCCGTCCGGCTGCAAACCTCTGAGGTCGTGGCCCGTAAGGTCGCAGAGGCGTTAGGCGCGAATCCGACCATCAGCATCACGACTGATCGCCGCGCCGCGCTCGACGGCGCGGATTATGTGATTTGCATGATTCAAGTCGCCGGATACAAACCCGGCACGGTGGTGGACTTTGAAATCCCTAAGAAATATGGCTTGCGCCAGACCATCGCAGACACGCTGGGCATCGGTGGCATCATGCGCGGCTTGCGGACGATCCCCGTGCTGTTGGGCATCGCAAAAGATATGGAAGAACTTTGTCCCGACGCGCTGTTTTTGAACTATGTCAACCCCATGTGTATGAATCAATGGGCGCTGAGTCGCGGGAGTAAAATCGCCACGGTGGGCTTGTGCCATAGTGTCCCGCACACCGCCCACGAACTCAGTTTAGACATTGGCGTGCAGGATTCGGACATCAATTATGTGGTGGCTGGCATCAATCACATGGCGTTTTATCTCAAGTTTGAACATAAGCACACGGGCGAAAACTTATATCCGCTGATTGACAAAGTGGTCGCGGAGGGGCGCGTCCCGGCGTGGAATCAGGTGCGTTATGACATGTTCAAGCGGCTGGGCTATTTCGTCACCGAGTCCAGCGAACATTTCAGCGAGTATGTGCCGTGGTTCATCAAGCGTGACCGTCCCGACATGATTGAGCAGTTCAATATCCCGCTGGACGAGTACATCCGCCGTTGCGAGGTGCAGATTCAAGGCTGGGAGGCGTTGCGCGTCGAGTTGGAAGATAAGGATGCGCCGCTGCATGTCGAGCGCAGTGTGGAATACGGGTCGTTGATTATCCATAGCATGGAGACCGGCATCCCGCGTGTGGTGTATGGCAACGTCCCGAATCGTGGGATTATCGACAATCTGCTGCAAGGGTGTTGTGTTGAAGTCCCGTGCTTGGTCGATAAGAATGGCCTGCAACCGACCAAAATCGGCGCGATTCCGCCGCATTTGGCCGCGCTGATGCAGACCAATATCAACGTCCAAAATCTGACCGTCGAAGCCGCCCTGACCGGCAAGCGCGAACACATCTATCACGCCGCGATGCTTGACCCGCATACGGCGGCGGAACTAACGCTTGACCAAATCTGGTCGCTGGTCGATGACCTCATCACCGCGCACGGCGACTGGTTGCCGCAGTATCAGTAAATAGTTTGCAACGAAAAATACGCCGTTTGTATGGGCGACCCACGGGTCGCCCATCACGTTTATCGGGCTATTCCCCCACAATTATTAAATCTCAGCGATAGCAATTTACGTTTTAGGCCGTCAAAATAAATGCTATACCGTCCATATAAACCGTCTGAGGTACTTGTATATGGGTGATTTTTTCTTGCTGTTTCCCCAGAATGAGGCGTTCATCCGAGGCGAAAAACCCGCACCACAGAACAAAGTCGGGGTGTTCCAATCCGGCTGCGTGTTTCTCTTTCTAATTCCGTTTGTCGTCGCGAGTGTGTTCTTGATACTTTTCTGTGTGAATATGCTTTACGAAGGTTTTGTGCTATCGCAAAGTAGCTTCCAGACCACAGGACAAGTGATGGCGCTTAACGAACATGAGGACGAAGGCGACATCATTTATTCTATGAACTATCAATACATACTGGCCGACCACATTTACACCGATTCTCAGTCTGTTTCAGCCGACATATATGCCGCCTATCAGGTTGGGCAGCCCATCGACATCAGCTACGCGGCGGGCGATGTCACTGTATCTCATATCACCGGCACAGATACCACCCCACTCAACCTGTTTTTGTTGGGATTCACGGTGATTTGGATCACAATCGTCGGTTTTATGACAACATTTATTGTGACCCAATGGCAGCGAACCCGCCGACTTCAGCGTGAGGGGAAAGTCATACGCGGTGAGTTGGTTAGCATCAAGGGTGAGATGGATGAGGATGACTATCTGGTCACGGTGGTGGCGCGGTTTTGTTCTCCCAGCACCCTCCAAACCGTGAGTGGCAATCGTCGCTATACCTGTAATCATCTGAAGGGAAAGCCGTTTCAATCCCCCGGCACGGCATTGGCGATTCACTATGCAGATGAAAAAGTCTGGGAGATATTATGAGCATCCGCGCATGACTGACACTTTCCTGTTATTTCCCAACAATGAGGCGTTCATCAGGGGCGCAAAACGTTCATCGGTGGACGATCAAGGCGGCATAAGAGGGGTCATAACGCTGCTAGTCATCATCGTGTTTATCGGTTTGAGTCTGTTTTTAGGGTATCAGTCGTTGACGATCCTCTATGACACCCAACTCCTCGCACAGAACAGCGCGCAGATTGTCGGTCAAATAACTGAACGCTACACGAGTGATGACGATAGCGTAACTTATCACCTCGTCTATCAATTCACGACGCCTGACCGCGCTTACAGTGGTGATCAGCAAGTCTCACGAGAACTTTACGGGACATATGCGGTTGGACAGTCGATTGATGTTACGTATGCCCCGAATGATCCGGTTGCTTCACGCCTCACCCACTTTGATAGTTCATCCAATGACGCCTTCATGGTGATCTCTACAGGAGTCTATATCGTCATCGTAGCGATTGTCGTGACCTCCAGCATCGTCCACACGCAACGCCGCAGCCAACTCAAACGTGAAGGGAAGATCATCACCGGTGAGTTGGTCAGTATCAGCGGAGAACTGGACGACGACGATTACAGGGTTGAGGTGGTGGTGCGTTTTCGCTCCCCAAGCACGCTCCAATTGACGAGTGGTAAGCGGCGTTATGTGTGTAACCATCTCAAAAGAACGCGGCTTCCGCGCCCTATCGTGCCTGTGATGATTCATTATGCAGATGAAAAAGTCTGGGAAGTCCTTTAGCAATGATTTGAAACGATTTGCCTGTCAGGAAAGGAATCATCCCTCCTCACCGATTTTCATCCCACTCGTCGCGCAGTTGGCGGACATACTCGTCAGCGTTGACGCCTTCCCAAATTTCTGCCCCTAGTCCTTCAAGGTCAAGGATGCTGGGTTTATGGCTTTGGGACGAAACAGCGGATTCGGTGAAGGTATCCATAATCAAGCTGATAAGGTGTTTGCGTTCTGATACGGACAATTCGCGGATTTCTTCTAACATCCCTTCTACGGTCATGTTTTGCCCTCGATGTATGATATTTCTTCACGCTTATTATAGCCGATTTGGGCAACCTATCGTTCAATATCTTATGGGCGTGTAAGCGTCAGAATCACACGCCCTGTTTTTGAATCACTCCACGCCGGGGAGGTCGATGCGATTTAGGCGACTGGTGTTGAACGCACACGGTCTGACGCCGCCGGATGCCTCACCACCAGAAGACCGTGTATAAACTAGCCCTCTGCTGTCTGGCAACCAACTAAGACCCGCAAGACCCAATCTTCCGGAAACGGTAAAATCAACATCAGTCATGCTGCGTCCGTCATTGGCACAGGCCACCAATGGACGTGGCTGCTCATAGAGTGCGATGACATCGCTGGTTGCGTTGGTGGTCAGGTCTAGGATATATAACTCAGCGCTTGTCCCGTCATTTGACCCCGTTTCGGCGACGGCATAGCGCCCATCCGGGCTGACCCATACGAACGCTGACAGGACATCGTAACGGCTTAGCATCTCACCATCGGGCAAGCTGTAAGCGGTCAAGGTTGAGGCGAAACTCTCCATATCCTCCAAATCACTAAATTGCCCGACGTACAGCGTCTGGCCGTCTTGTGAGAAGGTTGGGTATGCGTTGTAAGATTCCGGTTCAAGCGGTAGCGAAAAAATCACCTCACCGTTGGTCAGGTCAAATACGGTGAGGGCATCCGTGCCGGTTACACCGACAACCGTATGGTCGGCATTGTAAACGGCGACTTCCGGGTACTCGGTCACGGTGAGCAGTAATTCTGTCAGAGCCTCATCGGTGATAAGAGGCTCTATTTCGCTGCTATCTAACGAGAGTATCAGGTTGCGCGGGGCGTAGGTATCGTTTTCAATATAACGAATGCTCAAGGCGTTTCCATTATTGATGAAGGCCATAGCATTGGTAGAACGGTCAACATAGCCTGTTCGGAGTGGTTCAAGTGCAGCGGAAAAGTCGTCGGCACTGCCGGTTTCTACTGGAGTCCCATCTGACACATTGAAGGCCTGAAGCGTAGTGATTCTAGTTAAACACCCGCGCATCAGCACCCATAAGGTCGCGCCGTCTGCGGTCAATGCTTGCGCTTCTGGGCAATCTACCCCGATGTTGTATTCCGCAGTGGGGGTGACGGGTAAAGTGGGCGATTGTGCTGTCACACGATTGAACAGGCTTAAAAACATCATCAGGCAAACAAGAGTACGCATGGGAACCTCTATCAATGACAGACGGATGTTTTCCATAATAGGCGAGTTTGCGATTTACGCACTCATGTTCGGGATGATCTCGGTCACGAATCCCACAACGCCGATCAAGACTAACAGTATGCCCGACACGCGGGTCAAGATGGTGTGATGCTCCGTCAGCCAATGAGTGACTCGTCTCTGGGCGGGGAGCGCAATCCACGGCAAAACCACCAGCGGCCAACCAAACCCCAACCCAAACGCGAGGAAATAGAGCATCTCTCCCGCAAAAGCATCCGCGCCTGCCGCGCCGCGCAAGAAAGCCGCCGTCAAAATCGGCCCCGTACACGGCAGAGTCATCGGGCCGAGCAGCAATCCATAGGCATACGCGGTCAGGTACGGGTTGCTCAGGACGGGCGATTGTGCCGTCTCTAACCGGACGAACGGGTTACGTCCGGTCAACATCAGCAGGCCAAAGAGGATGACCCCGCCATAGAGAATCGGTAGGATGACCGGCAGGATTTGCCCGAACGAGGCCTTTGCCAGCGTCAGCAAAAACCCGATCACCAACATCATCGACAGGACTCCCAGCAGTACCAGCAGGCCGAGCCATTTGGCGGCGCGTTGTGCGTGAGGATTGTTTGCGTTACCGGCGAGAAACGCGATCAGGCCGGGGTATAAGGGAAGTAAACACACGTTGGTTAAAATCGCGCCGCTACCGAGGGTAAACGCTGTGACCAATTCGCTCCACATCCGCCGTTAGCTCCCGTTCGCGGTGTTGAGTTCCGCAAGCAACGCTTCGACGCTGTGAATTTGCCCCGCGACCAGTCCATCGGTTGTGCCGTCCGGCTTAATCACGAAATGCGGGGTGACGGGGGGATTGGTGACGCTACGGCCAAAAGCGTCGGTCAGTAATTGGAGCGACTCTGGGGACATCACCGCGAACGTCCACGGGAATTCTTGCGCATCCACATAGCTGGCGAGGTCGGCAGCCGTGATGTTGGTCTCGACACTCAGGCCGATGAACACAAAGTCATCGCTGTTGAGAATCCCAATCACATCACGGACGTTTCGCATTTGGGAGCGGCAATTGCTACACCACGTCGCCATCGATTCGACGAACACGGTTTTTCCGGCAAAATCCGCGAGAGTGAAACTTTCACCCGTGCGAGCGTTGACGAAAGAGGTCGTCATCCATGCCGCCTCCGCGCCTTGCGGGACTTCTAGGGTAGGGGTGTCGGTGGGAGGTATCAGGACTCCGCCCGCGTCAATCGTCGGCGCAGCAAGGTCGAGGGTTGCGGTGGTGACGGCTGAGGTGGGGGACGGCGGCGCGACGGCGGCGCACGCGGTCAACATCAGTGCGAAAATTAGGGTAAGTCCCCAGATTCGGGGGGTGTGAGCAGTCATCATCAGAGTCAAAACCTTTTTTGGATATCAAACCATACTGAGCATTGTTACGTCTTAGGAGCGTCTAGCGGATGTAAATCTTACTGGGCGAGGTGCGCGTCGCGAAATACGCTTGCCAGCGGGGTTCCGTATGAGAATCCGACTGCGGAGTATGGATAATCACCTTCATATCATCGTCGTTGCTGAGTCTAAGGGTGGTCTGATGAAACACCAGATGTCCGGCTATCGGGTGAATAAAATCGCGCCGCCCGCCGTCTCTCATCTGGACGTTGTGATTGTCCCAGTAGCGTTTGAAATCTGGATTGGTAGCCCCGACTTGCCCGACCATCTCAATCAGATACGGGTCGTCCAGATAGGCGCGGCAATCAATCCGAAATTCAGCCACCAAGCGCTCGGCGCGTTCCTCCCAATTCAAGAGGAACGCTCGCGTTTCAGGGCGCAAAAACACATAGGCAACCATGTTTTGCTCGGCCAGCGGCATCGAGTCAAAGTCACCGAATAGCGCCGAGGCCGCCTGATTCCACGCCAACAGTTGCCAGTAGCGCCCCATGATATACGCCGGGTAATGTCCTTGATGCGCCAACAGATTTTGTAGAATCGGGCTAACGGCGATGGTTTGAGGCGGGTGAGTCGCGTGTAAGCCGACCAGCGAAAATAGGTAGGCTTTTTCGTGTGGTTGCAACCGGTGGACGCGGGCGAGGCTCTCCAAGACTTGTGCGCTGCATTGCACATCGCGCCCTTGCTCAATCCATGTGTACCATGTCACGCTGATACCGGCCAATTGCGCGACTTCTTCCCGCCGGAGTCCGCTGGTACGTCGGCGTGCGCCGGAGTCTAACCCCGCTTGGGATGGTGTCAGGCGTTCGCGCCGCGTGCGGAGAAATGTCCCTAGCAAATGGCGTTGCTGTTCGGTCATGCTGTTATCCTAGTAGAAGATATACCAGTATAAATGGTCGCCTTCCTGTTGTGTGAAATTCGCTTAGAATCAACATTATTAGCTAGACGGACACGGCATTGGCATGTCCCTACATTCATTCATCAATAAGGTGATAATCATGACCGACGTAAATCAAGCGATCCAACAGACCTTTGGCAATGTCGCGGAAAATTACCGCCATAGCGTCGTCCATGCCAATGGCGCGGACTTACAACACATGATCGGGCTGATTCAAGCTGTCGAAGGCGGGCGCGTCTTAGATGTCGGGTGCGGGGCGGGGCATGTCGCGATTAACGCCGCCCCGTTTACGTCTGAGGTGGTCGCCTTTGACCTGACCGAAAATATGCTGGAACAGGTCAAGATTTTGGCGGCAGAGCGCGGAGTCACCAATGTGACGACCCGCGCAGGAAGCGCCGATTCGCTCCCGTTTCCAGATGCCTCGTTTGACATCGTAGCGACGCGCTACAGCGCCCATCACTGGCAGAATCCTACCCAAGCCGCCCATGAGATGGCGCGAGTCCTGAAACCCGGCGGGCTGTGCCTCATCAGTGACATCATCGCGTTGGAAAATCCGGTTCATGACACGTTTTTGCAGACGATTGAGTTTTTGCGCGACGGCTCACACGTCCGCGATTACCGCATCAGCGAGTGGACGGCCTTCTTGAGCGCAGTCGGTTTATCGGTCACGGTTGAATTTGAATGGCTTTTGCCGCTGAATTTTGACTCATGGGTCAAGCGAATCGCCACGCCGCCTGCCAAAGTTGAGATGCTCCGGTTACTGATGGGTGAGGCGACGGTAGAAATCCGCCAGATGTTTGCCATCACCCCCGACTCATTCTCGATTCCCGGCGCGCTTTTGATTGGGCGGAAGTAATATCTTAGACAGTGGTTCGCGCTAAGGAGATGTGGTCGTAAAATGCCCAGTATCCCAATCACCGAGACGTTTTATCCGGCTGACCGCACCGAATGGCGGGCGTGGCTGGCGCAATATCACGCAACCAAAACCGAAGTTTGGCTCATCACCTATGCCCGCACCGCTGACAAACCGTCTGTATCCTATTTGCACGCCGTGGAAGAAGCGCTATGTTTCGGCTGGATTGACAGCATCGCCAAGCGATTGGACGCCGAACGATCTGTCCAGCGATTTTCGCCCCGCCGCCCCAAGAGCAATTGGACGGAATTGAATAAGGAACGCGCCCGCCGATTGATCGTAGGCGGACTGATGACCGAGGCGGGGCTTGCCAAGCTGCCAGATTTATCGATTGAGTCTTTCCAAATTGCGCCGGACATCCTCGCCGCGCTGCAAGCGGACGAGCAGGTCTGGGCGAATTTTCAGGCTTTTCCGGCTTTATATCAACGTATCCGCATCGGCTTTATTGAAGAAGTCCGGCGTCAACCAGAGGTGTTTAAGACGCGCCTAAATAACTTTCTGAATAAGACGCGCCAAAACAAACTGTTTGGCGGGTGGGAGTAGTACCCTAAGCAGCGCCGCCAAAACCAAAATCCCCCTATACTGTCAGGTAGGACGGGCGTGACTCACAATGAGATGTAAAGAGGATGATGATGCGTCGATTGATGGTTGTTTTGGCACTACTGCTTTTAGTTTTTGGGGGGACGGTTCAGGCACAGACCTCAACAGCCCATCCCCGTTTATGGCTGACCCCTGAAAAGGTCGAGACGTTCCGCACATGGGCGACGGAAGATAACCCGCTGTGGATGCAAATCCAATGGATGGCCGATGAGACCGTCGCCTATATGGATGACGGGACGATCCCAGCTGCCGATACCGGCGGACGCGCTTATGAGGAATATCCCACCGAGACCCACGCGATGCTTTTGGCGTTCGTGTCGCAAGTTCACCCCGACGCCGCCGCCCGTGAGGATTATGCTGCTCGTGCCCACACCCTGCTGATGCACGTCATGAATCAGGCCGTTTTGGGACAAGGTGATGCGCCATTTCGTGACCCAGAATTTGCCACCGGAGACCGTTCGCGCTGGATGGGCTTGGCCTTTCCGCTGACCGTCGATTGGATTTATCAGACGCTCACGCCGGAAGATAAAGTCACCATCCATACCGTTTTTGTCCGTTGGATTGACGAGAATCGCAACGCCTATACCACCAACAACAATCGCCCAGAACCGATTGGCGTGGTCAATGACCCCGTTTTGCTGGCTGACCGCGCCTATATCCGGTGGAGCAACAATAATTATTATCTGGCGCACATGCGGAATATGGGCATGATGGCGCTGGCGCTTGACCCCTCAGATGACCCTGACGGCGCACTCCAAACCGCTTTGAGTGAAGCCACTGGCGCGTGGTTGTATATCATCGACCATGTGATGCGGACGGACACGGCGGGTGGGATGGCCGCCGAAGGCTTTGAATATAGCCCGCAAGCGATGGGGTATGTCGCCCAATTCCTATATGCGTTGCACACGGCTGGCGCAGATGACCCCGCGCTATACGGCGCACAGGTGCGTTTTGACGGCAACCCGTGGTGGGCGGACGCGATTCTGGCGCATGTCCACTCGCTCAGTCCTCAAAAGGTCGAGCATGATTGGAAGGGTCAGGTGCATCTGCCCGCGTGGTATGGTAGCGGCCAAGAGTACCACGCCGCCGACCATATCGAGATGTTTGGCCCACTGGGCTTATATACGATGGACAGCGGCGACGCCGAACGTCTGAACGCGCTGCGCTGGATTCAATTTGAGACCGCGCCGGGCGGCCCAGAAGGCATCACCGAGCGCATGGATTTCGAGCAGTATCACTATCCGTTGCTGTATTTCATGCTGTTCGACCCCGCCGCACCGACTCCCACCGACCCCCGCGCCGATTGGCCGACCACGTTCTACG
>Ga0163147_10006277_pt1 | contig 14010 bp, 9 predicted proteins | sample OliLakLV19MP6G1_FD_148597 | JGI IMG/M metagenome (GOLD analysis project Ga0163147, IMG submission 148597) | Freshwater microbial mat bacterial communities from Lake Vanda, McMurdo Dry Valleys, Antarctica- Oligotrophic Lake LV.19.MP6.G1 | ecosystem: Environmental > Aquatic > Freshwater > Lake >...
GCCGCCGCGAGGCCGACAGCTGGGCCCCCACCTCCCCGACCGTTCCCCGCAGGGCTTGGACGGCCCCAGCGAGGACGTCGCGGCGGCCGTCCTCGCTGAGCTCAGCCAGCCGGTCCCGGGCGCGCTGCGCCCAGGCCAGTGCGGCGTCGACGTCGCCGTGGACCCGCACCAGTCGGGTCACGTCCCGGCGCCGGCTCTCGACCTCGGCCAGTCTCTCGGGGTCGGCGTCGAGCCCCGTGGCGTAGGCGCTGGCATCCGTGGCAAGGTCGGAGGCCAGGTAGAGAAGTTCGGCCACGCGCGCCGCCAACGCCTCGGCCTGGGGGTCATGGCCGCGGACGCCGTCCAATGCGGCTCGCGAGCGCCCGAGCAGCGACACGGCGCCGTCGTCTCCGCCGATCGTCTCCCGCGCGATGTCGGCCGCCTGGCGGAGCTCCTCGACATGGGCCAGCCGGGCCCACTCCTCGTCGAGCCGCTGGTCCTCACCGGGCTCGGGTGAGACGGCGTCGATCGCCGCCAGTCCCGTGATCAGCTGGTCGCGTTCAGCGGCCCGCGCGGCGGCGCCGGTATCGAAGGCGTCCAGTTCCGCGACGGCCTCGCGCCACAGCCGTTGCGCCGCGCGATAGCGCTCCAGCAGTTCGCCCTCGGCACCGGCCATCGTGGCGGCGTAGCGGTCGACGACGCCGCGCTGCCGAGCGGGACTGCGAAGGAGGAGCTGGTCGGACTGGCCGTGCACGGTCACCAGGTCGGCTGCCAAGTCGGCGAGCACGGCCGCGGGCACGGGACGACCACCGGCGAAGGCCCGGGCGCGGCCGGTGGCGGGCACGGTCCGCGACAGCAGCAGCACGTCACCGTCCAGGGTGCCGCCGGCCTCCGCGACCATCGTCGCCACCGCCCCGGCGGGATCGACGAGCACGGTGGCATCTACCGTCGCCGCCGCGGCCCCACGTCGGACCAGCGAAGCGTCGGGGCGGTTGCCGAGCAACAGACCCAGCGCCGTGACCACCATCGTCTTGCCGGCCCCGGTCTCGCCGGTCAGCACCGTCAGTCCAGGACCGAACGGAAGCACGGCCTCGGAGATGACCCCGAGGCCCTGGATCCGCAGCTCCTCGATCATGCCGGGCCCTCCCCCATCACGCCCCCGGTCGGGCCACGCCAGCCACTGACCGGGAGCCGGAACCGATTGACCAGGCGCTCGGTGAATGCCGCCCGGTTGAGCCGAGCCAACCTGACGGGATGAACACCGCGCCGAACCTCGATGCGGGAGGCGGGCGGCAGTACGAACATGCGGCGGCCGTCCGCCCACAGCACCCCCTCGGTGCTGAGCGTGGCGAAGGTCTCGATGGCGACGATCGAGCTGACGCCCACCACCAGTGGACGAGCGAACAGCGCGTGCGCGCTGATCGGCGTGACGAGCAGGGCCTCGACCTCCGGCCAGACCACGGGTCCGCCCGCGCTGAAGGAGTACGCCGTGGACCCGGTCGGCGTCGCGACGACGACACCGTCGCACCCGAAGCGGGTCAGCGGCCTGCGGTCGACCTCGACGACCACGTCGAGCATGCGCTCGCGCGCGGCCTTCTCGATGCTGACCTCGTTCAGCGCCCACCCCTCGTGGATCGGCCGGCCCTGGCACCAGACCCGGAAATCGGCCGTCATCCGTTCCTCGACCGCATAGTCGCCGGCGACCAGCCGCGTCACGGTCTGGCTGAGCAACTCCGGGTCGGATTCGGCGAGGAAGCCGACATGACCGAGGTTGACGCCCAACAAGGGCACCTCGCTGCCCCGGACCAGCTCGGCCGCCCGCAGGATCGTGCCGTCACCACCCAGCACGACGACGGCATCGATGCCCGCCGCGACGACGGCGGCGACTTCGGGCGCGCCGTGCAGGACCTCCACCGCCGCGCGTTCGGCCGGGGCGCTGGCGGCATCGGCCAGGATCTTCCATTCAGCGACGGGCACGACGACCGTGGCGCCGGCGGCCAACAGGCGGGTCGTCATCTCGTTGCCCGCCGCTACCGCGTTCGGCCGACCGACGTGGGTCAGGACGAGGATCCGCCGCGGCGGTGCCGGGAGGGCGGCGCTCATGCGCGCTGTGCCAGCCGGCCGGCGGGGCCCGCGGCCACGGCCGCGGCCACGGCGTCGTCCCACTGCTCGCTCGCGGTTCCGGGACGGTCGGCGAGCCAGGTGAAGTACTCGACGTTGCCCGCGGGGCCGGGGAGTGGGCTGGCCACGACGGCCTGCAACGACAGAGCGTGCTCCGCCGCCTGCGCGATCACGTGGATCACGGCGTCGGCACGCAGCACGGGATCAGTGACGACGCCCCCCTTGCCCACCAGGCCGCGCCCCACCTCGAATTGGGGCTTGACCATGCACAGCACGTCGCCGCCGGCCACCAGGACGCGGTGAAAGGCGGGCAGCACCAGCACGAGGGAGATGAAGGAGAGGTCCGCCACGATCAGGTCGACGGGGGCACCGATGAGGTCGAGGGTGAGGTCGCGAGCGTTGGTCCGGTCGTGCACGGCGACCCGGGGGTCACTGCGCAAGGACCAGGCCAGCTGGCCGTAGCCGACATCCACGGCCACCACCTGGGCGGCTCCCCGGTCCAGCAGCACTTCGGTGAAGCCACCCGTGCTGGCCCCTGCATCCAGGCACCGACGGCCAGGGATCAACGGGCCGTGCCCGGCGCTCGCGTCCAACAGATCCAGGGCTCCGGCCAGCTTCAGCGCTCCCCGGCTGACCCACTCCCGGCCGCCCGCCGAGGCCACCGTGATCGCGTCGGCGACGTCCACCTGACTGGCGGGCTTGGTGGCCCCGACGCCGCGGACGGCGACCTGGCCGGACTCGATGAGTTCGGCCGCATGGGCGCGGCTGCGAGCAAGGCCGCGCCGGACGAGCTCGGCGTCGAGGCGGCGCCTCATGCCGGCGCCCCCTCCCGCAGATCGACGAGTCGGGTATCGCGCTCGCTCTGGTTCCACGCATCGCCACCGGCATGGCCACCGGCTCCAGCGCCGCCATCGGCATGGTCACCGGCTCCGCCACCGCCACCGAGTGAGGCGTCGAGCCGAGCGTCCAGTACGGCCGCCACGGCCTCCAGCCGCACCACCTCCGCCAGCACACCAGCCAGATCTGCCGGACCGGTGGCGGTGTCCTCGGTCATGAGACCCGACGGTACCCGCCGCTGCGCCGCCACGCTGCGAGGCAGTACGTCCGTCCACACCGCTGACGGCCGCGCCCGTAGGTCTGTGGACGGCCGGGCCGGGTGCCGCTGCCGAGGTCAGCGCGCCTGGCCGGCCGCCGCACGGGTGGCACGGTCGAGATCGCGCACGACCGGGTGATAGCTCAGCGCTCGCCGTGCGGTGACCCGCGCATCGGCGGCCAACTCATCCACGGCCGACCACGCGGCCCAGAGCAGGGCGCGCGCGACGTCCAGCCCGCCATCGCCGCCGTCGCCGGACGCGGTGCATGTCACCACGGCGCCGTCCGGCCGGAGACGGACCTCCGCCCGGGCCCTTCGACAGCTTGCCCTGCCTGCCTCCTCGACGAGGCCCGGCGGGTGGTCGCTGGTCAGGGCGGCCAGACCGTTGCCGAGGAAGGTCGGGCGTTGTCCGGGCGCGGCGGCGGCGGCATCGGCAACGCCGTGCACCCCGGTCAGCACGAGCATCGACGGGCAGCCGACAGCAACCGCGCCGGCGATGTCGGTATCCAGCCGGTCACCGACGACGAACACATCCGCCATGTCCGCGACGCCCGCATCGCGGGCGGCGAGGGCGAACATCGCCGTGGCCGGCTTGCCTGCCACCGCGTCAGGCGGACGGCCGGCTGCGGTGGACACGGCCACGACCAAGGCACCGTTGCCCGGCGCCGGGCCGCTGTCCGTCGGCAGCGTGGAATCCAGGTTGGTCGCCAGCCACCAGACCCCGGCTCGCACCAGATAGGCCGCTGCGGCGAGATCCTGCCACGTCAGTTCCGGCGTGAAGCCCTGTACGAGGGCCGCGGGGAGCGGCCGTCCGGAGCCGTGGTGACGTGCCTGGGCAACCTCGAACCCGGCATCCGTCAGCGGGCCGGTCAGGCCAGGGCCGCCGACGACTGAGACCGGGCCCTGCTCGATCGCTCCCGCCTCCCGACGCGACGCGAGAAGGTCGGCGGCCACCCCGGAGGAGGTGATGACCTCGTTCGGGTCCGCAGCCACGCCGAGGCGGCGCAACCGCTCGGCGACCTGTCGGCGCGTCCGGAAGGCGTTGTTGGTGATGTAGCGGATCGGGACATCGTGCTCGCAAGCGGTCTCGATACTCGCCACTGCGCCGGGCGTAGCGGTGTCGCCGGTATAGACGACACCGTCGAGATCGAGCAGCACGACACCTGGCCAGAGCCCGGCGTCACGCCCGGGCCGGACCGGATCGAGTCGCTCGGCCGCCGCCGTACCCGGTGCCATACCCGCACCAACGGTGCGTGTCATGAGCGCTCACCGGCGTCGGCCCCACCGTTGCGCCGCGCGGCACGGGTGGCGCGGACCTCTCGCAACCGCTGTTCGTAGTCGCTGCGACCGGGCCGCATGACAGCGGCCAGCGCGAGATGTGGTTCGGCATCGTCGACGCGGCCGAGCCGGAACAGCGACAGGCCCAGCCCGAAGTGCGCGTAGTCGGAGTCCGGAGCGGCATCGACGAGGTCCGTGAATGCGGATCGAGCAGTCTCGTAGTGGCCTGCGTCGTAATGCGCTCGGGCCAGCGCCTCCAGCACCGAGGCCGAGGTGGGGTCCTCCCGCCGGACGCGCTCCAGGAGGGTTGCCGCCGCCGCAGCGTTTCCCTGCGCCAGCAGGCCCATGGCGCGCTGCAGCCACTCGTAGGCGCCGCCTGCCGGGGTGTCTGCACCCATCTCGACGCCCGAGTCCGTCGGGTCGGCGTAGTCGGCGTCAGGAGAGTCTTCTGGCATTGCCTGCCTCCTCGGGGGTCGTGGTCGGTGGTCGGGCGAGGGAACGTCGTACCCGCGATACGCCGTGGCGCCCTCGCCCGTAGGATCCGGCAGTGGGTCTGGGAACGCTTGACGTCAGGCCTTTTCGCCTGTTGCACCCCAGTCCCGGGCGCGCGCAGCGACGGCACGAGACAGCAGGATGGCAGGCCCGTGGTCGTGACCTCGTCACGGCACCCGCCTTGTACCTCGTGACGTTGACGACCGGCACGAAGAGCATCCGGGCCATCGCCATCAGTCTGATGGTTGGTGACTCGCTGCGAAGTGCCGGGCTGCTGCCGCACGAGGCCGTTCACCCCCCGGCGGTCAACCGGCGCCTGAAAAGCCTGCGGGCGGCGCGCGTCGACCGCGAACCGGTGTTGCTGACCCATCCGGGTGGCGGGCTCGCGGTGGCGGCCGCCGCGCGTGACCCTCAACCCCTGCTGTACCTGACCTATGCCGACCTCACGGTCGAGGTGGCCCGCATCGGCGAGGCGGACGCGGAGATCGTCATGGCCGACCTGGGACGTCGATCCTGTCTCGTCGCCGATGGGCATCACCGGCTCGCGGCTGCCATGGCCCATCGCGCGCAATGCGTGGCCCGCAGGCAGGCACAGGAGTCGCAACGCAGGCAGGACGAGCCGACTGGGCAGGATCTCCTGCTGGACGCGCCTGACAATGACTGCGGCCTCGTCACCGCGCTGGTGGTCGACAGTGACGACACGCCTTTGACGATCAACCCCATCCACCGAGTGCTTCATCGCCGTGGCCCGCAACCGCTGCAACTCGATGAGGTCGTCGCCGCGCTGCGGGCGACCCAGCCCTCCCTGCAGTCGACATCGGTGCACCCCGACCAGGCCGAGCCGTCGCCGAGCGGGGTGGTCCTGTCGCGGTCCAGTGAGTTGGTCGTCCGGGATCGGGCGGCGAGCACCACGCTGTGGTGCCCACCCGTCCCGGCAGCCGGACTTCCCACGAGCGCCCACGTGGTCGAGGCGGCCGCGGCCGGGTTGCCCGGCACCACGATGCGTCGGCTGCGGGAGAGCGACCGGGTTCTCGCCGCCACGCAGCGGCGCGGCACCGTGGCCGTGTTGTTCCAGGCGTTGACACACAACGAGATATTCGACGCCATCTCCCACGGCGACCTCCTGCCAGTCAAGGCGACGTCCTTCGAACCGAAGCTGCCTGCCGGTGTGCTGATCAGGCCGATCGACCACTGCTGATCAGGCCGGGTCTCGGGTTGAGGTGTCCATCCCACCTGTGTCCAACCCACCTGTGTCCGCGTCACCGGTGCCCGCCTCATCGAGCACCTGGTCGTTCTCGAGGTCGAGGACCTCACCTATCTCGTCGGCCCCCGCATCGCCCACGTCGGTACGCAACTGCGCGAGCCGCTCCTCGGCGTCGGTGGCTGCCTCGGGATGGGCTGCGGCCCTGGCGAACCACGCATCGGCCTCTCCCGGTCGACCCACACTGACGAGGGCGTCCGCGAACGCGTACCAGAGCCGCTCCTGCCACGCCGCAGTCGACCCGGCCGTGAGTAGCGGGCCACGTAGCGTCTCGACCGCGGCCTCCAGCTGTCCGAGGTCACCTCGAGCGCCGGCGGCAACGATGATCATCTCGACCCTGCCGGCCACCTCCAGCTGCTGCACCTCCACGCTTGCCGCGATATCGAGGGCACGCTGCGGCCGGCCCACCGCCCGTTCGCAGTCGGCGATGATCGGCAGCAGGTCGAGTGCTCCCGACATGCGCTGAGCCGCTCGCAGATCACGAAGCGCCACCTCGTACTGGCCGATCTCGTATGCGATCAGCCCGACGGCCTCTCGCACCGGCGCCAACCGTGTTCCGAGCCGTCGCGCGATGTCGGCATGCCGGCCCGCCAGCTCGGCGTCACCGCCGTCGATCGCCCTGACCGCCGCGACCAGCCGCCGAGCCACCTCGGGCCCCCGCTCCCCGAGTCCGTTGACGATGTCCTTGTAGGTCCCTCGGTCCATCTCCTCCCCGGTGATGCTCGCGGGAATGGGCGGCCCAGAAGCCCGGGCGGGGTCAGCAGTCGGGCGCCCCTGCGGGCCCGGACCACCCGGTGACCTGCCAATGGGCCCACCACGGCTCCGACCGGCGGGCGGGGGTCGTGGCGTGGATCGGCGGTCGTCTGGCGTGTGAGCCACTGTCGTACCTCCTCAAAACGCAACAGAGCCACCCCGAAGGATGGCTCTGTCGCAACAATTGTCCGGCGGTGACCTACTCTCCCACCCAGCTTCCCAGGCAGTACCATCGGCGCAGAAGGGCTTAGCTTCCGGGTTCGGAATGGGACCGGGCGTTTCCCCTTCGCCATGACCGCCGAAACTCTATTGAGATGTGATTCCCGCACCTCGGGAACCGCACAGTGAACGCGAGCAGATGTGGAACAAGTTATCGGCATATTAGTACCGGTCAGCTCCATGCGTTTCCGCACTTCCACTTCCGGCCTATCAACCCAGTAGTCTAGCTGGGAGCCTCTCGGGCAGAGCCCATGGAGATCTCATCTTGAAGCAGGCTTCCCGCTTAGATGCTTTCAGCGGTTATCCCTTCCGAACGTAGCTAACCAGCGGTGCTCTTGGCAGAACAACTGGCACACCAGAGGTTCGTCCGTCCCGGTCCTCTCGTACTAGGGACAGCCCTTCTCAAATCTCCTGCGCGCGCAGCGGATAGGGACCGAACTGTCTCACGACGTTCTAAACCCAGCTCGCGTGCCGCTTTAATGGGCGAACAGCCCAACCCTTGGGACCTACTCCAGCCCCAGGATGCGACGAGCCGACATCGAGGTGCCAAACCATGCCGTCGATATGGACTCTTGGGCAAGATCAGCCTGTTATCCCCGGGGTACCTTTTATCCGATGAGCGACCGCGTTTCCATTCACCACGGCCGGGTCACTAGTTCCGACTTTCGTCCCTGCTCGACATGTCTGTCTCGCAGTCAAGCTCCCTTGTGCACTTACACTCAACACCTGATTGCCAACCAGGCTGAGGGAACCTTTGAGCGCCTCCGTTACATTTTAGGAGGCAACCGCCCCAGTTAAACTACCCACCAGGCACTGTCCCTGATCCGGATTACGGATCGAGGTTAGACATCCAGAACGACCAGAGTGGTATTTCAACGTTGACTCCACAGATACTGGCGTACCCGCTTCAAAGTCTCCCACCTATCCTACACAAGCCGTTCCGAACACCAATACCAAGCTATAGTAAAGGTCCCGGGGTCTTTCCGTCCTGCTGCGCGTAACGAGCATCTTTACTCGTAATGCAATTTCACCGAGTCTGCGGTTGAGACAGTAGAGAAGTCGTTACGCCATTCGTGCAGGTCGGAACTTACCCGACAAGGAATTTCGCTACCTTAGGATGGTTATAGTTACCACCGCCGTTTACTGGCGCTTAAGTTCTGAGCTTCGTCTTGCGACTAACCCGTCCCCTTAACGTTCCAGCACCGGGCAGGCGTCAGTCCGTATACTGCGTCTTGCGACTTCGCACGGACCTGTGTTTTTAGTAAACAGTCGCTTCTCCCTGGTCTCTGCGGCCATTGGGGCTCTCACCCCTCCGGCCCCCCTTCTCCCGAAGTTACGGGGGCATTTTGCCGAGTTCCTTAACCACAGTTCACTCGATCGCCTTGGTATTCTCTACCTGACCACCTGAGTCGGTTTGGGGTACGGGCGGCTAGAACCTAACGCCGAGGCTTTTCTTGGCAGTACGGGATCACCCATCTTCCCGCTGATGCGGTCACCATCAGATTTCAGGCTTCACGAAGTGCGGATTTGCCTACACCTCACCCTACGTCCTTGGACGTGGACAACCATCGCCACGCGGTGGCTACCCCTCTGCGTCACCCCTGTTAATGCGCTTACCTACTACTGACGTGGTTCGTCTCAGGTTCAAGACTTAGCATTGCCCGGTTCGGTACTGGACGGTTCTTCGCCGGTACGGGAATATCAACCCGTTGTCCATCGACTACGCCTGTCGGCCTCGCCTTAGGTCCCGACTTACCCAGGGCGGATTAACCTGGCCCTGGAACCCTTGGTCATTCGGCGGACGGGTTTCTCACCCGTCATTCGTTACTCATGCCTGCATTCTCACTCGTGTGCCGTCCACGGCTGGGTTACCCCGCCGCTTCACTCGGCACACGACGCTCCCCTACCCATCCACACGCCTGGACCGTAGTCAGGCAATGTGTGAATGCCACAGCTTCGGCGGTGTGCTTGAGCCCCGCTACATTGTCGGCGCAGAATCACTTGACCAGTGAGCTATTACGCACTCTTTAAAGGGTGGCTGCTTCTAAGCCAACCTCCTGGTTGTCTGTGCAACTCCACATCCTTTCCCACTTAGCACACGCTTAGGGGCCTTAGCTGGTGGTCTGGGCTGTTTCCCTCTCGACTACGGAGCTTATCCCCCGCAGTCTCACTGCCACGCTCTCACTTACCGGCATTCGGAGTTTGGCTGACGTCAGTAACCTTGTGGGGCCCATCGGCCATCCAGTAGCTCTACCTCCGGTAAGAAACACGTGACGCTGCACCTAGATGCATTTCGGGGAGAACCAGCTATCACGGAGTTTGATTGGCCTTTCACCCCTACCCACAGCTCATCCCCCAGGTTTTCAACCCTGGTGGGTTCGGTCCTCCACGCGGTCTTACCCGCGCTTCAACCTGGCCATGGGTAGATCACTCCGCTTCGGGTCTAGGACACGCGACTCGATCGCCCTATTCGGACTCGCTTTCGCTACGGCTCCCCCACACGGGTTAACCTCGCCACGTATCGCTAACTCGCAGGCTCATTCTTCAAAAGGCACGCCGTCACCCTTACAGGCTCCGACGGGTTGTAAGCACACGGTTTCAGGTACTATTTCACTCCCCTCCCGGGGTACTTTTCACCTTTCCCTCACGGTACTTGTCCGCTATCGGTCACCAGGAAGTATTTAGGCTTACGAGATGGTCCTCGCAGATTCACACGGGATTTCTCGGGCCCCGTGCTACTTGGGATGACTCTCGGGCAGTGCAATCATTTCGTCTACGGGGGTTTCACCCTCTGTGCCGGACCTTCCCAAGTCCTTCGACTATGACTGCACGTAAACCCTGGATGAGCGGCAGCCCATCCTGAGGGGTCCCACGACCCCGACCACGCAACGCCTGCCGGCTATCACACGTGATCGGTTTAGCCTGTTCCGTTTTCGCTCGCCACTACTGACGGAATCGCATTTGCTTTCTCTTCCTGTGGGTACTGAGATGTTTCACTTCCCCACGTTCCCTCCGTACACCCTATGTGTTCAGGTGTAGGTGACTGGACATGACTCCAGCCGGGTTGCCCCATTCGGAAATCCTCGGATCACAGTTCGATTGCCAACTACCCGAGGCTTATCGCAGGCTTCTACGTCCTTCATCGGCTCCTGGTGCCAAGGCATCCACCGTGTGCCCTTAAAAACTTGGCCACAAAGATGCTCGCGTTCACTGTGCAGTTCTCAAGATCCGGGCGATCCCCGCACCGTGTTCCACGCCTGCACCCGGTCGGGTGTGGTTCGCGGCGGTCCGGGCCCGCTGAGGATTCGGCGTCAGCCGGTCCCTCAGGACCCAACAGCGTGCCAGGCCCATACCCGTCTCAGATGCGTTCCTTCCCGAAGGAGTACTAGCAGCCCGAGAGCCGGCATGAGCCAAATCGACGATCCACCCATGAGCAGACCCATCGGGGCGTATGCCCGATGCGGTCCCTGGACGCACGATGTGCGCCAGTCGCTCCTTAGAAAGGAGGTGATCCAGCCGCACCTTCCGGTACGGCTACCTTGTTACGACTTCGTCCCAATCGCCAGTCCCACCTTCGACGGCTCCCTCCTTGCGGTTGGGCCACCGGCTTCGGGTGTTACCGACTTTCGTGACGTGACGGGCGGTGTGTACAAGGCCCGGGAACGTATTCACCGCAGCGTTGCTGATCTGCGATTACTAGCGACTCCGACTTCACGGGGTCGAGTTGCAGACCCCGATCCGAACTGAGACCGGCTTTTTGGGATTCGCTCCACCTTGCGGTATCGCAGCCCTCTGTACCGGCCATTGTAGCATGCGTGAAGCCCAAGACATAAGGGGCATGATGATTTGACGTCATCCCCACCTTCCTCCGAGTTGACCCCGGCAGTCTCCTATGAGTCCCCGGCCGAACCGCTGGCAACATAGAACGAGGGTTGCGCTCGTTGCGGGACTTAACCCAACATCTCACGACACGAGCTGACGACAACCATGCACCACCTGTATACCGCCCTTGCGGACCTGCTATCTCTAGCAGTTTTCGGTATATGTCAAGCCTTGGTAAGGTTCTTCGCGTTGCCTCGAATTAATCCGCATGCTCCGCCGCTTGTGCGGGCCCCCGTCAATTCCTTTGAGTTTTAGCCTTGCGGCCGTACTCCCCAGGCGGGGCGCTTAATGCGTTAGCTGCGGCGCGGAACTCGTGGAAAGAGCCCCACACCTAGCGCCCAACGTTTACGGCGTGGACTACCAGGGTATCTAATCCTGTTCGCTCCCCACGCTTTCGCTCCTCAGTGTCAGTTGTGGCCCAGAGACCCGCCTTCGCCACTGGTGTTCCTCCTGATATCTGCGCATTCCACCGCTACACCAGGAATTCCAGTCTCCTCTACCACACTCTAGTCTGCCCGTACCCACTGCAAGTCCGGGGTTGAGCCCCGAATTTTCACAGCAGACGCGACAAACCACCTACGAGCTCTTTACGCCCAATAATTCCGGACAACGCTTGCACCCTACGTATTACCGCGGCTGCTGGCACGTAGTTAGCCGGTGCTTCTTCTGCAGGTACCGTCACTTTCGCTTCTTCCCTGCTGAAAGAGGTTTACAACCCGAAGGCCTTCGTCCCTCACGCGGCGTTGCTGCGTCAGGCTTTCGCCCATTGCGCAATATTCCCCACTGCTGCCTCCCGTAGGAGTCTGGGCCGTGTCTCAGTCCCAGTGTGGCCGATCGCCCTCTCAGGCCGGCTACCCGTCGTCGCCTTGGTGGGCCATTACCTCACCAACAAGCTGATAGGCCGCGAGCCCATCCTTGGCCGAAGTTCTTTCCACCACCGCAGATGCCTACGGAGGTCGTATCCGGTATTAGCCCCGGTTTCCCGGAGTTATCCCAGAGCCAAGGGCAGGTTGCTCACGTGTTACTCACCCGTTCGCCACTGATCCACCCCGAAGGGCTTCACCGTTCGACTTGCATGTGTTAAGCACGCCGCCAGCGTTCGTCCTGAGCCAGGATCAAACTCTCCGTAGATGTCTTGACGACCGGACGGGGGTCCGGCCGACATCTGCGTCGTCCCCGAGGGGACGGTGATACTGGCAAGACGGTCAGGCTTGCTGACCGTCACCATGTGTTGTCGACTGACCCGAGGGTCGCCGACGCACTGGCATCGATTTTTGGCACGCTGTTGAGTTCTCAAGGAGCGGATGCGCACCGAATCTGTCCTTTCGGACCTTCTCCGGGGCAACCCTCTCACCCTACGCATCCATCCGGTAACAGTCAAATCAAAGACTGGAACTGAGGCCGGTTGGCTGGGAGTGGTGCGAGTGTCCCTCGCGGCGATGTTGCTGCTCACTGGGACTCGCAGAACGTACGCGGCATCGGGCTCGGGGTCAAGTCGATCGCCCACTCCCGGCTCATGGCCCGGCGATCGTGTCCGCGACGACCGGTTTCGCGCCATTCGGCCAGGCCAGCACGCCCGCGGCCAGGTTCCGGCGACCGCGGCGGAGGACGGCCACCTCCCCGTGCAGGAAAGCGGCACCGTCCAGCGCTGCCGTCGCGTCGCTCACGCGAACGTTGTTGAGGTGTACCGCGCCATCGTCGACGAACCGCCGCGCGGTCGTCCTGCTGGACGCCAACCCGGTGGCGACGAGTGCATCCACCACGCTGGTGCCCGGTGCCACCGTCGCCTGAGGCAACTCCCGGGTGGCGTCCCGCAACGTCGTCCGGTCCAGATCCGCCAGGTCGCCCCCGCCGAACAGTGCCGCGCTGGCGGCGCGCACTGCTGAAAGTGCCGATTCGCCGTGGACCAGCCGCGTGATCTCCGAGGCCAGCCGCTGCTGTGATGCCCGTCGCTGTGGTGACTCGCGCAGCTGCTCGTCCAGCTCCGCCAGTTCTTCGGCGCCGGCGAACGTGAAGACCCGCAGCAGGGTGGCCACGTCGCGATCGTCAGTGTTGAGGAACCACTGGTAGAAGGCGTACGGGCTCGTCCGCTCCGGATCCAGCCATACCGCGCCCGACTCGGTCTTGCCGTACTTGGTGCCGTCGGTCTTGGTGATCAGCGGAGTGGACAACGCGTGAACCGAGACCTGCTCGACCCGGTGGATGAGATCGGTCCCGGCCGTGAGGTTGCCCCATTGATCGGATCCGCCGGTCTGCAACCGGCAGCCGTGACGGCGGTACAACTCGAGGTAGTCGGTCGCCTGCAGGATCTGGTAGCTGAACTCCGTGTACGAGATGCCGTGCTCGCTGGCCAGCCGCGCGCTCACCGCCTCCTTGGCGATCATGCGATTGACCCGGAAGTGCTTTCCGATGTCGCGAAGCAGGTCCAGGGCCGGCATCGCTCCCAGCCAATCGAGGTTGTTGACCAGGATCGCGCCGTTGCTGCCCTCGAAGTCCAGCAGTGGTGCCACCTGCCGCTGGATCCGCTCCACCCACTCGGCGACGACTTCGCGCGGGTTCAGCGCCCGCTCGGCAGACATCCGCGGGTCGCCGATCAGCCCGGTGGCCCCGCCGATCAACCCCAGCGGCCGATGACCCGCCAACTGGAACCGCCGCAGCATGAGCAGCTGCACCAGGTTGCCCATGTGGAGACTCGGCGCAGTCGGGTCGAAGCCGCAGTACAACGTCACCGGCCCGGCAGCCAGATCTCGCCGCAACGCGTCGGCGTCCGTGGTCTGCGCGATGAGGCCGCGTTCGAGGAGTCCGGTCAACAGATCGGGGGCGCTCACGGTGGTCCTTCCTTGGTGATGCGCGGCCGCCGCAGCGCCGCGGGGCGGTAGGCCGAGACCTCGGGGCTGGCAGTCTCCCACCAGCGCCACGGCGTCGACCTGAT
>Ga0163147_10006278_pt1 | contig 14009 bp, 6 predicted proteins | sample OliLakLV19MP6G1_FD_148597 | JGI IMG/M metagenome (GOLD analysis project Ga0163147, IMG submission 148597) | Freshwater microbial mat bacterial communities from Lake Vanda, McMurdo Dry Valleys, Antarctica- Oligotrophic Lake LV.19.MP6.G1 | ecosystem: Environmental > Aquatic > Freshwater > Lake >...
ATGCACGGGAGGTTGCAGGCGCTCGCGGTCGAAAAGGGTCGGACGATCGCAGCCCGAAAGATGGCGATCGCGATCCGGATGCGCCCAAGCTTGCGGTCACGCATTACAAAATAGTCGCGGTCGGCTCAGGCCGGACACTCGTGCGAGTGCGGCTGGATACCGGCCGGAAGAACCAGATCCGCGTTCACTTCAGCGAACGCGGCTGGCCGCTCGCGGGCGACAAGAAGTTCGGGGCCAAGTCCGATCCGATCGCGCGTCTGGCGCTGCACGCGGCCGAGCTTTCGTTCAGCCATCCGGGCACCGGACAGTTGGTGAAGTTTTCGGCCGGTGTGCCCGAGGCTTTTTATCGCGCGGTCGGGATGGCACCACCGGCCGCCGCGGCACCGGCGGGCGCGGCCGAACACGTGCGCCCGGACACATGCATCCCGGCCTCGCAGAACGGCGAACCCCGACCAGGCGCGACACCCGCAGTCGCCCCGGCTCCCGTCACCAGGCCCCCGCGCTCGCTCGACACCTCATGGGACAACGTCGCCGGCTGGTACGACGAACTGCTCGAGGATCGCGGGAACGACCACTACGAGGAGGTCATCCTTCCTGGAACGCTGCGCCTGCTCGAAGCGAGCGCGGGGACGCGCGTGCTGGATGTTGCGTGCGGACAGGGGATCCTTGGCCGGCGGCTGGCGGCGCTCGGGGTCGAGTCGCTCGGAGTCGAAGCCTCGTTGAAACTCGTTCAAGCGGCGCAGCGCCGCTCGCAGGAATCCGGCAAGTCGGCCGCGGCGCTGGCGACCTATCGCGTCGGCGATGCCCGCGAATTGGCCGCGATGCAGCTCAGCGGATTCGACGCGGCCGCGTGCATTATGGCGCTGGCCAACATCGAGCCGCTCGCGCCGGTGATGAACGGAGTGGCCGCGGCCCTGAAGCCGGGCGGGAGGTTTGTTTGGGTGGTGACGCACCCCGCGTTCCGTGCTCACGGGCAGAGCGGGTGGGACTGGGATGCGAAGCGACAGGTGCAATATCGGCGCGTCGATGGGTACTTGTCCGCCGGTCAGAAGCCGATCGAGATGAACCCGGGCAAAGCCTCGCGCGGGGAGCGGTCTCTCACCACGATGACGTTCCACCGGCCGATTCAGACCTATGTGGAAGCCATGTCGCGCGCGGGCTTGCTCGTCGAGCGGCTCGAAGAGTGGCCGAGCCTGAGGGCGAGCAGTTCCGGGCCGCGGGCGGCGGAGGAGAACCGGGCGCGGAGAGAGATCCCGATGTTCCTCGGAGTGCGAGGCGTGAAGGTCCGATGAAGAGAAGCGCGGGCCGGGCCTGCCGTGCTACGGGCAACCATTGAAGTAGCACATCAGGAAATCGAAGATGTCCTGCACTGTGGTCGCGCCCGACTGGTTGAAGTCGGCGTTGCCGGTAAAGTAACTGGTCAGGAAATCGAAGATGTCCTGCACGCTCAGCGCCCCGGAGTTGTTCCAGTCGCACGGGCAGGTGAGCCCGATCGTCGCCACATCCATCAGCACCGGCTCGCTCTTGTCGAACGCGACCCACGCGTTGTACGCGACCATGCCGGCGGAGTTGGTGGTGTTGGCGTCGCGGAGAAACTCCATGTACTCGCGGCTGCTGGTCTGGTGATAAATCGTGACGCTCGCGGTGACGGCGTTCGCGGGGATGATGAACTGCGTGTCGTCCCAGTATTGCCCGTCGGCGTACAGCCCTGTGGGCATGGAACCGGCCTGCACCATCTCGAACTGCGCGTTGTTGAAGCCCATCGGGGGAATGCGGTTGTCCTTGGCGATAACGCTGTTGAGCACGAGGTGGAAACTCTCGCCCGCGGGCTGTCCGGTGATGGCGGCGGTTTCGGGGGCGATTGAGGACGTGCGTTCGTATACCTTGGTCGAGGCACCATCGAGCGTCGCGGTCGAATAGTCGTAGCCGCCGCGCTCCTGGATGATCTGGTCCGCCGCATTCTTGAACTGCACGTTGATCCACATCCGCCGGCCCTCGGAATAGCCCGTCGGCAGCTTGTGACCGGTGAAGTTGGTAATGCGGACGTTGAGATTTGGCCCGACCCTGGACACCGCCAGATCGCTGGCCGCGGCCATCATGGCCAGGTTCCGCGCCGTCGATGCGATCACCGCGTCTTCGGTCAGGCCGGTTTCGGAGTCGGGAAACAGCGAGCGGACGGCTCGCAGCACCCACGAGTTGGCACCATTGAAGTTGTGCTGCGGCAATTGCGGCCGCGTCGGCGGATCCAGGGCACAGCCCTGACCTTCGATGGTCGGCATGTGACAATCCTGACAGGTTGAAACCAGCGGCCCGCTCGTGCCGCCGAAGCGACCGCCGAGATTCACCGGCCCCTGCGCGAACAGGCTCTGGGCCCACTCGCTGTAGGTGCGCTGCTCCGGGAACTGCTGGAACTTGTCCGGTCCCGGCGTGTTGTTCGCGTTGAGCAGGTAGCGTCCGTCGGGCTGCCTGCTGAAGTGCTCGAGGCTGACATCGTGGCAGCTCGCGCACATGCTGCTGCTCAGGTGGAACGGAGACTGCCGAAACTCGTGATATCCCGGCCAGCCCATCGTGGGCTGATTGGCCCAGTCGGCATCGAGATTGAACGGCCCTCGACGCTTGTCCTTCGGGTCGATCACGAAACTGCCGTTGTGCGGGTCGAGCAGCGCGGGCGGATTGATGTTGGCCACGATGAGCATGTCGTCGATGGGATCGACACCGGGTGTGTAGTCGGGATCGACCATCCGGTGGCAGACCGAGCATGAGACACCCTGGTGATCCTCGACGGTGAGTGCCGAGCCGTTGCTCGGCGTGGAGCGCCCGTTGAGCCAGCCCTGAGGGGCGTGGCAGCGGATGCACGTTTCGCCCGATGCGACCGCATCCTGCTCGGCGATGGCCAGGGCCGCCTTGAAGATGGGGTCGCGGGCCGACTGGCCCATCATGCTCGCCGACCAGCGGTTCCACGGGGCCGCGGCCTCGTCGTAGTCGGCGTGGCAGAAACTGCACACCTGCGCACTGATGAGCGGATCGACCAGCGTGTTGGGCTGGGTGCCGGCAATGAAGAAGTCGTTTGGTGTGGTGGGAACGGGGGTGAATGCGAGCGCGACGCCAGCCGCGCCCACCGCCAGAATGCCCAGTCCACCCACCGCGCGAGCGATCGAGAGTGCAAAGAAGCGACGGGATGAAAACATCTTGATCATGGCTCCGGCCAACTTACGGAAAATCAGGGGCGAGATCGGTGAACGCCGCTGGATGGGTGTAGAACCACAGCCGACCGAGCGGGCGGCTGTGCGATATCGGTCAATACGTCGGTCCCCCGTGGTTGGATGCACCCACGGAAACATGTCTGGTGCCGAACATCGTGCGTGTATGCCCGTCTGGTCGAGCCGTGAAGGGTCCGAAAACGCTCAGTTCGGACGGAGCAGGTCGAGCGACCCCTGCGGAAGTGGCGGGGCCAGCCCGATTCGAGCGGCCTCATCGAGAAGCCGCTGGATCGCCGCCGCGCCCCGCTCGCCCGCGTCAACAGTCAGGTCGCTGACGTACATATCGATGTAGCGGTCGGCTTGCTGGCGTGAGATTTCAGGGGCGAACTGCATGGCGTAGCGGGTGGATTCGTCGCGATGATCGAGGGCGTGGCGGATGGAGCGGTCGAGAAGGCTGGTGATCTCGGTGAGGGTGCCGGGTCCGAACCGGGTATCGAGGTCGCGCCGGAGCGCGTTGCCGCCGAGGGGAAGGGGCAACCCGGTGTGGTCGAGCCACCAAGCCCCGAGGTCGAGGACTTGTTCCAGTCCGAGTTCAGCGAAGGTAAGTTGGGATTGGTGGATGAGCAGGCCGGCGTCGGCGCGCTTGTCGGCGACGGCGCCGAGGATCTGGTCGAAGGGGAGTTCGGTGTATTTGAAACTGTTGGGCCCGAGGGCGAGGGAGAGAAGGAGGAAGGCGGTGGTGCGAACCCCGGGGACGGCGACCGTTCCGTCGAACGAGCCCCGAGCAAGGCGGAACGCGGGCGACCCGCTCGCGTCGCTCGGGGTTCGTCGCACAACGACCTTCGGTCCGTAGCCCTCGCCAAACGACGAGCCGCAACACGTGAGCGCGTACCGCTCCGCAACCCGCGCCCATGCGAACATCGAAACAGCGGTGATGTCCAGGTCTCCTCGCTCGATCGCGCGTCGGTTGAGCACATCGATGTCTGCGGGAAACGCCTTGAACATGAACTGGCCGGTGTCGAGCACCGGCGGCTCGACGATGCGCTCGGGATCGCGCGGGTCGATCTTGCCGGTGATCGGCCACCACATGAAGACGTCGTCGGGGTCGGGGGAATGGGCGAGGGTGAGGGGGATCACGCAACGAAGGTATTGCCCCGTATCGCGATTCGAGGTGGTTATGACACTTTCGGCGAAAAATAGAGTCGAGATTTGGTCGCTGTTCGCTAGTTGTCATGCTCATATTGGAGTTACTCTGCATGGTGTGCGCGGGTGTCGCCGTTTCCGGGTCGGGGGGCGGTTGCGATTGAAAGTCGGAGTTCCAATCATGTTCAAGTTCCGTCGATCGTCCGCCGCGGCATTCGTCGCCTGCGCGTCACTGCTGGGCTTTTCCTCGGACTCGCTTGCTCGCCCCGCGCCCCTCGAGACCGAACCCAACGACACCAAGGCGGCGGCGAACCTGGTCGTTCCACTTACCTGTCTGCCGATCTTCGCCGGATTCACGACCGGCAACAGCACAACGACGCCCGGCCTGGGATCTGTGGACTACTTCCGTGTGACGGTCACCGGAACACCCGGCGTCATCACGGAGCATGTCTGGACGCTCTCGAGCGGCACGCCGGGGCACACCATGACCGTGCGGGGGCTCACGCAAACCAACGGCGTGCCCAACGCCGGCACCGATGGATTGCTCCAGTTCTCCGCCGTTTCGGGAACCGATCGGGTTTGCCGGGTCTACACCCTTGGCGCCAGCCAGGACGTCTACTGCGCCGTCACCGGCACCGCGGCGACAACCAGCATGTACTTCGTTGACCATGCTTGCAACACGGTGGCCCCGATCGTGATTCCGGGCGTGCTCCGCTCGGGCTCAATCACGGTCACGCCCACCGCCGGCGCGGACGCGGCGGCGGACACCGACTTCTGGGTCTACGACTCATCGTTGAACGCGCTCCCGGATTTCGGGCACGATGACGCCGATTCAACCGGGGCGACCCGGACCCTCGCGCCCGGTGTCTACTACATCGCGTTCAGCAACTTCAACACGGCGAACAACCTGGGGAGCCCGATCGACGACACGTTTCGAACCGGCGAGGTGACGGACTTCGCGGGCGTGGTGGTCAACACCTCGGCCGGCCTCATAGCGGACACGGGCGTGCAGGTGTCGGACGGATTCGGCACGACGCTGACGGGGGCGGGGGCGAAGTCGGCGGCGTTCCAGGTGGTGTGGTACCAGTTCACCGTTGGGATCACATCGGAGGCCGAAGCGAACGAGTCGAAGGCGACGGCGACCGCGGTGACGCCGAGCTGCGGCGACCGGCTGACGGGGACGACGACGGGCACGAGTACGACTGTCGCGGGCGTCGCGTCCGCGGACACGTTCCTGATCTCGACACCCGCGGCCGCGCCCGGGATCTACCTCAACACGCTGACGCTTACCAGCGCCACGCCGGGCCACATCGCGAGCGTGCGAGGCCTCGATCAGACCGCTGGAGCCCCGGTGGCGGGTACAGATGTGTCCGTGCAGAGCAGCACGATCCTCGGAACCGATCGCATCAACAGGTTCTATTCCTTCGGTCCATCGTCACAACTTTATTACCGCGTGACAGGCGTGGCAGCGACCACAGCGCCATACTCGACCACACTGACCTGTGCACCGGTTACGCCAATCGCCGTCAGCACCAGCCTGCAGGCTGGACCGATTACGATCCGGCGGGGCACCGGAAACACCACGGACACCGACTGGTGGGTGTACGACTCGTCGTTCAACCCGCTCCCGGATTTCGGCCATGACGAGCCCGACAGCGGGGCCATCACCCGCACGCTGGCGCCCGGCGTGTACTACATCGCGATGGGTGCGTATAACACCGCCAACAACCTTCCCAGTCCCATCGACGACACGGATCGGACCAGCAACCTGATGGACTTCGCCGGCGTGCTTGCCAGCGGTTCGACGACAATCTCAATCGTCAACATGAACGTTGAGATTCTGGATACAACCGGCGCCGTGGTGACGGGCGTTGGCTCCAGGAACATCGCATTCGAGGTAGTGTGGTACAGATTCGCCGTGGATATTCTCCCCGAGGTCGAGCCCAACGACACCAAAGCCGCCGCGACGCCCGCGGCGATGGAGTGTGGCTACTCCATAACCGGCACGACGACCGGAACGAGCGCGACGGTCGCGGGTGTAGCGTCGGCGGACAACTTCCTGCTTGCAATGCCGCCCGCTTCGCCGGGGATCTATGAGCACATGCTCACGCTGACCAGCACAATTCCGGGACACACCGCCACGCTGCGCGGGCTCACGCAAACGGCGGGCGTCCCGAACGCCGGCACCGATACCACGATTCAATCCAGCACGGTGATCGGAACGGACCGGGTGAGCAGGTTCTACTCCCTCGGTGGTCCGGGCCAGTTGTACTACCGGGTTACGGGAACGGTCGCCACCACCGCGCCGTATCGAGCGATGCTGAGCTGCACGCCTGTAACGCCGATCCCGGTGAGCACGCAGGTGCGAGCGGGTCCGATCACGGTCAGACCGACCGCGGCCGCGGATGTGACCGCGGACATCGACTTCTGGGTCTACGACGCGGCGTTCAACCCGCTCCCGGATTTCGGCCACGACGACGCGGATTCCACGGGCGCCACGCGCACACTGGCGCCGGGCGTGTACTACATCGCCTTCGGCAATTTTAATACCGCCAATAGCCTCGGAAGCCCCGCGGATGACACATTCCGGACCGGTGCGGTGATGGACTTCGGGGGCGTAGTTGCGAACTCGACAACCTCAGTGATCTCGAACATGAGCGTCGAGGTCGCGGACAGCTTCGGGACGCTCGCCACCGGCGTCGGAGCCAAGACCGCTGCTTTCCAGGTAGTCTGGTACACGTTCACGGTCTGGAGCGCGGCGGAGATCGAGGCCAACGACACCAAGGCCGCCGCACAGCCGGTGTACCCGGCCTGCGGTGCCGCGATCACGGGCACGACGACCGGCTCCGACACCGCTGGCGGCGCGACATCGGCCGACACGTTCCTGGTGACAACCCCGCTCGGAGCGCCGGGCATCTACCTGAACACGCTGACACTCGCGAGCCCGACACCCGCACACACGGCGTCGCTGCGCGGCCTGACGCAGACCGCTGGCGTGATCAATCCAGGGACCGATGCCACGCTGCAAGCGCACGCCCTCGTCGGGACCGACCGGGTGAATAAGTTCTACTCGTTCGGGACAGGCGGGCAGATGTACTACCGGGTGACGGGAACGGCGGCGAAGACCGCCGCGTACACCACCACACTGACCTGCACGCCCGTGACGCCGATCGTCATCGGCACGCCGCTCGGGGCTGGGCCGATCACGGTTCGCGAGGCGGCCGGAAACGCGGGTGACACTGACTACTGGGTGTACGACTCATTGTTCAACCCGCTCCCGGGCTTTGGGCACGACCAGCCGGACGCGCCGGGGATCTCGCGCGTGCTGGGGGCCGGGACCTACTACCTCGCCTATGGGAACTTCAACACCGCCAACAACCTGGGCGCCCCCGCGGACGAGGCGTCCAGGACAGCGAGCGTGACGGACTTCGCCGGCGTCATCGCGAACAGTTCAAGCACGGCCATCACCAACATGAATGTCGAGGTCGTGGACGGCTCCGGAGTGGTGGCCGCCGGCGTCGGCTCGAAAGCGAGTTCATTCGAGATCGTGTGGTACCGGTTCACCGTGGTCGAGACCGGCGCCTGCTGCTGCGGATCGACGTGCTCGATCTCGTCTTCCTCGGGCTGCGCGGGGACGAACAAGCTTTTCGTCGGCGCGGGGAGCGTGTGCAACCTGCCGGGCAATCTCACCTCGCCGTGCTGTCTGGCGGATTTCAACCATCAAGCCGGTGTCAGCGTGCAGGACATCTTCGATTTCCTGGCCGCGTTTTTCCAGCCCGACCCGTGCGCGGACATTAGCGGCAGCGGCCTGAGTCCGCAGGACCTGTTCGATTTCCTCGCGGCGTACTTCAGCGGGTGTTCCTGACGTCAATTCGGTTCAGATGAGCCGGATAACCTTGCAGCATCGGCGGTGGTCGGCCACCACATGAAGACATCGTCGGGGTCGGGAGAGTGGGCGAGGGTGAGGGGGGGCATGTGTTTGGAGGGCGCAGAGGCCGTAGGTTGTCGCCGGCCCCTGCGAGTATTGATATGCTGCGAGTACAACAGAACGGCCCGAATGGTGGTCGTGGGATCTCCCACTCTCGATGCACTCGCTGAAGCGAATGCTCGATCGAAACTTCACGGAGACCGAACCTCGAATCATGCTTTGCAGCACCTGCCGTTGACCGCTACAAGACGGCCCCTTTGCCGGCACGATCTGGCGGAATAGGGACGCGGGTGGGGCCGCGGCACCCCGGACGACCCGTCAAAACATCGTCATCTGACTCGTCGCCATCTCATCCGTCACCGGGTGATCCGGGTCGAGCCGGTAATTGCCCGAGTAGCACGCCGTGCAATAGCTCTCCTTCGCCCTCGTCATGCACGCGAGCATCCCCTCCATCGAGAGGTAGTGCAGGGTGTCCACATCGAGAAACGCCCGGATCTCCTCGATGGTTTTCTGGTGAGCGATCAGTTGATCGCGGTGCGCAAAATCCACGCCGAAGTAACACGGGTGGCGGATCGGCGGGCAACTGATCCGCAGGTGGATCTCCTTTGCTCCGGCCTGCCGCAACTGGTCCATCTTCACTTGCGTCGTTGTGCCGCGCACGATCGAGTCGTCCACCACGATGATCCGCCGACCCTTCACCATCTCGCGGATGACGTTGAGCTTCAGCCGCACCGCGGCCGAACGCTCGGCCTGCGTCGGCTTGATAAACGTCCGGCCCACATACCGGTTGGGCACGATCCCCTCGCGGTACGGGATGCCGCTCTGCTGCGCATATCCCGCGGCCGCGGATCGCCCGGAATCGGGCATCGGCATCACATAGTCGGCGGATACCGGAGCCTCGATGGCCAGCTGCGCGCCGAGCGCCTCGCGCACCATCTGCACGTTTTGGCCGAAGACATTGCTCGACGGATTGGCGAAGTAGACGTGCTCGAAGATACAGTGTGCCGGATGCGGCGCGGCATCGGCGAATCGCCGCGAAGTCACGCCCCGGTCGTCGAGCGTCACGATCTCGCCCGGCTCGACCTCGCGGATGAACTCGGCCCCGATGACATCGAGGGCGACCGTCTCGCTCGCAACGACAGCGCGCCCGTCCTTCAGCTCGCCGAGCACCAGCGGCCGCCAGCCCCACGGATCGCGCGCCGCCTCGATCCGGTTGGGAAACAGAAACACCAGGCTGAACGCCCCTTGCAGATGCCTCAACGTCGCCGCCAGCGGATCGACCGTCCGCTGTTGGGCCGGTGAGGCGAGCAGGTGGATGATGACCTCGGTGTCGCTGGTCGTATGAAACAGGTGTCCCGATTGCTCGAAGAGCAGCCGGTACAACTCCGCATTGATCAGGTTGCCGTTGTGGGCGACCGCGACCTGGCCCCCCACATAACTCTCCAGCAGCGGCTGGGCATTGCACGAGATCGAACCGCCCGCCGTCGAATAGCGGTTGTGCCCGATCGCGCCGCACCCCTTGCCGGACTGTGCCGGGGCCGGATGCGTGCCGTTCGTTCCCGATGTCGGCTTGATCGGCGATGCTGGTTTGGTTAAACGCTCGAGATCGCTGAGCGTGCGCTGGTCGAAAATCTCGGAGACCAGCCCCATGCCGGTGTGCGCGCCGAGGCGCGTCCCGTCAGTCACCGCAATACCCGCGGATTCCTGCCCCCGGTGCTGCTGCGCGTACAGCCCGAGGTATGTGAGCGTCGCCGGCTCCGGCCCGCCCCACACCCCGAACACGCCGCACTTCTCTTTCGCTTCTTGGGTGGGACCGCTTTCCACACTGGTCGCTCCAGTGGTCGAACCGCCACTGCTCAGCACCGGCAACGGCATGGGTCGCAGCAACTTCACCATCGTGAACCCACTATACGGGCGCGCAACCCAACCCCGGCCATTCCGCGAACACTTCGCTTGATTCTCTCCCCACCCCCGCCTTCAATCCGCCCCTGTCGGGCACATGCCCGGATCTCACACCCTGCCGGACCGCAGCCGCGGCCACCCGGCCCAGATCGCCTGCCATCCACGCAGGCACTCCGGCGTCCGCAAGGAGCGTCCGGAGGCGGAAGGAGTCTCGTAGATGGCTCGTTATCTCGGTCCCAAGCTCAAACTCTCGCGCCGCATCGGATCTCCCATCGAGGATATTCCGAAGCACACATCCAAGCGCCAGCTCACCGCCCCCGGCATGCACGGCTTCCGCGGCCGCCGGCTCCGCGACTACGGCATCCGTCTCAACGAAAAGCAGAAGCTCCGCCACCACTACAGCGTGTTGGAGAAGCAGTTCCGCCGTTACATCGCCGAGGCCGGTCGTCAGCCCGGCAACACCGGCGAGGTGCTTCTGCGCATCCTCGAGTGCCGCCTCGACAACCTGCTCCGCCGCGCCGGCCTGGCCCGCACCATCTGGGCGGCCCGTCAAATCGTCGCCCACGGGCATGTGATCGTCAACGGTCACAAGACCGATCGGCCCAGCTACGGGGTCAAGGTCGGCGACGTCATCACGCTCAGGCCCGGCATCGGAAAGCTCGCCCGCGAAAACATGGAATCGCTGTCCGGGCACGAGGTTCCCGGTTGGATCGACTTCAACCCCGGCGAGCTGACTGTGCGCGTGGTGGCGATGCCGACCAGCGACCAGGTGCCGTTCGATGTCAATACCAACCTGATCATCGAGTTCTACCGATAACAGGCGGGCGATAACAAGCCGCCCGCCATCATCCGCCGCGCAGCGGCGGGTGACGGCGGACGCGAGTCTTCGCCCGTCACCACGCGCGGCTTCGCCGCGGGTGGTGGCACCACAAAAGGTGAACCATGCTCAAGTGGCTTAGAAAATACAACAGCTTCATCCTCGTCGTGGGGGGCGTGCTGCTCATGGTCGCGTGGCTGCTGCCCGAGACGATCAAGCAGTTCGGCCAGCACCCGATGGGCGCTGCGCCCATGCGCGTCGCCGGCAGCAAGGTCTCCTACGACACTTTCCTCGCATCCGACCGCGAGTACCGCGCCCTCAACATGCTGCTGCCGCAGATGGCTCAGTACATGGGTATCGGTGAGACGCCCGAGCACTGGCTCTTGCTCACGCACGAGGCCGACAAGGGCGGTTTTCTCGCCGGCAAGAACGACGGCCCGCTCTATCTCGAAACTATGGCGCGGAACACCATCCGCATGCAGGCCATGGGCATGCCCCCCGATCAGATCGACGCACAGACCAAGCAGTACACCGAGATGCTGCTGAACACCGCCCTGCCCAGGGTTTCCGAGCAGACCCGCCTCACCGAAGAGGAAATCATGCGCGGCCTCGGCCGCCTGCACGGCGTCAACCGCATGCGTTCCGTCTACATGTTCGCTCCACGCCTTTCCGAGCGCCGGCTCGCCGGCGCGATGAAGGAGACCGACGACGCCGCCACCATCGACTATGTATTCATCCCGCCCGAGCGCGAGATGGGCAGCATCCCCGATCCCGACGCCGCCGCGCTCGCGGCTCACTATGAAAAATACAAGACCGTCAAGCCCGGCGAGGGCGATCGCGGCATCGGCTACCTGCTGCCCGATCGCGTCAAGGTCGCCTACCTCCGCATCGATCGCGCCGATATTCGTGCCGCCGTCACGCCAGACCCCGTCGAAGTCCGCAAGCGCTTCGTCAAGCTTTACCCATCCGGCCAGCTCCCAGCCGGACAGGACGAGCGAACGGTGATGGCAAGCCTCGAATCCGCGGCCCGCGACGAGCAGACCGATCGTGTCGCCAAAGCGACCGATATCGCCGTTCGCGCCGAGATCGAGAAGCTCACCCGAAAGCTCGAGCCTGACGCGGGCGGTACGTTCAAGAAGCTGCCCACCGACTGGGTCAAACCCGACTTCGAGACCCTGCGCGAGGTGATCGTGCAGCGCGTAAAGACCGCGACCGGCACCACCATCCCCGCGCCGACGGTCGAGGTCAAGGCCGCGAAGTGGCTGACCCGGAGCGAACTCGCCGAACTCCCCGGAATCGGCGGTGCCTACATCCAGGTCGGCAACAACGCGCAGTACTTTCCCGACCTCGCCCTCAAGGTGCGCGAGTTGGGGTCCACGGATGCCAGCATTCAGGTCGGCGTTCCCGCGATGGAGCCGGTCGGTGAGGCGACGGGTGCCAAGTACTTCTTCATGGTGCTCGACGCCAAGAAGGAGTCGTCGCCCGATTCCGTAGACGACATCCGCGAGAAGGCGATCGAAGACTACAAGAAGCTCGCGGCGTTTGAGAAACTCGAGGCCAATCAGGCCGCTCTCCGCGAAGTCGCTGTTGCAACCGGCCTCGATGCCGTCGCCAAGGCCGGTCCCGATGGCAAAGGGGATGCCCAGGTCCGAACTTCCGCCCGCATCGACGGCAACGGCCTCGCCACCGGCGACACCGCGGTGAACACCGAAGACTTCCGCAAGGCTGTTCTCGCCGCCGCGGCCAAGCTCGACCCGCTCGCCGATATCTCCACGGGTGACGCTTCCGCACGCACCGTCGTGGTCGCGCTGCCCAAGAGCCTCGGCATCGCGGTCGCCAAGATCAACGCCGTCTCACCGCTCACCGTCGAACGGTTTCGTCAGCGTCAGGGTCAGGCCTTGCAACAAGCATTGCGCAAGCAAATCGACGGTAACGACGACCCCTATTCGCTCGCGAGGCTCGAAGAGCGGCTGAAGGTCGAATACCTCGACGGGCGCGTGAAGGCCAGTCGCGACAAGGCGGAACCCGTCAAGAAGTCCGACAAGGCAACCGGATAAGCCTTTGGTGGAGCCGCTTTCCAAAGCGGCTTCCCTGGTGGTGTCGTCCCTCGCCGATATTCTGTCATTTCCGCCGCACACTTTGCGCATTCGGCCCATTTACGAATCCAAGCGCCGCCCCCAACATCGACCTCAGGCTCGGTTGCGGCAGCGACAGCGGCACATCGCGGCGCGTCGCCGCTCTCACGGCATTCGCCGCAATCCGCCACGCGGCCGTTGCCCCCAGCGCCGCCGACGGGCGAGCCTTGCCCGAGTTTCGACCCAGCACCAGAATCGTCACATCATCGGCAAACTCGTACGGCGCGACCGACGCATTCGCGTTCCGTGACGCATCGCCGTCCGCCGGCTCTCCCCGCGCATACCGCGCCAGCGCCGCCCGCAGCGCGTCGATGAACCCCGCGGGCTGCCCCACGTCAATCCGGCCGACCATTGCGATCAGCCCCTCCTCGCCCAGTTGCCGCCCGCCCGGCTCCACGACCTCGAGCAGCGCATCGGTGTACGCCAGCACCAGGTCTCCTTCATCCAAATGCAGTCGAAACTGGTCGAAGGCCGCATCATCGAGCACGCCCAGCGGAAGGTTTCGCGGAGCGCCAGCGCCCGCCTCGTGCAGGGATGAGCCTGCATCCACCGTCACGGCCGACCATTGCCCGCTCGCACCCGAGTAGTGCAGCGGCCGCGGATGACCCGCGTTGCAGATCGAGAGTTCGTCCGTCGGAGAGAAATAAGTCGCTACCACCGCGGTCGCAAACAACCCCGAGAACTGCTCATCCTGCTCGCGCAGCTCGCCGAACCGCGCATTCACGGCCTCCATGAACCGCGACTGGTCGATGTAGTTGGAGAACTTGCCCATCAACCGCCGCAGGCTGGTCGCGATCGCCGAAACGCCCTCCCCGTGCCCGCTCACATCCGCCACGATCATGCGCGAGCTGCGCCCCGAGGCGCAACTGCTCAGGTAATGAATG
>Ga0163147_10006279_pt1 | contig 14009 bp, 15 predicted proteins | sample OliLakLV19MP6G1_FD_148597 | JGI IMG/M metagenome (GOLD analysis project Ga0163147, IMG submission 148597) | Freshwater microbial mat bacterial communities from Lake Vanda, McMurdo Dry Valleys, Antarctica- Oligotrophic Lake LV.19.MP6.G1 | ecosystem: Environmental > Aquatic > Freshwater > Lake >...
CACTTGCCACCGTGTGATGAGTCGCGACATGGGTCTCACCTGAGTCGCGTCATAGGTCTCTTTTGGGGAGCCTGGGGCCATCGGCCGGAGGCTTGTTGTGTGTTGCGCCAGTAGCTGTGGTCGGGGTCGATCGTGTTGGTGGCGAGGATTTCGCCGGTGTCGAGGTGGACGACGGTGACGGTGGTTTCGTCGATGAGGGCGAGGACGCGTTTGCCTCGGTGGTTGGCTCCGATGCCGAGGTGGTGCATCCGGCCATGACCCCGTTTGGTGGACACGGGGTTATGCGGCTTGTTGAAGTTCCGCGGTCTGGTCTGAGTATTGCAGTTCGAAGCTGACCGGGCTGATCTGCCCGAGTGAGTCGTGCCTGCGGCGGAGGTTGTAGCGGCCCTCGATCCAGGCGCCGACCTCGAGCTTCGCCCGTTTCATGGTGGGCCAGACGCGGCGATGGTAAAACTCGGTCTTCAGAGTTTCGAAGAACGTCTCTGCCATCGCATTGTCCCAGCAGACGCCGGTGCGGCCCATCGACCGGGTGATGCCGTTCGCGGTGGCGAAGTCAGCGATCTGCGTGGATGCGTATTGACTGCCTTTGTCCGTGTGAAAAACCACCTGTTCGGGCAGCCCGTCGCGCAGCGTAATCGCCATTGTCAAGGCGTTCTTGACCAGGTCGGCGCGCATGTGCTCATCGATTGCCCAGCCGATCACCCGACGCGAATGCGCGTCGATCACGATCGCGAGATAGAGCCATCCTTCCCACGTCCGCAGATAGGTGATCTCGCCGACCCAGACCTGGTTCGGCGCCGGTGTCCCATTCCCGTTTCACCGCGTCGGCCGGGTATCTGTCGGCACCGTCGAGGACCGTGGTGGTCCTCCACCGCGTCGGGCAGATGCCGCGAAGACCCAGTTGGCGCATCACTTTCGCGACCGTCTTGCGGGAGATGATCTCTCTGTCCTCGCGGAGATCGGCGAGAATCTTCGGCGCCCCGGACACCTCGTCCGATTCGCTGTGGAACCAGATCACTTTCTTCTCAATCCGCTCCCGCCGGACCGTGCGCTCCGCCGGTTTCCGCTTTAACCACGCGTAGAACCCGGATCGGGACACGTCCAGCAGCCGGGCCATCCGTTTCACCGTGAAGTTGCTCTTTTCCACCCGCATCAGCTCGAACGCTTCCCGTTCGTATCCGACGCTTCTTGGGCGAAGAAGAGCGATGCTTTTTTTACGAACGCCCGATCCATCTTCAGCTCGGTGACTTCCTTCCGAAGCCGCACCAGCTCGACCCGCTCCGCCTCAGTCAGGGCCGCATCGCCGGCCCCGTGCCGGGCCCGGTGGCCTTCACCCAGTTGCCCAGTGTCTGCTCGACGATCCCGAGCTCCCGGGCAACCACAGCCACCGGCCTACCGGTATTGATCACCAGCTTCACGGCCTCGTCCTTGTACTCAGGAGTGAACTCCCGACGCTTGTTTCCCATAATGAACATTCTCTCTTTCGAGGTGTCCACCAAACAGGGTCAAGGCCACACCGAGAGCGCCCGTTGGCATAGTTGAGCGGTTTCGGCCCGAGAATCTTGTAATTCGATCGAGCCCCCTCTGTCCCAGGCGAGGGTCGTGCCATGTTGGAGCCCGCGGGTGGTCATGGAATCGATCGATTCCACCCAGTCGAGCTTCCCGAGCTGATCGCTGGACGCCTACACAGCCGTCAGAACTCCACGGTCGACTCCTGCCCTGCACCCGCGGCAACAGCGGCTAAACCACAGTCCGCGCCTCGTCAGCAATCACAGTAAGCACCCGACAATTAGCGCCCGACCCGGCCGCAATCCCTAGATCAACACGCACGATGCGGCGTCGGTGTTGGGTGGGCTCCGAACGAATTATCGGAATGCTCTTGCCCTTCGTGGCCAGATAGAGCAGGCTCTAGCCAGTGTGGTAACCGATTGCCGTCAACACAAGGGAACTCTAAAATGGGTAAGCCTCGAAACGTCGTCTCCGTGCTCTTGGTCGGAGTTCTGCTGTCAGTGGGGAGCGTAGTTGGGGGGCAGGCGCTCGCTCCCACTCCTGCCGCGTACGCGGTCTCGGGCGACGTGACGATGGCAGGCATCGGTTCGCGGGTCGTGCCCCCGGGATCCCACGGAGATACATGGGACTCCACTTGGCTAGCGAATGACCGTCTTCTTGCCCAGCAAAATGATGGTCAAGGATTCGGCGGCGCCTACGTGAATGATCGAATCACTGAGATCACCGGTACGCCAGAAACTCCCTCAACAATAGTCGGCGCTAACCTCAACCCTGGCGCCTTGGGCAGCACCCTCGGCAATACCTATTCGACCTCGGTGTACGAGGTCGACGGCGCCCTTTACCACATCGTGTGCTACAGCGATCAGACTCCGGGTGCTTTCAGCTTTCGAAACGCGAGCCTCCTAAAGTCAACCGATGGCGGCGCAACCTGGCTCAACACCGCTGGTACGAGCGCAATTCCCGCGGACAGTTCGGCGGCGAGCACCTTCCCCGCAAGCGTTTGGGGTGAAGTGAACTTCGTCAAGTACGGTAGGGGCGGCGTCGCGCCAAACATCGACAATGCCCAGACGTACGCCTACCTCACGAATCCCAATGGCGTGAACAATAGCGACTACTACCTTGCTCGGGTAAAGCGATCTGATCTTACAAATTGGGTCTCTACGTTCGACAGGACGAAGATCCAGTACTTTTCGGGCGGAGACGGCATGTTGGACTCGAGTTGGTCGAGCAACATCAGTAACGCGACATCGATCTACAACCGGCCGGGCCGCGCATCTGCGACAGCGGTCGTGTATAACGCTGGACTCGGACGTTACATTGCGACTCCGTTCAGTAGTGACAGCTTCGCGTCACCGCAGATCGAGAGCAGCGTTAGGGTACTGCAATCACCACACCCGTGGGGGCCTTGGACCGACGTGCTCGACGAAAACGTGAACACGAAACAATCGGACAACCTCGCATGGTCGTACTTGACGCAGAAGTTCACCACTGCCGACGGAAAGAAAATGTGGATGACCGCGTCGGGGAGGGCTCCGTATGGACTTCAATTCCTTCCCGTGTACTTGACGACTAGCCCTGTGCAAACTCTTCAAGGAGAGTCGGGTATGCAAACCGGCACGAACAGCTCCACGTCTGTCCTAGGCTACGAAGGGTCAGGCTACGTGACCGGCCTCGATGCGATCGGGGACAGCCTGACCCTCAGCCCAAGCGTGAGCGAGACGGGGGCGTATATCGTGAAGTTTCGGTACCATACGACCTCTTCAACGTCCTTGTCATGGTCCGTCAACGGTGCGCGTCAAGCGTCGCTGCCAATCGGTAGGTCGGTTCAGACCTACACCACATGGACCGAGATGAGCATCTTTGCATGGCTGACTGCGGGTAGTAACGCGATCACCTTCTCGGTGGATCCTGGTGACCCCGGCAACGTCGACATTGACAGCATGTCGCTGGCCTTCTACTCGGCGGTTCCCGACTCGTTGCCAGGAGCGCGGCCGGGTTCAGGGCTTAGCGGGGGCGGGCCGTCGGTGGATGATACGAGTTCGGCTGTCACGTATAGCGGGGCGTGGTCTTCAAACGGGAACCCGAATGTGGGTTACTACAACGACACCTTCCATTACTCGAATACCCCGGGGGCGTACGCAGAGTATGCCTTCTCTGGGACGTCGGTTTCTTTCTATGGGTCCCGCAACTTTGATAACGGGAAAGCCGACATCTACATTGATGGGGTGCTTGATCAAACGATCGATCGGTATTCACCAACTACCGTCAAGCAACAGTTGCTTTACTCGAGGGCGGGTTTGGCGCCGGGCAGTCACACGATCCGAATCGTTGTGCGCTCCGACAAGAATCCTGCATCGTCGAACTACTACATAGATGTCGACGGATTCGGGGACTGAGTACCGAGATTCCGGGGGCTATAATGGCGAGAGGCCGAGACGACGCGAGGCCCCGGGCGTAGTCGCGATCACGTCTCGAATAGGCCGGTCGAGATCAGGGCCGTAAAGCCGCGATGCGACCTCAAGATGGTCGGTCATCGCGGCGCGCGCGCTTATCGAGTCCTGGCTCTCGATCGCGTCAAGGATCAAATGGTGCGAGGGTACGGCGATCGAGCGAACCTCGGCGTCGGAGTGGCTTCGCAGAACGATGCCCTCGACAAGGTTTCTGATCGACCCGAACATGATCTGCACGACAGGATTCTTTGATGCTTCAGCGATCGCTTCATGAAACATGACATCCGCATTGATTAGCCTCTGAGCAGTATCCGACGAGTCAAGTATCTCGACAAGCTCGTGGAGATCTACGAGGTCCTGCTCGGTGCGATTCTGGGCAGCCAGCGCCGCAGCCTCCGACTCCAACATCCGTCGCGCAGCAATCAGTTGCCGGGGGGTGACCATCCCCCGGCGGGCCACGACCTCTACCGACCCTCCGCTTTCCGTCAGCCTTGCTTCTCGCGTGAAGGAGCCGCGGCCCGGTACAACTGTCACGAGTCCGCGCTCTTGCAACCGGCCCAGCACCTCGCGAATCAGCGGCCTCCCGACGCCAAATTGTTCCGCTAGGGCCCGCTCTGGAGGAAGCTGCGAGCCCGGTCTCAGTTCGTTGGAGAAGAGCATGTGCTCCATCTCCACGGCAATTTGCTCAGCCGTAAGTGGATTGGACCCAGTTGTGCGACCATCCCTCGTGAACGTCATGAGACGAGAGTACAACGAACAGTGGCTCGGGAGAGGCTGTGGTAAGACCGGTCTTGCCTTTAGTCTCGAATCGACATAGTCTGTGAGCGGGCCATCCGGCCTGCATCTCAATGAGGAGGATTCATGCTTACCAAGAAGAGGTACTTGGCTGTATTAGCAGCGGCGACGGCAGTCACTTTCGTTTTGGCCGGTTGCGCCGGCGGCACAGCATCACCAACAACTGAAGACGGTTTTTCAACCGCCCTTCCGGCCGCGGACACCGAGGCCACGATCTCCATCTGGGGATACATCGATGACTCAACGTCGCAATGGCTCGCTGACGGCCAGGCGCTCATGGCAGAAGAGTTTCCGAATGTCACGGTCAACTACACCTATCTCCCGTATGACCAGATCCTGCCCAAGTTGCTCGCGACATCAGTTTCGGGCGGAGCCCCTGACGGGATCCTCTACAACCCTGCTGATGCTGCCAATCTTTACCAGTCGGGCATCGCCGGCGACTTGACCCCGTTCTGGTCGGAGTTCGCCGACGCGAGCCAGTTCCCTGAAGCGGTCATTTGGAAGGACGGAGATGCGGTCATCTCGGTGCAGGGCTACCTCAACACCACCGCCCTGTACTACAACAAGACATTGCTCGATGCGGCGTCAATTGAGCCACCCACCACGATCGCGGAACTCGATGCTGCGCTAGAGGCAATCACAGCCTCGGGCAGCCAAGGGCTCACGATGACAGCGGTTCCGACAGCCGAGTCGGAGTTTCAAATCCTGCCCTGGCTCTTAGGCGACGGGCAGAACTATGGATCGTGGGACCAGGCCGCAGTCGAGACCGTGTTTACCCAGTTCCGTGATCGGATCACGAACGGCTACATCCCACAGGATGTCGTCGGGTGGTCTCAAGGAGATGCATGGGACAAGTTCTCTGGTGGCGACTTCGCGTTCACTCAGAACGGCAACTGGCAGCTCGGCAAGGCGGCGGACCTTCCTTTCGAATGGGGAGTAGTACCGCTTCCTGCAGGCACGGCTGGCTCATTTAGCGTGGGCGGCGGCGAGGGCTTCTCCATCTCGGCAGACTCGGAGAACGCGGCTCTCACCTGGCACTACTTCCAGAAGCTACTTCTGGAGAAGGACGGTCAGATCAAGATCCTCGAGGCCACCGGTAGTATCCCGGTTCGCAACGACACTGCGTCCGCTCCTGAGATCTCTTCTGACCCGGCACTGAGCGCATTCGCGGAGGTCGTTGCCAACCTCAAGGCTCGCCCGAGCACTCCCAATATCAGTGAGTACTTGGTCACCATGGGGAAGATCTGGAACGCCGTCGCTGGGGGTACCACGACCCCTGCCGATGGTGCGGCTCAAGTTGTTGAGCAACTCAGCGACTTGCAGTAACGATCCATGTCGCCGTCTGGCCGGGCGCAACTCGTCCGGCCAGACGCCTTTTCCTGATCGGACAAAATGCGTATCGTCAAGCTCGAAACTATTCGTCCACGGATCCAACCAAATCTGCTCTTCGTAAGGCTTATCGCTGACAACGGCCTTGTGGGCCTCGGTGAGGCATTCTTCGGCCCGAAGGCGGTCGAAGCGTACATTCACGAAACTGCTGCACCTGTACTGCTCAAACTCGATGACGCTAGCCCTGAAGTAGCGGCATCGGCTCTCTCGCCCTACTTGGGGTACCAGGGCGCCGGCGCTGAGGTGCGCGGCAATGCGGCGATTGACCTCGCCTTGTGGGATCTTCTCGGTCTTCACTCAGGCCTGTCCCTGACCGAGCTCCTCGGCGGAAGCCCCGGACAGAGGCTAAAGATCTACAACACCTGTGCTGGGTCGAACTACGTGAGGACTACAACGCGACAGTCTTCCGACAATTGGGGCCTAGACCGAGCGAACGCCAGTGAGTTCGAGGATCTCAAGTCATTCTTGACGACGCCCGGAAAGCTGGCCCGAGAGCTTCTCGATGAGGGGATCACGGGCATGAAGATCTGGCCATTCGACCTCGCAGCAGAGACATCCGGAGGCACCAGCATTGGCCGTACGGAGCTCGAAAGAGGACTCGCCATCGTGGAAGAAATCCGCGATGAGGTGGGTTTCGATATCGACATCATGATTGAACTCCACGGAATGTGGAATCGGCTATCGGCGGAGAAGATCATTTCGGCGCTCACGCGCTACAAGCCTTTCTGGGTGGAGGACCCAATTCGTGCCGACGCGATCGATGCGCTGCGCCAGCTCAAAGCAGTGGTGGACGTGCCGATCGCCATCGGAGAAACGAGTGTCGGGCGGCGGGGCGTGCTTCCGCTGCTCACATCAGGATCAATAGACGTTCTGACCCTCGACCTGCAGTGGGGAGGCGGGCTGACCGAGGCAAGAAAAGTGGCTGCTTTGGCCGATACATTCAGTGTGCCCATCGCTCCGCATGACTGTACGGGTCCAGTCACCTTGGCGGCCTGCATGCACCTCAGCGCGAGCCAACCAAATGCCCTCATTCAAGAAACCGTGCGCGCCTTTCTTCGTAGCTGGTATAGCGAACTCGTCACCGGGCTGCCGGCAGTGGTTGACGGCCACATGACCAGCGCGACGTCGCCAGGCCACGGGGTCTCGCTCAACGATGACGCTCTCGGCGACGGCCGGAGCGAGCGTATGGTGTCATCACTCCCATGACAACGAATGTTCGCGTGCATACTGCCGAAGTGCTCATCGAGGCCCACGCTGATGTTGCGGAGAGCCCGGTATGGGACTCCAGCAAGTCGCTGTGGACCTATGTCGACATAACTGCCAAGACTGTGAACACCGTCACATGCGACGGCATCCCAGCGATGTCCGTGTCCGTGCCTAAACACGTCGGTGCTGCCCTTCCAGCGGATGACGGAACGTGGCTCCTTGCGATGAGGGATTCGTTTGCGATTCTCGATGAGGCGGGGGCGGTGCTGCCACTTCTCAAGGTGCTGGACGAGTCCGACGTCCGTTTCAACGACGCAAAGTGCGACCCACTCGGGCGAGCTTTCGCAGGAACGATGCCGTACGACAGGCAAGCGGGCCGGGGCGCACTATTTCGTCTTGACGACGGCCCAACCGTGACGACCGTGCTTTCTGAAACGGGTCTGTCAAACGGGCTTGGATGGAATCCCGCCGGCGACAGGATGTACTTTATAGATTCTGGGTCGCAGCAGGTCACTAAGTTCGACTTCAGCCTAGAGACTGGATCTCTCACGAATCGTCTCCCATTCGTGCTCATCCCTGCTGCCCTTGGGATGCCGGATGGGCTCTGCGTCGACAATGACGGCGGGGTATGGGTTGCCTTGTTCGGCGGTTCATCGATCCACAGGTATACGGCTGAGGGCGATCTTGACGCTGTGGTCCCGCTGCCGGTGTCCCAGCCCACATCGTGCGCGATCGGAGGCAGCGACGGGAGGCAGCTATTCATCACGACCGCCTCTTATCGCTTGTTACGTGATCAGCTCCGCCAAGAACCGCTGGCCGGTGCCATCTTTTCGGTAACCCTCGATCGAGGCGCACCCCCCGCAGCATTGTGGAAGCCCGTTGCGAGAACGAACGAAGAAGGAGCAACGTGAAGATCGTACGTTTCGTCGACGACGACGGTACAAGCACCGTGGGCGTTATGTCCGGTGGTGAACTATACGTCAGTCGGCTCAAATCGATATCAGCAGTGCTGCAGCTTTCCGCGGACGAAGTTGAAAGCTGGGCCGTGGCCACTGTGTCTGAGGCCAATGTACTTCGCCGATCGGCCACCCTGTTGACACCGATCGACGGTCTGACCGAGGTGTGGGCTGCGGGAGTCACTTATCGCCGGTCTCGCGAGGCTCGGATTGAGGAAAGTAGTCAATCTTCTGTTTACGAGTTGGTGTACGACGCAGATCGTCCGGAGATCTTCTTCAAGTCTCCGAGCTGGCGAGTTGTCGCCGACGGGGGCGCTCTCAACATTCGGAATGACTCGGCTCTAAACGTGCCAGAGCCTGAACTGGCGGTTGTGGTCAACAAGTTCGGTGAGCAAGTTGGTTTCTGCGTCTGCAACGACATGAGTTCTCGGTCACTTGAGGCAGAGAATCCGTTGTACCTGCCCCAGGCGAAGATCTACGACGACAGTTGCTCTCTCTCAAGTGCAATCCTGATCAGCACCGATCCGTCGCCCGAGTTCGACATCACAATGACTATTCGCCGCGATGGCCAGGACTATTGGAACGCAACGACGTCAACCGCTTCGCTGGCGCGCACGATCCCGGATTTGTTGTGGCACCTTCATTCGAATCTACATTTTCCGGACGGGGTCTTCTTGTCTACTGGGACGGGGTTAGTCCCCGAGCTCGACTTCTCGTTGCAAGCCGATGACGATGTGCAAATCACTATCGACTCAGTCGGTGACCTGCGCAATACAATCGCTCTTCGTCCGGGTAGCCCTCAAACGTCCGTGAAGACAAAGTGACAGGGCTCTTTTCGCCGTCAACGCAGCCCCCGCTCACCTCCAGAAGCGGGCTCCTCAAAGCGACGAGATCGGCATTATTCCGGACACTGTTCGCCGCTCCCGGATTCATCCTTCTCGCCATCATGTCGTTGTACCCGATGGTGCTGCTCGTGCAGATGAGCGTAAGTGACGTGACTATTCGCAACATCCTTGGCACTTGGCAATTCGTCGGAGCACTCAACTTCATCACTGTGATGTCGTCGCTCACCTTCCAGGCAGTCGTGGTTCAAACGCTGCTGTTTGTGATGTTGGTCCTTGTGGCCACGATGCTTGCCGGTCTCATCGTCGCCGTACTGCTGCGCCCGTCTGGGGGATTCTCCCTTGTGACCCAAACAACTTTGATCCTCGTCTGGACCCTGCCGCCCGTGATCGTCGGGGCGTTGTGGAAATTTCTGTTCGCCAGCGATGGGGCCGTCAATCAGTTTCTCCTCTTCACTGGCGTGTCCGAGTCGACCATACCGTTCCTGTCACAGCCCTCGACGGCGTTGGTGGCGATCGCATCGGTAGCGGTCTGGATCGGCGTACCTTTCGCAGGGCTTGTGCTCAAATCAGCAATCCTTGATGTGCCAGAGGAGGTGCTCGATGCGGCACGGGTAGATGGAGCGACTAGTCAGCAAGTGTTGATGCGAATCGTGATCCCGATGATTCGCCCGACGCTGTTGATCCTGGGGGTGCTGATCGTTGTCGGCGCTTTCAAGGCTTTTGACCTGATCTACACGATGACGCGAGGTGGACCAGGGACGAGCAGCACCACAATCCCTTATCTGGGCTACACCACCGCGTTCGAGACCTACCAGTTCGGTCAGGCTGGGGCCATCAGTGTAGTGGCAATGGCAATCGTCGTAAGCCTTGCGATCGGATACATCTTCGCTGTTCGACAGGAGCAACGGTGACGAACAATTCTGGTGGCCGACTCTTATCGACACTTGCCGTTTCGGGGTTGTTTGCCCTGTACGCGGTGCCCATTCTTCTGGTGATCCTTGCATCGTTTAAGACGAACGCCGAGATCGTAAACAACCCGTCGTCGCTAGTTTTCACTCCGACATTTGACGCATATCGAACGGTGTTTAATGAGGACTTCCTCCAAGCGCTTTTCAACTCGCTGATTCTCGCGACGGGCTCCACACTTCTCACACTTGCTGTCGGTGTCCCGCTTGCATATGTTCTGGCTCGTTCGCCGGGCGCTTGGGGGTCGATTGTCATCGCGGTGCTCATTGCACTTCAGATGACGCCAGCGGCGACTGCAGTCATTCCACAGTTCAGGGTGCTGGCGGCCCTCGGCCAGTTGGGAACTTACACAGGCGTCATTCTTGCAATGAGCGCCGCGGCCTTGCCCTACGCCGTCCTGATTCTGAGGCCTTTCTATCTCTCGATCCCGCCAGAGGTCGAAGAAGCTGCCCAAGTCGATGGGGCTTCGAGGTTGCGCACATTCGTGTCGATAGTCCTCCCGCTGGTGCGGAACGGTATCTCACTCATTGGAGTGCTTCTCTTCATCGGTGCGTGGGGAGAGTTCCTGTATCCCATATCGTTCCTTAACGACCAATCGCAGTTCCCGCTTAGTGTTCTCATTTTGCAGCAGCAAGGATTCTATGGAACGCAATGGAACAATCTCATGGCACTTGCAATCCTTGGCGCCATACCAACGATTATCATCTTCACGCTTGTGGCGAGGCGACTCACCAGCGGTCTCGCTCTGGGCGCTGGAAAGTAGGAAAGGACCCTCATGAAAAGGACAACTCCGGGCAATCGTGGGGACGAATGGGATCAGTCCGCACCGCGTGACGCTCCATTCCAAGCCTCGTCGACTTTTGGCGGCATCCGGGCGACAGGTCGATTCGCGACCTACACACTTGCAGACACGTGGTATCCGTCGTGGGGCGACGACGACAAGCTATACTCGCCTTTCACCGACGGCGACGTGGGGTCTGTTCATTCGATGAGCGCCGGTGCACAAGCCTCGACTGGGAACGCAACCATCGTCGGTTCCGACCCGTTGAACCTTGCATTTGAGGATGTAATGGTGCATCGAGGGGACCCGGCTCCGTACACGGGTCGTTACCCATGTGCGTCACTTATGCACAACGGGGTTTGGTACTACGGAACATATTGCCTCGATGACGCGGGGTTTGGGCTGAACTGGGACATCCTCGGGCCGTTCGTCGGCTTTCGGATCTCGAGGGATCGCGGGCTAACTTGGGAGGACGGATCGAACAACCCTCACGCGCCCATCTTCGGGGAGACAGCCCTGAACGGAGAGCCGGTGAAGTTCGGAGCGCCCCATTTTGTCGATTTCGGGCGAAACATGGAGCACAGTCCCGACGGGTTCGCCTATCTCGTCGGCCATGGCAGTCGAACTAGCAGTGCGACGCTGAGTTGGATATCAGGCGACGAGGTCTTTCTCGCGCGGGTGCTGCCGACACCGGAGTCAATCAACGACCCCGCTTCGTGGGAGTTTTACTACGGCAAGACCGCAGAGGGTGAGGATCGGTGGGGGGCCGAAGCTTCTGGGGCCTACCCGATTGCAAGCTGGCCGGCACATATGGGATGCGTGACGATCACGTACTTGCCACAACGGAAGAAGTATCTGATGTCCGTGACTGGTGGCTGGCCAACGATCAAGGAGATGGATTCGTATTTGCTTGAGTCTGACCAGCTCACCGGTCCATGGAAGATGGTGGCGTACATGGAAGAATTCGGTAAGCAGGCCTACTTCCTCAACTTCCCAACCAAGTTCATCGACGAAAGCGCTGGAACGGGGTGGCTTTGCTACTCGGCGAACTTCACCACCGCGATGATGCATCCGCGGATCGAGCCGGATCCGGTCGGTAGTCGATACGCGATGTGTCTGCTCGAGCTCGAGTTCCTCCCCTTAGAGCGCGATCCAGCCCGATCGGCGAGCAGCAATGTTGGGGATTGACCGTCTCGATCTCACGGAGCGCCGCATCGTCATCACCGGGGCGTGTGGAGCACTCGGCACTAGCATTATTCGCACTCTGCACACGCATGGCGCTTCGGTGTTCGCGAATGACCTGTTGGATGCGCGAGCCGCGCGTGCGTTGTTGCCAGCGGGTACGCCCTATTTCATAGGGGCAACCGGGACTACGTCCGACGCAATAGAACTTCTTGACGCTGCGCAGGACGCGTTCGGGGATGAGCCGAACATCGTCTGTTGTCATGCCGGGATTGTTGGCAGTCATCCGATTGATGAATATCCGGAGAGTGACCTGGACGAGATCTTTCTCACCAATTTTCGTTCGGCGTTCCTGTTAGCGAAGGCGGCGGCCCACCGATGGAAAGACGCGGGCAAAACTGGTCAGATACTCTTCACGAGTTCGTGGGTCGGCAACGTTCCATGGCCAGGCGGATCTGCCTATGGAGCGTCGAAGGCGGCGGTGAACTCAGCGATGCGATCGTTCGCTCGCGAAATGGCGCCGTTCGGGATCAGATCGAACGCGATCGCACCGGGAATCGTCGATGCGGGGATGGCGAAAGTGCAGTGGAACAACGATCCAGAGTTTCGACGGAGGGCCGAGAGGGCGATACCCCTCGGTCGGTTGCAAGACCCCGACTCTGTGAGCGATGCGTTCCTGTTCATGTGCAGCAGTCTCTCGGATTACATGAATGGCGCAATCCTTACTGTCGACGGTGGGGCCAGTTTGTACCCGATGGACTAGCGCATGCGGGTTCCTTCCTGGCCAATTTTCTTGCCCATGTGACTGTGAATCGAAGCGAAGAATTGCGAGGAGATTGACGTGGCCGTTGTTTCGTCAGTAGACGCTCGAACCGGTGCGGTTCGTAGTTGGAGCACGGAGTCGACAACGCTAGGTGAGCTGACTCTCGCCGTAGATCGAGCGAAGTCCGCGGCTCATTGGCTCGGCGCGCAAGCGCGCGAAGGGCGCGCAAAGCTTCTCGGGTTGTTGGCGCAGTCGCTCGAGGCCCATTCGGACGAGCTTGTTCTCATCGCGGACGCTGAGACCGCTCTCGGCGAGGAGCGAATGAGGTCGGAGCTGGTTCGCACTTGCTTTCAACTGCGTTTCATGGCGGATGTCGCACTAGAGGGCAGCTATCTCAACGCCTCGATCGAGCACGCGAAGGACACGGCGCTCGGCAGTCAGCCAGACTTGCGAAAGATCAACGTTCCCATCGGTACAGTTGCGGTCTTCGGCTCAAGCAATTTCCCTTTCGCATTCAGCGTTCCGGGGGGCGACTCTGCATCTGCACTTGCTGCGGGTTGCCCGGTTATCGTGAAGGCTCACGGATCCCACCCACAACTTTCCAGTACTGTTGGAGAGCTGTTTGCGGCCGTTCTCAAGGATTACAGTGCACCTGAAGGTGTATTCCAGGTGGTGTTTGGTCGAGATGCAGGCATCGCACTGGTGCAGCATCCTGGCATTCGTGCGGTTGGGTTTACTGGCTCAGTGTCGGGCGGGCGAGCCCTTTTTGACTTGGCTGCCGCGAGGGTCGACCCGATCCCGTTCTACGGCGAGTTGGGGAGCGTCAATCCCCTCGTGGTCACGCTGGATGCAGCAGCGGCCCGCGGGGCAACCATCGGGGTAGGGCTCGCCAACTCAATGACACTCGGCGCCGGACAGTTCTGCACAAAGCCCGGGTTGTTCTTTGTTCCGGCGGGCGCCGGCGGGGACGACCTCGTGTCGCACCTTATCAGCTCGCTTGAGGCCGTAGCTCCAACACATCTTCTGAACGATGGCATATCAATTGCCTTCCGCTCGGGTGTAGCTGACGTCGTGGGTGAACGGGATATTCGAGTCCGTGTTCACGGACGGGACGGCGCTCGAGCAGTCGCCCCGGTGCTTGTTGAGGTAGACGCGACGGAGTTGGAC
>Ga0163147_10006283_pt1 | contig 14004 bp, 9 predicted proteins | sample OliLakLV19MP6G1_FD_148597 | JGI IMG/M metagenome (GOLD analysis project Ga0163147, IMG submission 148597) | Freshwater microbial mat bacterial communities from Lake Vanda, McMurdo Dry Valleys, Antarctica- Oligotrophic Lake LV.19.MP6.G1 | ecosystem: Environmental > Aquatic > Freshwater > Lake >...
GTGGGGAATATCCCTGCATTCACGGCAGTTAACTCCAGTACTTCGCCCGTGACGGCGACGGTGACGGTGATGCCAGAGTACACCAACAGCGGGGTGAAGTGCTTTGGCACTTCGCAGTCGTTCTTGATCACGGTGAAGCCTGTTCCATCGGCGAACAACCCTGGGGACCAAACGGTGTGCGCGAGCGAGGCGACAACTGCGGTGAACTTCAGCGGCAGCGGGGTACCTGGCACGGTGTACAACTGGTCGAACAACACGACGAGCATCGGTTTGGGAGCGAGCGGGAGCGGGAAGATTGCGTCATTCATTGCCGCGAACAGCGGGACATCACCCGTGGCGGCGACGATCACAGTCACGCCAGTCGCCAGCGGGTGCTCCGGCCCTTCTCAGTCGTTTACCATCACCGTGAACCCCACTCCGACTGTCAACGACCCTTCCGACCAGTCTTTGTGCGCCGGGGCTTTGAGCACGGCGGTCACGTTCGTGGAGGCGGTACCTGGGACAATTTTCAGGTGGACGAACAACACCCCCTCGATCGGTCTGGGTGGATCGAATGTGGGGAATATCCCTGCATTCACGGCAGTTAACTCCAGTACTTCGCCCGTGACGGCGACGGTGACGGTGATGCCAGAGTACACCAACAGCGGGGTGAAGTGCTTTGGACCAGCTAAAAATTTTACAATAACGGTTAATCCGATACCGACGGTAAATGCAATACCTGATCTTGTGGTTTGCAATGGAAAGGATAATACGGTAGTCGCAATCTCTGGGTTGGTACCCAATACAGTATTCAAGTGGATGAATGACAATACTTCAATTGGGGTCTCATCTTTTGATGCGGGCAACATCGGTCCTTTCAAGGCGATAAATAATGTAACCGCACCGGTAATTGCCAATGTGATGGTCACCCCGGAATTTACAAATTCTGGAAAAACATGTGTTGGTAGTATAGAGACTTTCAAGATTACAGTAAACCCGACGCCGACAGTGGCTCCAATTCCAAATCAAGTTGTTTGCAATGGAACTGAAATAAAGACCGTAAACTTTTCAGGGAGTGTTGCTGGAACAGTTTTTCGATGGACTAATAGTAAGCCTTCAATTGGTTTGTTAGCAGCTGGTGAAGGTGATATTGCAGCATTTCCTGCTAACAACGCCGGAGTTGTCCCTGTTGTGGCTGAGATTAAAGTCACACCACAATATACTAATACGGAGACGTGTAATGGGCTTGATAAAACCTTTATGTTAACCGTCAATCCTACACCAACAGTCAACGATCAGGCGGATCAGGCAGTATGTCATGGACAAGCCACTAAAGAGGTCAATTTTACAGGGGCAGTGATGAATACTATATTTTCTTGGACAAATAGTAACTCGTCTATTGGATTGGGCACATTATCAAACAATGGAGATATCTTGGCTTTCACGGGTATAAATTTGTCAGGTGTTACACGGAGAGCATCAATTGTTGTAACCCCTCATTATACTAATGCAGGTTTAGAATGCATAGGTTTAGATAAGTCTTTTGATATAACGGTATATGATTTGCCGGAAGCTAAATTTGAGATCAAATTAGATGGCCCACAGGCTACTTTCATAAATAAATCAATCCCTGGTGCTGACGCGTCATTCACGACATCTTCTTGGTTTTGGACATTTGAAAACGCTTTTGACCAGAACAACGTGCCGATAGCTAGTTCCATGCAGCAGACGCCTCCACTAATTAGCTTTAAAGATGGTTCTAATTTAGTTAAATTGAAAGTAAGTGATTCTTACACCTGCATGCATGCGTATGAAGATTATGCACTGGTTGGAGTGAGTGCTTGCGGTATAAAATTCGCCGACGAGTTTCCAATCAAAGGATGCATTAACAAACAAATCGAGATCAAGAATACTCCACTATCAGGAATTGGGGGCACACCTAAGTTTGAATACGTTTGGAGTTTTCCGGGTGGAATGCCAAGCACTACTACAGATGCAGAACCCAAGGTAACTTATAGCACTTCTGGCAGTTTCTCGTTCAGTGTAAAGTTGACAGTAACAGGAGTTGCACAAAGCTGTGACACAACTATCAATGGTACAATTGTTATTCAACCCAATCCCACCGCCCAAATAACTTCTCTGAATGGGCAAAATAATATAAACTTGTGTGAAGGGACACCATTGGAATTAAAAATTACCGGCTTAAACAATGCGACAGGTAATTATGAAATAACTGTGAATAACGTGCTTTATGGAAATATACCAGGAACAGGCAAAAATATTTCTGTTACAGTGCCACCCGGCATAGGACCAAAAATATTTAAAATTGATAAAATTGTTGATAAGTCACCCGGCTCGCTTGGTTGTGAAAATCTAAATGCGCCAAGCAATGTCACTGTCAATGTGCGGCCCTTGCCTAAGCCTGCAATCACCATAAATGACAACCTAAATAACAAACAAGTATGTACAGGCAATACTATAAAATTAACTGCAAATCCCTCAAATCTTGCAAAATATGAATGGAAGCACTCTGTACAGCCGCAAACCCCGAGTGGACAGAATTGGGAAATTCAGAATGCTTCATTGGGCTGGAAAGGCAGGTTTTTTGTGACAGTTACAGATATGTTTGGCTGTGTTGGCGCCACGAGCGATTCTGTGACCGTACTTGAAACTCCAGCGCCAACGATTGTTGGGAATTTGGAAGTTTGCCAAAACAAATTTTGGGCTCCTTATAGAAATAGCAACAAATCTATAGGGCAGACGATTCATACGTGGACATGGACACCGGCTACTGCTGCTGATGGCATGCTACAAAGAGGGGACAGCATTTGGTTGCACTGGAAGGCGGTGCCCGGAATTTATACGCTTAACCTTCAAGAGAGCGTCAAAGGGGCCTGTTCAGGAACAGCGACAGCGACGATTAATGTGCTCAACGATGCAGCGCGCGACACAGTCGATATTAAGTATTTTTCCGTTGGCAATTTACTGATAGCAAAAGATAGTATGGCTGACTGCTACCAATGGGGCCGTATCAACCTTGCTAACTTCAGAACCGATACATTGAAAGGGGAAAATTACCAAGCCTATATTTTAGGCATTGCGCCTGATCCGGCTTTTGATTATTGGGTAGAAATCTGGAACAGCGATGATTGCTCTAAACCAAATAAATGCGCAACCCGATCTTATTACCGTTCTGCCCAACAGCCCATAGTTAAAGAACTTTCAGAAACCACTTTAAAGGTTTTGCCCAATCCTAATGACGGTAGTTTCAGGGTTCGGATTGACAGTCCGGAGTCAGGGGTCTGGCAATACAGCTGCTTCGACTTGTTAGGGCGTACTGTGGCACGTGGTGAGTGGACATTGGACATGGGGGTGCAGTTTGGAATATTAGACCTTCCTAAGACTGCACTGGCATCTGGCACTTACATCCTGAGGGTTTCATGCGCCACCATTTCTGGGGGACAGGTATTCACTGATCGAGTGGTTATACAGCGATAAAATTCTTGAATAAAGTCGGCGTATTTACTCCGCATCTTTTACAAGATACAGTGCTGTATTTTAATTTAAAAAATCAACTTCTGATATGAAATCAATCCTGTTTTCTGTACCCATTTTGATGCTGGTTGCTTTTTCAGCACTGGCTCAGAGCTCCAAACCGCTTCCATTAATCGTGGATAAAGCCAGTTTTCCGCCTGATATGACTGAAGCGGATCGTACTCAGGTGATCAACACGGCGCAAAATATTCTGGATCGTTACAACCATCTTGCAACTTTTTTGGATACAACCTACAAATCTCCAAGGGTTACGCAGAAATCAACACGGGCGTACGAAAGCCTTTTTGTGCCCAATGCGAAAGTGTACAAGGACATTGCCCAATTCCCTCCGATTACTTTGATGGATAACTCTGACTATGCGGATATTATCTTTGACCGGTTGGAGTTACAAGGTGTGGAATTTGAAATTACGCAAGCCGAATTGCTTGAAGTAGTAAAAACACAGTCAGGAAACCTTCAAACTACCGTAAGAATAAGTAAGACGCTCTATAATTACCTCAGCACAGAAGGATTGTCTGGCAAATCTGCCAGCGGCATTGAATATCGTTTGAATATGATCATCAATATTCCGGTCAATCAATTGTATTATGGCCGGATTATCAAAATTGAGCGCGGCTGTATTGGAAAGGAATGTAGGACTGCAGATAATTATGTCCGGTATTTTGGGTTGGAGGGAACCCTTGGGTTTACGTCAGCATCCGCCACTTTGACTGATGCTTTTCTTCAAAAAAATACACCCACTGATATTTCCATTCAAGCAGGGCCACGTATAGCAGTTGGATTGTCCTGGCGGTCTAATAAACTGGCACCACCAAAAAGCAAGATGAAAAATTTGTTTCTTGCTTTTGGCGCATCTGCCTCTTTTTTAAAGATAGAAACTGCCTTAAATGGGTATAGCATACCTGATTTTACTGCGATAGCTACTGGGAAAGATGCCAAGCAATCTTATATCAGAATTGTAGATTCTGTAATGGGCACTCAAACAGATAAACTGACTATGTTGGAGATCCCACTAGGCATTAGTTATAGGGTGCTCAACAAACAAAAAACAGCAATTTTTCTGGATATCCAGTTTGTTCCACAATTTGCACTGTCGTCAAAAAGCGGCTTTGAAGGCAATGCCCGCTATGATGGCAAACTGCCCGCTGCCAAGTTTAGATTTTTAGAAGATAAATCAACCGATCCTGTCTGGCTAAATGCCCAACCCAGTGACCCCAATAATCCACTTGCCTCCTACCACGTAGGCAGAAAGGTGAATTTAGATTATCCTGAAACAGATATTACTACAGGCTTTGGTTATTCCCTTAGATTGTCTCCGGTTTTCTATTTTAATATAGGATCTGACAATCCTTCCTGGAATTTGATGGTTGGGATAGATTATGCGCTCAATTTAAAGTCTCCCATAAAGCATTCAGACCCAACAGGACGAACGCTCGCATTTGAAAACAATTCAGTGAAAGAACATGAGTCGGACGGGCTGTCTAATAGTATTCTTCAGGTCTTCAGTACTCGTTCTCGTTTTTCCAGCATTGGTTTACGCATTGGAGTATGTAACCGTCTGATTAGTAAACCATAAACCTTGACTCAAAACATTCTTATACGATCATACCATGTCAAAAACTCAAACCAATATGTGGCAAACTTACAGATATTATGTTATAATTGCTATTGCAATTTATTTGCCACTAGCCAATCTAAATGCACAGCGTGGTGCAAAAGGCACGCCTGAAGATTTTAAAGAGCCTTTGGATAAATATGGTATTGATGACTCTTATTTTTTAAAGAATGTCAGTAAGAAAGATAAAGATTTACCTTGGCTGGTGATGTCTGACCGGGATAATAACAAGGTGTATAAATCTAACAATGAAAGTAGCGAGAGCAATATAACAATAGAATTTCGGGATATATTTTATGTGACGGACGAAAAAGGAGAGTGGATAGAGATTACGAGACCAGGCGATAAGGTGGAGCCGCTTGGCTGGATACATAAAAAAAATATGTTGCTGCACACTTCCGGAATACTAAACCCATACACCAAGATACATCAAAAAGTATTACTGATCAATCAGGCGCAGCATTCAGACAAATATGCGGAAAAAATAATTGATGTGTTCCGCGGACCCAAAGATGCTGCAAAAGACCCGCCTGTTCAACTCTATCGTTACTTCTTTATTTTAAAAAAGGAAAACAACTATGTATTAATTTGTGAGGAAGACATCTTCAACCGGCGCTATGTAGATAAAGTGATTGGGTGGGTGCAAGAAATTTATTGCGCAGATTGGAATACACGCATTGCTCTGGAGCCGAACTACGACGCGGATGCCTGTCAGGAAAGAAAGCAAAATCCGGATTTACAAGTTCACGGGTTTCAAGATAAACGCGATGCCATTGCATTTTCCAGGGGAGAGGGAAAGAGTGGAAAGGTACTTTGGGACAAAGACCCCGTTAATTCCGTAAAGGGGAGTCCAATGATTTCAATAAAGGATCCTTGTCGTTATAATGGTAGCTTTTTGCGTTTTCCTTTGCTCTCCCGAGAAAGTGAAGATCCATATAGGGACATATTTAAGTCTGGTGTGAGGGGATCAATTCAGATAGCAAACGAAGACGGAACCTTGGTAATCGGGGCCTCTAACGCTTCTATCCCGGAGGAGGTTTGGTCAAAAATTTTAGAAACCAGAAATAAAGTAGAAAAGGCAACTCAAAATATTAACATTTGCTTTTTGATAGAAGGTTCGGCACAAATGAATGCCTTTAAAGCAGATATTGTGCAGGCCATATTGAATATAAACAATAAGTATAAGGGAGATGTGCAAGATATAAAATATGCAGCAGCGCTGTATCGTGGCCCCTATGAAAAAGGGAAAAGCGCTGAAGAAGACAGGCGTTTTGTATATGAACCTTTTACTGCTGACATAGGCAGGGTGGCATCTTTCATCAATACGCAAAAATTTGCCAGTTGGAATGATAACCTGACCTATAAAGCCATGCACTATGGTATGTCAAAAGCGATTGATAAGTTTTCTTCAAGCAAAGGTGATGAAGAGACGAATATCCTTATTTTAATCGGAAATTTTGGTGATTACCGGGCAGATAACGACATTGCTACACCATTAAAAAACGACGAAACACGAAAAATAAAATCTGCTGATATTGTCAAAGAGATATCTAATAGGCAAATACAATTCTATGCAACTCAATGTATCAATGATAAAAGTGATGAGGCGGTCTGGTTTGGGCGACATGCCCGCTATTTTTTAGTAGAATCTGCAAGAAATAGATTTGTAGAGCGAGTTGGCAATAAAGATGAACAAATAGCTAAAGATGTACGGGCTTTGATGGGGCAGGATGAAGATCCTCCCAATCTACCGGATGAAGATAGTGAAATGAATATTGGGTTTGACATAAAAACACCCAGTACCGGACGATTAACCCGTTCCTTAGGCGTAGTAAATGGTATAGATCTGCAAAATATTATCCAAGGGTTTTTCAAGGAAGGACTTGAACGAGTTCAAGAGAGAAATAACGCACTGAAGAAATATATTGACAAAGGCCAGGCAATTGATATCAAAGGGGATGATGATTTAGCGCCGGACATGGCTAATTTCTTATACGACCTGATAAAAAAAGATAAGATTCCTTTTCAGTATATTGAACTTGTCAAAGCCCAAAAATTTCAACTGTACACCCGGATATATTTACCTAAAAAGGTATCTGGAGCGGTACATCCCATGTTTAAATACGTGCTTTTTATGCCTGAGCCTGATTTAATAAAATATCATAATTTGATAAAAAATTATGTAAAAAAAGATGTCCCAAAATCAGAAAGACGAGAAAATTTAGAAAGAATGTACTGGGAGCTTATCGTCCAGTTTACAGGGAATGAAGGGTTGAAAGATAAATTCAAAGACATGACCGTTTCTGATGTTGCAGCCATTGTTCAGGGAGTTTATGGAGAAGGCTTAGAACTGAATTTTCCCATTGATGTGACCATCCGGGATTTGAAAAAAGAAAAAGTTGTGAATGATGAGACCATTGAAAAACTCTATGATCGTTTTAGCATAGTTGAACGAAAATTGCAGGATATAATCGAAAGGTCTTCCCCGGGTAGAAATGATACATACGAATATATTTATCATAGCCCTGCTGATCGAAATTACTTTTGGATCCCGATAGAAGATGCGTTCTAATGATCTTGATATTTACACGATGAACACCATTTTTCAGATAGAAAAACTCGGCTGTGCCTATCACCCGGGTCGGCCAGTACTGAACATCCCCCGATTGCACATCCCGCAAGGCCAGCTGGTATTTGTGGTGGGACGTTCGGGAGTTGGAAAAAGTACTTTTATCGAGACACTGGGATTGATGAACCGGACCATAGAACCTTCAGAGGCTACGGTCGTTCATTTCAATCATGGAAGTGATCAAGGAGTTGACTTAAAAAATCATTGGAAATTAAAAAATGAAGAACTCTCGGCTTTCCGTCGAAAGCATTTTAGTTTTATTTTTCAAAACACCAACCTAATGCCTAACTTCAGTTCGGGAGAGAATATGATGGTCAGTTTGTTGCTGAAAGGCCACGACCATGCTTCCGCCCGCGAAGAAGTTTTAAAGATGATGGATCGCCTAGAGCTTCCGCAGAGAGTTTTTGATGCGCCCGTTTCTGCCATTTCAGGAGGCCAACGACAGCGCTTGGCTTTCGTTCGTGCAGTAACGGCTGATTTCTCCGTCCTGTTTGGTGACGAGCCAACTGGCAACCTTGACCCTGTTACAGCTCACAACCTGATGAATACCTTGCGCTCTATTTTGCACGAACACAAACGAACCGGCATAGTCGTATCGCATGATCTCAGCATGGCCTTGTCTTTTGCCGATATGATCGTGCCTTTGCGAAGAGTGGTTGCGCCCGACGGCGCCGATGTAGGAGAAGCACATGACGACACCGCATTGTTTCGTAACGAAGACCGTTGGACAAATGCAGGGGGGAAACTGCTTGATAATCCTGTAAATGATTTAGAACAATTACTCCTGTAAGCAATAGGGCCACGCATCTGATATGAAAAGTTATCTTTATAAACTCTTGGGCATTCGCTCTGATGCCGAAAAACTATTTTACAACAATGAATACCGTGCACTGGCTTGGCGCACCAGCACTACCTTTTGGTGGTTGCTTCTGATTTTGTTGTTTATGTTTTTGGCACTGGGATTTGCTTTCGGAAGCTGGCAAAACCTTCAAAAGCGTATGCGTGACCCATTTACCAATTGGGTGAGCATGGATATTATAGGCGCAAATGAGAGACAAACTCCGTTAATTCAACAAGAGTTCGATGATAGTGATCAATGTGAGGCATATAATCTGAAAAACATGAGCCAATATCATGAATTCTGGATTGATATTTGGCATCATGATTTTAATCCATACCGTACCCCGCCGGATTCCCTGCTCTTTCGGCTTACAGGACGAACGATCAGTCCGGAGGAGGAGATTTTGCAATCTATCCTTGATCCAAAATCGGGCAACGTAGTAGTCAATCATTTAATCGAAGATGAACAAGGCCAATATGTATTACAGGACTGCGATTTAATTTTAGAGGCTGATAAATTATCCTTGTTAGGATATAATGATTTGTCAGCATTAAAAAATGTCCCACTCGAGTATTTTGGCGTTCCGATGTTGGCTAGAGTAGGTGCTGTAGTCAATGATCTGCCCAGTCAATACAACTTTATTTGTACCCCCCGTTTCCATAATATATTTGAGCATCAGATTACTAGAGAACAAGGATTGGAGTATCGTTGTCGCAATTTAATAAAGAGCAACCGTGTTGAGGGTACTGTTTATCAAGCCATTATTTCTCAAGTATCCGTGGGAAACGCCACCCAGGCGGCACGACAGTTTTTTGGAAGAAGGCTTACATCTTTCGATGCGCATCAACCTCAGGAATATCCTGGTTATTCTGCCATTCATTACAGCCTGCATTTTTCATCCAATCAACAACCCGATGAAAATGAGTGGAAAAATTTTCTTCATACGTTGCGCAGTGGACAAATAGAAATCTCAGATTTTGCCTATATGGAAAGTGGAACAGATAAGTGTAATACTGTTTCAGCACCCAATTACGTTGCATTTAATTTTAAGGATTTATATCGAATCCGGGCATTTCGAGATCACCTCAAAAAAAAATATGCTGTGGAGATAGATATGGATCAGGTTGAGACAAAAGACAACTTTTCGAGGGTGACATTACTTACTATTGTAGTTTGTGTAGCATTAACTTTACTCGGTGTTTTTTGCGTACTGCTTTATGTTAATAACTTACTTGAATCACACTTGCAAGAAATAAAGCCCAATCTGGGTACTTTTCAGGCATTTGGATTAAGTGAGCGATTTTTGTCCAAATTATATAGGCAGATCATTTTTGTTTTCCTTGCAAGTGCCAGCATCGGAGCCTTGTTTATCGCTTTTCTGGTAGACAGGATAGAAGAAATTATTAATGGTAAAAACAGCTATTTTACTGTCTTTTCCTGGGTGATACCAGTTGCATTGCTGGCAGTGTTTGTCTTTAGCATTGGCTGGACCTGGTTGACCATTCGTCGTACAGTGGGAGATACTCCTGGCAACCTCATTTATGGTCGTTAGCATTCGGTACGTTCTACTTAACATTTTGATATGAAACATTCAATGTCACTGACCTTTCAGATTATTCTGTCCTGTACTTGTTTTTTTACTTGGTTGGGATGTGCAAACGACCAATCTGGAATTAATATATGTTCAGGTTCAAAGGACACTGCGGCAGCCATCGATTCAGCCCGGCGTACTATTGACACTGCCGGACTGACCGATCCGACGGAAGATGTTGTTGAAGCTAAATGCAAAAGCGTCGAGGCGAGCAGGTTTAAAAAATTGGGATGTTGCGCTGAACTTTGCCCATCACTGATGCTTAAAGATCAAGATTGTTGTTGTGATTCAGTATTCATAAAATATGAAGCACTTTTTGAGACCCATTCAAAAACTCCTAAAGGTCCATCTATGCTTGGTAGTATAGCAAATGATTTTATTTTTTCACGCTGTAAAAGCAGGTACCCTGAAAAAGTAAAGGCAATTCAAGATAAGTATATTCAAAAAGTGATAGAAATCCCAGGGCCCACGGGCCCCAACGATCCTCGCTTTGAATAGATTGAAATATGACTGATAAATCTACACCTGTCACCCTAAGTCGGGATGCTCAACGTCAAATCGAACAATGCCGCCGCACCCGCAACCCTCAGCTTGACCTTGGTCGTTGTGGGTTAACTGGTGTGCCGGAAGAGGTATTTGAACTGTATTGGCTAGAAGAATTGAATTTAAGCGATGTTTCTTACAATTTTCAACGCAATGAGTGGTACACTCCACCAAGTGCAGGAAATGCAAATCATATTTCCATACTACCTGAAAAGTTTGGGCATCTTCAAAACCTGAAAAACCTGATCATTCAGGGGATGCCACAAAAATGGGATTTGGAAGATTTGACGCCCTTGAAATCCCTCCATTCCCTTCAGAATTTGTTTATCTCTAATACATCGGTTCAGGATCTGACCCCGCTTAGATTTTTGCCTAATCTTAGACACCTGCGTGCTTCCAGAACAAAGATAAAAGACCTTTCCCCGCTTCAATATATAGAACAATTAAGGTATATAAATATTTCATACACAGATGTTCAGGATCTGACCCCACTCAGGCACTTATTTGAAAAAGAGGGCACGATTTATTGGGGCCAAACCTTTGCACACGGAGACCCTGACGAATTTTCAGTTTATGTTGAAAAATGTCCCTTGATTACCCCGCCGATGGAAGTCATTCGTCAAGGCAATGATTCCATCATCAACTACTTTCGGGAACAAGAAACGCAAGGTACAGATAAGTTGTATGAAGCTAAACTATTACTTGTTGGTGATGGCGGCGCAGGGAAAACCAGCCTCTGTCGTCGCTTGACGGATGCTCAACTCCCTTTGCCACAGGAAGAAGAGACAACTAAGGGGATCAATATCCATAAATATAATTTTCAGATGCCCGATGGCAATAATTTTCGGGTCAATATCTGGGACTTTGGAGGGCAGGAAATATACCACGCCACCCACCAGTTTTTTCTTACTAAGCGATCATTGTATATATTATTGGATGATACACGTACCAACAACAAGAATGTACACGATGAAGGCTTTAATTATTGGCTTGAAGTTGTTGACCTACTCAGCGAACATAGTCCCGTTTTGATCTTTCAAAATGAAAAAGGTGGTCGCAGCAAAGAAATAGATATCGCTGGTATTAAGGGGAATTTTGACAATGTTAAAGAAATTTACCGCGGTGATCTTCGAAATCTTGATGCAGTTCGAGAGATTGAAGGAGCTATTCAATATTTTACTTTCAATTTACCACATATCGGTTCACCTCTTCCCAAAAAATGGATTGTTATCCGGGAAGAAATTGAAAGATTGGCGCAGGGAAGGCCTTATATTTCACAAAGAGAGTATTTTGATATATACAGCAAACACCTTCCTTTTGATCGGGACAAGGCACTTATGCTGAGCCGTTACCTTCACGACTTAGGCGTTTTCTTGCACTTTCAAGATGAGAAAACACTTTGCAAAACTATTATTTTACAAAATACTTGGGCTACGGAAGCCGTTTTTCGTGTTCTGGATGATGAAAAAGTAAAATCTCAGCAAGGAAGATTTTCTGCCGAAGATTACCAGCGACTTTGGGCTACAACACACCATATAGATATGCATCTGGAATTGTTGGCCCTTATGACTAAATTTGAACTATGTTATCAACTTTCTGATATAAGCCCTGAAATATGGCTAGCCCCACAACTGCTTCCTGCTTCCAGGCCCACAGATTTGCATAATTGGGAACAACCGGGTGATTTGATATTGAAGTATGTGTATGCTTTTAAACCTAAAGGGTTGATTAGCCGACTTATGGTGCGGATGAATAGATATGTCAATCGCCCCGAGCTGGCTTGGAAAACCGGAGTCCTTTTTAAGAGAAACAATAGTATCTTGTGGGCAGAAGAACCATTTGGAAGTCCCGAGATAATATTGCGTGCCTGTGGACCTGAAGCCAAAGAATTGTTGACTATCATAGCGGCAGATTTAGATGCACTCAACAAATCATTTGGCAGATTGCGTGATCGAGTGACCCGAAAAATACCTTGTGTATGTGATACATGTGTTTCTATGGCCATTCCACATTATTTCGATTTTGATACGCTAAAAAGACGTCAAGAAAATAATGTCAAGATGTCAAATTGTGATATAAGCTTCCAAGATATTGCTGTGTCGGCCTTGCTTGATGGAATCTTCGTCTCAACTCCTAAGCATGCTGATGTTGGCCAAATCCGGCAATTTGTTATGTCAGGTGATTTAAAAAAAGCTTTGCTCATTGCTGAACCATTTTTTCCAAAAGAAGCTGCCCAACTTATATCCACATTAATAGAAACAGAAAAGCAGTTTAATCACGGCATGATTAGTCACCACGATCGGAGCATTACTATAAGCAGAATTAGCGCTGCGATTTTAGATTTGAAATAGTTTGTATGGATGATTCATAACACGCAGCCTTCAGCAGCATGGAAGGGTCTCTGGCCTTGATTTTTCTGAGCAAGTAATGGGTTTAGATCTTTGCCGAAAATGTCCATCATTTTGGTTCTGCAGACGACCTGAAGCCTTTCTGATACTCAAATCTGTTTCATTCGTGAATGCCTCAAAAGCCTGGCGCCCGATGAAACTGTAGCACCTCTCTGGAATTGGTGAGTCTGGGTGCCAAACTCAATAATCTTACTTCCTTGCTGCGCGTAATGGGACATGCATTTGATTTGCACGGGCTGATTGTAGTGGTATTTCCACGCTCTCTGGCCAAACAAAAAATTCACGCCAGACCACTTTACATTCGATGCCAAAAAATATCCGGGCGTGAAGGTGGAAGATTTGAGGATGTAACTGCTGCCGCTTGTTTTTTACTTTCTACCCAAAAGCGGGTATTTTGCCACCAGTCCCTGGCAAAATGCCCGCTTTTTGTTTTGACTGCCAAACAGTCGCTTGTCTGACATTTGCTTCGGTTCTTGAAATTTTAATTTTTCGGTAAGGAAACTGTGTTTACATTTCGGTCGGAAATTCACTGTTCGCCCTCCTTCAACGTGCCTTTCCCCATAATCCAACCGCATACTCCCATGCATATTCAGGCCTGACAGACCTTTGTCTGTCCTATGAACAGTTCTTTTTTATTCCGAAATTCACCAATTACGCGCATCTCTCCGCTCAAACGTTGACGGTGATTCCGATGCGCCATTTCTCGTTTTAGGCCGATTACACAAGTTATCTGATCCAGATTGACTCGCTCTGGCTTTAGCCTCGACTTCTTTCCGATTTTACCGGACAAGTCGGGCTGGCAGCGTCTGTCATAATTTATTGTGTTTTTCCATTCGTCACCTA
>Ga0163147_10006284_pt1 | contig 14004 bp, 15 predicted proteins | sample OliLakLV19MP6G1_FD_148597 | JGI IMG/M metagenome (GOLD analysis project Ga0163147, IMG submission 148597) | Freshwater microbial mat bacterial communities from Lake Vanda, McMurdo Dry Valleys, Antarctica- Oligotrophic Lake LV.19.MP6.G1 | ecosystem: Environmental > Aquatic > Freshwater > Lake >...
CCATCGGTCTCGCACTCACCCTGTCGGCCAGCATCCTGTTCTTCGTCGGCCGCGACGGTCACCTGTTGCCACCGCTCGGCGGCGAAGGCGTGCTGATCGTGCTCGATGCCGTCATCCAGTTCCACGCCCTGTGGCTGATCGCCATCGGCATCGGTGCCACCCTTCTGCTGCGCGCCTTCTTCCATCGCACCACGGTCGGCCTGTCGATGATGGCGGCTTCGATCGACGCCGATGGCGCCGCGACCACCGGCATCAACGTCGCGCGCATGCGGACCTTCACCTTTGTGCTGGGAGGGGTGTTGGGCGCAGCAGGTGGTATCCTGGTGACTCCGCTGATCGGCGTCGACTACCAGCTCGGCCTCAACCTGACCCTCAAGGGCTTCGCCGCCGCCGTGCTGGGCGGCCTAACCAATCCGCTGGGCGCCGCCGTCGGCGGCCTCACGCTCGGCCTCGTCGAGTCGCTGGCCATCATCGGCATCTCGTCGAGCTACAAAGACGTGGTGGCCTTCTCCGTACTGATCGTGATCATGATCCTGATGCCACAGGGCATTCTCGGTCGCGCCGGCCGCCGGGGCGGATGAGGCCATGACCTCGCGTCTCTTCTGGATCGCCGTCGCGCTCGCCGTCTGGGCCGTGCTGCCCTTCGTCGTGCCGCGCAACATCGCCGACCTGCTGGTCTTCACCGGAATCTATTCCATCGCCGGCCTGGGCATCGGCCTGCTGCTCGGCCATTGCGGCATCGTCAACCTGGCCCAGGCGACCTTCTACGGCCTCGGCGCCTACGCCAGCGCCTATTGCACAGTCATGATGGGCTTACCCAGCGCCGTGGGCTTCGTAGCAGGTGCTGTGATCAGTATGGCGCTGGCCTATGTCATCGGCCGCCCCATCCTGCGCCTCACCGGCTACTTCCTGGCACTGGGCACGCTGGCGCTGAGCGCCATCGCCAGTGCGCTGTTCTTCGAATGGGATTGGCTGACCGGCGGTACGCTCGGCATCGGCGGCATCCCAAAGCTAGACCTGTTCGGATTCGTTCTAGACCGGCCCTCCCGGTACTACTTCTTTGTGTGGATCGTTGCCTTCGCCTGCATGGCGGTGGCACGCAACCTGGTCAACAGCCGCACCGGCCTGATGCTGCGCGCCATGCGTGACTCCAGCACCGCCGCCGCCTCGCTCTCGATCGACTTGCAGGGGCTGCGCACCCGTGTCTTCGTGGTCTGCGCCCTCTTCGGCAGCCTGGCCGGCAGCCTGTTCGCACACCACGCCTCCTTCGTTAGCACCCAGAGCTTCACCGTCGACCGCTCCATCAGCTTCTTGCTGATCCCGGTCATCGGTGGCGCCACCTCGATCCCCGGCATCGTGGCGGGGGCGGTGTTCGTGACCTTCCTGCCCGAGTTCCTGAGCAAGTTGGGTGACATTCACCAGATCTTGTTCGGCCTCGCCCTGGTAGCCGTGGTGGTGATGCTGCCGGACGGGCTGATGGGCGCCGTAGGGCGGATCAGGGCATGGCGCGCGGCACGACGGGGCGGCGATGCCGGCTGAGCCCATCCTGTCGCTCAACGAGATCGGCCATCGGTTCGGCGGCCTCAACGTCCTGCGCTCGGTCACCTTCGATGTGCCCGAGGGCGGCATCGTGGGCCTGATCGGCCCGAACGGCTCGGGCAAGACGACGCTGTTCAATATCGTAAGTGGCTACATCCGGCCGCTGATGGGCACCGTGGCCTATCGCGGCGTGCCGCTGCTCCGCGACTCGATCCAGAAGCGCGGTCTCGCCGGCCTCGTGCGAACCTTCCAGACGCCGCAGGTCTTCGAGCAGATGACGGTGTTCGAGAACGTCATGGTCGGCTGCGCCAAACTCACCCGCACCACCATGCTGCAGGACCTGCTACGCACACCAGCCGCGCGTGGCCAGATGCGCGACATCCGCGAGTTGGCGGAAGCTGCCTGCGAGCGCTTCCACCTCAAGGGCCTTCGCGACCTGCCGGCAGCCAGCCTGACGGCCGGTCAGCGCCGCATTCTAGAGATCGCCCGCGCCGTGGTCGGCAAGCCCCGCCTGCTGCTACTCGACGAACCGTCGTCCGGCCTCAACGCCCAGGAGATCGAAAACCTGCGCGACTGGATCGTGCGGCTAAATGGCGAGGGCATCACCATCCTGCTGGTGTCGCATGACATGGGGCTGATGACCGTGGCCCACACAGTCCATACGCTCTATTTCGGCGAGATCGTCGCCAGCGGTGACATGGCCACCATCCAGCGCGACCCCCGGGTGCGCGAAGTCTACCTCGGGGTCTGAACCGTGCTCGAAGTAGACAGCGTTTCTGCCGGTTACGGCGCCCTCACCATCCTGCGCGATGTCTCGCTCAAAGTTGACGACGGCGAAGCCGTGGCCCTGGTCGGCGCCAACGGCGCGGGCAAGACTACCTTGGTGCGCACCGTGTGCGGCCTGCTGCGGGCTCGTGGCGGTCGCATCGTCAAGAACGGCACCGACATCACCACGACCCCGGCCCACGACCTCGCCCGCCACGGCCTCGCGGTCGTGCTCGAGAACCGTCGCCTGTTCGGCGAACTCTCGGTTCGCGAGAACCTCGTGCTGGCCGAGACTGTCGGTCGGCGCGCGCGCGGCGGGAAGATGCGCTTCACCTGGGACGAAGTGACGGCGCTATTTCCGGTCGTGAAGGAGCGCCTCGATTCGGCGGTCGAACTGCTGAGCGGTGGCCAGCAGCAGATGGTGGCAATTGCCCGTGCCCTCCTGTTGCAGCCGGACCTGCTGATCATGGATGAGCCCTCGACCGGACTTGCACCCAAGGTCGTGAAGGACATCCTGCTGGTCATCAAGGCGCTACGGGAGCGCGGCATGGGACTGCTGCTGATCGAGCAGAATGTCGGCATCGCGTCGGAGATCACAGACCGCGCCTACGTCATGGCTCTAGGCAGCATCGTCCATGAGATCGGCGTCGGCGAGTGGCAGTCCTTCCTTACAGACGAACGCCTAGTAAAGGCCTATCTCGGATGAGCACCGAGGCCCCGGCCCGTATTGGAATCCTGGGCTTCGGCCGCATAGGCCGTGTCGTCGCCGCCAACCTACAAGCCGGTGGCTTCTCCGTCGCCACTGTCGAGCGGCCGAGTTCCCGCAACTTTCCCTCCGCCGGCGGCAGGTTAGAGGCCAACGCCGCCCGCCTGGCTGCCGCGAGCGATGTCGTCGTGTCCTGCCTCGCCAGCGAGGCGCAAATGGAACAGGCCTTCCTGGGCTTCGATGGCCTGATGGCAGGCGCCCATAACAGCCTCGTCGTGATTGAGATGGGCACCTTCCCGATCGCCCTCAAGCAGCGAATATCCGAGGCGCTGGCGCCCTTGGGGGCCGCCATGCTCGATTGCCCGATTAGCCGCACGCCGCCGGTCGTCGCCCGGCGCGAAGCCATGCTGTTCGTGAGCGGCGACGAGGCAATCGTACATCGCATGTCGCCCGTCCTCACCGCGATATCGCAAAAGCAGACCTATGTCGGCGCATTCGGTGCCGGCACGGCATAAGTGCCACTACTTTCTTCCATGACCACGATGGCCGCCCTTGGAAGAATGCCAGCGCCTTCCGTAAGGCATTCAATGCCTTACGCGAGGAATTGATGAAGGATCACCCCTTCTTCGCTACGCGATACTATGTGGGAATAGATCCTGCTGACCCTCTTCGGCTGCCAACGTCCCAACTCACCATGCGCACGATGCGCCATACCTGCGTCACCCTGAACCACGACGCGGGCGTGCCGCGCGAACTGATTTCGTCGATCACTGGGCATGAACCGGCCAATATCGACGCGGTCCTAGCCCACTACACAGCGCGGACCGCCGACCAGGCTACCACCGCTCTCAACATGCGGGTCGCCCACGAGGCAAAGTCGACATAGTGGCGCAAAGTCGAACGTGTCGACGCGTTCGACTCAGACGTTCGACTCTGTGCTGTGTCCGTTCTCATCTGCTGGAACACTAAGCAGAGCCATAAAACGCTAATATACCGTGCTTTTAGCACGATGGTGCCCCCGGTCGGACTCGAACCAACACTTCCGTGAGGAAACCTGATTTTGAGTCAGGCGCGTCTACCAATTCCGCCACGGGGGCACGCTGTCGTGCGGCGCGAATAAAGCCGATGGGCGGAACCGGGTCAACGCTTGCCGGCTCCTCTTTCGTCCGGTTTCATGGCGCCGCCACCCAAGAAACGCCGCCTGGAGGAAGTTCAGAGTGCATCCGTACATCCACGCCCAGAAGAACCCGGGCAAGCCGGCCTATGTCATGGCCGGCAGCGGCGAGACGGTGACCTATCGGCAGCTCGACGAACAATCCAACCGCATCGCGCAACTGTTCCGCTCTATGGGACTCAAGGCCGGCGACCACATCGCCCTCTTCCTCGAGAACAATGCCCGCTTCTTCGAGATCTGCTGGGGCGCCCAACGTTCGGGTCTCGTCTATACCGCCATCAGCTCGCGGCTGACGGCGGCCGAGGTCGACTACATCGTCACCAACTGCGGCGCCCGGCTCTTCGTCACCTCGAAGTATCTCGCCGAGAGGGCCGCCGAGCTGGCGCCGCTGATGAAGGGCGTCGCCAGCCGCTTCATGATCGAAGGTATCGTCACCGGTTATCAGTCGTGGGAGGACACGGTCGCCAGGTTCCCGGCGACGCCGATCGCCGACCAGACCGCGGGCCACGACATGCTTTATTCGTCGGGCACGACCGGCCGTCCCAAGGGCGTCATGCCGGTCGTCGAGCCGCAGCCGATCGACTACGACAACCCGCTGCTCGCCATCAGCCGCAAGCTCTACGGCATCGACCAGGACACGATCTATCTCTCGCCGGCGCCGCTCTATCACGCAGCGCCGCTGCGCTTCAACATGAGCGTCATGCGGCTGGGCGGCACGTCGGTGATCATGGAGCACTTCGACGCCGAGGAATTCCTGAAACTCATTCCGAAGTACAAGGCCACCCATACCCAGGTCGTGCCGACCATGTTCGTGCGCTTCCTGAAGCTGTCCGACGAGGTCCGCACGAAATACGACATGTCCTCGCTCAGGTGCGCGATCCACGCCGCCGCGCCCTGCCCCATCCCGACCAAGGAAGCGATGATCAAGTGGTGGGGCCCGATCATCTGGGAATACTACGGCGGCACCGAGGGCAACGGCCTCACCATGTGCAATGCCCAGGAATGGATGGCGCACAAGGGAACCGTCGGCCGCGCCATCGTCGGCAAGCTCAAGATCTGCGACGACGAGGCCAACGAGCTGCCGTCGGGCGACTCCGGCACCGTCTACTTCGCCGAGGGGCGGCCGTTCGAGTACCACAACGATCCGAAGAAGACCGCCGAATCGCGCCACCCCAAGGGTTGGACCACCTTGGGCGACGTGGGCTACGTCGATGCCGACGGCTTCCTGCACCTGACGGACCGCAAGGCGTTCATGATCATCGCCGGCGGCGTCAACATCTACCCGCAGGAATGCGAGAACCTGCTGATCAATCATCCCAAGGTCATGGATTGCGCCGTGTTCGGCGTGCCCAACGACGATTTCGGCGAGGAAGTGAAGGCGGTGGTACAGCCCCGCGATATGGCCGACGCCGGCCCGGCCCTGGCCGAGGAGCTGATCGCCTACTGCAGGCAGCACCTCTCGGCCATCAAGTGCCCGCGCAGCGTCGATTTCGAGGCCGAACTGCCGCGCCATCCGACCGGCAAGCTTTACAAGCGCCTGCTGCGCGACCGCTATTGGCAGGGCCGAGCCGCCAAGATCTGACTCGACTCCCACCTTATTAACCATATATACGGTTAGTCGATCGACGGAGGCTAGCCATGACTGCAGAGCTGCGCGCGCTCAACGCCAGGTTCATCCATAACTTCATCACCAACGACGTGCCCTCGCACGATGCCATCCTGCACAAGGATTTCATCTGCATCACGCCGGCGGACGGGCGCGTCGGCCGGATGGACTATCTGAAGGCCTGGGCGACCGGCTTCGATGCCGAGCGCATCCCCTACTTCGACTACCGCGACGAGCTGATCCATGTGTTCGGCGCGACGGCGCTGCTGCGCTCGACCAACAAGAGCATCCGGGTCAAGAACGGCGTCGAGAGCACCGGCATGACGATGTACACCGACGCCTATGTTCACCAGGACGGCGCGTGGAAATGCATCCAGGCGCAGATCACGCCGGTGGCGCCCGCCAACTACCCGCCCGACGAAACCATCGTGAAGAAATACGTCAGGGGAAAGCTCCAGCCCTAGCGGGGCATGCTATTGGTGTCTCCCTGTTCCAGGGAGATTCGCCATGAAGGCAGCAGTTGTCGGAGAAAACGGCGTCGAAGTTCGCGAGGCACCCAAGCCCTCGCCCAAGCCCAACGAAATTCTGATCAAGGTGAAGGCGGCCTCGCTCAACCGCGCCGACCTTGCGGTGGCTTCAGGCCACGCCCATGGCCGGGTCGGCGGCCCGGGCACCATCGTCGGCCTGGAATGCGCCGGCGAGGTCGAGGCAGTCGGTGCCGACGTGAAGGATTTCAAGCCCGGCGACCGGGTCATGAGTTCCGCGGCCGGCGGGTTCGCCGAATATGCCGTCGCGGATTGGGGCCGCGCCCACAAGATCCCCGCCAACAACATGAGCTACGAGCAGGCGGCCTGCATGCCGGTGGCGGTGCAGACCATGCACAATGCCCTGGTCGGCGCCGGCCGGCTCAAGAGGCCTGAGTCGGTGCTGATCCAGGGCGCCAGTTCAGGTGTCGGACTGCTCGGCATGCAGATCGCCAAGTTCCTCGGCGCCTCGATCGTCATGGGCACCTCCACTAACGATGGCCGCCGTGCGCGGCTGAAAGAGTTCGACTGCGATCTCGCGCTGGACACGCGCGACCCGAAGTGGCCGGACAAGGTCAAGGAAGCGACCGGCGGCAAGGGAGTCGATCTGATCGTCGACCAGGTGTCGGGCGGCGTGATGAACCAGAACATGGAGGCCGCCGCCATCCTTGGCCGCATCGTCAACGTCGGTCGTCTCGGTGGCATGAAAGGCGAGTTCAACTTCGACCTGCATGCGCTGAAGCGCATCGACTATATCGGTGTCACCTTCCGGACCCGCAGTCCCGAGGAAGTGCGCGATATCGTGAAGGCGGCCCGTGCCGACCTGTGGCCGGCCATCGAGGCGGGCAAGCTCAGCCTGCCGATCGACAAGACCTTCCCGCTGGCCCAGGCCGTCGAGGCGCTTGCGCACATGAAGGCCAATGCCCATTTTGGCAAGATCGTCCTCGTCGTCTGAGGATACCTTGTCGTCCTGAGCGCAGCGAAGGACCTAGCCTCTCAACAGGGGCTTCGGTCCCACCGAAAGATCCTTCGCTTCGCTCAGGATGACAGCGGCGTTTGAAACAAGGTGCTTCCATGAGCAGCAAATCCATCAACCACCTCGCCACCGCCGACGGTCTCTTCTTCGGCAGGGGTGGGCTCGATCAGCGCAAGACCTCGAAAATGGTCGATGAGGCGCTGGCCGGCACCGACGACGGCGAGCTGTTCCTGGAATATGTCCAGAGCGAGAGCCTGTCGTTCGACGACGGCAAGCTGAAGAGCGCCGCCTTCGACACCACGCAGGGCTTCGGCCTGCGCGCCGTGGCGGGCGATTCGACGGGCTTCGCGCACGCATCGGCGCTCGACGAGCACGCCCTGAAACGGGCCGCCGCGACGGTCAAGTCGGTCCGCACCGGCCGTTCGTCCAAATCGGACGAATCGCCGCGCGGCACCAACCGTCTGCTCTATGCCGACGACAATCCGATCGATGGCGAGCCCTTCGCCCGCAAGGTCGCTCTGCTGGAAGAGATCGATGCCTATGTGCGGGCCAAGGAGCCCAAGGCCCGTCAGGTCTCGATCTCGCTGGCGGGATCGTGGCAGGTCGTCGAGATCATCCGCGCCGGCGGCTGGCGCGCTGCCGACGTGCGCCCGCTGGTGCGGCTGAACGTCAGCGTCGTCTGCGCCGACGGCACGCGCATGGAAGCCGGCAGCACCGGCAGCGGCCGTCGCGCCGCCTACGGCGATATCTTCAAACCCGACTATTGGAAGCGTGAGGCCGACGAGGCCATCCGCCAGGCTTTGGTCAATCTCGAGTCGGTCGATACGCCGGCGGGCGAGATGCCCGTGGTGCTGGGCGCCGGCTGGTCGGGCGTGCTGTGGCACGAAGCCGTCGGCCACGGCCTGGAAGGCGACTTCCACCGCAAGAAGACCTCGGTGTTCAGTCACATGATGGGCGACATGATCGCCTCGCCCGGAGTCACCGTGGTCGACGATGGCACGCTCAACGACCGCCGTGGCTCGCTCACCATCGACGACGAGGGTACGCCCACCCAGCGCAACGTGCTGATCGAGAACGGCCGCCTGGTCGGGTTGATGCAGGATCGCCAGAATGCCCGCCTGATGGGCAGCAAGCCGACCGGCAACGGCCGCCGCCAGAGCCACGCCTATGCGCCGATGCCGCGCATGACCAACACCATCATGCTGGGCGGCGACAAGGATCCCAAGGAGATCATCGCCTCGGTGAAGAAGGGCCTCTATGCCGCCAACTTTGGCGGCGGCCAGGTCGATATCGTCTCGGGCAAGTTCGTGTTCAGCTGCACCGAAGCCTACCTAATCGAAAACGGCAAGCTCGGCCGGCCGGTCAAGGGCGCCACCCTGATCGGTGCGGGTTCCGAAGCGCTGACCAAGGTCGGCATGGTCGGCAACGACATGTCGCTCGATCCCGGCATCGGGACCTGCGGCAAGGACGGCCAGGGTGTGCCGGTCGGCGTCGGCCAGCCGACCTTGCGCATCGACGCGCTCACCGTCGGCGGCACGGCGACCTGAGCGGGAAGGCCGATGCGCCCTGAGGATGTCCTGCCCGACGACGTCAATCGCGGCGAGCTCGGCGGCATTTCAATCCACAAGGGATCGGTCGGTGCCTTTCTCGCCAATGCGCGCATTATCGCCGATCCCGCCGTCTCCGCGGAGGATCGCGCCGCCGCCGAGCGCGACCTCGTCGCGCTACTGCCGGGGTTGCGCGCTCTGGGCCTGTTCGACGTGCTCGCCATCCGGGACGAGAAGCTGCGCGCGCTCGTCAACCGGCACCTGTCGGGCCGTTAGAACGGTTTGCTAGGCCTTGGCCGGCACCTTCGTATAGTCGGCGTCGCTCACCGGCTCCAACCAGCTTGTGGCCCGGCCCTGATCGTCGGTCTCCGACATGGCGAGATGGCACATCATCGTGTCCGGTGCCGAGCCATGCCAGTGGCGCGCGTTGGGCGGAATGACGACGGTGTCACCCGCCGCGATCTCCTGCACCGGCTCGCCCTCGAGCTGGTAGCGGCCGACGCCCGACAGCACATAGAGGACTTGGCCGACCGCATGCTGGTGCCAGTTGGTGCGTCCGCCCGGCATGAACGTCACACGCGAGGCGCGCAGCCGCGAGGGGCCCTCGGGTGCATAGACCGGATCAGACAGGACGGAGCCGACGAAATTCGCGGCTTCTGCCTTGGTGGTCGGGCGGGACGCGGCCCGCATGATTCTTGGGTGCATGACAATCCTCGCTCTCTCGCGTGGGCAATCCAAGCCTATCGCGTCTCCGCCAACCTCAGCGACTCCAGAAAGCGGGTCGCGGCGCTCATCGACTTCATGTCACCCTTGGTGGTGACCAGCATCCGGTAGAGCCGGTCCTTGACGATGTAGGTGCGCATCATCACGCGCGAGGCGTTGGTGTCCTCGATGTCGAGGGCATAGCCGTCCCAGCCCTGCAATTTCACCGGCTCGTCCAGCACGTACTTGAAGCGGGCACGGGGAAACGCCTTCTCGGCCTCGCCGCGACCGAGATCGCGCGCCATCTCCTTGGTGTCGCGGCTGGAGAACCAGCCCGCGTCGTAGTCGACATAGTCGAAATCGAACAATTCATCGTCACGCTTGGACTGCCAGGCCACGCGCTCGCCGGCGTGCCCCTTCTCCTTCTCGGCGGCCGCAGTCTTGTTGGCGGGTGCCGGCATTTCCAGCCGGAACCTGAGATCGCTGCCGACGACGGTCTGCCAATCGGCAGGCTGCGCACTCGCCATCACGGGCACCGTCAGGAGAGAGAAAACGAGGAGGCGACGTTTCATGCGGGTGGCACGAGGTCTTTGCGGCCCGACCAGTCCCAGGCGACGCCGGTGCGTGAGATGCCGAGCAGCAGGCCGTGCAGTTCCTTCGGGTGCACCCAGCCGCCGTCGGGCTCGGTGACGGGATCGGCGCCACGCGGCGTGTAGCGGGCATTGGCGTCGAGCAGGCGCTGGCGCACCGCCGGCCAGTCATGGACCTCGACGTAGCACATGTAGAGCGAGTCGCCGTGCTTGTGGGCGTAGCGGCCCATGGCATGGACGTTGTCGGTGACCTGGCTGAGCTCGATGCGGTCGAGCCGGTTGGGCGGATCGAACAGGGTGAGCGTGCCGATATAGCCGAAGCGCTCGCTGCCGATCTCGCTGAACCGCGCCGGGTCGAGGCCGAACAGGCCGGCATAGACCGCCGCGGCGCGGCGCCAGTCGCTGATCAGCGTGTTGGTCGTCTCGTAGAGGAACGACACCGGCCCGACGCGCGGCCTATAAGTGCTCTCGGAAATCACGATCGGCAGCCCGAAGGTGGCCTCGGCGCTAAGGTAGAGCTGTTCGCCGTCGAGATCGTAGGCGATGCCCAGCCCCTCCCAGCGCTTGGCCATGCTGTCGAGATCGGCGGTGCAGTAGCCTGCCGTCATCAGCCCCTCGCCGCGCTTGGCGAGGAAATCCTGGGCGAGGCCCGCGCCGTCGGGTTCGCAGAGCTCGAACTCGCTTTCGCCAACCGCAAGGATCGTCCGCTTGGCCGCAAGGTGGCGGCTGTGGTCGCGGCGCGCGACTTCGCAGCCCAGCAGCTGGCCGTAGCGTTGCGCCGCCTTGGCGGCGTCGTGCACGGCAATCTGGACGCGATCGCAACGGTCGAGCATGAGCCCAGCCTACCTCAGTACGAATACTCGCGGAACAGCGGTGCGAAGGCGCCCTGCCACTCGCCCCGCCATTTGGCGAGCAGTTCGTCAGCCGGCGCCAGACCGCTGTCGACGGCACGGTCGAGCGGAAACAGATGGACGGTCTCGTCGTTGCCACGCTCGTCGAGACATCGGCGAGCCTTCAGCCCGGCATGGGCGATCGCCACGACCTCGCGCGCCAGCGCGTTCAGCGGCCGGCCGCGAAACACCGTGGCGAGCCCGGTCTTGGGCGTCTCGGCGCGCAGGAAATCGTGGTCCGCGGCGGTCCAATCCTTCACCAGATCCCAGGCGGCATCGAGCGCACCCTGGTCATAGAGCAGGCCGACCCACAGCGCGGGCAAGGCGTTCAGCGCCGCCCACGGCCCCGAATCAGCGCCGCGCATTTCCAGGTAGCGCTTCAGCCGGACCTCAGGGAACGCCGTGGTGACGTGATCGCCCCAGTCGTTCAGGGTCGGCAGCTCACCCGGCCGGGCCGGCAGCTTGCCTTTCAGGAAATCGCGAAAGCTCTGGCCGGAGGCATCGATGTACTTGCCGTCGCGATAGACGAAGTACATCGGCACATCGAGCATGTAGTCGACATAGCGCTCGAAGCCGAAGCCCGGCTCGAACACGAACGGCAGCACGCCGCAGCGGTCGGGATCGGTATCCGTCCAGATGTGGCTGCGGTAGCTCTTGAAGCCGACTGCCTTGCCCTCGACGAAAGGTGAGTTGGCGAACAGCGCCGTCGCCACCGGCTGCAATGCCAACGACACCCGGAACTTCTTCACCATGTCGGCTTCCGATTCGAAGTCGAGATTGGTCTGCACCGTGCAGGTGCGCAGCATCATGTCGAGGCCGAGCTTGCCCTTCTTGGGCATGTAGTCGCGCATGATCTTGTAGCGGCCCTTGGGCATCCAGTGGATGTCCTCGCGCTTCCATTGCGGCGCGAAGCCGAGCCCGATGAAGCCCGCGCCGATTTCACCGGCAACCTCGCCGACCTCGCGCAGATGCTGGGAATTCTCGGCCGCCGTCTCGTGCACTGTCTCGAGAGGCGCGCCCGACAGCTCGAACTGGCCGCCTGGTTCGAGCGTGATGCTGGCCATGTCGCGCAACAGCGCGATCGGGTTGTTGCCCTCGATGACCGGCTTCCAGCCGAACCGGGTCAGGCCTTCCAGAAGCGCGCGGATGCCATCAGGCCCTTCATAGGCGAGCGGCTTCAACGTCGCCTTGTGGTAGCCGAACTTCTCGTGCTCGGTGCCCATGCGCCAGGCGGCGCGTGGCTTGTTGCCGGCGACGAAATACTCGATCAGCTGCCGCCGATTTTCAATCGGCGCGCCGCCGCCCGACGGTGGTGCGGACATGCGTTGTCGACTCCCTGGTCGCCCGCGGCCTTCTGAGGGTCGGGAGCGGCGCGGCCACATGAGCATTTCTCACGCGAGCACGCGGCTGGTTCATGATGTTCAGGTTCCCGTCTCCCATGCCGACGGGGGCGAGCGCAAGCGGTCAGACGGTAACCTTGGATGTGCGATAATCAGCGGGCAGACGGGGTGTCGGCTGTCGCCAATCACCCACCAGCGCCTGCCAGCAGGCGAGCGCCGCCAGGGCTGCGGTATCGGCCCGGAGGATGCGCGGACCGAGCCCCACTGCCATTACATCCTTTATGCGACGAAGGGCCGTGAGCTCTTCGTGGGCAAAGCCGCCTTCGGGGCCGATGATGATCGCCCATGGCGCCGCACGGGCCGCGGCATCGAGCCCGCCCAGCGCCTCGGCGATCGGCGGGCCGCCGCCTGTTTCGTCGCATATCAACAGGCGCCTTCCCTCCGGCCAGTCGGCAAGCAGCCGCGCGAGATCGATCGGCAGCCGCACTTCAGGCACGCTCAAGCGCTCGGTCTGCTCCGCGGCTTCGACCGCATTGGCGCGCAGGCGCTCGACATTGACCCGCTCGACGGCGGTATGGCGCGTGAGCACCGGCTGCAGGACGGCGACACCGAGTTCGGTCGCCTTCTCGGCAATATAGTCGATGCGCGCGCGCTTGACCGGCGCGAAGCAGAGCCAGACGTCGGGCTCGGCTGCCTGCGGGCGGGCGCAGTCACCGACTTCACCGACGGCCGCCTTCTTGCCGCGGCCGGAGAACGTGGCCCGCCATTCGCCGTCGCGGCCGTTGAACAACAGCAGTGGCGCGCCATCGGGACGCCGCATGACATGGCGCAGATAATGGACCTGCGCCTCGTCCAGCGGCGCCTCGAGCCCGGCGGCGAGATCGGCTTCGACGAAGAGACGCGATACGCTCATGGAGTTCCCGGCTTCATGGCTGCATGATGCCGCCATGACCGCCGACGGAACAACCGGCTTTACTGATATCAACCGCCAGCACTGGTCGCTCCGCTACTTGCCGCCGTGGGCCCGGCCGTATGGCCGCCTGTCGCGCTGGGATCGGCCGATCGGCACCTGGCTGCTGCTGTTTCCCTGCTGGTGGTCGCTCACCCTCGGCCTGGCCCCCCAGTGGGGCCGCCTGACCGGCTGGATGGCGCTGTTTGCGCTCGGTGCGCTCGCCATGCGCGGTGCCGGCTGCACCTGGAACGACATCGTCGACCGCAAGATCGATGCCCAGGTCGAGCGCACGCGCGGCCGTCCGCTGCCATCGGGCGAGGTCAAGCTGCGCAACGCGCTGATCTGGACGGCACTGCAGTCGCTGGTGGGCGTCGCCATCCTCTTCAAGCTGAACAAGTTCGCGGGTGGCGTGGCGCTGGCCTCCCTGATCCTGGTCGCGATCTATCCGACCATGAAGCGCCTCACCTCGTGGCCCCAGTTCGTGCTGGGCCTCGCCTTCAACTGGGGCGCCCTGGTCGGATACGCCGCCGTCACCGGTGAGCTTTCGTGGGCCGCGGTCGCGCTCTACGCCGGCGGTGTCGCCTGGACGATGGTCTACGACACGATCTACGCCATGCAGGACCAGCGCGACGATGCCGTCATCGGCGTGCGCTCGACGGCCCGGCGCTTTGCGGCGGCGCCCCGGCACTGGCT
>Ga0163147_10006285_pt1 | contig 14001 bp, 14 predicted proteins | sample OliLakLV19MP6G1_FD_148597 | JGI IMG/M metagenome (GOLD analysis project Ga0163147, IMG submission 148597) | Freshwater microbial mat bacterial communities from Lake Vanda, McMurdo Dry Valleys, Antarctica- Oligotrophic Lake LV.19.MP6.G1 | ecosystem: Environmental > Aquatic > Freshwater > Lake >...
GTCTTGATCGTCGTCACCGTCGTCTTGATCGTCAGCGCCGTCGTCTTGATCGTCAGCGCCGTCGTCTTGATCGTCAGCGCCGTCGTCCTGATCGTCAGCGCCGTCGTCCTGATCGTCAGCGCAATCGTCCTGATCGTCAGCGCTATCGTCCTGATCGTCAGCGCTGTCGTCCTGATCGTCAGCGACGACGGCGCTGTCAATGACATCGCAGTCGTCTTGATCGTCGGGCGTATCGCGGTCGTCGCCATCGTCGCTGTCATCCGCACCATCATCGAAACCATCGACATCGCCATCGTCGTCGGTATCGGTTTCGATCTCGGAAATGACATACACGCCAATCGAGCTATCATCATTGAGTTCGATTTCGACTGTTTGACCCGGCATCAACACGCCGTCGATTTCGACTTCGGTGGGGTCGATCTCGAACGTGCGTCCGCCGATCACGATGATCAACATGCCGTCTTCGCTTTCCGTCACCGATTGGATTTCACCTTCGATCTCGGTTTCGCCGTCGCGGTCATCGTCATCGAGTTCGACCGCGCGCGCCACCCACTCGCCCGTATCTGTCGCGTCGATAAAAATTTCGACTTCGCTGTCAACTTCGACACCTTCATCGATGCTCGCATCGGTGACATCGACGGTTTGACCCGCGACCGTCATCGTGCTATCGGTATACGTCGTTAGCACGCCTTCCAATTTAATTTCACCGATGCGGCGATCTGCAAAAACCGACGCCGCGCTCACGGATAGCGCGACACTGACCACTGCCAACAAACTTTTGCGGAACATAGAGGACAACATGACTTTCACTCCTGTGAATATTCGATTGACACCTCTACCGAGTCGTTAGGCAGTTAAAAGTTTCGGGCAGTTGATCAGTACGCGAGTCCTACTCGTCGAACCAAATCGGATTTGTCCACGCGCGCCGCCCGTGTCCATCGCGGATCGTGATACGGCAAAAATCGCTGCGCCACTTTTTCAAACTCAATTCGGCTTCGATCAATCCGTTGCCATGCAGATAAATCGATTGTGAGCCTTTTCCCGTGACGAAAACATGATTGACCGCCGAACAGCGGATTTGTACGGAATCGCCTGGCACGATACGAACATCGAAAAAGTCGGGACCTTCGCTGCTGTAATAATGTCCGCGCTTCATCGCATCGAGCAGCGACTCCGGCGTGAGTGCTTCGCTTTTGACTTTAATCCAGCCCAGCAGCAGATCGCCGTGCTTTTCGTGGAAGTGCGTATCGTCGGTTGCCAGCGCGTAATAGCGCCGCCCTTGTCCGAGCATGACATCGAGCATATAGGTACTGTCGATTTTGTCGCTGTGGTCACGCGCGATGCCGTTGATGATTTCGATAGCGTGAACATCTCCCAGTGCGATCACATCAGCCTCTGGCAGCGCATACCATGCTGGATGCGCGCATGTCACAAAAGCGCCCGCTTCAAGCGCGCGCCGCGCGAGTTCGGGTCCGGTTTCGTCAGGCAGCGGCGGCGCGAAATCGAGCGGCAGCCCGTTGGCGAGAATATGCCACATTTCACCCATCGATGTTGTGCCCGTGTGCAGTTCCGCGCCGATGATCGTCGTGAAATGCTCGGTTCGCAGCGCCGTGGTATCGGTGATCGGATACCCGTACCGCGAAAGAAAATGATCGGTCACGCTGATGAAGTCATAACCGGCGCTGCGATAAAACGTACAAACGTATTCAGGCGATTGTCGCCCATCGCTGATATTGGAATGACAGTGCAGGTTGCCTTTGTAGAACTTGCCTGGTTGGTCAAAAGGGAGATGCTGCATGAAGTTGCCTCAATGTGTGGACGAGAACGCCGCGAATTTTGAACGTAAATGAGGTGGCGCGCAAGGTGGTTTTGAATTTCTCGTCAAGCGAACTGATAAAAAGCGACAGGATCGTGTCAGTTTTCAAAAGGAAACAGACTGAATAACTCACCTTACGCAAGCCGCTCGTTTTCAGCCCTCACCCCCTGCCCCTCGCCCTCAGGGCTGAGGGGTGAAAAACCATCGCGGTAGGGAAGTCCTTCTCCCTCAGGGAGAAGGATTTAGGATAAGGGCAATCTGCGTAAGGTGAGTGAATAAGTGTTTGCCTGTTGCTCGCTCCCAAAAAAATATTCTGTCAGAAAATCAGCGATCAGCGATTCGGGGCGGTTACCTACGCAACTGTAAATTCTTCGCTGTTTTTATAATCCTCATAGCCAATCGATTCAATCATCTGTATACTACGCTGCTCGCTCTAATCTGAATCTTGGTGCGTATATTACTCACGTTTTATTTACATTCTTGATAAAAACTCGTCTTTGTGCGTGCGTTCACAAATCGACCTGCCGCTGCTGTAACTTGTAATCGTTTTCGACAAGCGCGATGACTAACATAGGAAGACTCGAAAATGCTACTCTTTGATTCATCGGTCACACGTTTGATCCGACTGATCATTATCGACGACCATCCCATTTCACGACGCGGTTTAGCGCGTGAATTGAGCGAACAGGTCGATCTTGTGATACAAGGCGCATTCGACAATATCCACGATGCCCTGCCACAAATGGGCGCGCTCAAGCCCGATGTGATTGTGCTCGGTCTGTCGCTGCCTATCACGCCGATGCTCGATTGCATCAGACAACTGCTTGTGACAGCGTTAGACGAAGCGATCTCCGTTCGTATCGTGCTGTATTCGCTGTCGTGTGACCCGTTGTTGATCGCACTTGCAATCGAAAGCGGCGTGTTCGGCTATGTAGATCACAGCCAGGATATGCCGATCCTCGTCGAAATGATTCGCAGCACGAGCAGCGATAATGTGTCAATTTCTGGACGGGGGCAGATGGCGCTGCAAGACCCATTGGTCAAAGGCTTTTTACAACTGAGCCGTGCCGAACGGGATGTGCTGCTGCTGCTGCTCATACAGGGGGCAGGTAACAACAAGATCGCAGATGAACGCAGCACCGCCGTGAGCACCGTCAAGAAACACATGAGCAGCATCTTCAGAAAAATCGGCGTCAAGAATCGCGCGGGTGCGATAGCGCTGCTGCTTAAAAATCGTTTCACTGATCCATATTGATGATGCTTTAATCGATTAACCAAAATTTGTAAATTATCTTGAGCAATAGGCAGTCTTTCCCATGACATGCGGTGCGCGTGCGTTAGAATGGAGGTGACACCGTATCCTATTGGTTTTGACGGAGCATCCTTGCATGGATTGGACGACCTTATTGCTGCCGGTTATCACGCAGCCCCACCCTGAACTCAGCCCGGAACAAGTGATCCGCATCCAGCTTGACGCCTTACAAAACAACGATCTGCTTCCCGATAATGGCGGGATTCGTCTCGCTTTTAACTTCGCCTCACCCGCCAACCGTGAATTTACAGGTCCCATCGACCATTTCATCACCATCGTCAATAGTGTCATGTATCGTGATTTGATCGGGTTCGAACGCGCCGAAGTCGGCTTTCCGATCCTCGTCGGGGATGTCGCCCAGATGCGCGTCCGCATCATTCACAAAACACGCCGTGCCGTCTACATCTTTATTTTGTCGCGCCAGCCCGAAGAACCGTACCGCAAGTGCTGGATGATCGATTCGGTCATCCGCGAAAGCTGATGCGGCGCATTTTATTGATCCTGCCATGCTGTATCGGTGATGTCGTCATCGCTACGGCGGTCTTGCGTGCGCTCCGCCGTGCCTATCCCAATGCCCACATCACCTGGGCGATTGGCAGTTGGTCGCGCGCCGCTATTGAGAGTCACCCCGATCTTAACGCGATCCTCAATACGGGGGATGCCAGCAATCCGGTCAAGACCGCGCGCGGCTTTGCATATCTGGTGGATCAGATGCGCGCGGGGCACTTCGATCTCGCCGTCTCGCTCGTGCGTTCACCGCTGATGAGCGCCGCCGTCTGGCTGTCGGGTATTCCGCAGCGTGCCGGACTCGACTCGAACGGACGCGGCTTCGGTTACAACCACCGCGCCCGCATCGACCCGGATGTCGTGCGTCATGAAGGCGATATTTATCTCGATGTCGTGCGTGCGTTGAGACTCGATACGTCCGATTGTTGGGCGAATATTCCTGTAGTGGATTTGCCTCCCGGCGCTGAATTCGGGGAGGGAGTTAAGTCGTGGCGTAAACCCCAAACTTACATCATCCTCAATCCGGCGGGCGGACGTAATCCCGGCATGACGCTCGACCTCAAACGCTATCCGCCGTCGCAGCTCGCCGCACTCGCGGATCGACTGTACGCCGATTACGGATTGCCGTATATGCTGATCGGCGCGCCAGCCGACAAGCCGATCATCGACGCCGTGACCAAAAACCTGAGCGCGCCGCATACCGTGCTGCTTGGCACGCTCACCTTTTCGCAAATCGCGACGCTGGCGGCGCGCGCGTTCGCGTATATCGGTAATGACACCGGGCTGACGCATCTGGCGGCAGCGGCAGGTGCGCGCACGATCATGATTTTGGGGCCCACCGACCCACGCCGTTACGCGCCGTTCGTCCCGCCCGATCGCGCGCTTACCTTATGGCGTCCATCGCGCGTGAGCACGCGCGGAGTCGCTGCTGGCGTGCCCCCCGATTGGTCATGGGATCAAGATGGGATCACGGTCGATGCCGCTTACGAGGCGATCCGCGCTTTTCTGATCTAGGTCAAACGTCTCATCTAAAGATAGCAGGAACATTCAGCACCTTGTCGTCGTCATACGATACACTGTTCACGGTTTACACAGACAAGGAGCCTTTATCGTGATAAAACGCTGGTTTACCCTCGTGCTGGTCGCGCTCGTGTTGAGCGCGCTGCCCATTCTGGCACAGCAAGCGACGCCTACCACCAATACACTGTCGTTCAACAGCATCAGCTTTAGCTATGATACGGCGCTCGGATTGAACGTCAACATTCAACCCTTTGGCGGCGATGCGGTCGATGTCTTGCAACCCGGCGGCGCGCAGCCCCCTTCAGTGACGTTCTATCTGTATAATGATTTCGCCAATGCGACTGGCACAGCCGCGGCTGATGCGTCGGTCAGCGTCTACCGCGTCGATGACCTCGCGCCGTATACAGGCTATCAGGATCAACTGACCGCGCTGCAAATGTTGCTGACCAATCTTCCCGATTTGACCACCTATGAGAGTGCAGAAGCGACAGCGACGCTGCTGCCCTTCTTACCGGTGTATCCGGCAGGACAAGTGCTGCGCGCCAGCACGAATTATGTACAAAGTGCCGGCTTTAACGGCGTCTCATATATCACCGTATATCGTCAGGATGTATCGCCGTTTCTGGCAGATGAATTCGTGTATACGATTCAGGCATTGAGCAGTGACGGGGCGTATTATGTCAGCGCCATTCAACAGATTACAATCGATGCGTTCCCGGCAGCAGCAGAAGCGTTCGATCCCGCTGCATTCAGCGCGAACTTTGATGCGTATTTGCTCGAAAGTGTGGCGCGCGTCGAAGCCGCCGATACCGTGATCGCTCCGGCGACGACACTGCTCGATGATCTCGTCAGTTCGCTCACGATTGGATTGCCCGGTATGACGCCCGATCTGCGACTGACTCCGCAAATTCAGCCGCCCATAGAAGCGACAGCGACCGCCATCGTCAACACCGACCCGACGTTGGGTGGATTGTTGGGCACCTGGACGTTGGTCTCGTATGGCGACCCCGCCGCGCCGACGCTCGCGCTCAGCGCCGAAGACTCGATGGGTGGAAACGCAGCATTGATTACGTTCAGCGCCGAAGGCGTCAACGGGACTTCGGGCTGCAATGGTTTTGGGGGTGGTTTCACCTACGATAACAGCACGATCACCTTCACGCAGTTGATTGGTACGCTGATGGCGTGCGAAGGCATTATGGAACAGGAACAGGCGTTGTTGGGCGGACTGCCGAGCGCGACGACCTACACGATCATCGATGACACGCTGACGATCAATTACACCACCGCCGACGGTTTACCGGGTGTGTTCACGTTCACAAAAACGGTCTAGTCTTGTTCCGCGACTGGTCCTGTAGCGGCGCAGCATGATGCACCCGCGTACCCACGGTCGCTCTCTCACTAAAAATCGACATTTACGGATTGGCGGCGCGTGCTGCGCCGATCCGTAAATGTCAGGTTGATGTGGCGAGTCTGAAACACGCAGCGCTACTCGCGCGGCATCAGCACGAACGCGACGATCCCCGATGCAATGTGCATCAACGCCAGCGTCAGAATAACGGGCTGAAAGAAATCTGAACCGCAGAGATCGCAGCGTGTTAAATCATTTCTGCGCTCTCTGCGGTTGACTCCTTTTTAGACCTGTCACGCGCCGCCGATACCTTTCAGTGCTGCGCCGATGACATAGGCGACGAATGCCGCGAACCCGCCGACAGTCAGCATTTCGATGCCGCTGCGAATGGGGTTCATGCCTGTGACGAAGACCTTCGCCGCGCCGAGTGTGAACAGCGCGACGCCCGATAAAAAGAGCGAAATCGCGAACGAGACAGATGGTTGAATCGGCGTGACCAGCCCGATCAGATAGATGATCAACGGCAGCAGCCCGGCGACGACGAAGGCGAGAAATGTCGCCAGCGCGTTATAAAATGGATTGCCGTCTTCTTGCAGCATCCCACGATCTTCGATCATAACCGCGTTCACCCAGCGATCCGGGTTGCGCGCTTGAATTTCGACCATACTTGCGGCGTCATCGGTCGTGTAGCCGTTGTGTTCGTACAAAGCTTGTAAGCGAGTGCGTTCCTCGTCGGGCGATGCGGCGATCCGTTCGGCTTGATGCTGGCGTTCACGCGCATAATATTCGCGTTCGCTTTTGGTCGATAAATAATCGCCTGTACCCATCGAAAAGCCATCCGCCAACAAATTGGCGATCCCCAAAATCAAGATGATCGATGCGCCCAGTTCCGCGCCCGCCACCCCGCTGACGACGGCAAAAGTCGTGATAATGCCATCCAACCCGCCGTATACGACATCGCCGATGTATTTACCCGCCATCGAGCGGCGCGTTTTCACATCGGTGGGTAAAGCGCGTGCTTCCTCTAAACGCTGGCTCAATCGCATGATGCTCCTTGATAAAAATTAACTGGATTTTAGCGCGGCGGCGATTTTTTGAGCGGCGGCACGTCCATCGTTCACCTGCTGATCAAGCCGCTTGGCGCGGTAATCGCTGCCCGCAATCGCTATCGTCGGCGGCAGCAGTGACTCGGCTTGATCCATGATCGCGGCAAATTCGGGCAGATGACGGGTGAGCGGGTCGGCTTCCGCCCAATATGCGACCGATGACAAAACCGGTTCAGCATGTGTCGGGATCAGCGTGCGCGTCAGCGCGATCAGCGCGTCGGCGTCCAGTGGCGCAGAATTTTCAAGCCGAATGCCAGCACGGATCAAGACGTGTTCGGGTGGGACACGATCCGCGTGGTCATAAGTTTCGATATATTTGAGCGACGGCGGCGAGTCCGCTACCGGAAAAGTCGGGTCAAGGTCGGATGCGCGATAACCGAGATGGACGCGCGCAATCGAGTCATATTGATAATCATCGAAACACAGCGCTGCATTCGGGTTGAGCGCATACAACATGTGCGCCAGATGACGGGCGGGCGCGGTGATGATGACCGCGCGGGCATCGAGCAGCAGCCCATTTTCGAGACAAATGCCGTAGTGTGGCGCGCTGGCAACCGGATCAAGCGTGCCGATACTGGAAACCGCCATGCGCATCATAATCGGGTGTGTCAGGCGTGATACAAGCGCATCAATTAAGGTTTGCGTGCCATTTTTGAACAGCGTGAGGCGACCATCACGATAGCGCCCTATATAACGAAGCGCGTCGGCTAAACCGAGCGGGTCGAGAAAATCCCACGCGCCATATTTTTCGATGATAAATGCGGTGCGGTCTAGAATAAATCCGTCACGGCGCTCGGTGCGGATCGATCCGCCGAGACGCGGTTTGACTTCAATAAGTGTGTAATCGAGGGTGAGCGTTTCGCATTCCCACGCGGCAGCAAGTCCGGTCAAGCCGCCGCCAACGATGATGACATCGGGCATGAGGTTACACGAAATCCGTAATCGGCTTGACGGTCACGCCTTCGGCGGTGATAAGGGGAAGATTGAGCGTTTGCCCCATCACAATATAAACCGAATCATAGCAAAATTCAGTTATGACAAATTGATCGCCGTCTGGTAACCGCTTAAACAAAGCTCGTGCATTTGTCGAATAGGTATCTGGGACAAATCGCTGTGATACAACGCTTGCATCTAAGATACAGGTTGTCATGCACTATCCCTGTCTGCACGAATTAATTCAACGACGGACGGCGTACCGGGCGGTGGAGTCCACATGTCATCATCGATTTCGTCAAAAAGTGCCTGTAGCGTTTCAGGATCTGTCACGTCTAGCGGCGCATCGTCAGCAAGTTCAAATTGATCCGCCTCAAAATTGATGTAACGGCTGATTTCGGTGCGAATAAAGTGACGCAATTCTTCGAGCGTCATATCATTAATGGTGTTCATCCCCTATCATTCCTCCAACTCAACACCGACATCTCGAAAACGGCGATGTATTTCACAGCTTGACATGCCGCTGGGTCGGTCAAATTTTCAAGCGCTTCGCGGGTCATATCGGCAAGCGCAGCTATGCATGTTCTCGCCTCTTGGATATGTCTATTGTAACTCAGAAACGGTGGTTCGTAGGGGCGATCCGGCGGGTTGCCCGTTGGCGGGCATGGCAGCGCCATGCCCCCACAGGTGATTTAATTACGCGCCGTATTTGACCAAACGTTTGGCGTGCGCCAGCGCCATTGGCATCAGGTCGGCGGCGGGGAACTGACCAAGTGCGCCGCCCATACATTCACGCTCACCGTAGGCTTCGGCACGATCGGGCATGTGCGTGCCTGGCGCGAAGAGCAGCGTCGGTACGGGATGCCAGGTATGCGCCTTGAACGTGGCGGGCGTACTGTGATCGCCCGTGACGATCAAGACGGCGGGGTTGAGGTCGGTCAGAATGCTGATCGCGGCGTCCACCTGCTCGATGACGGCGACTTTGCCATCGAAATTGCCGTCCTCGCCGCGACTATCAGTCGGTTTGATGTGGATGAAGAAGAAATCATATTGATCATAGTGGCGGGCGACGTGTTCGAACTGCTGCGCGGGCGTATCTTCGTGGTCGGTCTCGATGATGTCCATGCCGACCAGACGGGCGACGCCTTTGTACATCGGATAAACCGCGACGCACGCGGCTTTGAGCTTGTAAACCTCGCTGTATTTCGGCAGTTTGGGGTCGGTGGCGAAGCCGCGCAGAGTCACGCCGTTGGCGGGTTCGTGTCCTTGCAAACGGCGCGTCGCTTCGGCAACCCATTGGTTGATCAAGCCCGCCGTATACTCGGCGTCGGGAATCGATGCTTTGGCGCTGAGCGGCGGCACGCCCGTGATCTGCGGATCGGTGTCTTCAATCTCAGCGCTCAGGTTCGCGCCGCGCAGCACGACGGCGAAACGATAGCCTTCCGCGATGCGGACTTCAGCCGTCACACCGTCGGGCAGTGGGATATTTTGCAGCACTTCGACCCGCTTCGCGCCTTCTTCGGTGCTGATGCGCCCCGCGCGCCGATCCGTGATTTTGCCGTCGGCACCGAGCGTGCAGAAGTTGCCGCGTACCGCGACATCGCCTTCGTTCACGTCCAAGCCGATGCCGATGCCTTCCAGCACGCCGCGCCCGATGTCGTACACGAGTGGATCGTAGCCGAACAAACCGAGATGCGCAGGACCCGAACCCGGCGAGACGCCGCGTGCGACCGGGATGCTCAAGCCGACGCTGCCTTCGCGCGCGAGTTTATCCATGTGTGGGGTGTGCGCCGTTTCGAGTTCGGTAAAACCACCCACGTCGCGCGGCAAGCCGCCCAAGCCATCCATGACGAGTAAGATAATTTTGCCACCTTCATCGACGGTCAGGCGGCGCATGAGGTCAAAATTTGCCATAGGGTACTGTGCTCCTGTTTCGAGAGTGAATGCTGCAATGATAACGCGAAACAGGAGCGATCACCGATAAGCGTGTGTTTAAGCACTGCGAAAATCCGTTATCGCCTGGCGTATTTATCGAGATAGCCCCCATGCCTGAAGGCAGGGGTTTTACGGCGCTTTTCTGATAAAAAATCCCCTGATCATGGTTGATGAGGGGAGTATGACGCGAAACGAAGTGATTGACGGACTGGTCAATCGTCGTATAAATGATCCAGATCGAAGCGTGTCAGGGGTTGCGGCGATGGTGAGGTGCGGACTTTTACGGACGCTTCTGGTGGAACTGCATCGTCATCAATGGGGAGGGACGCAGTTTCACCCGTCAAAGCCTCATGAAGTGCTTCTCGTATCAAACGCTGTAAATCAGGTGGAGAAATAAATTTACTTTTTAGCTCATCCTGAACGATCACGAGGTTACTTTCACTCTATACGTAAACGAAGCATATTAGCACATGGTAACCTATTAACAAAAATTTGCAATTGTGGGTTCAGAAAATATTGATAAAAGCGCATAAAAATTTTACGTTTTTAAGTCATTGCATGAATAATAACGGAGCGGGTGAAGTGTATCACCCGCCCCGACTCAGGCTTATTTGATTGAGAGGTAATGCGGGTTGACGCGCACAATCAACGCCGCCGCGTTGTCACTGCGTGCATCGCTGATATGGTCGTACAAAATGCCGCGCACGCTAAAGCCGTTGCGGATTTGTACCGACAGCGTCGGGTCATGAATGCGACCCTGCTTTACCTGCAAGGCGTATTGCGCGATGCTCAGGTTTTCGCTGTGCGATTGATAACCGGGCAGCAGCGCACCCGCGATCTCACCGCGCAGGTTCAGCCGCCGTGCAAGCGTGCGGCGCGCGTCGTATAAGCGGCGCGCGAGCTTCATGCCGCGATAATGCGGATGCACGCTGACATCGACTCCATATAAATAGTCGCCGGATGGATCGTGATTGGTCAGCCAGCCACCCGCGATCGCTTCGACATAGGTATGCTCACTGTCGTCGAAATCGAAGTGGGTGCGGAATGTCGTCGTCGCGCCGATCACAATATCATGATGGGCGAGATGGGCGATGGCGATGAACTGCCCTTCGGGGAAAAGTTCGATGTGATTGAGGTATTTCTCAGCCGAGAACAGCTCATCGGGCTGAAGCGTGGGAAACACGATGTGCTGTAGTTTTTCCAGTGCGCGCACATGTTCTGGGCGCGTGTTGATGATGGTGATCGCGCCTTGTTCGCGCTTGTGTACGTGGGAATCAGGTTGTGGGCGAACGTCGCCCGCGCTCGGTGACGAAGCGGATGTTATCAAGGTGTCAGCCCTCCGATATAAACCGTCTTCGAATCCAGAAATTCTGCCAGTCCTTCTTCGCCGCACACGCGACCGACGCCGCTCATTTTCATACCGCCAAATGGCGCTTCTGGTGTCGATGGAAGCCAATCATTGATTGCGATCATGCCAAACTCCAATTCTGTGTACAGTTTTGTACTCAATTTAAGGTTGTTCGTGCTTGCATATGCGACAAGACCGTACTCGGTCTCGTTGGCATGGGCGATGACTTCATCAACATCCGTGAACGGGATCACAGGCATGACAGGTCCAAAAATTTCTTCGCGGTACAGCGGCATCGATGGATCGACGTTGGCGACGACCGTTGGGTTATAAAAGTAGCCGCGTGGATGTGAATCCGGGCGCGTGCCGCCTGTCATCACTTGCGCGCCGCGCGCGGCGGCATCTGTGACGAGATTTTCGACGCGTTCGCGCTGGCGAGCGTTGATCATCGGACCTAAATCGGTGGACGCTTGTAAACCGTTGCCAATCTTAAGGTTGGCGGCGATATGCGTCACACGGTCGATAAACTGCTCTGCGATTGTGCTGTGGACGAAAAAGCGCTGTGGTGAAATACACACTTGTCCGGCGTTGCGGATTTTGAACGAAATTGCCTGCGCGGCGACGGCTTCCACATCGACATCGGAGAAGATCAGCACGGGTGCGTTGCCGCCGAGTTCGAGCGATAAACGGGTGACGGTCTTGCTCGCGCCATCCATTAACAGCTTGCCCACGCGCGTGCTGCCCGTAAAGCTGATATGACGCAAGCGGGGGTCATCGAGCATGACTTGTCCCATCGATTCGGCGTCCCCGCTGATCACATTGATGACGCCATCGGGGATACCCGATTCGACCAGCGCCGCTGCCAGCAGCATCCCCGAACGTGGGGTGAATTCGCTTGGACGCCCGACGACGGTACAGCCCGCCGCCAGCGCCGCCGCCCAACTGCGCGCCAGATTATAAACCGGGAAATTCCACGCGCTGATTGACCCGACCACGCCCAACGGGTGATGCGTGACCATAATGCGGCGATCCGCTTTGCGCGCTGGAATAATGCGTCCGTAGTGACGTTTGATCTCTTCGGCGTACCATTCGTATAAGTTCGCGCCAGTTTGCCATTCGGCGGTACTTTCGCGGAGCGGCTTGCCGCATTCTTCGGTCGTGATCGCGCCCAGATCATCGGCACGCGCGCGAATCCATTCGGCGGCGCGTTTGAGCACATCGGCGCGTTCGTAGGCGGTCTTTTTCGACCACGCCGGAAATGCCGAAGACGCCGCATCGACCGCAGCGCGCGCATCGGCGGCGCCGCCAAACGGAATTTGCGCGATAACTTCTTCGGTGGCGGGGTTGATTAAATCCCACGTGCCGCCGTCGAGCGCGTCCGTCCATTGTCCATTGATCAACTGTTTATAGATGTAGGGCATGTATTACCTTTCCCCCAACGGAGCGTGACGCTCCCATGCCTAAAGGCAGGGGCTTCTGAACGACGCTTGCGCTTACCGTCGCCTTACGGCGTTGGCAGAGGCGCTACGTTATCGTTCACGGATGCGTCCCATCCGTTTTGCATTAAAGCACGATTATGATCGAGGTCGGATTTTTACGTCTCGTACCTTAACCTCCTTTCATCATACCCTATTTCAGCAGAAAAAACATAAGACCGACGCCTTATATCCCATGCCTGAAGGCAGGGGTTTTACGGCGCTTTCCAGATAAACCTGTAGCAGGGTTATTGATTGGGTCATCGCTGCTGGAAATTGCAGTCGTTTCTTAACTCTAACACCGTGCAGGTTGGGATACAAGCACATTGTGACGGAAATACTGCATTTCTGTATGGACTGGTTGTACAAGCGCAGCCTGACGAAATACCGCATTTTGCAAACTCAGTGAATCACGAAAGTTCAAAAGCTTCGATCCCAAGCCCTTGTTCGGGTGTCAGAATTGAACCGTCGCACCCCTCAACCCCCAGCCCCTTCTCCCACGCAAGCGGGGAGAAGGGGAGAAAAGCAGGGTGAGGGGAACAGCAGGCAATCGCTCCAGTTTCGTGATTCACTGAATTTGTATTTAGACGACGATACGTATCTCGAACCCGACGTATTCTACGCGGGCGGCGACGATGCGACGTATAAGCTCGGTGATGATGGCTTTTGGTACGGCGCGCCCGCGCTGATCGTCGAAGTGCTATCGGCATCGACTGCGCGGCGGGATCGCGCCGATAAGTTTTTGCTGTATGAAAAGCACGACGTGCGCGAATATTGGCTGGTCGAACCGGATACGCTGACGATGGAGGTGTATACGCTGCAAAATGGGCAGTATCAACGTCACGGCGTATATAAAGGAGGCGATCAGTTCACGTCGTCGTTGTTGAGCGCGACATTCGAGATCGATAGGCTGTTGGGGAGTTAAAAGTCCGACAACCATTTACAGAAATCGCTAGCAGTTGCGCTTTGGCGCTTATTCTTTACACTATTCATAATAGCGAGCATTGAGGAGTGTCTATCCATGAGACCGCACGCAATTGTCTTTTTCATCGTATTTGTATTGATGCTGCCTTTCGCATCAGTCTCCGCGCAGACCTATGACAACGGTACGGATTTCACGTATCAGGGCTTCATCACCGACGGCGGCACGCCGATCACCAACACCTGTAACCTTCAATTCAGCTTATTCAATGCGCTGGCG
>Ga0163147_10006290_pt1 | contig 13986 bp, 11 predicted proteins | sample OliLakLV19MP6G1_FD_148597 | JGI IMG/M metagenome (GOLD analysis project Ga0163147, IMG submission 148597) | Freshwater microbial mat bacterial communities from Lake Vanda, McMurdo Dry Valleys, Antarctica- Oligotrophic Lake LV.19.MP6.G1 | ecosystem: Environmental > Aquatic > Freshwater > Lake >...
TATACTTTTCCATATTGCATTGTGCTGTCGAGGGTTTGGTAGTTTTTCTCATTGTCAAATACCTGTTTCTAGACCACTCATATTTATAAATGCACTATTTTGTTATTTTGTCAATGCGTAAGTCCTAAATTAATCAGCTATCGCTGATTTAATTTCTAATGCGTTTTCGTCCTGTTGCAATAAATTGTGCGGCATCCCTTTGATAGAGTCGGCTCAGCTCGCCTCCCACAGTCTAAAACACCTTTAGCAGTTTTGGAACGATGAATAGTCATTTATACTGAGATTGGGGGGCAGGATTAGATGCTTTTAAGAATATTTACTTAAGCATAAATTTTTCTTAATACCCTGAGACAAAAAGTAAAAATTAAGTAATAACTGGGTAGTGCAAGTTTCCTGAAACACAAGTGCCCGCAGTGAGTAAAAAATACTTGGGCCGCACCAGCAGTCAAGTCGGTTCTGCACAAAGGAACCAACAGCACCACCAACAGTGTCTCAATCAGTATCTGCAGTTGAGTGTTCAGGAGCGATCGCGCATTGTGTAAAGTGAGGCAGAGGGCGTATGATGAAAAGAATCTCCAAAAATAAATTTCAAAAGAATAAAAACCGAGACCAAAAGCAGCCCAATCCAGTAATCTTGGCTTTAGTGCTGACAGGAATCCTGGTATGGGAAATGTATCCGGCGCTAAGACACACCGCTGCGGCTAATGCGGGCGCTCTCAAATCTTCCCTTGCCCAGTTGGAAAGGCAACAGCAGCAAACCGCGCAGCAATTTTCCTCAGCCGCGGTGTCCCAAAAAATCAGCTATTCGGTATTGGCACTTAATACTCTAATTTCCGAACCGGGCAATTTGGCCGAGGCTACGCGCCAAAATCCCCCGAACAAATTGCCCGCAACCGTAGCAGCAGCAGTTCGCCGAGAGTTGTCGGACTCTACTGGCATTGCTGCTGACAAGTTGAAAGTAACTGAATCGAGCGGACAAAGTTGGCCGAATACTTGTTTAGGACTCTCGAAAGCGGATGAAATTTGCGGTCAAATGATTGTCGAAGGTTGGCGGGTTGTGGTTTCTGATGGTAGGCAAACTTGGGTTTACCGTACTAATGCTAGGGGAAATATCTTGCGTTTGGAAAAAAAGTTAGTTAGGTAAATTTGAGCCTGTGAAATCAAAAATAAACTTACTTTTGGAACAGGCAAGATGCCTGTTCCACAAAGAGTGAGTTTTTTTGTGGGTGGGGATCACAAACAGGCAAGATGCCTGTTCCACAAAGAGTGAGTTTTTTTGTGGGTGGGGATCACAAACAGGCAAGATGCCTGTTCCACAAAGAGTGAGTTTTTTTGTGGGTGGTTTCTTGTGGCGTGGGCTTCTAGCCCGCCTCTTGCCTTAATTTGGGAGTTGATTTCTTTCGATGATGCCGCCGCCCAAGAGCACTTCCCCGTCATACCAAACAGCGGCTTGTCCGGGGGTAATGCTCAACTGCGGTTCGTCAAAAATCAACTTGACCCTTGTAGCGCCGGCGTTGGACTCGGCTTGGGAGGATTCTACAGGAATAATTGTAGCGGGGACGGGGTGCGATCGATATCGAATCTGTACCTGAGCCCGAATCGGAGCCATCGGCGCAGCCACAGAAACCCAATTCACTTTCTGGACTGTACATTCAGATTCTACTGCCAACTGTCGATCGCCCACAATTACCCGATTGCCAGCAGCATCAAGTTCAATCACATACAGCGGTTCCGGTGCAGCAATCCCGAGTCCCTTCCGTTGGCCGATGGTGTAGTGGTGCACACCGTCATGCTGTCCGAGCACCCGCCCTGACTTGTCCACAATGTCACCCTTTTGCGGCGCAATGTACTTATCCAGAAAAGCCCGCATCGAACCGTTACTTTCCACCAAGCACAAATCCTGACTTTCCGGCTTATCAGCAGTTGTCAATCCAAATTCCGCCGCAATTCTGCGAGTTTCTGTCTTGGTAATTTCCCCCAAAGGAAACTCCGTACCCGCCAACAAATCCTGTGTTAAATCATACAGGAAATAAGACTGATCTTTCGCAGGGTCGATCGCCCGCAGCAACTGATAGCGACCCGTAGCAGCATCGTAAGTAATCCGAGCGTAGTGGCCTGTAGCGATTTTTTCAATTCCGAGTTCTTCGCGAGCATACTTAAGCATCGGCCCGAACTTCACAGTTTTATTGCACTGCGAACAAGGCAAAGGCGTAACTCCTGCACTGTAACCCTCCACCAAATAATCGACAATACTTGCCTGAAAGACCTCGCGGCTGTCAACAATGTGGTGGGGAACGCCCAAATCTTCGCAAATTTTAGCTGCATCGACCATTCCCTCAGAGCAGCACTGACCTTTGCCCTTCATCAACCACAGCGTTAAACCCACCACTTCATATCCCTGATGGTGTAAAATTGCGGCTGCTGCGGAACTATCGACCCCGCCGGAGAGGCCTACAACAATCTTGTTCATGGTTGGAGAGAAATTGCTATTTTACTGTTACTTTGTTCGATCGAGCTAATTTATTATACCACAAGTATACTACAAAGAAGACCGGGCGGTTGAAACCGCGTCTATACAAACGAAACCCACCTCCGTGGGTTGAAGACTGAGCGGTTAAAATTACGTTTCTATGTTTTTGCCCTTACCTACTTAGCTAAAATTTTATCACTAATTATGACTATTCAAAAATTTGTTGTCACCGCCGACCAAATGCGGCAAATAGAAACGAGAATCTTTGCCGCTGGAATGCCAGTCGCAGCTTTAATGGAAAAAGTCGCGGGACTGATTGCTAGACGCATTCAGGAGCTTTTGAAAGCGGAAGGAAGTTCGGCAACTAGCAGTGTACGGGATTTAACGGATAGGAGGAAAAGGGGAGAAGGGAAAAAAAATGTTAATTCTCAATTCCCAGTTATCGGCGTATTGGTTGGGCCGGGACACAACGGCGGCGATGCTTTGGTTGTTGCCCGCGAATTGCACTTTCAAGGATTCCCAGTAGTTATTTACTGCCCCTTTTCTAAACTCAAAGAACTCACCAAAAGTCATGCTGATTATGCGCGTTCTTTAAATATTCCATTTGTTGACAAAATCGAACCGCTAAAAAAATGCGATTTGCTCGTAGATGGTTTATTTGGATTTGGATTAGAACGAGAAATTATTAACGCCACTGCCGCAGCCATTGACGAAATAAATAATTTAAATATACCCATTTTAAGTATAGACATTCCATCGGGAATTCATACAGATACCGGAGAAGTTTTGGGGACGGCAATTCGCGCCAAACATACATTGTGTTTGGGTTTGTGGAAAATGGCATTTCTGCAAGACAGAGCGTTAGAATATATCGGCAGTTCCGAATTAATAGATTTTGATATTCCCGCAGCAGATATTGCAGCAATATTGGGCGAGTTTCCAGCAATACAACGCATTACTAAAGCATTGGCAATTCAGCATTTGCCATTACCCCGATCGCCAATTTCGCACAAATACACCAACGGTCACTTACTAATGATTGCAGGTTCCCGCCGCTACAGCGGAGCCGCAATTTTGGCAGCATTGGGAGCAAGAGCCAGCGGTGTCGGAATGCTGTCAATCGCTGTTCCTGAGTCGATTAAACCGATGTTGAGCAGTCAGTTGCCAGAGGCATTAATTATAGGATGTCCAGAAACCCAAAGCGGTGCAATTAGCGAGTTGCCAGTAGCAATTGATTTGAGTTCTTATGATGCGATCGCGGCAGGGCCAGGTCTGACATTGGAAGCCGCAATAGCTGTAGAATCTGTACTGGAGAGCGATCGACCTCTGGTTTTAGATGCTGATGGTTTAAATATCCTCGCTCAACTCGGCACAGTCCCGATTTTGTCCGAACGCTCAGCCCTCACAATTATCACGCCTCACCCGGGCGAATTCAAGCGTTTATTTCCCGAATTAGCCGATCAAACGGGCGAGGATCGAATTGCCGCAACTCAAGCTGCAGCTCAGCTTTGTGGTGCAACGGTATTGCTCAAAGGAGCGAGAGTTTGCATAAGTTGGAAGGAGGATGGCGATTCCCTACGGGATAGCTACGCTTCACGTACCATCACCTACCTCAATCCTGAAAGCACCCCAGCCCTCGCCAGAGGTGGCAGCGGCGACGTTCTCACCGGCTTGTTAGGGGGACTATTAGCAAGTGCGATCGCCCGCAAATCCCCCCCCCAATCAGTTGCAGCAACAGCAGCTTGGTGGCACGCTCAAGCCGGAATCATGGCTGCCAAAGAACGGACGGAATTAGGAGTAGATGCCTTTACTTTGACACAGTATTTAATTCCCACATTGCGAGAATTTGCTGAGTAAACAATCAACAGTAGTTGGTAGGGTGCGTACTCCGCATCTTTGTATTTTGTAGGGTGTGTACCGCGCACCTTACCGCTTGGTTTGTCGTGACGACGGAAGTCCTCATAAAAATATTACAACTTGCATTCCTTACGACAAACCAACGGGTAACTCAAACGAGTGACACTCACATGAGTGACACTCCAAAAAGTGACTGTGCACTCACAAATCCCACCAGTTATACCTGAAATATCAAAGACCAAAACTTAAATATTGAGAGGAACCACATTATGTACACCGAAGAAAGAAGCTTGAACAATGAAACTATGGCTCTTGTCGCCGATACTACTGCTCAATCAACTCTGGCATTTGCTGCAACCACTGGAGTAAACAAACCCACTTTACAAATCGGTTCAACAGGTCAAGCTGTCACGGAACTACAACAGCTTTTATATCATTGGGCATATTATTTCGGCCCGATGGACGGTATCTTCGGTGTCCAAGTTCAAAACGCCGTCAAAGGCTATCAACACCGCGTCTTTTTAAAAGAAGATGGGATTGTCGGCCCTCTCACTTGGGAAGCACTATACTCTGGTGCACCTGTGAATATGCCGATCGTCATGAAGGGCAGTTCTGGTAATGCTGTTAAGATTGTTCAGAATGTCTTGAAAATCAATGGATACTATTTTGGTTCGATTGACGGATTATTCGGGACGATGACAGATGTAGCAGTGCGACAATTGCAAATTAGCATGGCTTTACCGCAAGATGGAATTGTCGGCTACAGAACTTGGCACGCCCTCAGCAAGTTACCGCACTAATGACGGGTTGGATTCACTTTCAGTGATCGCTAAAAATCGGTAGATAAATTAGGGATTTAGGCAAAGCTTAAGTCCCTAATTATCGTTAAGGGGAAGACAGCGTGCGGGAAGGGCCGCAAATTCTGTTACCGTTCCCGGCGATGAAAAATATTCTTAAATTCCCTGTATTTTTTTGTTAGTATATCCTAGGAAATTGGGAGTCACAATCCGGTTTATTTCCCTTCAGCTTTAGTTGTAAATATTTGCACTCATAAAATTATTATTTCGATACTTACCTAACAAGACTTAGGCATGGGGGGCTTATTCCCGGTTTCTACGAAAAATTCCAGGTTTAGTAACGAGAAATCTAGGAATCAACCGGGTTTTTAAGCCAAGCGCACGCAAGTCCCGAACTAGCCTTTGATAAACTTTGCTAATTTGTGAGCCATCTTCTCGACAATTCCCTCTGAAGTATCTGCAGCCGATGATTCAGCTTCAATACGCTTGACCACATCCTGTGGCAGATTCAGCAACTGCACTAATTTTTGATAAGCTGCGGCTTCTTCAGCGTTAATTTTTGGTTCGTCGGGAGTGCGAGAACTAGATGCAATCACTTCATAGCCTAGTTGCAAGACTAATTCCCTTTCATCTTGAGTTTCTAGTTGGCAGATCAACTCGTCAAGGGGGATATTTTGCATGATGTAATCCCGCAGTTCTTGTTGCATTTGTTGTCCGTCGGTATCTGGGGCAAACAAACGACAAAAGCGATCAAGCATTAAATTAACTTCTTCTGTGGCGAGTTCGCCGTCAGCCCATGCCATAGAAGCAACAATTCTCAGCAGATTCATCTGGCGGGGCGTAATTGATGGAGGAGGTGGGGTTTGCATAATCAAAATTGGTAATTGGTAATTGGCAATTGGCAATTGGCAATTGGGAATGGAGCTTGATTCCTTCTGGTCTTTTCTTTCCGGTTCCCCTTCATTTATGTCACAATTTCGATAGAGGAACTCCCAGCCATCCAGTAAAGTTTTGTTTCTGAATAGCGGTGGGCTGTTCCACCGGCACGATCGAGTAGCGGCCAGGGCGGGGCGGCGCGAGAGTCACACGACGAGTCCGCAGTTCGTCTTGGTGAAAAACTGTCACCTCTATTGTGTCCCCGGGCTGATAATCTTTAAGCCTCTCGCCTGCTTGTTCTGAATTTACCCGAAAACCTTCGATCGCCAGCAACTCGTCCCCAGCGTCAATTCCCGCCAATTGTGCCGGAGAGCCTATTTCGACAAATTTAACCATTTCCCGCCCGTTTTCGGCTCCCAACGTCCAACCGATGCGAGGCGTTCGGTCAGTTTCATCTACCCAAATTTGCAGCCCAAAAGGTTCGAGATATTTGTTGTAAGGCAACTCTTCTGTGCCGTCTATATAGCGCGCGAAAAAGTCGCTCAAATCGATGCCGGCGACCGACTCGATCGCACTTTGCAACTCTTCGGGAGTAAAGCCTATTTCTGCGGGCAGCGAAGAAGAATTTAAGTGCCCGTTTGACGTTAAATGCGCCGACTTGCCGTCTGTTTCCGACTTCAGGTCAAAATCGCCATTTTCAGCCGAATTAGCATTGCCAAACTGCTGCCACATCAAACGCATCACATCGTCGAGCGATCGCTCATTGCCGTGTCTGGCTCGAATCAACAAATCGAGCAAAAACGAAACAACTTCCCCTTTCAAATAATAGGAAATCTGGGAATTATCGCTGTTAGCATCCCGGCGATAAAGTTTAATCCAAGCATCCCAGCTCGACTCGCTCAGAGGCTGCACGCTCCGCCCCGCAGTCGTCTGCAAGCGAGTAATTTCCTTAGCCATACCTTGGAAAAAACCTTTCACGCTGTAGAGACCCGCTCGAAAAGGAATCACCAAATCGTAATAACTGGTAGTGCCTTCAGAGAACCATAAAGAAGGAGTGTAATTCTCTTTTTCGTAGTCAAATACTTCCAGAGCTTTCGGTCGAATGCGCTTGACATTCCACAGGTGAAAAAACTCGTGAGCTACCAACTGAATAAAGCGTTCATACTTTTCCTTAGCCCGAAAACCAAAACGCGGATAGTTGAGAGTGCAACTCTCCTTGTGTTCCAAACCGCCAAAACCAGAGGCGGACAAATGCAGGAAAAACACATAGCGTTCGTAAGGCAAGCCGCCGAACATTTTTGCCTCGACTTCGATCAGTTTTTGGATGTCTCGAATCGTGCGATCTGCTTCTAAATTGCCTTTTCCCCACACAACTAGCTGGTGGGATTTTCCCATCACTTCAAACTCGTACACTTCGTGATAGCCAATCTCAAAAGGACTGTCTACGAGAGTGTCAAAATCTGCAGCAGCGAAAGTAAGATTTTGGCCAGAAACAGGTGGCAAAGTAGTAACGGTGCACCATTGGGGCTGCGGTGGCACAACTGTTACGGTGTAGCAGTTGCTCTCAAAACCGGGCAAGAAAAAGCACAAAGCCGCCGGATTGAAATAACCGTGAGTCGAGTCTAAATGATTGGTTCGCACTGTCAGTTCGTTGGCAAAAATGCGGTAGCGAACCGTGACATCTGACACTGAATTTGTCTCGATTTGCCAGTGATTTTTGCTTTTCTTGCACCAAGGTAAAGCTCGATCGCCCGCCTGGGAGCTAAAATCTTGCAGGTGGCGGGCGTACTCTCGAACCAAGTAAGAACCGGGAGTCCAGACAGGCATTTTTAAATCCAGAACCGGCTCCGACCAACCTTGCACGCGCAAAGTTACTTCAAAGAGGTGGGATTCAGGATTGGGCATCGCCACCGAATATTGAATTGTCGGTGCTGTTAGTTGCCCCTGACTGTTGCCGGCAGCGGACGAAGTATCCAAACAAGTAACATCAGTCATTGACTTGCCAAATTAATCAAGTGCTTGAGGTTGATCAAATGGATAGTTTGGTGGTCTGGATCGATTTTGATCCAACCTTTACTATCGAGTTTTTCCATAATTTTGCTGGTTTCATCTAGGGTGATATCTGTCACATCAGCTAAGTCTTCATAAGGAATATTGAAGATATCTTTGCCCTCAGCAGTTTTCTGACCGTAGTTTTCTGCCAGCTCGACTAAAGTATTTGCTAGTTTAACCGCTGGCTGGCGGTTTCGGAGTTGATAGCGGAGATTGGTTTGGCGGAGTCGCCGCACCATCAGTTGCAGCATCCGGTGGTGCAATTGCGGGTCTTTAAACAGGGTTTGGATAAATCGCTGAGCTGTGACGCTGAGAAGTCGCACGGGCGATAGAGCAAGTACGTCATTCGATCGGGGAGATTCGTCAAGAATTGCCATTTCGCCGAAGAAGGCACCCCGTCCTAAAATAGCCATTGATACAGCTCGATCGTCTGAAAGGCGCCGGACTTTGACCCAGCCGGACACGACAAAGTAAATCGCGTTGCCCCAAGAATCCTCCATCACCACAGCTCGGCCCGGGGGATACTCGTGCTTGACGGCATTTGATAGCAGCCCTCCCAAGGTTTCTGGGTTAGCACCCTTAAATAGAGGGAACAGCTCACTGAAAGCTTCTGTCTTCATGCAAACTCGCGGAGGTGGGAAATATGATTAGGCGACACCCAACAGCTAGGGAACGATCGATGTTTGGGAACACAAACAATCTGTTGCTCCTTTAATTGATGATAAGGGTGCAGAGGCGCGCTTCATGTAAAATTGACAAATTCTTTAATCTTAAACGGGTTTATAAGCGTGCCACTGCCTGTTGAACTTTGCCCAACAGAGGTTCTATGTAGTCCGGCCAGCCGATCGCGATTGACTGCGTGTGGGCCAGAGTCTCCGGCTCGATCACATCTGCCGTCCACCTCAGCGGTTGACCTTGCAAGTCGCAACAAACCAATCCGGCTGCTTTTGCTAGAGCCAGAGGGCCGGCGGTATCCCACACTTTTACTCTGCCGTTGAGATACAGGTACAAACCGGCTCTACCGAAGATAACTTCCATCACTTTTAAGCCAAAGCTGCCCAGCGAGTAAAATTCGGCTCCGGGGATGCTTTGGGCGATCGCCTGGGCGTAGTTTTTCTGGTCTTTGTCTCCGAGAATAATTTTACAATTTTCCGCTGTCGGGGCCGGGGGTTTGCACAGGGCGATCGGCTGCGGCGCTTGGGTTCCCACACTTTGGAACAATCCCCAATCTTTGCCGCCAAAATACATTTGGTCAAAAGCCGGGGCGTAGATCCAACCGGCCACCGGTTCCCCCTCAAGCAGCAGCCCCACCATCGAAGCATAGTGGAGTTTTCCCCGAATAAATTCTTCAGTCCCATCGAGGGGATCGATGCACCAGAGGCGCTGGTAATTGGCGCGGTAAGCTGCTCTGGAGGCGCTGTTTTCCTCGGTGATCCTGCCATCTTCAGGAAACAAAGCGCTAAATGCTGCCGATAGTTGTCGGTCTAGGTATTGATCGATACTCGTCACGTAGTCGTTGGGCCCTTTCTCGGAAACTTCAAAAGGTTCGGCTGCTAGCTTGTAAGCTTCTTGACCGCACTCGCGCAGGGTGTAGCGAATTTTTTGATCTTGCTCTGGAGAAATATACATGAGGTTAAACATAAATTCTTTAGCTAACTTCAGCATAAAAGCTTAAGTCCTTGGAATCGATCGGTGTGTGTCACTGTTTTTGATTCGTACAGGATTTGCGCGCGGGCGTCGATAAACCCGGTTTCCTAACCATCAGCGCCGTTGCAATACAAGCCCCAGACAGGATTATTGGAACTCAAAAAAATTTACACATTAGGGAGAACCCCCCAGATTTATCTGTAGAGTCAAATCTAAAATCTAAAATCTAAAATCTAAAATTGATCGATCGCAGCAGCACGTTCAACAGCAAAGGATAGAATCTTCTGAGGTTAGATAATTTATGCCAACACCAGCACAATTATAAGGAGAAGAGCTTGAAATACCATCTGGCATTAAGTCGCAAAATAGACCTAGATGGAATTGACCGCGATGCACAGGCAAATGCCCTCGCCACGTCCTGCGAACCCTCAGAAACCGCTTAAATGCCACCGTTCATGCCCTGGATGGCGAAGGGATATCGTTGAGTGACAAGCTGCGATCGAAAATTTCTTCTAAACCCGAACATTGGGCCGCCGCGCGCCAATTGTCCAAGCAAGTCAGCAGCGACGACATGATATTTTGTAGCGGCGATGACATTGGCGTTCCAGTGGCGGCGGTTTGCGGCGAATTGCCCAAGCGCCCGAAAATTGTTGTACATTTCCACAATATCGATCGGCCGCGCGGCAGCCTCGCGCTGAAACTATTTGGTTTGGCTGACAAAATTGATGTGTTCATGGCCTGCGCCACCCCTCAAACTGACTTCCTCCGCAGCTATGTAGCTATACCTGAATCCCGCATTTTAGTGCTTCTAGACCAGAGAGACACTCAGTTTTTTACACCGGGCCCCGTTTCTGCCGAGAAAAAGCGGCAAACGGTTGTTAACGTCTGATTAGAAAAGCGCGACTACCGACTCTTAGCAGCAGCAACTGCTGACTTAGATGTTGACGTAAAAATTAGCGGTTTTTCTAAAGATGCCAAGGCTTTATCGAAAGCTTTCCCCGATACTATGCCAGAAAATATGTCCCGCAAATTCTACGAATGGCCAGATTTACTGCAGCTTTACCGCGATGCAGACGTAATTGCAGTTTGTTTGGTGGACAATAAATATGCTGCTGGAGTGCAGGCTTGACTGGAAGCAATGGCCTGCAAGCGGCCCGTCGCCATTACTCGGACTCAAGGTATGGTCGATTATTTAGCGGCCCCGGATATTGCTAAAGTGGTAAATGTGGGAGATGCAGCAGGTTTGCGGGAGGCGATCGTCCATTTGCTAAAAAATCCTCAAGAAGCTGAATCTCAAGCGCAGCGGGGCTACGAAATGGTTGTGAACCAGCACAGCAGCGAACCTTATGTCGATGTTTTAGCCCAGAAGTTGCGATCGCTTTAATAAAACTGTAGGGTGCGCCGAGGCGCACCATAACTCACGCCCGGAGGATGCACAATGCACACCTTACTGCTATATAGCAATCCTAAATCAGTTTCAATAACTGGTTCCCAGGCTCTTGGCCTGGGAATCGATGTCCAGAGGCTCTGCCTCGCCTGCGAACAGGTCGGCAGAGCCTCCGGATCTGCGTTACCAGGCTCTGCCTGGTAACAAGTAGAATCATTTAGGATTGCTATAGATAAAAAGCCAAACTATTTATTACCTAATACCATTTTTCTAAAGATGTGATATGGATGAAGTCTTAGCCCCCCCTTACTAAGGGGGGGGTTGGGGGGGTAATATCTAGCGCTACTTTATGAAATTGGTATAAGTCATATTTAAAAAGTAATAAATTATGAGTTGCAGTTACTAATTAAATTTCACAGCAGTTAGGTACCTACTAAATAGACCTCTTGCAAAAAAAAATATGTGTTATACTTAAAAGTTTGCTCAAATTTAGGTCAAACTTTGAATTATTGGGTTGATTGGCATCTTCTTAAACTTGCCCAGCCTGCTAGATTATAAAATTGTCTAGACTTTCTATAATAGCACAAAATTATTTTGCAAGAGGTCTAATAAACCGGGTTTAAAAAAGATAATCGAAAGCATTAAGGAAGTATTTTCGTTCATCAAACCCGGTTTCTGTGCCTAAAACGGTTTCACTCAAAACTCACAAATCAAAACTATTAAGACTCCCGTCCACTCGCCCACTTATCCCGCCATTTCACAGTCCCTTCCGAAGCCAAAACCCAGCGGCGACAGACCAAATTTTCTCGCAGCGGCGACATTCCTTCCCGCAGCAGCGCATACTTATAAGAAATCAACTTCCCCGCACTTTCATTAAAAGGAATTTCCCCAAACCAAGTATTAGTATTGATATACTCCAGCGGGTAAGCCTTACTAATATCCCAATTCCCCAACTCAGGACAATCTCCAATCACCACAATTCTTTCCCCAGGCTGACTTTTCACACTGTTAAGCTGCGCCCGCACAATAGTTTTCGCCTTAACTCGCTCTCCCACGCGGCTAAAAATCATTACTTCCCCCGCGCCCAACTCTAAATTGTACAACATCCCCTCTTTAACTTCAAACTTGCGGCGCGATAAAACCTCCGTATGCTCCCCATCAGGCAGTTCAGTATCAACCGCTTCAACAGTCACAGAATCGCCGCGATTCATCGCCACAAACACCACAGAATCGCGATAGCGACGCACGTAACAATAAACATCAGCAGTTAGATATTTTTGCCACTGACTCCCCATCGAAATAGCAGGATTCAGCCGCCGCAATCCAGACAGCAACCGCACATCTCGATAAATCGGCGAATCGGTATCCCACTTTTCCATCATCGGGCGATTGTAAGGGTCATTTCCCCCTTCTGTATCATCGTGCAGATACTGCTCAGTGCCGTAATAAATGCAGGGAATGCCACGACTCGTCATGATTAAACATATCGCCAATTGCAACATTTGTCGATCGGCATTCAACGATTGAAACCTCGGCATATCGTGATTGTCAATAAAAGTAATCAACTCCGTCGCCCCGTAATAGCGATGATCCAAGTCCAGAACATCCTGAATCAACTGAAATCCCGCTTCAGCCCCCTGTCCCAATACTTCTCGAATTGCCACGCACAGCCCAAAATCTAAAATAGTCATCCCCGACTCATTGACAAATTCCACAGAAAGGTCATTTCTCGGGTCGCTATAAATCCACTCACCAAAAATAAAAACATCAGGTCTATGTGTTAAAATGTCGGCAGTAAATTCCTGCCAAAACCAGATCGGCATATGCTTAACAGTATCAACCCGCAAAGCATCAACACCTCTATCCAGCCACTGTTTAATTGCTGACTTAATGTAACTACGGTAAGCAATATTGTTTTCGTTGAAAGTCGCCAAACCCGACAGTTCACAGTTTTGAACTTGCCACTCATCTTCCCAGTTTTGGACTTCGCCATAATGGTGATACCAATTATCTGCATCGTCGTTAAAGTCAGCAATTTTGACGCCATCGTCGTAGAGTTCCCCTTTTTTGCCACTAAAATCAGGGTTGCTGTGATTGCAGACAATATCGAGCACGAGTTTCATGTTTCGCTGGTGCAACTCGTCTACTAACTTGTCAAATACGGTATCTTTCGTTTCTTGTGTTTGGTTGACCGAAGGATTATCACCTGTGGCAATAAACCGGGGATTTAGCCTCTTAAAATCTTTAGTCCAGTAGCCGTGAATCGCAGCTTGTTCGACAAATAATGCCTCTACTTGCTCGAACAGCGGAGTCAGCCAAACTGCGGTAACACCCATATCCTTTAAGTAATCGAGTTTGTCGATAACTCCTTGCAAGTCGCCACCCCAATATTTGCCCCAATCTTTGCCTTCTGGATCGTAAAGTTCAGGGTTTGGGCCTTCGTTATTTGCAGGGTCGCCGTCGTGGAAGCGATCGACTACAATGAAATAAATTGTTTCTTGTCGGAATTCAATGTCTCTGGTGTAGAGGAATTCTAAATCGAGTTCGCTTTCTGGCTTAACTTCTTCTACCAGAGACTCAATTTTTTCTTCAGGTTTGGTAGTTTCGTATTGAGAGGAAGTTTGATCGGGAGTGACTGGTGTCATGAGATTTATTTTTTTGTATTGTAAGATTGGTCAGTTATTCGGAGTTAGAGTCGGAGATAGCTATCCCCTCAGACTGACTTTTACAGCATCATACAGCATTACACGCAATTTACTCGTTTATAGGACTTAGAGGCAACCACAGAATAATTGATCCTATAATGACCCAATGATGACCGAAAAATAATTTCAGTGTCCAGCATATATTATGTCTCTAAAATCTATCATGAAACTGACCGAACACGCCAAATCTCTTTA
>Ga0163147_10006291_pt1 | contig 13986 bp, 12 predicted proteins | sample OliLakLV19MP6G1_FD_148597 | JGI IMG/M metagenome (GOLD analysis project Ga0163147, IMG submission 148597) | Freshwater microbial mat bacterial communities from Lake Vanda, McMurdo Dry Valleys, Antarctica- Oligotrophic Lake LV.19.MP6.G1 | ecosystem: Environmental > Aquatic > Freshwater > Lake >...
TCTCCAAGCTCCTCGAAGGCGAAATGCAGAAATTGCTTTCGCTAGACAAAGAGCTGCAAAAGCGCGTCATCGGTCAGCAGGAAGCCGTCCAAGCGGTCTCTGAAGCCGTCCTTCGCGCCCGTAGTGGATTGAAAGATCCGCGTCGCCCCATCGGCTCGTTTATCTTCCTCGGCCCCACCGGCGTCGGCAAAACCGAACTCGCCCGCGCCCTCGCTGAATTCTTATTCGATGACGAACATAATATGATTCGCATCGATATGAGCGAATATCAGGAAAAACACACGGTCGCCCGTTTAATCGGCGCGCCTCCTGGATATATTGGCTTCGATGAGGGCGGCCAATTAACAGAAGCTGTTCGCCGCAAGCCCTACTCGGTCGTCCTGTTCGATGAAATCGAGAAGGCTCACCCCGACGTCTTCAACGTCCTTCTGCAAGTGCTCGACGATGGACGCCTCACCGACGGCCAAGGCCGAACCATCGACTTCAAGAACACCATCGTCATCATGACTTCGAATCTCGGCTCGCAGCGCATCCTGCAAGGCGGCAGCTACGAGCGCATGCAGGAACAAGTGATGGATGAACTGCGCAAGCACTTCCGTCCCGAGTTCTTGAACCGCGTGGACGAGACCATCGTCTTCCATGCGTTGAGCGAAGAGCAGTTGCTCAAAATCGTCGAAGTCCAACTCGGAGGCCTGCGCGCACGCCTCGCCGAACGGCGCATCGAAATCGAGCTATCCGACGCCGCGCGCCTCCACTTGGTGCGGACGGGCTACGATCCGACCTACGGCGCACGCCCACTAAAGCGGGCGATCCAAAAGGAATTGGAAACGCCGCTCGCAAAACGGATACTAGGCGGAACCGTTCGCGACGGCCAGCGCATCTATGTAGATACCAACGCCGATGGAACCCTAACCTTTGAATCCGCCGCAATCCCGGTCAACTGATCTCGTGGGGCAAACATTTGCACAACTTCTGAAAAGGCTCAAGTCGAGCCGAAGCGCGACGCAACCGAACACCAGCCGTGAGGCACAGCCAACGATGGAACCCTAACAGCATTTCGGACTTTCAGAAGCCTGGTGGGGCGAGCTTTACCTTGCGCGAGGCTTCAGCCTCGCCAGGCAGCCAAAAACAATTTCTCAAAAAAGGCTCGAGTCGAGCCGAAGCGCGACGCAACCGAACACCAGCCGTAAGGCACAGCCACCGCTGGAACCCTAACAGCATTTCGGACTTTCAGAAGCCCGGTGGGGCGAGCTTTAGCTTGCGCGAGGCTTCAGCCTCGCCAGGCAGCCAAAACAATTTCTCAAAAAAGGCTCGAGTCGAGCCGAAGCGCGACGCAACCGAACACCAGCCGTAAGGCACAGCCACCGATGGAACCCTAACAGCATTTCGGACTTTCAGAAGCCTGGTGGGGCGAGCTTTAGCTTGCGCGAGGCTTCAGCCTCGCCAGGCAGCGAAACAAAAAGCTCTTGCTAGTCGAGCCGAACCGCAAGCAACCAACGAATGCAACGCAACCGAAAACCAGCCTCACGGAACCACGACCGTAAGGCCATGGGCTGCAGCGATTGTCGTGGACAATAGATCCAACTGCACAATCAGAAATAAGAGAACCGCACGAAAGGAACAACTGCTCAAAATGGGAAACGATAGAATCCAGATCCTGCCAATCCTGCCGCTCAAAAGCGCGGTCCTCTTCCCCGGACTCCTGATGCCCCTATCCGTAGGCCGCCCAGCCTCCATCAAGGCTGTGGACGCAGCACTGAAAACGGAAGAGAAAGAAATCATCGTCGTCGCCCAACGCTCCCCCGAAACGGACGAGCCCGCGCAAGACGATCTCTACACCATCGGAACCAAGGCAACCATCCGCAAAATCTCGCGCCCCAGCAGCGACCAAATGGAACTGCTCGTGCTCGGCAGCGAACGCGTCGTCATCACTCGCGTCACCATCGAAGACGGCATGATCAAGGCCAAAATCCATCCGCTGCCGCTACCGGAAGATCGCGGTACCGAAGTCGAAGCCCTGCAGGGCGTGCTCTTCGAACTCGCCATGAAGGCGATCTCGCTTGCCCAGTCTGCACAATCGCCAGCAGAAATCAGCACCATGCTCGAAAGCGCCAACGGAGACCCCGTTCGCCTCGCCTACCTGCTTGCGTCGATGTTCAGTCTTGACATTGCTAAGGAGCAGGAACTGCTCGCAGCGCAGACCACAGTCGACACCCTTCGCCTCATGCACAAATACCTCGCGCATGAAGTCCAAGTACTCGAAATTCGAGCTAAAATCGCCTCCGATGCCCGCTCCGAAATTGGCAAGGAACAGCGTGACTACATGCTGCGCCAGCAGATGCGCGCCATCCAAACGGAACTCGGCGACAAGAACAACGACCAGGATGAAATCGGACAACTGCGCGAAAAACTCGAAAAAGCCGAGCTTCCTGAAGACATCAAGAAAGAAGCCAAACGCGAGCTCTCGCGCCTCGAACGCCTGAGCGCCGGTCAGCCGGAATTCCACGTCATCCGCACTTACCTTGAATACGTGTTGGAACTTCCGTGGAACGCCTCCACCCCTGACAAGCTCGACATCGCGAACGCCCGCGCTATTCTCGATGACGATCATTATGGCTTGAAAGAGGTCAAAGAGCGCATCCTCGAACAACTCGGCGTGCTCAAGATGAACCCCGAAGCCAAGGCCCCGATCCTCTGCTTTGTCGGACCTCCCGGCGTTGGCAAAACTTCGCTCGGCCAATCCATCGCACGAGCCCTCGGACGCAAATTCGAACGCATGTCCCTCGGCGGCATGCACGATGAAAGCGAACTGCGCGGCCATCGCCGCACCTACATCGGAGCCATGCACTGCGCCGCGCCGGATCCAACAACCCCGTGCTGCTGCTCGACGAGGTCGACAAGCTCGGTCGCGACTTCCGTGGAGACCCCGCGGCCGCGCTGCTCGAGATCCTCGATCCGGAACAGAACAAGAACTTCCGCGACAACTATCTCGACATGCCGTTCGATCTGTCGAAGGCATTCTTCATCATGACCGCCAATACGTTGGACACCATCCCGCGACCGCTGCTCGATCGCATGGAAATCCTCCGCGTCTCCGGCTACAGTGAAGAAGAGAAGCTCAACATCGCGATGCGCTACATCGTGACCAAGCGCATGAAAGACGTCGGACTCACCTCCGAACAAGTCACGCTCGGTCCCGATGCGCTCACCAAAATCATCAAAGGCTACACGCGGGAAGCGGGCCTCCGCCGCTTGGAACAAGCCGTTGGACGCGTGTTGCGCAAAGTCGCCCTACAGTTTGCCGAAGGCCGCACCGAGCCGTTGACTGTGACGCCCGAACTCGTCGTCGAAATGCTTGGACCAGAAATGTTCCAGCAGGAACAGATGCGCAAGAAGATGCCTGCTGGAGTGGCGACCGGCTTGGCCTGGACAGAAGCGGGCGGCGATGTCCTCTACATCGAAGCCTCTCGCCTGCCTTCGGCGAAGGGACTCACTTTGACCGGACAACTCGGCGAAGTGATGCAGGAATCGGCCAAGATCGCACAGAGCTTTGTGTGGTCCCGCGCCGGTGCGCTGGGCATCAATCCGGATGTCTTCAAGGACGACGGCGTCCACATCCACGTGCCCTCTGGCGGCATCCCAAAAGACGGACCCTCCGCCGGGGTGACGATGGTGACGGCGCTGACCTCGCTGCATACCAAGCTGCCGATGCGCAGCGATACGGCGATGACCGGCGAGGTTACTCTTACAGGACTCGTCCTGCCCATCGGCGGCCTCAAAGAGAAAGTGCTGGCGGCGCGCCGCGCTGGCCTGACTCGCGTGATCTTGCCCAAGGCGAATGAAAAAGATTTGCGCGATGTTCCCGAGAACGTCCGCAAAGAGATGGAATTCATCTTCGCCGAAAGGATCGAAGAAGTGCTTGAGGCGGCAATACCGGCGCTCCAGCATTCGCTCACGTTAGCGTAGTTGTTCGAGCAGTCTCAAAGAAGAGCCACGAAGCATCGGAAACGGTGCGCGTGGCTCTTCGCCTTTTCTGAAGGCCCCGCAAGGGACAACCCTCAGGCAGATCTTTCTCAGTTGAATAGTTCGATAACCGGCGCGCGGATCATTGGTGGATCCGCGCGCAGCGGGGACGCGCTAAACTTAATCGCTCAAAAGGCCGCTCAAGTTCCAGCGCGGCGCGATTGCTGTCATTCGTAATGCATTGGCGACGGCAAGAACCCCTGCTGTTCCTGCCTGCGAGTAGGGTGTAGGATGCCTATCGAGCAGGGGCTGGTCCCTCGGCGCTCACGAGAAGTTGACTACCTGTGCTCATTTAGATAGAGTTGACCACACCGAAAACAGGCTCTGCCACGTGGCGCGGCGGGGCTGGCGACATCATCCGCGCCGCAGGCGCGTAAGTCTTCTGTTTCCGTTGCGGCCTTGTGTGGCATCATCATCCCGTGGCGCGTGCCGCGTGGCGTGGCAGCGTGAAACGCGCTGCCGAGCGGTGGTCTGGTGGATCACTTTTGGCGAGCATAGGTGCATCGTTTCTCGCGAGTGCCGAAGGGCTGGTCGTTGTCATTACGAACGGGGCTACTCATGAATACGGCTCGACTGTCGCGTCGTGAGCCACTTGCCGAAGGAACAACCGGTGAGCGATTTTCCGCCTACGCGAAAAGCCGATTTGTGAACCGTCGTGACATCCGCGCGAATCAGAGTTCTCATGCTGGTTCTCGCTCGGATGCTCACTTGGTTTCAAGCCGTCATGTTTCTGGCCTTTGGCGTCTGGGGATTTGTGCATCCGCAAGGCCTCGCCGGACTGTCGGACATCGCACTTCCCAACGCTCTGGCCGTCGCGGAGTTCCGCTCCTTTTATGGAGGCGCAGCGATGGGCGTTGCCGCGCTGCTGCTCTTTGCTGCCCTTAAGGCTCGATGGAATGACGCGTTGATTGTGCAGATCGGCATCTATGGCGCGATCGTCTCCGGACGGCTCATCCAATGGGCTTCCGCTGGTTCGCTCGAAAGCCAGACCGCCAAGTTGCTAGCCACGGAAGTTGCCAGCGCCGCGCTAGCCTGGTGGGCGCTGCGAGGCAGCAAACAGAGCCGCTGACGTGTTACCAAAGTGGATTCGAAATGCGAATCCAGCACAATCTGACTCCCTCTTCTTTAGCGCCTAAAATTGCGGCGTTCTGGCAGGTTTCCGCGGCGAAGGTCCGCAGCATTGAGGCTTCTTACAAGCCCGAGAACGGAACGCCGGTCTTCACCGTCGATGGCAAGTACACGGCCCGCGGTTGGACCGAATGGACCCAGGGCTTTCAGTTCGGATCCGCGATCCTGCAGTTCGATGCGACCGGCGAACGCGAGTTTCTCGACTCAGGCAAGCAGCGCACGCTCGATCTCATGGCGCCGCACGTGTCGCACACGGGCGTTCACGATCACGGCTTCAACAACGTTTCCACCTATGGCAATCTGTTGCGTTTGGCGACCGAAGGCCGGATGGATGCTTCGGAATGGGAATGCCACTTCTATCGCATGGCCCTGAAGGTGAGTGGAGCGGTGCAGGCTTCGCGCTGGTCGACGATCAGGCGTGTCGACGATCCGCCTGCTTGGCTGACGGGCGATGCGGGATACATCTATAGCTTCAATGGACCGCACTCGCTGTTTGTCGATACGATTCGGTCGTTGCGTTCGCTATCGGTGGCGCACCGCTTAGGACATCGGATGATGGGCGAAGGCGACCGCAAGATCAGCCTGCTGTCGCGCTTGCTGCAGCATGCCGAATCGACCGCACGGTATGCCTGTTTCTCTGGCCGGAATCGCGACTCGATGGATATGCGCGGACGAACCGCCCACGAGGCGATCTTCAATAGCAACGACGGGGCGTATCGTTGTCCGAATTCGCAGCAGGGCTTCTCGCCGTTCACCACCTGGACTCGCGGACTCGCGTGGGCCATTCTCGGATTTGCCGAGCAACTCGAGTTCATCGCCACCGTGAGCGATGCCGAACTGGATCGATACGGCGGTGGGCGCGCGAATGTCGTGAACATGCTGCGCACGACAGCCGTCAACACCGCGGACTTCTATATCGATCAGGCTTCTGCTCTCGACGGCATTCCGTATTGGGATACTGGAGCGTCGCGCACGTGGCGATTGGGCGAATTTCAAGATAGGGCTGCGGATCCTTACAACACCGATGAGCCGGTGGACTCAAGCGCGGCTGCGATCGCCTGCCAAGGCCTGCTGCGACTGGGTGGGTGGTTCGCTGGCGTTGGCGATGCAGAGAAGGCCGCGCGTTACCGTCAAGCCGGATTGACGGTGCTGTCGACACTGCTCGATGAGCCTTATCTGAGCAAAGATCCGAATCATCAGGGACTGATTCTGCATAGTGTCTACCACCGACCCAATGGTTGGGACCAAGTGCATGCGGGGCAGAGCGTTCCGAACGGCGAGTCGTGCATGTGGGGCGACTATCATGCTCGCGAAGCGGCATTGTATGTACAACGGCTGGCGGAAGCGCAGCCGTATCTGAAATTCTGGGCAGACTAGTTCTGCGACCGCGTGATTTGTTTCGAGCTACTTTCCAGTGTGCCCTGTCCCTGACGGTCGCGGCTTCGAATGGCCATTGGCAGTCCGAAGCGAGTCGTTCAGAGCCGCGCCGATAATGGTGCGGAACCAAACGAACTATTTCATTCGGTTGAAGAACTAGGTTCGGACGAACACGCGGGTCACCGCCGCTGACAGAGCGGCCGTGCATTGGGGATGCTTATCGATCGATGGCCAGATCCCCCCGCTCGAATCCAGGATGTTGTTGTTGAGTGGAATCAGCAGCCAACCGTGGTCTTCGGCGTACATGCCGGACGAGGATTCGATCGAACTGATGCGTCCATCTTGAACACCGCCCTTTTTCTTCTGCAATATCTCGATGGCGATGCTAAGCGGGTCGCCCGGGGCTCCCGAATAAAAAGCTCCGACCATCACAGCGCTGTAAGCGGCTTTCTCTTCCGGAGAGACCGGATACTTGGGATTGTTCGCTTTGCAGAAGAATGCCAATTGCACGAGATGGACATCCTCGAGTTTGTTGGGGCATCCTGGCCCTACGTTTTCGTCGACATTCCAATAGAACCGCGTGTTCCTGCCGACCAGTATTGCTTTTGCCATTTCGTTGAGTTCTCCTTCTCACTCCAACGGGCGCAACCGCAAATTCGAATCAATCACGGGGCGGGAAGTTTTTTGCAAAATGTCCTGATCGCGGGCCGGTCTGTTTTGCGCGTAGACTAGTAGACTTAGTCGCAGAGCAGGAGGGAACAGAATGAATCCTGGTGGGCAATGGTACTACCTGGTTGGCAGTGACACGCGCGGACCTGTCACGCAGCAACAACTCATCGATCTGATCAAGGCTGGGCACGCGCCTCCGGCGACGCTGGTAGCCGGCGCGGGGTGGCCGCAGTGGCAGCCTGCGAACGCGGTGTTTACGGATCAGCTTGCAGTGCCTGTAACTGCTCCCGTTGCTTCGGCACCGGTGGTTCAGCAGCCGCAGCAACAGCCGTCCTCATCGTTCGTGCCGCAAACGCAACCTCAGCCGCAGAAGCAGTCCGTGCGGCCGGCGGTTGCTTCGGCACCGTCACCGACGGCTGTGGCAGCTGTGCAATTGCGTTGTGTGGCGGGTCCGGACACCGGCAAGGTGTTTGTGATCAGCTCGCAGGAAGTGACGCTGGGGCGCGTCGCTGGCATTGGGCAGCAAGATCCTTCCGTTGCCGATCACCACGTCATCTTTTCCTGGCAGAGCAACATGCTGAACTTTCGCATGGTTTCGGCGAATTCGGCCATTCTGATCGGTGGCCAGACTCCGTCGGCCGGGGTACTGCTGCTGGGGCAGCAGTTCGGCATCGGGGCTTCGACTTGGGAAGTCAGCAGCCAATCGTTCACTTTGGGCGGGTTGCTCGATTCGGTGGGCAGCCGTTTGAACTCGTTGGCATCCACCGAAAAGCTGGAAGGCTTCAGCTTGAGCGAGATGTTTTCTGAGGTCTTTAAGAAGCGGACGCAAGAGGAAGTGGATGAGTACTTCATCTGCGGCACCACAAAGACCACGCCCGCGATTGAGGATGCGCAGACCGGTTGGCCCAAGCCCTGGTTCTTCATGCGTGTGCTGATCTTCATGGGGCTGATCTACTTCGGGTTCCTGTTGGCTTGGAAGGAATTTGGCAACTCGAACCTGCTGCCTGGGCTGATGATGATGGGTTCGCTGGTGTTGCCGCTGGCGACCGTCATTCTGTTCTTTGAGCTGAATACACCGCGCAATATCTCGTTTCACTATACGATCGGACTGCTTTGCGTCGGCGGGGTGGTTTCCATCTTTCTGTCGCTCATCGGTTTTTCGATTTCCAGTCTGTCGAGCTACATCGGTCCGCCGGCGGCTGGCATTGTGGAAGAGATCGGAAAGCTGCTGACCGTGATTCTTGTCGCGCGAAATTTGAAGCACAAGTACGTTCTGAACGGGTTACTGTTCGGTGCGGCGGTGGGCGCTGGATTCGCGGTTTTCGAGAGCGCGGGCTACGCGTTCCGGGCGTTTATGGAAACGTTCGTGCAGGGTGCGGTGCGAACGAATCTAGACCAGTCCACGATCTCAGCGATTGCGGGCGGCAACATGACTGCGAACATTACGATCCGAGGATTGTTGAGTCCGTTTTGTCATGTGGCATGGACAGCGATCGCGGCGGGTGCGCTGTGGCGTGTGAAGGGTGGCCGTTCGTTCTCACCAACGATGTTGGGGAACTCGACGTTTCTGAGGGCGTTCATGATTCCGGTGGTGCTGCACATGATCTGGAACGCGAGCTTCATCCCCTCGAACTTTTGGATCAAGCAGATGGTGCTGGGCGTGATTGGCTGGTTTATCTTGTTCGGCATTGTCCAGCAGGGGCTGAAGCAGGTGAAGAATGCGCAGTTGGAACAGGTGCGCGAGGAGTTGTCGCGTACGCAATCGGCGATCACGGCAGTAACCGGGAGCCACATGGTTCCACGCCCGCTAGCGGCTCGATAAATTGCGGAACCGGTCTGGAGGCCTTGGTGGACGCGCGGCTCGTGCGTACGAACGGGCAGGTTGCGCTCGCCGGTGAAGATCACAAGAGTGAACAGGGCGGTACGAGCCTTGACATTTTGCGGGAGTTATTCGCCAAGCAGGCTTAAAAGGGCGACAGTTGCCAGGAACGCGTAACGCCAAGTATCGGTTTCTGGGTCACCATCTCGGGAAAGTCCGCGGGGTCAGTTTTGGACAGCCACAGAAAGAAGGAACGGACACCGAACGCTCATGCAGCCTCAACGGATTTTGTTCACTACGCTCGGTTCCCTAGGGGATCTTTTCCCTTACTTGGCTGTAGCTTCGGAGATGCAGCGGAGAGGTCATCTTGCAACCATCCTCACGACGGTGCAGCATCGGTCCCGGGTCGAACGGAGCGGAGTTCAATTTCGGGAGGCGGCTCCCAATCTGGACTTCACCGACAAAACGTTTCAAGAGCGGGCGATGCACGAGACAACTGGCTCGCGCTATATGCTTCGAGACGTAATACTTCCGCAAATTCGGGTGAGCTACGAAAACATGCTGGAGGCTAGCGTTCATGCCGACCTCCTTGTGACGCAGATGCTCACCTTTGCAGGTCCGATTGTGGCGGAAAAGACCGGTATTCCCTGGGTCTCAACCGTACTCGCGCCGCTTTCGTACTTCTCCTATCGGGACTCTCCGGTTTTGTCTTCCCGCCTAAATGGGCTGCGAGAGGCCGCGCCGCGTTTGAATGCATTCGTCAATAGGGTCGCGCGCTCAACCACAAGATCATGGAACAGCCCGGTCTACCAGCTCCGGCGAGAACTTGGGCTCGCTCAGGGTCTCGAGCCGATCTACGACGGACAGCATTCGCCTTTGAAAGCGCTAGCCATGTTCTCTCCATTGTTGGCGCAGCCGCAGACCGACTGGCCTCCTGGGGCACTGATCACCGGCCATCCATTCTGGGAAGAACAGGGGATTCGGGCGGAAATGCTCGATGAATTGGATCGGTTTCTAGCGGATGGACCGCCACCCGTCGTCTTCACGCTTGGATCTTCCGCCGTCCTGAACCCGGGGCAGTTCTACGAAGAGAGTGTGAAGGCGGCGAGGCAACTGGGTGTACGCGCGGTCCTACTTGATGGCGAGAAAGCTTCGGGCAGGCAGGCGGGGCGAGATATTCTACGGCTCGCATACGCGCCGCACTCGTACCTGTTCCCGAAAGCAAGTGTCGTCGTGCATTCGGGCGGCGTCGGAACGTGTGCCCAGGCGATGCGCGCCGGCCGTCCTTCGCTGGTGACGCCCTTCGCCTACGATCAACCCGATAACGCGATGAGGCTTGTCCGATTGGCAATTGCCCGCACGATACGAAGAGATCGTTATACGGCGCGGCGCGCTGCAAGGGAGATCGGGACTCTAATGAAAGAGCCCCAGTATCGAACGAACGCGGAACGCATCGCCCGAACCGTGCGGGCCGAAAACGGCGTAGGCGTGGCTTGCGATGCATTGGAGAGCTGCCTTTAGGGGGGTGACATGAATGCGCCGGTATCATCTGTTTCCAGGCTTACTGGGCTGAGGTTTTGGCGCAAGTGCTGAACGAGTGCGGGGGCGACCGGATCGTCGACATCGGTTCTGGCTCCGGTAGGCCCATGCAGCTCGTATTGACAGAGTTGGCTAAGTTGGGACTCCGTCCCCAAGTGACGTTGACGGATCTTTATCCCTCGCCGGAGGCGGACTCTTCGCCTGACTATTGGCCCGAACCGGTGTGCGCCACCAACGTGCCTCCAGTGCTTAGAGGAGTTCGGACTCTTTTCGCGTGTTTTCATCACTTCAATCCGCCAATGGCGCGGGCTGTTTTCCGTGATGCGTTCGCGCAGCGTCAGCCGATTTGCATCTTCGAAGCGACGTCGCGAACACCGCCCGCCATCGCGGCGGCATTTGCGATTCCTTTTTTCGTGCTCCTTCCAGCGCCGAGGGTTCGACCGCTTTCTTCGTCTCAGATCGGGCTGACTTATCTGGTCCCGATCATGCCGTTGCTTGCGCTGTGGGATGGGCTTGTGTCCCGGCTGCGCACGTACTCGATCGTCGAACTGCAGGCGCTTACACGAGACTGCGCTGAAGTGTCCGCGGGTGCCCTTCAGCACTTCTTATCTGCTTGGTTTGCCGCATTAGGGGAGAAATTGGCCTAGAGGAAAGAGGAACGCAATGCAATAGAACCCACAGCGTCTCATTTGCGACCGAAAAAAGGAGCCGCGCGAGCGTTCGGACCAGCGGGAAGGGCGGGCGGCGGCTTGCGGTGTTTGTCGTTGATCGGGTGCTATCCCGCTTTGAGTAGGTCCAGCAGGGGTTAGCTGGAAGGAGATCCATGGCTCAACTCGATTGGGCCCAATGCCCGTCGGTGGAAAGCGTACCGGGAGGTCGGGCGTCAGCTCGCACTGGTACCTCGTCGGGCACATGGCGAATCTTTGGCCCCTTGCGCCGTGAAACGGGTGCTATCCCGTTTTGACGTTCGAAAGGTCACCCAAATCAAGCGAGCTGCGCAGCAAGCCACGTCTTAGCGAAATCCCAATCCCGCTTCAACGTGGCCACAGAGATACCAAGCACCTCCGCGGCATCCGCTTCGGTCAATCCGCCGAAAAAGCGCAACTCGACAACCTTGGCTGCTCGCGGATCCAGTTCCTCCAGGCGGGCCAAAGCTTCGTCAAGGGACAAGAGCCGCTCGTCCAAATCCACAGCCCCGCCATCGGATTCCCAGAGCGACAGCTTCACGACACCGCCTCCTCGCTTCGCGCTCTGCGCCCGGCGGGCGTGGTCCAATAAAACACGCCGAAATTGCTGTGCCGCGACCGCGTAGAAATGGGCGCGATTCTTCCAGGCAACCGGCTCGGACCGGAACATCCGAAGATACGCTTCGTGCAGGACGGCGGTGGTCTGCAACGTATGTTCGCCGTGTTCGCGGCGCATTTCCCGCGCGGCAATACGATGCAGCTCGCCATACACCAACTCCATGAGTTGGTTTGCTGCTTGCGTGTCGCCAAGGCGCCATCGGTCCAGAAGGCCGGTGATGATATGAGGGTCGCGCCCTTCCTGCTGATTCATTAGAGTCAATTGTGAGCTATTTCTTGTCTGCGCCGCGCTAAGCTCACCGAGGAGGGCACACTACCGATGACGCCCGAAGAACTGAGCCGGATCCGGAGAATCTACGAGGAAGCGCTGCCGATGACCGGTTCGGCAAGAGACGCTCACCTCAAACAGGAGTGCCATGGTGAGGAAATTACTCGTCTGGAAATCGAACGGCTGCTGAAGGCTCACGACAGTATCCCAACCTGGATCGACCGTCCAGTTGTCGGCGAGGCGGTAGGCTTCGCCGTGGCCGATGCCCCGACTTTGGAGGGCCGGACCCTCAGCGGTTACACCATTCTCCGCGAACTCGGCAGAGGAGGAGCGGGTACCGTCTATCTTGCCGAGCGATCCGATGAAACGTTCCACCGCCAAGCCGCGATCAAGCTAATACTGCCGCCAACCGGTTCTCCGGAAGTCATCGCCCGATTCCAGCAGGAGCGTGAGATACTTGCCTCGCTCGACCATCCGAATATCGCCAAACTCCTCGATGCCGGAGTGACGAAAGAGGGGTGGCCGTACTTCGTCATGGAATTCGTCGAGGGGCGTCCGATCAATCGCTGGTGCGATGAACGAAGGCTCAATGTCAGCGAGAGGGTCGAATTGTTTCGCGGCGTCATCAACGCCGTTCGCTACGCGCACCGGCATCTGGTCGTCCATAGAGATCTCAAGCCGGGCAACATCTTTGTCACCGGCGATGGCGTTGTGAAGTTGCTTGACTTCGGGATCGCCAAGGTGCTGTCCAGCGCGATCGGGGAAAAACCCGCGGACACCCTGACACTGGCGCGCATGATGACGCCGGAGTACGCCAGCCCCGAGCAGGTCAGTGGAGCCATAATTACCACCCAATCCCGCACCAGTCAAAGCGTTCAGTGTCGACACCGTCAGCCTTGTGGACCCTGCGCCGCCCGTTCACAGCGGGGTTGCGAGTGTCCACCAGGCGGCACGGCGTGACAGGGACGAACCAATCGGAACTGTTTGGCAAATGAGAGAGAGTTATGGAGTCCGCAGAGCGAGGAGGCAAGGTCGGCCGCTGCTTTGCGAGGCAAGGATCGGGCAAAGTCGGATCGGATCGTTTGGGTTTTGGGAGGTGGGCTTTTGCTTTGGTTTCTTTGGGTCGAAGTGGTGAAGGATTTTGCGCCGCCATGGTTCAGGGATTGGCGATGACGGACGGACTTAGACGAATCTCGCGGGTGTCATGAGATACATTGCGGCAAGGCTCGCGGTGGCGGCGAGCAGCAGCAACAGCAGGACCTTTGCCGCGCCTGTCGGGATCGTTTGCATCCTCGCGCGGAGTGCAGTCTCGCGAAGCAGAACCAACGGCAAACTTATGGCGGAGGCCGCCAGTAGAATGCAGCTTTGCAGGCCCGCGCCTTCCACTCTTGTGAGTAGATTGACTCCCAGCACGAGGAAAAGGAACACGGCAATCACAAGCCAACTGGAGCCTTCCAGATAGACGTTCGGAGCCTTTGCGCCAGGCCTTGCGACATACTTCCAAAGCAGGAATCCGACGCTGAGTAGCAGCGGAGGCATGGTGATCAAAGCGAACGCGGGAGCGAAACCACCCAACACACCCACATACGCCAGCGGACTCACCACCAGCCCCAAAACGCAAGCTGCGAGCCCTGTCGCGGCCCAACTCATACCGATGGGGCCTCATGCGTCATCTCTACGACGATTCGTGTCACCAGAGGTGCGTAACCATGTTGGTGCTGCAACTGCCACCACGCGGTGATTCCCTTGGCGGCGGTGGATTCCGTCCAGGAATCGGATGCCGCGCCGAACTCGGTGAGGTCGTCGTCATCGAGTCCGAAGACATCGTAAAAAATATAGCGGAGTTTAATGCAATACCG
>Ga0163147_10006297_pt1 | contig 13978 bp, 7 predicted proteins | sample OliLakLV19MP6G1_FD_148597 | JGI IMG/M metagenome (GOLD analysis project Ga0163147, IMG submission 148597) | Freshwater microbial mat bacterial communities from Lake Vanda, McMurdo Dry Valleys, Antarctica- Oligotrophic Lake LV.19.MP6.G1 | ecosystem: Environmental > Aquatic > Freshwater > Lake >...
GTATATCCACAACAACTGCCGGTGATGTAGCCGAACAGCCGTTACTCCCGCTAACTGTTACAGTAATTTGATCGTTGTCGCTAAGTGTTGTATTTGTATAGGTTGAGGAGTTTGTTCCTACAGGGTTTCCATTGCGAAACCATTGATATGAAAGTGCAACGGGAAGTGTTTGAGAGCCTCCTTGAAATACACCACATGTTGGATTGGTAATGTAGATGTTGTTCAATGTGCTATTCTGCTGATTCATTGCACAGTCTACAAAGTATGGTGCTACAGCAGGTGCAACGGTTGATGTAAAGAGCAGAGTAGCATTTCTATAATAACGGACAGCATTGTTGTCAATGAAAATTCTTAAGACATCTCCAGTGGAATAGCTCCCAGGGTTATTGACATTGGTTCCGTTTTCTACAATCCTCAAGGTCGCATCGTCACGAAGTCTAATCGAATAATCAATGCCGCCTGATCCATTTCCGGCGTCAACTGCACTTATTCCAAAATATCTTTCTCTGTTCGTTTCTGCTACTGTTGTTGTTACCCAACCATTGCGACTAACATCATTCAATGAGAACGCATTGGTATTATTCATACCGGTGTTGTTCGGCTTCGATAAATCGTCGCCAGCAGCACTTAAATTATTAAGTGTCTGCCAAAAGGCTTGTTCCGTGGCCAACACGCATGAGTTAGGATCATTCACAGCACTGGCCCATGCCGTATTAATTGCGGTTGTTGTTATTGTTATGGTGTGACTGCACGTTGCAACGTTTCCGCTATTATCTGTAACTGTCCAAATCACTGTTGTAGTTCCTAAAGAATAGTTACCACTTGCGTTTGAGGTTCCATTGAAACTATTTGTTACACTGGCTACTCCACAATTGTCAGATGTTGCCGGTATAGGAACAACAACTGCTATAGTGCAATTAATTCCTGCTGAGACAGTCTGGTTTGCAGGACATGTAATCGTTGGTACAACATTGTCCGTAACAGTTATTGTATGCGCACAGGTGACTATATTTCCTGATGGATCTGTTACTGTCCAAGTTACTGTTGTTGTGCCTATTGGATAGGTACCACTTGCGTTAGAAGTTCCGTTGAAAGAATTTGAATACGTTAATGGACAATTGTCTGTGACGGTCGGTTGAGGTATTGTAACCGCTCTTGTGCATGCACCCGACGTGGTAAATACACTTTGGTTTGGAGGACAAGATGTAATAACGGGTATTTGAGTGTCTACTACTGTCACAACAGTTGTGCATGTAGTTGTATTTCCGCTGGCATCTGTAACCGTCCAAAGTACATTCGTAAAACCTACAGGATAAAATCCACTGGCGTTCGATGTGCCGTTAAACGAATTTGTGATCGTTACTGCCGAACAATTATCGCTCGCTACTAGGGCACCAACGATCACGTTGGCTCCACATAATCCGCCTATTATGTTTGTAGAAATGTTCGGTGGACAAGACGAAATTACAGGCGACACATTGTCGACCACATTTATTTGAAATGAACAGTCGTCGAAAAAGTCGCCACTCGTTCCTGCAACGGCACGATAAGTAATCGTGTAACTTCCAATTGGCCATTGTGAATTTGAGGAATATGGAACAGCGTCTATCCTCGACAAACTTGTTGAGGCACAATTACTAGTAGCGGATGGAAAAGGGATTGTAACCAGCCCAATGCATGTAATTGGATTTGCAACAACAGTAAAATTCGCCGGACAATTTATATTGGCACTTGGTTCTTGTAAATCAAAAGTGTATGCTGCCGAGAACGGCTCTGAACATATATACCATGTTGTAGTTATGGTCACCGATTCGAGACCCTCCGTTATCCCGTCAGTTAGAGGATTTATGATTAGAAATTCTAACGTGTCATATGGAGCGAAATAAACGGATGAAGGAAGAAGAGAATAGTCAACTCCATTGATCGCTGTACCCGAATAGGTTAAATCAACTGTAAGTGGTTGATCAATATCTCCGGCTCGTTCTAGTAAATATAAACCAATTGAGCACTCTTCAATAGCCGTGTTAAAAGCTGGGTCGGCGGTTACGGTTACATCTTGTCCTAACGACGAAAAGTCTTTAAGAAATACCATCGAATCCCAAGAGCTGTCACCTGCATCTGCGATCACAATTTTCGCATGGTAAGTTTGGCAGGATTGTACTGCTCCTTTGGCTTGCAAGCCTACAGTAAGACCATCCGCTTGAAGAAAAATTCCGGCTGCGTTGTTATAATAATAGGCTGCATTAATGGGATTGCAAGGTGCATACCAACCCAAACAGTTTCCGTTGTGCACATTGTTAATGGCTACCCCGGTTCCATCAGGTAATTGAGCGAAATTCTCAGCTCCTAAAGAATAAGGTCCGGCAATACCGGGTCCACTGACAAAAAATGCGAAGGCGTCGTTAAATGGACTGCATGTGTACTCACAATATTCTTCCGAAGCGAAGGCAAACTCAATCTGCAAAGTATCGAGACGTGGAATGAAATCGAATTCAATGATCACCATGTCCTCTGTCGCAGCAGGTTCGATCAATGCAAGATCTGGATCTATAGTTGTTCCATTTCCGGGAACGTTAACACTAAAACTCGTAGAGTTATTTGGTCCAACAGCACCAGAGCCGTATCCCGTGCTGATAATCATCCCGTTGGAAATCGACAATTCACCCGAGGGGGTGTTGCTAAACAAGCCCACTTGCCTATCGTGAGCTACGCCATTGATCGTGAAGGAGGAATTAATGATGTTGATCCCTGTCCCCTCCAATTGACTGATCATCGCGGCATTACTAGCGAATTCGTTTACGACCAACTGGGCGTTGATGCGCGAAGAATTTCCTAAGACTAGAAGAGAGATCCATACGATAGAAGCAGCAAACTGCTTCGCGAAGGAGGAGGTAAGTACCGATTTGCTCATGTTGAGTTCGTTACGGGTGGCTGTTTAATGGTTTGACATCTTAGTTCAATTTCGCGTCAAATAAGTGATCGGATCACTTAGAAGCCACGTCATATCCGCAGATGCCGGTATTTTCCTTCTTAAAGCCAGGTTAGATAGTTGGCCCTATAAATGATCGTATATCACTTGCAGGGCAGGGTTTTATACTTGAACTGAATAAAAAAGGTTATAAGCGAACTAATGATTTCTAAACTTTTTTTAGCCGTTAGTATAATTCGTTTTAAATCAATGTGCTACAACAAGGATACTCTCCTTAAATGCACGTTTAACCCCAAGAAATCAGTATCTTCGCGCCTCTTATTTTTTTATATGTCAAAACGGTATCCGGAAACGAAAAACCTCAATCTTCCTCTCCTAGCAACAGAAGTTCAATCTTTCTGGGATAGAAATAATGTCTTTCAACGAAGCATCGATGAGAGAAGTGGTGGACAGGAATTTGTCTTTTATGAAGGACCTCCTTCTGCCAATGGTTTGCCGGGCATTCACCATGTGATGGGCCGCACCATCAAAGATATTTTTTGTAGATATCAAACCTTAAAAGGCAAACAAGTCAAAAGAAAGGCGGGTTGGGATACGCACGGTCTGCCAATAGAATTGGCTGTGGAGAAAACTCTGGGTATTAGAAAGGAAGATATCGGCAACTCAATTTCTGTCGAAGAATACAACATCGCCTGTCGCAAAGAGGTGATGAAGTACACTGATAAATGGAAGGAATTGACACGCGTGATGGGCTATTGGGTGGATATGCAAAACCCTTATGTGACCTATGAAAATAAGTACATAGAAAGTGTTTGGTGGTTGCTCAACGATCTTTTCAAAAAGGATCTTCTATACAAAGGTTATTCTATTCAGCCTTTTTCACCGGCTGCTGGAACTGGATTGAGTTCTCATGAGCTAAATCAACCTGGGTGCTACCGCGAAGTGAAGGACCTGAGTGCCGTTGCTCAATTCGCTATTATAGACGATGGTCTTCGACAGAAATTAGGAGATAATCTATTTTTCCTCGCATGGACTACTACACCATGGACATTGCCTTCAAACACAGCTCTCGCAGTCGGAAAGAAGATAATGTATCTCGCCGTTGAAACTTTTAATCCGTATTCCGGTCAAAAGCAAGTTGTAATCCTCGCCAAGGAAAGACTGTCTGCTTATTTTCAAGATAAAAATTCCGAAGTGAGTTTTGCCGATTACAATCTGGGCGATAAGAATATTCCTTTCAGAGTTTTGCAAGAAATGGTCGGGTCCGAATTAAATGGAATCAGATACGAACAGCTATTGCCATTTGCTCAACCTTCAGAAGGCGATTCGTTTAAAGTGGTTTTAGGGGATTTTGTTACCACAGAAGATGGAACAGGAATCGTGCATATAGCGCCAAGTTTTGGTGCCGACGACTTTCAAGCGGCAAAAGACAATGGTATCGGTTCTCTTACTCTCGTAGATAAACGGGGAAGGTTTTTACCCATTGTTCAGGATGGTGAATTCTTGTATGGTGAGGAATTCGTTAAAGAGGATTACTATTCCGAAGAGGAGAAACTAGTTGAGCTTGAAATTCAAAAAGCTAAGCTTTCAGGTTTTATAAAGGACACCTCAAAATTGTCTTATCTCAGTGTAGATGAGAGAATTGTGCTAAAGTTGCAAATGGAGAACAAGCTTTTCAAAAAGGAAAAATTCGAGCACAGTTATCCGCATTGCTGGAGAACCGACAAACCGGTAATTTATTACCCCTTAGATTCATGGTTTATTCGAATTCCAAGGGTCCGCGCGCGGATGGTGGAACTGAACAAAACCATCGATTGGAAGCCAGAGGCAACGGGAACAGGTAGATTTGGAAATTGGTTGGAAAATGCCAATGATTGGAACCTATCCCGCTCAAGATTTTGGGGTATTCCCCTGCCTATTTGGAGATCCGAAAATGGTGAGGAATCCATTTGTATTGATTCTGTTGAGACTTTGAAAAGGGAGATTGAGAAATCTATAGAACTGGGGTTCATGACTTCAAATCCATTGGAAACATTCGTTCCGGGAGAATTTAACGAAGAGAACTATCATTCTTTTGATCTGCACAAACCGTATGTTGATCAGATTGTCCTTGTGTCGAAAAGTGGTGAGAGAATGCTCAGAGAATCGGACTTAATTGATGTGTGGTTCGACTCTGGCGCAATGCCATATGCTCAGTGGCATTATCCTTTTGAAAATCGTGAAATGATAGACAATGGCAAGGCCTTTCCTGCCGATTATATTGCAGAAGGCGTTGATCAAACTCGCGGATGGTTTTATACTCTTCACGCTATTGCTACCATGTGCTTTGATTCTGTAGCCTACAAACATGTTATTTCGAATGGTCTTGTGCTCGACAAAAACGGCAATAAGATGTCGAAGCGTTTGGGTAATGCAGCTGATCCCTTCGAGACTATTGGGAAGTACGGCCCTGATGCTACTCGTTGGTACATGATAACCAATGCACAGCCATGGGATAATCTTCGCTTTGATACAGATGGCATTGTGGAAGTGCAACGTAAGTTCTTCGGCACACTATATAATACGTATGGATTTTTGGCCATATATGCGAACATCGACGACTTTACTCCATCTGAAGCGGTTTCTGAAAATTTTACCCAAAGACCAGAACTCGATCGCTGGATTATCTCCAAATTGGAAAGTCTTGTCCTCGAAGTAACAGAACTGTTGGACGATTATAATCCCACACCGGCAGCCAGATCTATTGCCAGTTTTGTCGACGAACACTTATCTAATTGGTTTGTACGCCTATCTCGAAAGAGATTTTGGCAAGGTGAAATGTCGGAGGATAAAAAATCCGCTTATGAAACCTTATTTCATTGTTTACTTACTGTTTCCAAGCTTTCTGCTCCTTTTGCACCTTACTTTTCTGAATGGCTATTCCGCAACCTTACAGGACCGGAGGGAACCGATTCAGTGCACCTAAGTCTTATCAATCCTGCAAACCTCAGTCTAATTGATAAAGATTTGGAACAAAGAATGGAATTGGCCCAACGCGTTTCTTCTATGGTTCTTTCCATTCGTAAAAAAGAGAACATTAGGGTTAGACAGCCTCTTCAGAGCATCCGAATTCCTGTATTAGACAATTCAATTAAGAACAAAATTGATGCGGTAAAAGAAATTATTCTAAGCGAAACAAATGTGAAGTCTTTGGAGTTTGTGAGTGAAACGGAGGCGCAGATTGTAAAAAACCTGAAGCTCAATTTCAAGACTTTGGGTAAAAAATGTGGTGGCTTCATGAAGGATGTTCAGAAGTATGTATCTGAAAATCAAAGGGATGTGATTTTCGGAATCGAGCAAAAGGGATTTTTTGAGATTAATTTTGACCACACAACAATCGGTTTAAACTCGGAAGATGTAGAAATTATACCGGTTGATATACCAGGGTGGAAAGTGGCTAATAACGGGGCTTTGACAGTTGCTTTAGATATTGTAATTTCTGAAGAATTGCAGCGCGAAGGAATTGCTCGTGAGGTAGTAAATCGGATCCAAAACCTACGAAAAGAGATCGGTTTGGAGGTCACAGACAAAATAAATGTGAATATACTTGCTCATGAGGCAATTAACGATGCAATTGTGGTAAATTCGGAATATATTCGCGCCCAAATTTTAGCGGGTAATCTGAACTTAGTTTCGGATATGTCGGGTGGACATGATATTCAAATTGATGAAGATATCTTCACCCGTATTTCGTTGGAAAAGTTGAACAATTAAAATAAGCGGACAAATGGCTGTTAAGAAGAAAGTAGTTACAAAATCAAAGTCGACTGGGGCCAAGAAGGCTGCAAAAAAGGCACCTGCCAAAGTCACAACCAAAAATAAGAAGGTGGCAAAACCGGTAATAAAGGTAGCCAAAAAAGTGGCGAAAAAAGCTGCTCCAACTAAAAAAGTGGTTAAAAAGGTGGCAAAGAAAGTTGCTAAACCAATTAAAAAAGTTGCGGCTAAACCGGCCAAGAAGTCTGCTCCGCTTAAAAAAGTGGTAAAGAAGGTTGCAAAACCGGTTGCTAAAAAGAAACCGACCAAAGTAGTTAAGCCTATTAAAAAGGTAATGGCTAAACCAGCAAAGAAGGTAGTTGCTAAGCCTCTTAAGAAGGTTGCTAAACCAGCTCCAAAGAAAGTTGCTCCAGTAGTAACTAAGCCTGCAAAAAAAGCAGCTCCAGCGCCAAAGCAGATTGCTAAGCCGGTGGCAAAACCTACTCCAGTAGCCAAACCGGCACCTGTCGTTAAACCTACTCCAGTAGCCAAACCGGCACCTGTCGTTAAACCTGCTCCTGTTGCAAAACCTACACCTGTTGCAAAACCTGCTCCTGTTGCAAAACCCGTGGCCGAAAAGCCTAAGGCACCAATTGCTCCGAACCCAGTTGCTGTAGCGAAGAAAATGGAGATAGAATTGGACAACGAATTGGATGAAAGGGAGTCAATCACTCCTATTAAGCCTGTAATTACTCAGTCTCCACTGCAAAAAGCTGCAGCCGGATCTGTTAAATATTCGGACAAGGAATTGAAAGAATTTGAATTGCTCATTCACGACAAATTGAAGCAAGCTAAAAGCGATTTGGACGAACTCAGACTCAGCCTTTCGCATGATGGTGATAACAACACCGATGATACTTCTCCTACTTTCAAAATGATGGAGGATGGTTCTGAAACGATGAGCAAAGAAGAGGTCGCTCAATTGGCTTCGCGTCAAGAGAAATTTATTAGCGCTCTCGAAAATGCATTACTCAGGATTAAGAATAAAACCTACGGCATTTGTCGTATAACCGGAAAACTGATCCCAAAGGAAAGACTTCGTTTAGTACCTCATGCTACTTTGAGCATCGAAGCAAAAAATATGCAATCTTAATTATACAAATGCGGAAAATGCCGGCCTAGTGCCGGCATTTCGCTTTTAAATCAAGTCACCCTTGCGTCGAGTAATATTTCTGATTTTATCTATCCTGACCCTAGACCAGATTATTAAAATCTGGGTCAAGATGAATATGTCCTACGGTGAAAGTAAAACAGTTATTGAGGGTTGGTTCAATCTTCAATTTGTCGAGAATCCGGGAATGGCCTTTGGATGGATGCTTCCTGGAGAAGGTGGTAAACTCGCTCTGAGTATCTTCAGAATGATTGTAGCAATTGGAATTGGCTACTACTTATTCAAAATAGTAAAGCAAAAAATGCATTGGGGATATATCACTTGCGTCGCCCTTATCATGGCCGGTGCATTGGGAAATATTTTGGACAGCTTGGTATACGGTCTCATTTTTGACAAAGGTTGTGTATTTGATCCGCAATTTGGCGACTACCTTCCTTATCATGGTGTTGCTGTGTTTTCGTCCGAAGGATACGCAGCGTTCCTCATGGGAAATGTTGTGGATATGTTCCACTTTTCCAAAGAAGTGCACTTCCCTGAGTGGTTTCCATTTTGGGCAGGTCAAGTGAAAGAGCTATTCCCTCCGGTTTTTAATGTCGCTGACGCATCAATTACTAGCGGTATCATATCTATCATTGTTTGGCAAAAAAGATTTTTTGGGAAGAAAGAGGAAATCATTTCCGAATCTGTCGAAGAAACTAAACCCGACGAAGAACTAGTCTAGAAAGAGTCCGGGAAAAGAGAATCAGACTGTGGTGATTTACGTTTCTATCAAAGTTCCGAGTTGCCGAGTTGCGAATGCCAACTTGAAATAAACCCAGAATCCGCATTGGGATTCGCTATGATGTGCTATTACCGTTTATCCCGCATTACGCATGAGGGCAATTTTTGTGGAATGCGTGCGGGATTCTCAAATCTAAGCGATAGAATACTGCATTCATGGGCAAAATTAGGGTGCAATTTTTCTATCGCTTGATTTGGGTTTATGTATCTGTTATAGGCCAATTCCGTTTCACTCCATTGGCCTATAACATCTGCTATAACGGCATTTACCATTTCGTGCATGCAAGATGCTGCAGCGCATTGCCCAAAAAAAACTTCCATTGCGCAATGCAGCATGGACTATTTAATAAGCAGAATTGGTATTATCCCGAATCACGCGATGGAGATATCGGAATTCATAGGTCAAACTATTACTTTGCTCCATCGTGTAGATTCGAGAATCCCGCAACGCATTAACCTCAAGACACTTCCAATCCGCAACGCGGGATTATTTGATGGCATATATTCATACATCAAGAATAAAAATCGAGAAAGTGCTTGATAGCAAAGGGGGTTAGCACTGCAATAGATTTCCAATGCGGATTCTGGATTTATATAGGTCTGAGAATGAAATCCTCCACGAAACACGATTATCAAATAGCTATCGAGCAATTGCGGGAGCACATCCTCTAAACTTCCCAAATACGAGATTCCTTCAGATGAATTTTCTTCTTAAAAAAAAAACGTGTGCTTGCCTCAAAGGACTCTGTAAAATCGGATACGAAAAATTGATCAGGAGATACTGTTGTTGAACCCGACAATAGATTCATACTTTCTAATACTTTCTTGCATTCTGAAGCTACGATCTTACTACCGTCAATTACCTCGACACTTCCTTTGTAAAACGCTTCAATACTTTTCGAAATAAGCGGATAATGTGTACATCCCAAAATGATTCCTTTAATGCCTTTCAAAGAGGGCTTTGTTAGATATGAATCTATAACCGCCTGTGAAATTTTGTTGTTGAAGAATCCTTCTTCAATCATTGGTGCGAGAAGGGGAGTGGCACACGACATTACCTTTATTTGAGAATTTATCTTTTCTATCCTTTTTACGTACACTCTCGATTCAATCGTGCCCTTTGTACCTATCACTCCAATTTTTCCCTCGCTAAATCTATCCGCTACATACTCTGCTACCGGGTCTATTACATTGATAATCGGGATATTCGGACCCGCCACATCGCTCACTGTTTTGAAGGCATGAGCCGATGCAGTATTGCACGCTATTACAATTGCCTTACATTTTTTTTCTATTAAAAAACTGGTTATGCGAGCAGCATAATGACGAATGGATTCCGGGGATTTGTCTCCGTATGGCAGGTGTGCTGTGTCTCCAAAGTAAATGATCGATTCGTTTGGAAGCATTTTTTTTACCGCAGCGGCTACAGTGAGACCTCCAATCCCTGAGTCAAAAAAACCTATTGGACGTTCATTTTTTTTCAATGCCTTGAAGATGGTTTTATCTCGGATTTGTTTCTAGGGTCGGTCAAGATTCTCTATTATTCCAAGACTGCTTATAAAATAGTCCAAGCAATTTTATGAGCATGAATTGGTAAATGCCGCGAGTCTATCTGTTAATGGCCAACCGAGTGAAACAGTATTGGACTATTACAGATACCTATACGGAATTACTTATGTTATCAAAATCTTTTATAAATCCAACTGCAATATACAAAATTTAGAGAAAACTTGATGGCAAAAAAAAGGCATCACCATTGGTGATGCCATAATATCTTTTGTGAAATCGTCTAGCTTTTTATGCCAAGCTTTGCTTTTACTTTCACAGTAATGTCTTCTCCATTCATGTACAAAAGCGTACCTGTGCTGCTATCAAAAACATAAGTAAAGTTCTCTTCTTTACCCACTGCTTCAATTGCTGCTTTAGCTCTATCTACCATTGGCTTCATCAGCGTCTGCTCGAGTTTTGCTAAGTCCTCTTCAGCTTGCGAACGAAAGTCGACCATGTTCGTTTCTAGATCTTGTACTCCTTTCATTTTTGATTGAAGTAGTGCCTCAGGCCATGTTTGACCATTTTGCTGAATTTCAGCAACACGCTTTTCGCGGTCTGAGCCCATTTCATCTAATGCCGCCTGATAATCAGCAGATATTTCTTTTATGGAATCTTCTGCAGTAGTTCTCTCCGGCATTTGAAGTAGGATGGCTTGTCCGTCAACGTGTCCCAACTTTTGGGAAAAACCTGAAACTGCTCCTCCGATAAATGCAATAGCAATAATGACCTTTTTCATTTCTAAATTATAATTGATTCTGTATTAATGAACTTATTGTTTGTTTCCGCCTGTGGTTCTGTCTCCGCCACCTTTAGTACCGCCTTTGCTATTGATCGGCACTTTGCCACCACCGTCCTTAGCACCACCATCGGGTTTCTTTTCTCCTTCATCTCCTTCTTCCTCTTCTGTGCCTTCTTCTTCTAATGTTTCTCCCGGCTTAAAACCCATTTTTTTGATCACCTTTTCACTGATGTCGTGTTTAGGATTCGTGTAAAGCATGTTTGAATGATTGGATTTATCGAAAACCACCATCAGCGAACTTTGTGAAGAGATTTCTGCAATGGCTTCGTATATTTTGTCTTGAATCGGCTTCGTAAGTTCTTCTCTTTTCTTAAATAATTCGCCATCTACCCCGAATTTTTGCTTCTGTATAGTTTTTGCCTCATCTCTTTTCTGAGAAATCTCCTCTTCACGTTTCTTCCTCATTTCATCCGTCAAAAGAATCTTCTCAGCCTGATAAGCTTTTTCGAGTTTCTCAATGTTGGTGTATTTCAATTCAACTTCTTTTTGCCACTCCGCACTGAGACGATTGATTTCCTGCTGGGCAGCAGAATACTCCGGTACGTGACTCAGAATGTACTTGCTATCTACATAAGCAAATTTCTGAGCATTCACTCCGGTAGAAATAGCCAAAAGTGCAAACGCTATAAAAAGTATCTTGTGCATTCTTGAGTGTTTACTTATTTTTTATTCAAAATTACGTACCAAATTAGTTATCTACAATTACAGTTCGCCAAGATTCATGCCAATAGAGAAGTGGAACTGTCCTTTGGCCATATTCGGGCTGAAAGGAACATCGTCTAAGCGCCATCCATAGTCGAATCCAAGGAGTCCAAACATCGGGAGGAATATGCGCAATCCAACTCCACCGGATCTATATAAATTGAACGGACTGAAGTTCTTCAGACTGGTCCAAGTATTTCCCGCCTCCACGAATCCTAATGCATATATAGTGGCATTTGGATTGGTGCTAAGGGGATATCTTATCTCTGTGGAGTACTTGGCTATTACTGGCGATCCAACTCGGTCGCTAGGGAATGTAAGAGCCAAATCATCGTAACCACGCAGGTTCACAATCTCTCGTCCATCGAGCAAGAAACCAGAGAGGAAAACTCCTCCCAAATAGAAACGCTCAAACGGTGATTCGCCTAACCTGGAATTGTAGGTGCCCAAAAATCCAAATCCGATTTTATTGGCTAGCACAAATTGGCGCTCTTTATGACGATTGAGTGGTGTGTACCATTCTGCAGTGAACTTCACCTTGTAGTATTCTACCCAGTCGAAGCGCTCCTGATCAGACATGTTTTGATAGTCGTAGGTCTTGTTCTGTACCCTTTCTCCCCAGAGTGTATAAGGAAAAGTCATTTTGGTTACAAGTGTAACTTTCGAACCGAATGTTGGATAAATAGGTACGGATATGGAATTTCTTTCTATCGTGAAATTCGCAGCCAAATTGTTCGAAAATCCATCAGTGAAACTGAAGAAAGAACCAAAATTATTCAAATCGAAATGCTGATACGAGATACCGGCGTAAACCAAAAACCAGTCGTCGGGCTTCTGTAATCTCTTTCCAAGTGACGCCGTAGCTCCTAAAATATTCAACGATTGACGAAGTGGATTAGTTTCTCCATTGATGGTTTTGCGCTGACCATTTGTTTGTGTTGAACTGTAGATAGATGTACTCAACGAATTTGCCTTTTTCCCTCCCAACCAAGGCTCTGTGAAGGACAAGTTATATGATTGAAAGAACAATCCGTTTGTTACAGCTCTTATCGCAAGTCTTTGACCATCACCAGTAGGTAGGGGAGTCCATGCAGATTTTTTGAAAAAATTGCGCATCGAGAAGTTGTTAAAACTCAAACCGAGTGATCCTACAACGCGATTTCCACCCCATCCACCGGAAAGTTCGACTTGATCTGAAGGCTTTTCTTCTAAAATGTATTCAAGGTCCACTGTGCCGTCTTCTGGATGTGGATATACCTTGAAATCAAATTTCTCTACATTGAAGTATTGAAGTCCTGCCAACTCTCGCTGCGTTCGCTGCACATCGGCACGACTGAATTTGTCGCCAGGTCGTGAACGTATTTCCCGGAAAACCACATGATCAAAGGTCTTGGTATTTCCTACAATCGTTACTTTTCCTACCCTGTACTCTTTGCCTTCAAATATTCTGATTTCAACATCAATGGAATCTCCAGGCACCAAAGTTTCTACTGGAAATGCATAGAAGTTTAGATATCCTTCATCGGAGTATAAGGTTCCCAAGTCACGGCCATTTGGATTGCCATTGATACGCATAGAAAGCAATTCAGAATCGTAGACATCTCCTTTGTCAATATTCAAAATGGAATCGAGTCTACCAGTGCGGTACTTTGTATTACCTACAAAAGTGATGTTGTGGAAATAGAATTTATTTCCTTCACTCAATTTAATATCTACAGCCACAGTTGAAGGACTTACTCTTCTCACTGTATCGCTTATAATTCTTGCATTTCTGAATCCTTCCTTATTGTATTTAGCTACAACTCTATCTAGGTCTTCTTCAAATTCAGGCTCCATAAACTTCGAAGACTTGAATATCCTCCACCAAGCCTTTTCCTTGGTGTTTTTCATTGTCCTCTTGATTTTTTTCTCAATCAAAATGGTCTCTCCCTCAATATTGATCGACTCCACTTTTACTCGTTCTCCTTTGTCAACAAGAAACATAAGGAAAACACTGTTCGCCATAATCGCGTCGGGTGTAACAGAATCGCGAACTGTTACATTGAAATAACCTTTTTCGATGTAGTAGTTTCGAATCACGTTAATGGACGTGCGCTTGAGGTTTTCACTTACTATGATACCACTGCGGATGTCCAATTTTTCACGGAGGTTTTCTGCTTCGGATTTTTTTATTCCCGGGAAACCATATCGAGCCAAGCGAGGCATTTCTGTTAAATAGATGACTAGAAAAACTTCATTGCCCCTTATTTCAGCAATGTTGATCGAGATTTCTGTAAACAATCGCTGGCTCCATAGATTTTTTATCGCTTTCGAA
>Ga0163147_10006298_pt1 | contig 13978 bp, 11 predicted proteins | sample OliLakLV19MP6G1_FD_148597 | JGI IMG/M metagenome (GOLD analysis project Ga0163147, IMG submission 148597) | Freshwater microbial mat bacterial communities from Lake Vanda, McMurdo Dry Valleys, Antarctica- Oligotrophic Lake LV.19.MP6.G1 | ecosystem: Environmental > Aquatic > Freshwater > Lake >...
GGGCGGACCAGCGGGGGTTACTTGCAGATCATAGCTACCCGCATCAACCGGCAGATAATCGCTGGCTGTTGGGAATGCGAGGCCTGGGATCAGGGTTGGGCCGTTGGCAACCTTCACATCCACGGCTGGCGCATCCGGCGATGCATGAATGACGCGCACATGTGCCTTGCCTGCTGCCGGGGTTGCTAGGTTATCGACAAAAATGGCTGCTTTGATATCGGCCAGTTTGCCAACTGCTGCGATGGTATAGGCCTTGCCGCCCTCGATCTTGACACCCTTGGCATCAATAACGGCTGGCTCTGTCTTGCCTGCTGGAACAACCATGATGTCGTAGCTTCCGGCGGGAAGATCAAGGTATCCGCTGGCAGTAAAGAACGGTACATCGCTCAAGGTCTTCTTGCCATTCACCCACACATCGACGGCTGGGGCATCTGGTGAAGCATGCACGACGCGAACTTTAGCGGTGCCTGACTGTGCGAAGGCGGCTGGTGCCATCAGTAGCGCAAGCAATGCGCCAGCAAGGACGATGAAGATCGATTTCCGATTCCGCATGGTTTGATACTCTCCTGTGGTATGGGCAACCGGCTTATTCCGATTGCGCTTCTTATTTACATGTTCTCTTACGCTATTATCAATACTCTGGATGCCTTCCCAGGATGCCACTTATCTAGCTCTCATCTTTGATTATCGTATTTCCATACATCCATAATTGAGAGCTTCAATTGAGAGCTTCTCGAATTGGTTTGTGTAGATGCAACGATTGCGAAGATATATACATATCGCGAGTGATCATATAGCTAACCGATAGAGTCACTCACATATGTGCCGAGTGACATCATTACAGGAGTGAAGAGTATGTCACAGCAAAAAAATCGCTTTAGCCGTCGAACATTTCTTAAGGGAACTGCAGGCATTGGCGGTGGGATCGCAATGGCCAGTTTCACGAGTATGTTTGGGTTAAAGGATGCTTTAGCAGCTGGTAGCTTCGATAATCAGGATAGTGTAGAAACGATGACCAACCTCGCAGCGACGGCCGAAACGCTGGCGGCCACCAGCTATTACTACACCATTTTGAACAACCCGCTTGGCTTTAGTGATGCAGCGATCAGCTACCTCAAGTTGGCCATGAGCTCAGAGTTGTACCATCTTAAGGTGCTCCAGAGCTTGGGCGGCAAATCGCTGGCACAGCAGTTCTATACCCCAGCGAACTTCCTGAGCGACCTGGCCGTCAATACGGCGACCTTCACGACCGCTGAGACTGCCTTTACCGGTGCCTACTTAGCGGCTACCCGACGCTTTGCTGAGTTGGGTCAGCCACGCCTAGCGGCAACCACCGCGCAGCACGCTGCCACCGAGGCCGAGCACTTGGCCTTGCAGCGCCTGATCGGTGGCCAAGTTCCAAACCCGAATGCGTTGCCAGCACCGATCTTCTATAACGTTTCGGATGCGATTCCCGTGCTTGCACCGTTCCTTCAGGGCGGGAGTGGCTTTGTTGGCCCGGTTCCCTTCCCCGGTGAAGACGCCATTACTGCACTAGCGGGTGATATGAAAGCCTTCCCAACGCCCGTTTTCCTTAAAGTCTTCTAGATAGCTCTCCAAATCATTAATCCAAATCAGCAGTGGCTCGATCCAGCAATGGATCGGGCCGCTGCTGTTTATCATTCGTTGGTTGTGACACAATATGATGATAGTATCCACACAGCTATTCATCAGAGCTTCAGATTGATGCACTATAATTAGCCCTAAATGCATGAGTATAGTATGCATAATCTGATGAATGACGAATGATAAGGATGTGCATGATGAGCCAACCATCTACCGCTGCTGTGCCATCGCCAACGCGAATTCCATGGGCCTTGATCGCCCTGGCTGTGATAGTAGCCGTGATTGCTGCCGGTTTGAGCTTCAGCACTGGCGAGGCGCGAGTCTGGTGGGAGGTTGTCACCCTTGGGATTGTTGAAGGCGTGACAGAATTTCTACCAATCTCCTCAACGGCCCATTTATTGATTATTGCTGATCTGCTTGGTTTTAAGAATAGTATTGGTGGCACCTTTGAGATTTTCATCCAGCTTGGTGCGATTCTGGCCGTTGTTGGCTACTATGCCCGTGATCTGCTGACGCAGGCGCGGGCGATCCCGACGAGCAAACCGACACAGCAGTTCTGGCTTGGTATTCTGATCGCATTCATTCCGGCAGCGGTGATCGGCCTGACATTGCACAAATGGATCAAGCAGGTATTGTTTGCGTCGCCAGCTGTTATTGCGGCATCGCTTATTCTGGGCGGAATCGTCCTGATTGTGATTGAGCGCATTTCCCTGCGAACCACCACCACAGAACCAGAACAGACGACATTCAAGCAGGCGCTATGGATTGGCCTGGCTCAGGTAACAGCACTGATACCTGGTGTCTCTCGATCTGGCGCATCAATCGTTGGTGGCATGCTGGCAGGGCTTGATCGACGATCTGCAACAGCATTCGCCTTCTATCTATCGATACCAACCCTGGGTGCTGCAACGGTGGTGGATCTGATCAGCAATCTCGATCTGGTTACATCTGCTGATCTGGCACGATTGCTTGTTGGAGCTATTGTCTCTGGAATTGTTGCCTGGATTAGTATTGGTTGGCTGCTGCGCTATGTCTCCCGAAATAGTTTTGTGAACTTTGGGATCTATCGGATTATTGCAGGCATGTTGGTGTTGGGGCTCGTGGCAATTGGGAAGCTATAGCTATACGGTATAATGCGCGTGTCTGACGAACGGCAGGAAATACCCCTGGCGTGAAATGAAGTAGTGGTCAACCCGTTCATCGCCCAGAGATGATGACACGACAAATAACAAAAACACTCGTTCTTTCACTGCTTGGTGGGTTAGCTGTTGTGCTATTCCTTGCCCTGGCCTACCCCATCGCCTGGCCGCTGACGATTGATATCGGCACTCGGGATGCCCGATTCGTGAGCGGGTTTCATGAGCCAGAGCAATTTGGCGATACTCTGTTTCGCTGGACGACCGAACGCTCCGAATTGGCATTACCGCGTGCGCCCGCTGGGCAGGCTACAATCATGCTGCGCCTGCTGAATGGCTACCCAGATGGGCAACCCGATCCACGGCTGACGGTGAGTGTCGATAGTCGCAATCTGGGATCGTTTGACATCACTCGTCGGCCAAGTGGTGTGCGCCGCTACACGATACTGGTTCCAATCACGGAGCGGGCCGATTGGGCAACCCATCTGCTGATTGAGAGCACAACCTATTCACCGCCTGGTGATCCACGTCCGCTTGGTGCGGTGCTGGATCGGGTGAGTATTGCACCAACATTGCGCTCTGCAAATATCCCGCCACTCTGGTTGATTGCATCGGCGTTTGTACTCGGTGCCCTGACGACGCTGGCTGTTGGGTTGGCTGGCGTTGGCCGCATCGCAATGATTGCTGTGCCGCTGCTGGTTGCGCTGCTTGTCGCAATCGGGGTTGTGTTGCGCCCGCTGGAGATTCTACCATTTATTCAGCGCCTGGCCGCAATTCCTGCAATTGCCTGCCTCGGATTGGGGTTGGTGCGCTTACTGGTGCCGATCATATCTGCTAGAAGTAACTCGGTTCGGGAACGAATCGCTGTTCGTGGCATCGATCTGCCAATTCTTTTGGCAGTGACATGGTGGATGTTGCCGGTGTTTCAGTGGGCGCAGATCCGTGATGGTGCCTCAATTGGGGTTGGCGATGAGACATTCTGGCTGGCGGGGATTGCAGCACTAGCCGTGGTTGTAGCAGTCGCAATAGCGCTGGCGCAGAGCCGTGATCTGGCGGGCAGCGAACGAGCGGCACTGATCGCCCGCTATGCGCTGATGGCGCTGGCATTGGGTGCGGCCATTCATCTGAGTTATGCGCTCTGGTATGCCTTCACCCGCAGCGGCAAGGATTTCTGGATTCTGTTCAAGGGTGCCCGCGATTGGGCGCGTGGCGGCTCGCTGTATGATCTCGATGCAGTGATGACCAATCATGTTGGTGCGGTTTTTAAGGTTCCGCCATTCTATGGCATGCTGTTCACGCCATTTGTCTTTCAGGATGGGCTGCAAATCCTGTTCTTCCATCGGATGATCAATCTGGGCCTCATGATCGCAACCGCTCTGGTCTGGTTACGGATGTTTCGCCCGTTGCCACGTTGGTGGGGTGTTGCGACGCTGCTTATTTTGTTGAACAGCCGCCCGCTGGCCGATACAATTGCCTATGGGCAGATCGATCTGCTGCTGTTGTTCCTGTTAACATGCGCCTTGTGGGCTATGCGCTCGGAGCGTAATGGCTTGGCGGGAATCCTGGTTGCACTCGGAACGCTGTTTAAGGTCTACCCGCTGATTCTGCTGGCCTTCTTTGTGCTAAAGGGCCGCTGGCGTGCCGTGGGCGGCTTCCTCATCGGCATGCTGGTGTTCAACGGAATTGCGATTGCCGTCATGGGCTGGGAGATGCACCGCATCTATCTGTTCGAAGTCATTCCACGCATTGGTGGCACAACATCGTGGGTGGAGAACCAGACCATCTCCGGATTCCTTGCGCGTATCACCGATGTGCCATTTGATGCCCATATTTTTGAGAATCGGGCGCTATCGTTGCTTGGGACGGCACTCTCGGGCCTGCTCTCATTGGCCGCCTGCTGGCTCACACTCCGCCCAGCCGATGGCCGCAGTACGGCTTTTGCGCTTCAGTATGCCCAGTTCTTATTGCTGATGGTTCTGGCAGTACCAGCGGCCTGGATGCACTACGAGACATTACTTGTCCTGCCGTTTGGATTATTATTGTTACACCTCCGCGAACAGGTGGTGAGCCTGCCGCGTGCCGTTGTGATCGCATTGGCCTTTGCGCTGGTCTCGTATGGCAACCAGTGGAGTTTCAATGGAACCACGGTGATGGGCTTCTTAACTATTGCCGGAATCTCATATAAATTCTATGGAATGCTGCTGTTTAGCGGCCTGCTAACGGCCTGCCTGCTGGAACAGCGTATGCCATTATTTGCGCCTCGGGCTAAAGTCGCTCCGCTCCTAACCAAAGCCGGTTGACACGCTCCGTTGCGTGTGGTACGTTAAGCTTCTGTAAAAGTAAATATTGCTAGGGGAGCTGGGTGATCCCAGCTGAGAGGGCGGCACGATCGATGCCACCGACCCTTCGAACCTGAACTGGGTTATGCCAGCGGAGGAAAGCGTTGCGGTTGATATGCCGCCGACCACCTCTGGTCGGTGGTTTTTTTATTGGAGGAATATGATCATGGTTCGACCAATTTCTGTATTATTGATCGCTATTACGCTATTGGCTGCCTGTGGCGGTAGTAACCCGACTGCTGTACCCACCTCCGTTCCAACGGTTGCACCTGTGCCAGCAGCGACCATAAGCGTGCCAGCACCAACCGAAACAGCAGCGCCGAGTGGGCAAAATGGTGAATTGGTGCTGATGACCCACGATAGCTTTGCGGTCAGCAAAGAGGTTATCGCTGAATTTGAACAGCGCGAGGGTGTGAAAGTCACGGTGCTGCCAGCTGGCGATGCAGGCACAGCACTGAATAAGGCGATTCTGAGCAGGGATGCGCCGCTCGCCGATCTGCTCTTTGGGGTCGATAATACCTTTCTTAGCCTGGCACTCGAAGCCGCTATTTTCGATCCATACCAGTCGCCAGCACTGGCAGCCATCCCCGAACGCTTTCGGCTTGATCCAACGTCCCAATTAGTGCCAGTGGATTATGGCTATGTGTCGATCAACTATGACAAAGCCTATCTAAAGCAGAAGAATCTAACTCCGCCAACAACACTGCGCGATCTGACCAAGCCAGAATGGAAGAGCATGCTGGTCGTTGAGAACCCAGCGACATCATCGCCAGGGTTGGCCTTCTTGCTTGCTACGGTTGCCGAATTTGGTACAGAGGGTAGCTACACCTATCTCGATTATTGGCGCGATCTGCGGGCCAATGATGTGCTGGTGGTTGAGGGGTGGAGCGATGCCTATTCCACACAATTCAGCGGTGCCAGCGGCAAAGGCCCACGCCCACTGGTCGTCTCCTATGCAACCAGCCCGGCAGCCGAGGTCTATTTCAGCGAAGGCAAACTCAGTGAGCCGCCAACTGGCAGTCTGAATATCGGCAGCTTTTTGCAGATCGAGTTTATTGGCATCCTGAAGGGTACCAAACAGCGTGCATTGGCCGAGCGCTTCATCGATTATATGCTCAGCAAGCGCTTCCAGGAGGATATCCCGCTGCAGATGTTTGTTTATCCTGTGTTGCCAGATGCAGCACTGCCGGATGTGTTCACCAAGTTTGCACCAGTACCGGATGCGCCTGCGAATGTGACACCCCAGCAGATTGGGCAGAATCGTGAGAATTGGATTGAGGCCTGGACGAAGGTTGTGCTACGATAGCGATGGGGTACGACATATGTTTTTGAAATGTCCCGTCGCATGTTCGGCAATAATCGTAGGGGCGGTTCGTGAACCGCCCACCGATGGGCTGGCCAATGCGGGCGATTCACGAACCACCCCTACCCCGGATGACGCCGTTGTGGCCTATCGAGAGAATACGTCACACGAATAGTTAGATACCCCCGCCCCGTATACGGGCATATTGGTGCTATACTGAATAGTGGGTTTCAGCCAATTCTATACTATGGAGTGACATCATGATCGATTTTACCCCAGTTCGAAACAAGGAAAAATCCTATCGGGAACTGCTTGGTCACTATACGGTTGCTGAGTTAAAGCAGCTGACCAACGAAATGATCGATCTGCAGTTGTTCTTGATCACTGAAAGCAGCGATGCGGATGTTGTGTTTGTGCCAAGTGACCCAAAAGCCAACGACACCTTTGCCAATAACAGCGATGTTGTGGATTTGCCCTGGACGCTTGGCCATGTGATTGTGCATGTGACGGCATCATCCGAGGAATCGGCGGCAATTGCTGTTGAATTGGCCCGTGGCGTGCCCCATCGTGGTGGCCGTTCCCGCAGCGAAGTGCCATGGGAAACGGTAACGTCGATAACGCAGTGCCGTGATCGGCTGGAAGAGAGCCGCCGTATGCGGCTGGCAAGCCTGGATATGTGGCCAAACACTCCCGATCTGGAGAATAGCTACGCCTGGCGTGAGGGTATGGAGCCATTCAATGCTCCAACTCGTTTCTGCCTGGGCTTTGCCCACGATGATGATCACCTCAACCAGATCCGTGATATCGTCCAGCAGGCCAGGGCTGCCCGTTCCTAATTGGGTTGCATAGAATGAATGGCGGCGGCTGAATGCGCCAACGTGCTCACATCCAATCGCCGCCATCATCTGCGAATAGGCTTCGACGGATCTTACTGTCGCTCATTCCCATCTGCTTTCTGATAGTGCTGTTCCTCTACCCGCTTGCTGCGATCCTGCGCTTGAGCCTCTCACAACCCGCAATCACAGAATTACTTGGCGACCCATATTATCGCGGGGTTGCCTGGTTCAGTTTCTGGCAGGCGCTGCTTTCAACCATCCTGACGCTCGCTATAGGCCTGCCTGCTGCCTTCGTGTTTGCACGGTTACGCTTCCCAGGCCGTTCGTTGCTGCGGGCGCTCACGACAGTTCCCTTCGTTCTGCCAACCGTTGTCACAGCGGCTGGGTTCTCGGCACTCCTGGGAACAGGCGGCCTGCTTGGCGATCTCGCCCGTTGGCTAGGGCTGCCACCGCCGCAGGTCATTGGAACGCTTGCAATTATACTGTTCGCGCATGTGTTCTATAATGTTGGCGTTGTCGTGCGCTTGGTTGGCGGGCTATGGGCAGCACTCGATCCACGTTTGGAACAGGCCGCAGCCATGTTGGGTGCGACGCGCCTGCGCATCTTCCGTATGGTGACGCTGCCACTGCTCAGGCCAGCAATTGGCGCAGCAGCACTATTGGTTTTTATCTTCACCTTTGGTAGCTTTGGCGTTGTATTGCTGTTGGGTGGGCCGCGCATGGCCACGCTGGAAGTCGAGATCTATCGGCAAACGACCCAACGGCTCAATCTTGAGGTTGCTGCTGGCCTTGCGCTCGTACAGGTGCTGGTAACACTGCTCGCTGGTTGGATGTACCTGCATCTCACAACCAGGCAGGCAGGCAGAAGCAATCTCCGTGCTCGCAGCGAAGCCCTGCGCCCTGCGCGTGATTGGGCGGAGCGCCTGCTTCTGGCTGGTGTGGTGGGAGTGTTGCTGCTGCTGACACTGCCATTGCCAGCGCTGGCATGGCGCTCGGTAACATTGCCATCTCTACCAAATGGCCCATCCGAGCTGACACTGTCATACTATCAGCACCTGAGCGAGAACCGTCGCGGTGCGCTGTTCTTTGTACCACCTGCACAGGCAATCCTCAACTCGGTTGGGTTTGGGCTGGCGGCGACGCTCTTGGCGCTGGCAGTTGGTGTTCCAGCAGCATATCTCGTCACGAGGCGGCCAGCGATAGCATCACGAAGCCAGCGGATCACAATGGCACTCCTCGATCTGCTGTTCACATTGCCACTTGGGATCAGCGCCGTCATGCTTGGCCTGGGCTATATCGTTGCCTGGGGGCCATTTGGCTTACTGCGCTCACCGCTGCTCATTCCAGCAGCGCATGCGCTACTGGCGTTTCCCCTGGTTGTGCGAACGCTCGTCCCGGCCTTGCGTGGCCTGAGCCCCACGCTCCGCGAAGCCGCTCGTATGCTGGGTGCCAGCCCAGAGCGTGTGCTATTGCACATCGATCTGCCATTGCTCACCCCAGCATTACTGGCAGCAGCAGTCCTGGCCTTTACGGCATCCCTTGGCGAATTTGGCGCAGCATTACTGCTTGCCCGCCCCGAATATCCAACCGTGCCAATGGTGATTGGGCGCCTGCTGGGCCAGCCTGGTTCTGCCAACTATGGCCAGGCACTAGCACTCAGCACCATCCTGATGCTCGTGAGTATTGTTGGGTTCCTGCTGCTTGAACGCATCCGGCCAGCTGGTGTTGCGGAGGTATGAAGGAAACGAGTATTCAGAAGTCAGAATGAAGCATCCAGAACCACCCTCACCCCCAGCCCCTCGCCCAGAGGGCGAGGGGAGTTGCGAATCTTGCTCCCTCTCCCTTGGGGAGAGGGTTGGGGTGAGGGAGAAAACGGCCAAGCTCAGATGCCTATCGAGGTATCTCTACGTGCTGCCTTCGTACCGGTGCGATGCATCGCTGCTGACTCCTACCGTTGCAGAAACTCTGCCAGCAATCCATGGAAATGATGAACGCCATTTTCGCGCGCAACCGAGAAGCGCCCGGTATTGTAGACCCGTGATTTGAGGCGTTGCTGAACAAGCTCACAGATTTCGATATCTTCTTTCTGCACGAGATCACTGAATTCAAACGATTTGGCGAAATCCTCGGCGGCATTTGGCCGATCGGCATCAAGAACATACCACTCAAAGATTGTGACTGTTTTGTCTGGGCCAAGTGGCAGAATAATATTGATCTGCACATTGTCCGGGTAGATATTCAGCATCAGGTTTGGGAACACCCAATAGTACAGAGCCTGTGCAGCGGCCCCATCATCCAGATTGCGGCGGTAGAGCGAATCTGGCTTCTCACGGATTGGCGCAAATTGTTTTGAATAATAACGGAATGTATCAACCCGGTATTGCTTATAGTCGATCTCCTTGAACAATCCAGGGTGCGCTGCCGGAATGTGATAGCCCTCAAGGTAGTTATCGACATACACCTTCCAGTTACAGTTGATCTCATAATCGACGCGCTTATAGAAGCCCATACGCTCGATTGGCATGTGCTTGGTTTCTTCTGGAATGGCTCCCAGTGCTTCCTGAAGCGATGGCGCTTCATTGTTCAGGTTCACGAACACAAACGGTCCCCAACTATCGACGCGTACAGGCACTAACCCGAATACGGCTTTGTCGAAGCCCTGAACACCCTCGAATTCCGGGGTGTGCAGCAACGTCCCATCGAGCCCGTAGGTCCAGGCGTGATACAGGCATTGCAGCGTTTTGCGGTTGCCACAGCCCTGTGCAACGGCACCGGCCCGATGGCGGCACACGTTATAGAAGGCATGCAATGCCCCGGTTGTATCGCGGGTGATGACTAATGGCTCCTGATTGACGGTACAGGTAAAGAAATCGCCAGCCTGCCGCACCTGTTCCAATCGCCCAACCAGTTGCCAGGTTCGGCAGAAGATCTGTTCCTGTTCAATTGGCAGCATCGCTGGATCCGTGTACCAGCGGGCGGGGATCGTCGTTGCACGAGCCAGATCCGGCTCGAACGTGAAACTGCGGAGTGTGTCCATCGTGTATTTCCTCTTCTTCGAGTATTCAGGAGTCAGGCGTCAGAATCTTCAGTTCTGCCACTGCCGCTGTTATATGAAACTGACGCATAGTAAGCACCTTCTGACTCCTGACTCCTGACTTCTGACTCCTAATAGCTGAAAGCTACTATTCAGCATTATTTTGCGCCCGAATGGCCTTTTGTGCAACATGCCGCGCCTGCAGCACGCCCAGCACCAGGCTGAATCCAAACACAATGTTAAAATCTGTCGTATAATATAAACATAATCTGCGGAATGTTGTACATACTCAACCATGTGTGTTGTGAAAGCTTACTACCCGTAAGGGTTATGGAGCCATTTTGTGTTGACGCAAGGTGTGTAATGATGCACAAACGGCCTACAATATTGAACGAACACGACCAAGAAACGGAAGAGCATAGCCATCGGGTGAGCCGCCTGACGGTGCGTATCGCGCAGATGCTGGGCCTGAATAGATGCTTTGTCAGCTTGCTTGAGCAGGCTGCTCGATTGCACGATATTGGTAAAGTTACCGTTCCGCTTGGCATTCTGCACAAGTGTAGCGATCTCTCGGATGATGAGTGGGCAATCATGCGAACCCATACTGTCGCGGGGGCGAAGATTCTCGCCGAACAGCGCCAGCCCCACGAACAACGTTTACCGCATATTCAGATGGCCGAGCAAATTGCTCGCTATCATCACGAGCGTTGGGATGGATGTGGCTACCCATCCGGCCTTGCTGGTGAGGCTATCCCATTGGAAGCCCGTATCGTTGCCGTTGCCGATGTCTTTGATGCACTCGTTAGCCGCCGACCCTACAAAGAACCCTGGTCGACTGAGCAGGCTGTTGAATCGATCCGCAGTGCAGTTGGGACGCAGTTTGATCCACAGGTTGTTGCGGCATTTGTTCAGGTGATCGATGAGTGTAGCGCTCCTTCCTCTATGCAATGACATGCTCCGACATGCTATGATGAGGATGATTGGATTGCTGATCGAGCCATCAACCGGAGCATCTGCCAATGCGCTTTGCCCGCAGCCTACTAACACTATTTCTGGTTCTTGTACTGCTCGCGTTTGCTGCACAACTGACCTTCCGCACCGATCCGCGTGATGGGTTGCGTGCTGCCGATACCCTCTTTCTGGCGAGCCACTACCATAATGCTCGTTTGGCGTATCGTGGCCTTGTGCTTGCAGATGATGCACCATCAACACCAGCAATAGCCTATGTGCGCTTGGGTATGGTGGCAACCGTGCGTGGCGAAGCCAATGATGCGATTGCTGCGTTTGCAACGGCGCTGGGGCGTGGCGTATCCGGCGATGATTATGATCTGACTCGGCTGTATCAGGGCGCTCTTGGGGCAAAAACAGCGAGTTATGGCGCTGCTCCAGCATTATGGGCGCTTCTTCCGATTGGTTCGCCGCTGAGCGGCCAACGCTATGCATTGGAGGGTGAATATCTTCTGCACCGTGGGGATTATGCGGCTGCCGAGGTGGCCTTGCGCAAGGCACTGAACGTAGATCTCCCGATTGCCTGGCGCGCTGCCGTTCATCGCTGGCTGGCGTTGCTCCGCGCTTCCAGCGATCCCGCTATGGCACTCACAGAATTGGCCAATGCAGGCACCGTTGCAACAATGCCGCATGCGCCGCGCCGCGCTGAATATCTCGCAAATGCATTGTTAACGCCGACAGCACATCTGGCCGAACGCCTGAGCGCAATTCTGCAGGCCGATGATGATATTCGCACCCAATTACTTGGGCAGTTCTATCTTGATCAGGGCCTCTACCCGCTTGCAGAAGCCCAGTTCGCTGCCGTTCGCCCAGATGGCCCACAGGGCTTGGCTGCCGCTGCATATAGCGCCTATGTGCGCTGGATTGCTGGTGATCGGGCGGGTGGCCTCGAACGATTACGCACACTCGTCGAACAACATCCGCAAGAACCGCGTGCCCGTGCGTTGCTCGCATTAGTCGCGCTTGGCACCGACAATACGCAGATGGCGCAGGAACAGCTGCAGATCATTCGGCAAATAGCCCCAAATGATCCAGCAACGAATCTCGCCTGGGGCCAGTGGTATGCTGCCCAGCGCGATTACCTTGCAGCAGGCCAGGAGTATCGCCGCGCTCTTGATCATGCACCACCAGATGAACGCGGTGTCTATGCGCTCTATCTGGCGCGCTTTCATCTGGATAGCTCAATCGAAGTATGTGCATTGGGCTTGCCCGCCGCTCAGGTTGCTGCCCAGAGTGTGCCGCCACGCGCCGATGCCTGGTTAGCACTGACGCAGGCTCGGCTTGTTTGTGGCGATCCACAAGCAGCCAGGAATGCAGCCGAACGTGCCCTGGAACTCGATCCACAACAGCCCCAAGCACACTTCCTTCTTGGAAAAACCCTGATGGCTCTCGGTGATCGTGATGCTGCCCGACAGGCGTTGATTGCTTCTGCTGATGCCCAACCTGCCAGCCAATGGCGCACCCGCGCCGAAACCGAGCTAGAATGGCTTGGGTTCAATTAAAGTGCCGCTATGCACGGCAGGCGTCCAGGAACCGTTCCGCAGTTTTTTTGCTCACGTATTCTGACTCCTGACTCCTGGTTCCTGACTCCCTACCGCCGCTCCATCAAAAAAAATCGTCAGGATCATGTCCACGATTGCCTCAAGCGCCGCAGGCTCGCGTGGCTCAGATGGTGTGAAGAATGGGTATGCCATTCCCAACAGAATCCAGGTCGCGGTATGCGGTTCGAGTTGTTGCAGCTCGCCACGTTCCATGCCGGTACGCAGTGCAGTAGTGATTCGGTTGATAAACTGTTCGTGATAGCGTTTTCCGAATAGGGCGCGTGCTTCCGGCGCAAGATGGGCCAGTTCATTGCTGGCTAGCCGCATCACCGCACGCTGCTCTGGTGGTTGGGCAAAGATCGCCCGCAGCATTGCAGCCACCTCTGCCCGCGTTCCTGGCTCAGTTGGCTGCATCTGGGTGATCCCATGTTCCAGCCGATCCAGGCAATTCGTCAGAATCGCCAGAAATAGTTCTTCTTTATCGCGGAAATGATAGTACAGGCCAGCTTTTGAGACACCAACCGCCTCGGCGATTTCGCGCATAGAAATCCCATGATAGCTCTGTGCCACAAACAGGCGCGTTGCTTCATCCAAAATGCGCTGGCGTATATCGCCTGTTTCGGCTGTCGTCATGTTCTTTCCCAAATATTGATTTGGTTCTATTTTACACGAATGATTTGCTTGTTCGGGCGGTTGAGGCGAACACAAGGTTCGCCGCTACTGCCTGGTTCATGGTTCGTATTCTGAATACTGACTCCTGGATTCTGGCTTAGGCTGTCACCTGATTGCGCTGAACCGTTTCAAGCTCGGCAGCTCGGCTCTTCAGCTGTGTAGATGCAATAGTCAGAATCAACATCACAGCACCACTCGCCAGAAACGCCGCCGCATAACCATCTATTCCGCCACGCGCTGCCACGACCGCGCCCATGAGAGCAGCACCAACCAACTGCCCAATACTGATGAAAATGGTCAATAGCCCCTGCGCCGAGGCACGCTCGCTACCGGTGACTTCATTTAACATAATGTAGCGTAACGAGGCACCAAGCAGGACGCCGATCCCGATCCCGAACAGGATCGCGAACACATAATAGAATGGCAGACTGGTGGCAAACAGGCCAATAATAATCAAACTGGCCGTGAGCAGTACGCTTCCAATCAGGACAACCAAACGTGAGC
>Ga0163147_10006307_pt1 | contig 13959 bp, 10 predicted proteins | sample OliLakLV19MP6G1_FD_148597 | JGI IMG/M metagenome (GOLD analysis project Ga0163147, IMG submission 148597) | Freshwater microbial mat bacterial communities from Lake Vanda, McMurdo Dry Valleys, Antarctica- Oligotrophic Lake LV.19.MP6.G1 | ecosystem: Environmental > Aquatic > Freshwater > Lake >...
ACAATAATTTGCATATTTGGCAGTATAAACAGATTTGCCGACTTTAATATTAATAATCAGCTATTTAAATAACAGTTTTTTTAAATTGCATAGGTCTGGCAGAGTCTCACAGCCAGGTGGATTAAGTAGATTAAACTTGGTAGTGATTATATAGTAAAATGTAGCCATGCATGTAAAGTTTCTTAAAGGTATCACAGCAGGGCATTTGCCCCAATATTTAGCCTACCACCTACAAGTAGGAGATGTAGCAGAAGTTTACATTTTGCGCTGGAACCAAGATATTGCTAATTATATACAAAGTTGTGAGGACATAGGTGAATACAGCTTTTCGGGTGTGATCAAAACCTTGATAGAGTTTGGATTTAGCAAGGTAAAAACATTGAATAGTCTAGGCGAATTTACAGTGAAAGGTGATGCTATAAGCTTTTGGCAGCCAGGATTCACCAATCCAATTCGCTTCAGCTACTTCGGAGAAACTTTGGAGTATATAGAAACTTTTGATCTACTTACAGGCCGTAAGCTTACAAGATATCAAAATATGTTTTCCTTCAATTTAAATAAACTGCATAGTCGCAGTGACTGGGAAAATATTTCCGTGTTTGAACCCAAGTCCGCAGAGGTTGCTAAGAATGGAATTATACTAGGCACTGAGTTGACAGTCTTGCTGGCTAGCCTTGAAACTGCAGAGGCATTAGAAATAGCTACAAATAAAGCAATTAGATACGAATTCATTGCTTTTGATTATGCCAGCCCTGCTTTATATTTCAAAAACTTTAGCCTGCTTGAGGCTGACGCCGAGCGCTACCAACAGCTAGGTTATACAGTGCGCATTGTGACTAAGCACGCTGGTGAATTGCCTACAGCCTTAACCTCTTACCTATTACCTAAAAATCAAGAGCAATTGCCTGGAGTGCCGCTACTTTCTGTGCGTGAAATCGAAACAGGCATTATCTCTGCGCAAGCCAAAGTCGTGGTAATTACCGATCGAGAACTTTTTGGGACTATCTTTGTCAGTTCCAGACGCAATAGCAAGCTCAAGAGCACAGAAGCACAGAAGCTATTGGCACAACTAGAAGGAGAGATTGAAGTTGGGGATTATATTGTGCATGAGGACTATGGTGTTGGGACATATCGGGGGTTTGTAGTGGAGAATAATGAAGACTATTTGCAAGTTGAATATGCCGCTGAGGACGAATTGCTGGTGCCACTTTCTCAAGTGAATAAACTTACAAAATATATCGCTGATGCTGGTCAAATTCCTACAATTACCAGGCTGGGGAAAACAGACTGGGAAGTACTACGAAAGAAAGTAAAGGCTCAAGTAGCAATTGCTGCTGAGGAACTGGCAAGACATTATGCCCAGATCAATCTGGCCACGGCTCTTCCAGTGGAAGCGGTTGATAGTGAGAGTTATCAGGGATTTGTAGAGGCTTTTGTATATAACCCTACCCCAGACCAGCTTAGTGCCGAAAGGGATATTATCAAGGACTTGGCTAAGCGTAAACCTATGCACCGCCTACTAGTTGGCGATGTAGGCTATGGGAAGACAGAGGTGATTATGCGGGCTACATACAAAGCCTGTGAAGTCGATAGCCAAGTTGTCATCTTTTGTCCCACAACAGTATTAGCTCTACAGCATTATCGTAGTTTTAAGGCAAGATTCGAACATACGCCTTACAATGTCTGTCTCGTTTCCAGATTTAATAGCCAGCAGGAAAATAGGCAGATTTTGGAAGATATTACTGCCGGCAAATATGACATTGTTATTGGCACCCATAGATTGCTAAGTGCCAATTTTCTACCAAAAAGACTAGGGCTGTTGGTGGTGGATGAAGAACAGCGTTTCGGGGTTAAGCAAAAAGAAAAACTGCGCCAGCTGGAATATGGTGTTCACACCTTATACGTCTCAGCCACACCAATACCTAGGACTCTATCAATGGCATTGGCGGCTATCCAAGATATAAGTATGATTCAAACACCCCCTGTTGGCCGCAAATCTGTAGAGACTCATGTAGAAAAATTCAGCTGGAATAGGGTAATAATGGCAGTGAGTGCTGAGATCAGCCGCGGTGGCCAAGTGTTTTTCTTGCATAATATGATTGAAACTATTGACTCTATTCGCTCGCAATTAGCCAGTTACCTACCAAATGTGCGCTTTGCAATTGCCCATGGACGAATGGCTAGTCATAAGCTTGACGAAATTATTACTGATTTTTATGAGCGTAAATACGACGTATTAATCTGTACTACAATTATTGAGAATGGTGTGGACATGGCCAATGTAAACACTATTGTGGTCAACAATGCCCAGCGTCTTGGTTTAGCGCAAATGTATCAGTTACGAGGCAGAGTAGGAAGATCTGAGCGGCAAGCCTTTGCTTATTTCCTCTACCATGGTAGGGATATTCAAGCTCTGGATGAAATTGCAGAGGCCAATACTGCAGAAAACGTAAGCGAGGCTGAGAAAAAAGCCAAACTACGTCCTGCCAAATACTTAGCCAGACTGGAAACTATTCTCAGCGCCCAAAGTTTAGGCTCAGGCTTTTTAGTTGCCTCACGTGACCTAGAGATTCGCGGCGCTGGCAACCTACTTGGTCGTGAACAGCACGGCACCATTAGCAAGATTGGCTATGGATTGTATATGCAAATGTTAGCAGAAGAGATTGAACGCTTAAAAAATATTCAAGAAACTGCTAGAACAATTAGTACCTTGAGCCCAGAAACTTTATAATTAATCATGGTGATCGAAATTACGCCGCGCAATCTAACGAGCCCAAAAGCCCAGAAGTCTGAGAGAGAAATGCTGTTACCTTTAATAGGAGCAATGATCAGTGCCGCCGTTTTCAGCTATATTGGTTTAAGTATCAACTCTCAGGTTAATTTTGTCAGATTAGAGTCAATCTGGAATGCACAAACTAGTGGTGCTCCAGCGCTGAATGCACAAACCAGCACTAACTCCAGCCCCACTGAACAATTTGAACCTTCAGCTGATTTGCCAACTGATCCTACGGCATTGGGAGCTTACTTAGTCAGTGGATTAGATGCTAAATCGCCCACCAGCTTGCAACCAGCAAGCACCGGAGCAGTTGGAGCAGTGAGTGCTCCTCAATATTACCTTGCCAAAAATCGTCCAGTTGCACCTAAAGTCAAAACTATAAGTCCTATTGTAACCCCAAGCGGACCTGAACTGACTGCTAGTTGTAATGATTGTAAATATTTCCCTGTAAATAAAAAATGGACATTATCTAGCAGCTATATCCCCGCCAATTTAACTGCAGTGAATCTTCCAGGGGGGGGTGAACTTACTAAAGCGACTCTGGGAGCAATGACAGAGCTATTTAGCGCTGCCAATGCCCAAGGACTAAAACCTAAAGTTAACTCTGCCTATAGATCTTTTGCCAAGCAACAGGAAACATTCAATTATTGGTATCAAGGTGAACTGCGCAAAGGGATCACTCCACTAAAGGCTGAGCAAAATGCCAATCGCTATTCAGCCAAACCTGGTCATTCCGAGCATCAACTTGGCACTACGGCAGATATTTCTTGTGCAAATGCTAGTGGTTTCGATCGAACCAGTCAGTGCAACAACGCGATCTGGGCATTCATCAAAGATAATGCTCATAGATATGGATTTGTAATTTCCTACCCACAAGGTAAAGAAGGTATTACAGGCTATGTTTATGAGCCTTGGCATATCAGATTTGTGGGAGTCGAATTGGCGACAGAATTGCATACAAGAGGTTACCTAGGCTCCAATGGCTGGTATCTAACCAAATTCTTGCAAGAGAAAAACCTCTACTAATTTAGACTCCAACCGCTACTCTCACCTGTTGCAATAATTCAGTAGTATAAGAGTTGACCCTGTCTGCTCCAGATCTACGCAATTGGGCAATATAATCAAGATTCGTCTCCAGTTCCTGTTTTTTTGCACGTGCCTTGCTAAAGTACTCCAAGAAAAGTCCAAATAGCAATTCTTTAATTTTGGAATCAGCAATTGTGCCTTGTCTGTATTGCTCTTGCATTTCAATCAATTTAATAGCGTCAAAGCCTAGTAATTGTAAATACTCAAAACAAATATTTTTTGCTGGATCGCCAGGATCTGTGGCATGAATTCTGGCTGGATCGGTCGTGATTCGCATTATCTGTTTGCGGATCTCTGCTTCGCTTGCAAATACTGGGATATCATTGCCCAAAGACTTACTCATTTTTTTGACACCATCAATCCCTCTCACTCGAGCAACTTCTTTCCTGATCAAAGCCTCAGGGACTTTGAACTGGAAGTGATCGGGATAGCGAGAGTTGAAACGTCTAGCAATAGTGCGGCAGATCTCCACATGTTGTGCTTGGTCCTCGCCGACTGGCACCAGATCAGGATTTAGGCACAATATATCCGCCGCCATCAGTACAGGATAAGAGAATAGGCCAAAGCCAATCTGAGATTGTTCCACAGAATTTGCCAATTTATCTTTATAACCATGCATGCGCTCCAGTTCAGCCACGCTCAGGACGTTGTTAAAGATGGTCTGTAGATAAGGAATGGCTTCGACATCAGATTCGACATACAAACAAGTTGTCTCTGGTTCAATTCCAAAGGCAATGTATTCCAGAAATATATTGGTGGTGTTGTCTCTAACTTCAGTAGGGTCGTAGATACTATTGAGAGCATGGAGGTTGGCAACAAAATAAAAACACTCACCTGTCTTTTGCATCTCTACATGAGGTTTCACAGCTCCAAAGTAATTGCCTAAGTGCAAGCCTTTTTTGGAACTAGGATTAATCCCCGATAATACTCTAGGCTTAGTCTCGGAGTTGAGTGAACTAATCATACTGGGTAACAGCAATATTATGTAATCTAGGTAAATTATACATGTTTTCTAGAATTTCTATTGACATCTGCTAGCTTATTCCTGTTAGTTATCTAACTAACATACTGCAAACTCCACATGATTCCTTCTGGCAAGCTTGATTAAATTCTAATGCCATGATCTTCTGGTGCACCACTTTAATCTTCAGCTTAAGAGTAGAAACTTCTTCTGGTGTGATTACAAACTCTTCACTTTTGAATTTACCAGATTTGTTGGGACGCAAAAATACCAGAGTAGCTTTATTGACAACTAATTGTTTTTGGCTAAAACGCGGGTCTAGTTCTACTAATAATTTATAAAAGATCAACTGCTGATGGTAATTTGCCACATAGCCAGCAGATTTTGTCACCCCCAGCAATGCGTTGCGTGAGGCAGGTTCACCACTCTTATAGTCCACAATCTGCAAATGTTTTTCACTATTGGCAGCGACATCCTCAATTAGTAAATCAATTTTGCCCGTTAAAGCTATTCCTTCGAAATTGAGACGATGGCTAAAACTGTACTCTGCTGCAAAAATTTTACCGGCATTTGCTAGCATGATCTCTGGATAGTACTCAGACAGAACCTTTTCAGCCTCTTGAGTTATTGCCACACCTACTGCCTCTGGTAAATCCTTTGTAGCGATGTATTGCTTCACTAATAAGTTCAACTCAACGATGCCTAGTTGAGCACTATCATTAGATTGCTTGCCCAGCAGTTCAATACGTTTTGAGTTGAACTTCTCCAATGCGTAATGCAATGCCAAGCCTAAGACCATGCTTGGCTGTATAGATTTAGGAATTCTCAGAATATACTCGTATAGAAATCTTTGTGGGCACTCCAAATAGGTGTTGAATGCTGAAAATGATAGGCGTAGCTCCTTAGCAGCAGTGAATAAGAATTCACGCAAATTGCTGCCCACAATCTCTGGCAGTGGAGAAAGTTTGCGCAAGTTTACCGTCGGGTCTATCTGTGCTTCAGTATTATCAACTATCGTAGTATATTCTGGCGACACTTCTTCTAAATACATACTAGGTATAGCCTTTGTCAGTTTGTCCTGCTCAAAATTATAGTAACTCTGACTATATGAGATGTATAATTGCGCGCGCGCGCGCGTAAGCGCTACAAAGAATAAACGTCGCTCCTCTTCAATCGCATCCTCTTTATTGAGTGAATGATTCCCAATCCCCAGTTCGAACAAATTCAATAAATTCAATTTACTAGGTACGCGGCGATTGCCCCAATTGCCATCTGTGCACCTGATCAAGAAAACATAATCAAACTCTAAGCCTTTGGCACTGTGTGCGCTCATCAGATTTACACCCTTTGGATTTGCCTCCAATTTAGTAGCCTCAAGTTGCAACCCATGCTCTCGCATACTCTCTAAATCCAGCAGCAAATCACTGACCTTATAATCAGAGTTACGTCTACTTCGAGCAATTAAGAACTTCTGCAATCTATTGAGTACAAGCAGCTTAGCAGTATCCCCATCCCCCATAGCGCTTTCCAGAAATCCACCTTGTTCAATGAGTTCCAGGAACAGCGTGGGTAGATCCTCACTCATAGCTACCTGCCTTAAACCTAATAACTTGTTGGCCAAAGCAGTGATTTGCTCTACATTCTCAATACCAATCGTGTGTAGCGTGTCTGGACTTATGAGTATGTCTAATAATTCCAACCCGCTATACTGCGTGCCTAAGTGTCTGAGTATCTTATATAAGTCAATGGTACTGAGTTGCCAGTTGGGCCAATGCAAAATTTGTAGCAAGTCAGATGAGCTTGTTGGGCTCTGCAACCATTTGAACAATCCCAAAAGCTGCCTAGCCAAGGTGGATTGAAGCACATTATTGCCTATTGCAGAGTTAGTGAGAATGCCCTGTGCCTGCAGATGTTTCGCTAACTCCAAACCGTCAGCATGCTTGCGGTAGATCACTGCAATTGATTCAGGAGCAACGCCAGCACTGGTCAATGACTCAATTTGCGTCAATATTTGGTCCAGCTCTTGTTGTTGATTAGCGTGCTTGCTAAGTATGATCGGCTTCGGATCCAAGTCTCTAGCTGGCTGCAAGTCTAGACCTCTGCCGGCAATCAGCTGTTTATTCAATTCAATACCTAGCTCCTTGGCTTCTTCTTGATATTGAGTGACAAAACGTTGACTATTATTGCTAATTGAAGCCTGGGCCACGTCCAGCACCTCTTGCCTGGAACGGAAATTGTATTTAGTAGTGATAATTTTAGTGCCTTGATAGTTCTGGACAAATTCGAGAATGTTGCGCAGATTGGCACCTTGGAAAGAGTAGATTGACTGGTCGTCATCCCCCACAGCAAAGATATTTGGCTGTTCCACTTCCTTGGTAAGATTCCATAGCAATTCATTTTGAGCACCATTTGTATCTTGATATTCATCAACCAGCAAGAATTGATAACGTTCTTGCAAATCAGCGAGGAAATCTGGGTTCTCATTTAGCTCTCGCGTCACGAACAGAATCATATCCTCATAATCATACAAACCTTCGTCTAGTAATCTTGACTCGTATTGGCTATATATTTCTGCCAGCTCAGTATTCTTGGCAATTAACTTGTGATAATCCTGCCATATCTTTTTGTATTTTGCTTTCTCTGTTGGGGCGTTTGTATCTGAGGCTAATCTAGCAGTACTAATATTTTTGCTGCTAGCTTTAGTAGTACTAAGCTCAGCATTTTCAGTGAAATATTCTGCGTGCTCGGTAGTTTTCAGATAAAATCGTTCTGCAGTGAGACCCTCCTTTTTCAAAATACTAATAGCCCTGCTGATATCGCTTAGCATCATATATGGGGAATTGTACTTCTTTAGCAACAGAAACTCATTGCCATCAAGTATTTCCTGCAAAATCTTAATCCGCGTCAAATCATCTATTTGACGCATCTCACGCGCAAAAATGAAGTTGGCTCGATAGGCTTGAATCAGTTCATTGCAAAAGCCGTGGAAAGTACTGACGGTGACTTTATAGGCTGCGTTGCCAATGAATTGTCTTAGACGCTCGCGCATATTGCTAGCTGCAGTCTCAGTAAACGTCAGTGCCAGAATATTGCTAGGATCCACATCTGCAACACGCAATAGATTGGCAATACGTAGCGTGAGCACGTGGGTCTTACCAGAACCCGGACCTGCCAGCAGCAATACTGGACCGTAAACAGAGTCAACAGCTTCGCGCTGCTCGGGTTTCAATTTTGTGTAGGCTGCGTCAAAGTTTTGTAGCATTTCTCAGTTTATCAGTTTGTAATCTCAACTATTTGTAAATATCGTTGCCATTTTGGCTGAGCACTTTTAGATTATAGCAGCAATTCGGTAATCTATTCGTAAGTCTTCGGGTAATTTAATTTGACTTTAAAGCTATAATGAATAGTAAATCAGAATAATTAATTATATTGAACTTAAATATGAACAAACAAATTATCATGTATGGAGCTGAGTGGTGTGGTGATTGCCAAAGGGCCAAGGCTGTATTTGCCGAGTTTGGGATTAATTATGACTATATCATTACCGACAACAACCCTGAAGCAACCGAGTTAGTTATGAAGCTGAACAATGGCAATACTAGTATCCCTACTATCGTTTTTCCAGATAATAGTATACAAGTCGAGCCTAGTTATGATGAACTAACCGACAAGCTCAAATCTTTGCAGCTTATTTAATCGCACTATGCTCACGCGATTTCTCTGCAATATTGATGCGATTGGGCTTAAGCTCAAGAGTTTGCAAAGTGTCAGCGTAGGTATTGTCTGGAATATCGATATTAATGAGTAAGCCAGATTTCAAAGCAGAATTACGGCCAATCTTAACGCCCGGCATGAGTTTAACTCCTACACCAATTCTGACGTCAGCCCCAATAATCGCTCCTAGTTTTGCTAAGTTACTGTCAATTTTTTCTGCTTTAATGTTCACTGCTACGGTCCCTTCATCTAGCCTGAGATTGGCAGTCAGCGCAGTCGAACCAAAGGAGACGTTATTATCAACAATTGAATCCCCAACGTAATTCATATGCAACCAGATTTTGTTGCGCAAGTAGGAACGTGCCACCTCACTGGCAAAGCCAATTACACAGCCTTCACCGATAATTGAAGCGCGCACCAAAGCATTATTGGCGATAATCGAATTCTTGCCAATATAGGCGGGACCTTTGATAGTAGCGTGCTCAAATACTCGCACACCAGCCTCAATGATGACATTACCTTTGATCACCGCGGACTCTGCAATCTCGGCGCTAGGATCAATCTTAGGCTCGGGAATAGAGCTTAAGAAATATTCCATAGTCGATAAGACATGCCAAGGGTATTTCAAAGTATGCCAACTGCTGGTATATTCCAACATTACAAACTCCTGACCCCGAGTCATCATATTGGTCAAGGCTACTTCGTAAACGTCATCTTTTTGACTACCAGCTTCTGCCATGGCAGACTTGAGCTGATTCACATCATGAAAATAGTCCCACACCAGCCTCACATAATCTGACGGTTCATTTCCAGCACCTGGCTTTTCCATTACACTAGTAATAAATCCCTGCGAGTTTCTGACCAAATAGCCTCCAGGGAAATAGCTAGTAACTTTATAGCCAGTCAGCAGATTTCGCCCGGACTCTCTCAAGCCAGGCAATTTCGCTGTGAAATTATTGATTAATTCTGGGGTGAAAATGTCATTCATATTGATCACCAATAGATCGCCAATGCTTGGCGAGCCGAATAATGCAGTTTGTACTGCACCTGCTTGGCCTTCACCGTCTTGAGCTATCACTCTGATAGTTTCATCTACTAAGCGCGCCTCAGCCTCAATGTCCTTGTATGAATTAGGGTTAGCAATCACGGTGATATTGGCAAAGCCGTGCTGCTTCAATTGACTTAGCTGTTGCTCTACTAAAGATTTGCCCAGGAATTTAAACAAATTTTTATCCCCTAGCGGCGCAAATCTAGTACTATTGCCCCCGGCTAAGACAACTACTTTAAGAGCGTCCATAATTAATTTAGTCAGCTTTAAATAAATTTGAATATACAGTTAATAATTCAGGCGTGGCACCGACAAAAATGGCGTGGAGATTGGGACTTAACTTGAGGAATTGTACTCGGGCACCCGCTTCTTGGGCAATTAACAAGCCGGCGCTAATATCCACTATTTTGTCCTTATGATTGAGCGGTGAGACGTAACCGCCAAAAAAGCCTTGGGCTAGCCAAGCCAGAGCCAAAGCGCCTGATCCAATATCACGCACGCGGTAGGAAATATTGTGTAATTTGATCAAATTCATATATACGTCCTGGCGATACTCATTCCAAGAGCACTCTGATGCAGCCGCAAAGTCGGCATCATACAAATCTACGACTTTGTCAGACACCGAGAAATCAAAACTTACTTGGACTCTGGAGGGATCGGTCTCAGACATCACTGCAATCTTCTTATCATTGAGCAATGCTCCTCCTCCTAAAGTGGCTTCATATAATTGCCCTGAAACTGGATTATAGATAAGACCGACTATAGGCTTATCCCCCTGCACCAAAGCAATCACCACGCACCACAGCGGTACTTCCTTGGCAAACCATTTGGTGCCGTCAATAGGATCTATATACCACATTAACTCTCCGGGACGATTGAGTTCTTTGAATTCTTCACCTTGAAAACCGTGATCGGGATATGTTTTTAACACCAATTCAGAAAATGCCTGCTCAATTTCTTGGTCTAGATTGGTAGAAACATTGCGCCCCCCATCCTCGGTCTTGGCTATGGTAACATTACCATAGGCTGCTAAGGCTTTTGCACCAGCACTCAAGATGAAATCTTTGGCAAATTGACGATACTCGCTTAAATTTAAAGTCATGGCAAATATTAACATGACAGCAATAAGAACAGGAAAATTAATTGTAATTGCAGGCCCCACTGCTAGCGGTAAAACCGGCCTGGCTTTGCAATTGGCCAATGTTGAACAACATGAACTGCTGAATGTAGACTCACTGCAGCTATTTACAGAATTGACAATTGGCAATAACAAAGGTGAGTTAGTTCCACTAACAACTCATATGCAATTGCCAAACATACGTTTGCAGGCTCAGGCCTATCCAGAAAGGACCGATATTCCCATCTGGCTAACGGATCTACTCAGCGCGCAACAGCAGTTTTCTGTGCAACAGTTTCAACAATTAGCCCGAGAAGTCATTGCAGACATCCACAGTCGTGGCAAGACTCCAATCCTTGTGGGCGGCAGTGGGCTATATTTGCTGGCTACTATTAGCGACTATAAGTTTGTCACAAGTTCCGAGACAAGCAGAGATAATTGGCAGGGTATGACAGTTGGCGATTTACAGGCAAAACTGGCAGGCAGCGGTTTTGATTTACAGAGTCTTAATAATTCCGACAGACAGAACCCTAGGCGACTGCGCAATTTACTACAAAAGAACTCTCTTGCTATCAGCAATGTAACCCCTGCGAAGCTGCTTTATGAATGTGAATTCCATATTCTCGCTCCCAAAATTGAGCAATTGGCTGTAAAACTGGAACTGAGAGTGCAAACAATGTTAAGTGCTGGCTTAATCGCAGAAGTAGAAAGCCTTCTGGCAACTTATGGATCCGAACAATTAAGCCCTACCATCAAGACAGCATCTGGATATAGACAAGTACTTAAATTATTGCAGTATAATCCTCAGCTAGTTGGTGAGTATGCAACCAATCTGAGTGCGGAAATATTTACCAGTCATAGGCAATTGGCAAAAAAACAACTAACCTGGAATAAAAAGTACTTGCTTCCGCTGGCGGACTAGTCAGAAATCCTATTCAGTGGCATAGTAAAGTTTCTGCCGTCTGGCGTGTAACATTGTGGTGGATAAGATTCGGCAATGGGATAGCCTGCTGCTACGCAGTCGTCAAAACTCTGAATTTGAGGTAGTCTGTCTACTAAAGGCGACGACAATGGCTGCTCGAAAATATCTCCATCTGGCGTGGAGCATTCCGCCGGGTACTTTTCGATCACAATCCCACCTTTGTTTACACATTCATAGTAACTAGTGATTTCTTTTTTAGCACTAGAAAGTTTCTGCGAACTATTGTATATCATTAAAGCTACAAGAATTGCCGCGGTTGTGGTACAACAGAGAAATACAGTAAGGATAAATATGATTTTCTGCCTTTTCATTAGAGACTAACGTACAACTTTGTTGTATTAATGTACAAGTATAACATTACCTACAATACGAGTATTTGTAAACTGGAGAGTGGTGCCGCGGAGAGGACTCGAACCTCCATGAGATTGCTCTCACTAGCTCCTAAGGCTAGCGTGTCTACCAGTTTCACCACCACGGCATAAGTAGATCAGCCAGCTTCATTATAGCCTATCTAAGGACTGCAACCAATATAGTTTTCAAAATGAATTAATTGCAAGGGGATTTAATTTACTATTAAAAGTGGGTAAACATCCTCCAAGTTACAAATTCTTTAGCAAGTCATCTTCCCCACCCAACCTCCAGAAGACAATCCCAGATATGCCGTAGTTTTGTGCCAGTTTCACGCGCGCTTTCACCCCGTCTGGATCGATAAAAACCAGCACTCGTTCTTCCACTGCGCCAGAGGCAGGATTTAGCTTTGAATAACGAAATATTTGCTCACCTTGATAACTCTCTAGTTTCCCCTTACTCTTGTTGTCAGTAAGTACTTTTTTCACCACTGAATAAGTATATGATCTGGACTTTTGCGGAGTTAACTCTAGATCCGGATCATCATCAAAATTGTAGGCTGCAGGTTCGACTTGCTCTGAAGGATTGGATTTGAACTTTAGTGGATCCTGGAACTTTGGGTTATCCCTCTGCGCATCTAGATCCGCCTTCTTTTGCCACCATTCATAAGAATATAGATGCAACCCCAAAACTATCTTTTGCCGCGGGATCACTGTCACTGCGTAATCCAAGAGCTCAGTTTGCCAGTCTAGGGGGGCTATTGGTCCGGGGTTTGCCGAACCTTGGAACGTGTAATCATAGGCCATAATCCTAATATAATCTGCAAAAAAGGAAATTCGAGTCCAATCCTGCACCTGTTTAGTTTCGCGAAAACTACCTATCTGAATATTGTCCGTTGTTTTAGCAATTACAGTCACAATCAAAAGCCTATTTTTGCTATGCAAACGCTTACTTAATTCTTGCAGAAATTCGAAGTACTTATCTTTGTCGATCAGGCGCATGGACTCATAGTCAAGGTCAATCCCGTCATAATTGAACTGCTCTACTTGAGCTGTAATGCTGTTGATATGAGTATTGAATTTAGTCGGATCCGACATTATCTGCCCAAGCAGATTGTGGTCAAATAAAGCTACTGTAGGGATCAGCGCTATCTTTTTTTTCTTAGTTTCAGTTTTGACTATTTCAGCCTGATCGGAATTAATTTTGCGCAAACTACCATCAGCATTCACTTCGTACCACATCGGAGAAATGCTATTGAAATTATCGGGCAATGCCTTCAGACTTCTAGTGCCCGCGGTGCCTGCCCAGACTGGCAGCCAAGCACTAAAGTTCAGCTGCTGCATTGCATCTGGCCGATAGTTCTGATTTGCCAATACTAGTTGCTTCTTTAGGTCATTCACTTTTTGTTGCTCTGGATCAAGGGGATTGCTTAGATTTGGCAGCTCCAACTTCTCCAGCCCTAGAGAACTACTCAGGTCGATTACAGATTTCTGCAATTCAACATTGTATTTGAGAATTAATACTCCCATGAACACTGCAATCGCACCCACTACCAGTAGCATCAATCTCCAGCGTTTGTTAGGTTTGCGCTTGGCCATAATACATTCTAGCAAAGCCAGTGACTAATTCTGACTGTAGATAAAATTTGCTGTATAATATAACAGCTTTAACAAGCACGGGGTCATAGCACAGTTGGTTAATGCGCCTCATTTGCAATGAGGAGATCGGGGGTTCGACTCCCCCTGACTCCACCAAACGAAACTTGTTCGGAATTAAGAAAATGGAATTTCTGGAGCAATTTTAGTTTCTTCGCCGTCTGAAAAGAATCGAAATAAAAAAATTGATAGCTTTTTAGACAGGAAGTTTGATTTTGCAAAAATAGAATTGCACTGCAAAACATTTTCAATAATTCATGGTGATAATGACC
>Ga0163147_10006323_pt1 | contig 13939 bp, 11 predicted proteins | sample OliLakLV19MP6G1_FD_148597 | JGI IMG/M metagenome (GOLD analysis project Ga0163147, IMG submission 148597) | Freshwater microbial mat bacterial communities from Lake Vanda, McMurdo Dry Valleys, Antarctica- Oligotrophic Lake LV.19.MP6.G1 | ecosystem: Environmental > Aquatic > Freshwater > Lake >...
TGTCCCATTCTTTCAATCTTTTCATTTGGGCACCACAAGTGGTGGCATCTTGAAAATTCCAAGCGAGCCTGTCTATTGACAAGATCTGTTGAGGACGATCTTCAAGCACGTTTTTCAGTGTGAACTATCTAATAAGATTTTCGTGAGCGCGATACCACTCAACCGTGCGCGAAAGCCCGTCACCTAGCGATGTTTCTGGCGTCCATCCTGTTTCGTCTCTCAATTTTCCCGAATTCAAAAATTGCACTCTAATTTCGCCAGTCGCTGAGTTCTCAATTACAGGAATTAGATCTTGCCGTTCGGTCGCATCCAGCAGCAGCAGAACCAATCCAATCACGGACAACGGTATATCCGCACTAATATTAAAAGAAGCACCGCCCGTAGTATCAGCTGACAGATGTTTCAAACCAAGCCTCGCAATCGCGTCAGCAGCGTCCTCAATATAGGTGTAATCGCGCACTAGCCTTCCATCGGATCTTATGACCGGACGTTCGCCGCGCAGCAAGCTGCGGATTGTTCCAGGAACTATTCGGCTCCAGTTTAAATCCCCACCACCATAAAGATTTCCGCAGCGAACAACTGTGACCGGCAAACCGTACGAATGAAAATAACTGCGAGCAATCAAATCCGCACAACTTTTAGAGACATCATACGGATAGCGCCCCTGCATTGGAGCACTTTCCAAATACGGCAGCTCATCTTGCTCTCCATACGCTTTATCGCTAGAAGCCACGACAATGCCTTTCAATGCTTTCGAACTATTCTGCAAACGCCGCGCGGCTTCCAAAATGTTTGCGGTCCCCATCACATTAGTCGCGAGCGTCGCAAGTGGCTCTGCAAGAGCCTTGCCAACAAGTGCCTGCGCTGCAAGATGGAAAACAATCTGAACGTCATGTTTTGAAATTACGTCTTCGATTTTATCCAAACGTTCAACATCCAGCTCAACAAGCTCAATTCGATCGCTCATCTCGTGTATTCGCGACTGTTCGTCAAACTGAATATCGCAACCGATGACAACAGCACCATCCGCCAGAAGCCGCTGGCAAAGCCACGGTCCGAGGAATCCGCTACATCCGGTGACGAGAACTTTTACTCCGGAATACAAATTTCCTCCTCGCCGATTGTGGCAGCCGCAGCCAACAGTCGATGTTTACAATCGAAACTGTGCAAATTAACAGTCATAGAAATCATCAAAGATCCGATCCGTCAAGCGATATTGAGTAGTCGCATCGATCAATCATGACATGCCACCAAACATACGCACCAGCCCAAAATAATCGAAAGTGGAAAACATTGCAAAACGCACAATACATGCGCTAATCGCGCGAGCAAAGTTAGCTTAATTCCCTGGTCGCAGACCGAGGGAATCTTTACCAAGAAAGTTGTTTACGAACAGGCAAAACAACTTTCAGCAGTGATAGCTTAGGTGTCAGCCCCCGGACTGGAACCAATTGGGCATTGGCACTCCTCCGCTTGCTCGATCAGAGTGGGATCAACTCGAGCAACAGTCCAGGGGGCAACCTTTCTATTTTATTCCAATTTGGCGATTACGCATATACGATCGCGGTAAAAAAAGCCGTATTAAGACGAGTACCTGTATGCGTCGGTGTCTTCGCATTGCTAGCGCAGCTCGCCACTCTTGGCAGCTCGCAAGATATGTATGTTGCGTCAATTAATTCCGTCGCGATTGGGATCTGAACCTTCTACAACTTCGCTCGTTCAGGTCAAAAAAATAACTGATCGACGTTTGTTTCAGTACTCGAACGAGAACAAGCACCACATTCGATACCATATATGATTGCACATATCCCATCCCGACTTTTGCGCACTTAGGATTGCAAAAAACATCCAAAATATTGCTTGGAATTTGGGAGCCATTTGAAGGAATACAGTCTCAGGTGCTCAGGAATGAGCGCTTGAAACGCTTTCGACTTCCGCTACCGAATGATCGATTACCGCGCTCGAGTCGGCATCTGTGTGTTCTAGCCCATGCTTAACCGCTGATGCATGCTCGCTTGCGACCGCATTGTGGAATTCTTCGACAGTTGCAACGCTAACCGCATCGGCATCAGGGGTGGTGCCGAATACACCTTCCCATCTAGCAATAACACAGGATGCCAGACAGTTACCCAAAACGTTGATGGAAGTTCTCGCCATATCCATAAGTGTGTCTACACCCAGGATTAGAGCGATTCCAGCAAGAGGCAAATCGAAGCTTGCCAGCGTTCCGGCTAGTATCACCAGTGATGCTCTCGGCACGGCGGCAACACCTTTGCTTGTCAGCATCAATGTGAGAAGCATGAGAAGTTGCTGACCGAGCGGCATATCAACTCCGGCAGCCTGAGCCACGAACATCGCGGCCAGCGACAAGTACAAAGTGGTGCCATCGAGGTTGAATGTATATCCTAATGGAAGGACAAAACTAACAATGCTTCGCGGAACACCAATTCGTTCCATCGCCAACATTGCCTTGGGAAGCGCGGCTTCACTGCTTGTGGTGGAGAAGGCAATGATAAACGGTTCCTTCACAGCCTCTGCAAATTTCTTGAGCGGAATTTTAGCGAACAACGCAATCGGCAGCAGGACGCACAATACGAATACCAGAAGAGCCAGATAGAGTGTCCCAACTAATTTGCCGAGTGAGAACAAAACTCCGACGCCGTGGTGACCAACAGTCGCTGCCATCGCGCATGCCACGCCGAACGGCGCGACCTTCATCACGTACTCGGTGTATTTAAACATCACATCCGACAGTGACTTGCAAAAATTGATCACGGGTTCAGCTTTGACAGCCGAAGCAGCAGTCGCAAAAATAATCGTGAACACAACGATTTGCAGAACATCACCACGCGCCATCGAATCGATGACACTGGTTGGAAAAATGTGCGTAATCAATTCCGCGCCTTGCGGTTGCTTGGCGAGAAGCTCTTGCCCCGTCGGGCTTGCCGCTACCGCGCCCAAGTTGACGCCGGCACCGGGCTTCATCAGGTTAACCATAAGAAGTCCGACGCCCAGAGCAAACGTCGTCACTACTTCAAAATAAATCAGCGACTTCACGCTCAACCGACCGACGGCATGCGCGCTTCCCGAGCCGGCGATGCCGACCACAAGCGTTGCAAAAATCAAAGGCGCAATTATCGACTTGATCAAATGCAGAAAAACATCAGCCCCTGCGGAGAGGTAGACAGCTTGCGCTGGAAACTGCCAACCAATCAAAATACCGGCAGCTAGACCGATGAAAATTTGCGTGGTCAGGCTCGGCATCTTCATATCCAGAGGACCTCTTTTGTTTACTCTGCAGTGTCAGTCGCGGCTGTCTTAGTTGGCTTGCTGACTATGACTCCATAGGCTTCAAGCTTTTTCTTGATCTCAGGCAGCAGATCTTCAGCCGCTTTTTCACCGGCTTTCACGCCTTTGACAGCGTCTTTTTTGCTTCGTGAAATCAAGCTAATTCGCGATGTGTCGGGATGAATCGTCACATCAGCCATCTCGCCTTGAGTTTTGTCCAAACAATATAAATCCCAATCGAGCATCCATTGAGCGACGCTGCCCACTCTCTGGAAGTGGTCTTTAGGCAAATCACCGAACGGATGATCGATATTCACCGCAATCACGATGTCGGCGCCCAGCTCATGACACTGCTTCACAGGCAGATTGCAGATCACACCGCCATCAACCATCAGTTTCGTTTCGCCCATGTCGACTGGTTTACGCAGCCCGGGGACCGCAGTGCTCGCTTGCATGGCAAAACCCAAATTGCCTTTTTGAATCTTGTACGGCTTACCGTCAAGAAGATTCAGTGATACTGCGGCAAATGGAACTTTCAAATCTTCGATGTTCACATCATGCACTGTGATGTTCTTTTTGACGTAAGTACGAAACTTGTTGCCTTTGTACAAACCATCGTAAGCCTTGGAGCCGAATAAGCGAGGCACATACATAATCGGTGCGACAGCGATTCTGAAAGTCAAAGGCACAGTCATGAAATTGCGCATAATGGCGCCGCTTTCAAACGCGTCTTCCAATTCAGTCAGAGGCACGCCGGCAGCGTACAAGCCACCAACAACCGCACCAATACTTGTTCCTGTGATTACGTCGAACTTTATTCCTTCACGTTCGAGTACTTTCAAAACACCGACGTGAGCGGCTCCACGAGCGCCACCACCACCAAGCGCCAAACCAATTTTTGGTCGGGCTGGAAGAACTCGCTTCTGAAAAATTTGCAAATCGGCATTGTCGGCCGGTGAGGTCAAAACCAGTTCAAATCCTTTCGGTGCCTTAATTGTAGGACCGATCGCTTTGACTTTATTTTCTTGAACGGTGACTTCGGAAACGGTTTTATCATTGATAGTTTTTTTGATGATTGTCTTTTCAACGACGGTGCCGGCATCAGTTTTACCAGCCGCAGCGCCGGATAGCGCCTTTTGATCACCGACCACTTCGCCGCGAGTTGAAGAGTCAGCGGCTGCGCCCGTTGCTGTATCGCTTGTCACAGTGCTGTTTTGCGTGGATTGTTCTGAATCAGACACCGTGGTATCAACGGCATCGGCTGCCAGAGCCGGCATTCCGGAAGCGCATAAGGCGCTGAGCGCAAGCACTAATGCTGTTCGCTGTATACGTTTAACGTCGGCAGAAACTGCCTTTTCATCTCGCATGCTTTCCAGAACCCCTTTGGTCAGCGGAGGATTACTTCTGGATCCTATCTAATAATCGTATATAGAAACGTTAATAACTGCTGAGGTAGGAGGACTGAAACGACATAAATTCAAATCGCCAGACATGTCAAGACGACAGAATCAGCCTGATTTAGCGGATAATTTGAAGATTAGTATTCTGGATTAGTTGCGCGAAATTATATGAAAAAAGTATCTGCAATCGTCACATTAGCAATCAGTCTCGCCGCTGCATCATTTGCACCACAAGCAGCAATCGGCGGTGAAGTCACGATCCCGAGCCAACTCAACGAAGTGATTAAGCCGGAATTGGCGCTCAGATACAAATACATTGAGGACGGCGATTACTCAAAACAGCTCAACATCCCAACTTACGAATGGTTGCCGACTGAAACAAAACCCAAAGCCATCATCCTGGGAATTCACGGACTGACGCTTCATGGTCGACGATATCGAGTGCTGGCGCGGACAATGGCGGTATCCGGAATCGGGTTTGTAGCGTTGGATATGCGCGGATTTGGCAAATGCGCTTTTGAAGATACCGACAAATACAGCACGAAGCTAGACAACAAGCGGATCATCAGCCATGAGAAAAGTTACAAGGAAGTCGCACAACTGGCGGATTTGATTAAGCAGAAATATCCGGACATTCCAATAATCGCTCTGGGAGAGAGTCTCGGCTGCACTTTTTGCGTGCGTCTAGCTAGCGAGCGCAAAGATCTGGTCAGCGGAATGATCCTCTCGGCGCCTGCGGTCAAGGTCAACCCGGCGATGTACGCGTCCGCCAAAGATATCGAACAAGGTTTTCTTGCTCTGATCAAGAAAGACCACAAGGTCAGCCTCACGCAATTCATCACCCATCTTGTTTCCAACCGACCAGAAGTGGCGCAGGAGATGCTGGACGATCCACTTATCCTCAAATCAATCAAACTCACTGACTTGATCTCGACTGATCTCTTCTGCGAGAAAACATCTAAACATGGAAAGAATGTCGCTGAGGGTATTCCCGTCCTAATCTTCCAGGGCGGCGGCGACAGATGCGTTTCGCCCAAGTCCGTAACTGAATTGATGATGAACATGCCCTCGAGCAATCAAACACTCGCCTGGATGGGACCGTGGGGCCACCTACAATTGGAGACTTCTTTCTTCCGCTCGAAAATAATTGATGTAATCGGAGACTGGATGGACAACCGCACCTCCGATGGAAAAATTGAACTCCAGGCACTGGAACAAGACATCGACGACCTCGGCGGAACGCTGGTTAGATAAACAGCTTCGATTGTTCGATATCATGCGCGCATCAGGTTCGAACAAACGAGATGCACTCATTTAGTCGACGGCCTGTTACTTGAAACCAGGCAGTTCATACCGGTCTTGCAGATTGAAACCGAACCTCCTCAGCTGGCAACGGGCAGAATCTTCGGTCGCCTCACATCCAACTAATGACTGTTTTCACGAACGAGAATCACGGCGTCTGTTTCGTTGTAAACTGACTTCCAGCCCGGATCTTTTGATAGCTCTTTGACGATTGGAGCGTGGGGCGGCATAAAAACCCAATCGAATTTGTACTTTTGGAACAGCTCATTCCATCCCGGTTTTGCATTCTTGATCGTGTAGTAATCAGACACCAGCGGCGCGCCGTACATGTCAAAACGCGTGTCGATAAAGACTTTCGGTTTCGCCATTGCCGGCGGGCATTGAAACGGATCTGCACCGAGAATCGGCTTCTCTTGCGAGATCAAGTGCCAGATCATCATGTCGCCGAACTGAGAGTTGTTTAAAACACGTCCCTCAGGTAGATTTTTTGCTAACACTTTAATCGCAGGAAACGGTGACGGAAACACGCTGCTGCCCTGTGGAATCGTAGGTTTCACCACGCGTGTCGATATCATGAACACGCCGAATATCGAAAACAAAAGCAGCGCAGCTGGCCATCCGCCTTTACCGAGCATGCTGGAAACGCGCGAATTTACCGTCTCCGCCTGTTCCATTCTTTGCTCAGTGGATGCGGCTTTCACCTCGACACTGTCGTCCGCTTTGTCGGCTTCGCTTTCTTTTGAGGTTACACCACCTGCGGTGCCAGAACCGAGCCGCGCATTGACCGTTTCTAAACCTGTTTCTAAGTCTATTTTCAAACCCGAATCGCTGCGATCTGCTGCTGAATACCCATCACGAGCCACTCTCGTGTGCCACTTGAGTAGCCAGGCGACCTCCGCACAAAGGATAACAGCCACGAACGGAATCAAGCGAATGCAGCAAATTCCCGCGACGAAAACGCTAAGCGGCATGACGATCGAGTAAGCAAATCCGATCGGATAGCGACCTCTTTTTCGCCAGGCGAGAACCGCCTTTGCCACCATCACAGATACCACGCCACCCAGAAGGAAATATGGATAGAACGTCCATTCCGTCAGGCTTGCCTTGTTTATTGAACTGAGCTCATTGATGAATTTGTTGAGAGGCGAAAAGAATAATTCAGGAATATATTTCCATAGGCCAACGCCAAACGGGTTGAGGCAACTCGCCAACAGCATCGCGAAGAACGACATCCAGGGCAGGATTAAAACGCTTTTGCGAACACTCCGGCGCACGAGCGCCTCGATGGTGCACACCACACAATAGATAGACAACGCGATAAAGACAGACGTGAAGCCGGTGTGCATGTTCGACCATAGCGCCATCAAGCCGACCATCGGTAGAACTATACCGATGTCTCGTTTACGAAACGGACGATTATTCTCCAGTTTTAGTCTGACTCTGACAAAAAGTCCAATCCATACCAGGAAGAACAAATAAGAAAAAATCTCTGGACGCACCAGAAAATGGAATGAGGCTGCCACCACACCCAGTATCACCATACCAACCGCTGGAAGCATCGGACTTCGCAGAGAACGAAAGAGCATCAGCGGTCCAGTTAAAAACGCCGTCAGCAAAACGATGTTCGCCAAAAGCAATAACGAATAACCGGCGTTTATTTTATACGCTAGAAAGAAAACGACTTCAGACAGCCATTGATATGGAACAAACTTCCTACCTTCGGGCGGTGGCACCTGTCCGAGAACGGCTGCCAGATTGACTGTTCCATCCTTTTCCAGGCAGCCGAACGTGTATGAAAACGGATCGGTCGGTGGAATTCCGCCGTGCTCGAAGATGTTCTTCCCAAGGGCCAGGAGCCAACAAGTATCAGGGTCGTGCAGTCCCGCTCCGGCAACCCAACATCCCATAAAAAAGGCAAAAAAGAACACGAACGCAATCACGCATCGCGCACCGAGGACTGTCATCCAGCCCTGCACCACCTGCCCTGCATTTTGATTCGCCAACGCCCGCCTTCCGAAGTACCTGTGAATCATAACGTGGTGAGCAACTATGTTCAATTTAAGGCAAAATTGACAAGTCCATCTTGCACAATCGTGCGTTTTTGTGAAATGTACTCAGGCTTCCATCGAATTTTTCACGGGGCTATAATGTTTTAGTGAGCGGGAGAAATGAATATGGCTTTACCCGAAACGGGTTCTAACCACATCAGTCAAAAGTGAATCCATCAATTTAACTTCCCTGCCCAACGGCGATCTAGCGCTAAAGCTGGATGCCGCTTATGAGGACAGCGAAATTTAGCTTATTCCCACTCGATAGTGGCAGGAGGCTTCGACGTTATGTCATACATAACGCGGTTGATTCCCGGCACTTCGTTGACGATGCGGCGCGAAATGGTTTCGAGCAGATCGTATGGAAGGCGCGCCCAGTCCGCGGTCATGCCGTCTTCGCTGGTGACTGCGCGGATGACGATCTGGTTCATGTAAGTACGTTGGTCGCCCATCACACCGACCGATAGCGTCGGAAGGAGGATACCGAACATTTGCCAAACCTGACGATACAGACCATGCGACTTCACTTCTTCGCGGATGATCCAATCGGCTTCGCGCAAAGTCTTTAATCGATCTTTAGTGATTTCGCCAACTACGCGAATCGCCAGTCCTGGTCCCGGGAATGGATGGCGGATGACGATGCCTTCCGGCACGTCTAGCTCGCGCGCAAGCAATCGCACTTCATCTTTGAAGAGCTTCGCGAACGGCTCTACGAGCTTGAATTGCAGATCCTTCGGCAAGCCGCCGACGTTGTGGTGAGACTTGATCTTAACTGCGATCCGTTCGCCGGTCTTAGGATCGATGCGGGTTCCGGATGATTCGATCACGTCGGGATAGAGCGTTCCTTGTGCGAGATAATCGAACGGTCCGAGTTTCTTCGATTCTTCAGAGAAAACCGCGATGAATTCTTTTCCGATCGCCATGCGTTTCTCTTCAGGATCGACTACACCTGTCAACTTCTCGAGGAATCTCGCTCTAGCTTTAATGAACTGCACCGGAATTTTGAATTCGTCAAACTTCTTCACCAGCCACTCAGGCTCGTTTTTCCGCATGAAGCCTTGATCTATAAACATACAGGTGAGCCGATCGCCGATTGCTTTATGCAACAAAAATGCCAGAGTCGAACTATCGACGCCGCCGGAGAGTGCCAGTAGCACACGCTTCTCGCCGACTTGCTCTTTGACTCTGCGAATCGCTTCATCAACAAAGCGATCCATCGTCCAGGTCTGCGGGCAGCCGCAAATCTTGACCACGAAATTCTCGAGAACGCGCTGACCATCACGAGTGTGAACCACTTCCGGATGGAATTGCACACCATAAAAATTACGCTCTTCATCAGCGATTGCAGCTACAGGAGTGCTCATCGTTCTGCCAATCGTTTCAAACCCAAGCGGCAATCCAGTAACGCTATCGCCGTGGCTCATCCAGCTTTCGATGGTCGGATCCATACCTTCAAACAATTTGCCGTGGTGCACAACCGTCAACAATGCCCGCCCGTACTCGCGCACGTCGCCTGCTTCTACAGTACCGCCCAGGTCATGCGACATCAATTGCATGCCGTAGCACACACCCAAAATCGGAATCCCCATCTTGTATACAGCCTGGTCGAGTTTCGGCGCGAATTTGTCGTAGCAACTGTTTGGTCCACCAGAAAGGATTATTCCTTTTGGATTTAAACGTTTGAGTTCTTCGCATGAAACGCTGAACGGCAGCACTTCCGAATAAGTCTTCGTTTCTCTCACACGTCTGGCAATCAGCTGCGAATATTGCGATCCAAAATCTAGAATCGCGATGCTATCGTTAAGACAATTGTCCGCGAGCCTGACTTCGGCTGGGTTAGCGTGTTCCTGAGTGGTCACTTTACTCTCCTTGGCTGCAATCCAGCGGTATCGACAAAGGGCGCAATCTGTAGACAGAAAGTATCTCAAATTGGGTAAGTTTTATTGTGCTTTCCAAGACGCATCACAACAAAAATTTTTTGTGTGGGTCTGAAGCTGAAACCAGTTTGGACGGATTCAACCTAGCATGCGCAGATATGTCATGGGCTCACAATTGCAAAGATTACCCAATCTACAAATGCTCGGAAGCGAGCTCTGGCGGGGCGGACAGCCTCAGTACGAGGGTTTTATCGAGCTCAAGGACAAGGGTATCAAAACGGTCGTCAACCTGCGGGAAGAGCCCGATTTGATCGCGGCAGAACGCGCGCTTGTTCGTGAACTTGGCATGGAATTTGTTTCGATTCCTCTCAGACCGTTTGATATTCCAGACGATCGCAACGTCGATCAATTTCTAGAACTGATGCTGGAAGCGCGAAATCACTCTGTTTTTGTTCATTGTTTGCATGGAATGGATCGAACCGGTCTCATGTGCGCCGTCTATAGAATGAGTGCGCATGATTGGGGATTCCAGGACGCGTATGACGAGATGATTAGACTGGGTTTCCATGAGACTTTTGACAACTTGCGTCAGATCGTTGTTAAGCGAGCGCATGGCTTTAACAAGCTGCCACCCGGGTTTCAATAATATAAAAAAACGACCAGGTCCGACTGATTACGTGGAACATCCTGGCGCGTGTGCCGGTTGTTTAAATACTGTAAGGAAACATCGCGATATTTGGCTCCACTTGGCACGCAGATCAGGCGAAACCTTACGGTGCTTCCCGTATTTCGATCTTCCGAGGCCAGGAAATATTCGTCAGCACTGATCGAATACGTATACGCCCAAGCATGAGCGGCGCAATTAAGCACGCGACCTAATTGACGCTGATAGTCAGTGAGAGCTTCCTCTCTACTTTTTGCGGTCATGCTCAACAAGCGGAAGCATGAACATTAGTGAATCGTAGTGAGGATGGCACTTAAAATCATCACGGTGTGCCAAAAACTCTTGGTGCCGTACATGGATCGATAACCGGCACACCAAGGGCTTGAAATGGCGCTACGTCGCGTGTAGCCACACTGAAATTATGCACGCTGGCGATAGCGCCTATCTGTCCATCCGGCATCGAAACTGCTTTACCATGGGCGCGCGCGGTGCTCAGTAACTGGCTGTAAGCCATGGCGGCATCATGATCGAATGGCAGGATTCTTGTATCGAATAAGCGCGAGATGAGTGTATCAAGCGCTGAGCTGATTGTAGATTTCCGCTTGGCGTCTGGCATTACAGCGATACCGATCAAAAGCTCTGCCAGGCTAGTAGCTGTTAGATACAGCGTCTCGGCTGACTGCTGGTCAAGCCATGCGATAACAGCGGGGTCCCTGCCCGGCTTAAGCGCTTCGGACACTACATTTGTATCGAGGACAATCATTCAAAACTCGCTATGCGCGGTGGTTCCTGTTCGCGCTCTACTTTCAGGTCATCTAATTTATATTTGTCGCCGAACGCTGCCAGCTCCGAGCCTATTTTCAACCGCTCTTTTGGTCTTACTGCCGTTTCCAGAATTTCGCGTACTTCGGCTTCGGTGCTGCGCCCGTTTTGGGCGGCTCTTACACGTAAAGCGCGGTGTGTCTCTTCAGGTAGATTTCTAACCGTTATTGATGACATGATTGCACCTCGTAAATATCGATTGCACTGCAAGCAATGATATCACAATTCAACTGTTGACAGCAAGGCTAAAAAGGCGGCTCGCCTGGTTCTTCGATATACCAATTGCAAAACAACTGATACTCCGCTGAATCATTAAAGCCTGTGCTGTGCCTGAAAAATTCGGACCAAAACAGATCAAGGCATTGCGCGAAAGCTACCATGTGAGCCAATCTGTCTTTGCTCGTTACTTAAACACTAGCGAAAGCACAGTAGAAAAATGGGAGTCTGGAGCATCTAAACCAACCGGCGCAGCCCTGAAACTGCTCTCTGTCGCAAAAAAACACGGTCTAGAAATTCTCGTCTAACACCGGACTATGGCGCGCCTGTTGTGCACCGAAACTGCCGCCTACTCTGGTGTAAGTTTCAGAATTATTTGTCGCACTTTTTGCAGAATTAAATGTCTCACTTTTTGTAGAACTATTTGTCACTGCGTGAGCCTGTCCGGCTTCCAGGGCATAGTTTGATAGTTAAGAGTGACAAATAATTCTGGAATTTCTGCGACAAATACTTCTGAAACTTACAAATACTAATATCGAAACCACCATGTGGCACATGCCTGCCAGCTTCTAGCTAGCGAAGCCGCGCAAGCACCGGCGATCCTGGTGGATATATTAGATCGAAGACAGGCTTTACAACTGACTTTTGCCGCGAAGACATAGCGTGACGACACCTCCGCCGGTTGGACCATTGTTAATTAGATTAAGTCGTGCCTGGAAGCGCCGAAACCCCACCAGATATGGTGTGGCGTCTACCGATCACTTTATTTGCGACTAACTACACAACAACGACCTGCCCGCCCTTAATTTCACTGCGGTTGCGCTCCTCGAATTTGCCCCTGTCGGCAAATAGGAGTGCTGTTGTTGTTTGCGTTGCAAAGGTTTCGTTAGGTCACTGCTAGTAGACCAGGACCAAATTCCGACGAATTCCCAGCAGGTGCACCTGCTGACAAATACCCAAAGGTAAAGAAACTCATGTCGAATCCCAAAGCCACTGCCACCGCTCAGTCCTCGATCGTTACCTCCGACCACGCTGCGACGGTCGAATTGACCGCTTACGAGTCCGGCCCCGCCGTTATTCGCGAGACTCGTGACATCTCCCTGCCCGTCGGCAAGTCCAAGGTCTACATCGGCGGACTGCCGAAGACGTTCGTGCCGAACAGCCAGACCATCGTTTCCGTTCAGGGCTCCGGCAAGTTCCGGCTCGGTCAGCGTTCGCTGCGCCCGGCCAACTTGAACACCCAGTCCATCCTCACCCAGACCGTCGGCAGCCAGATCACGCTGATCGAGGAAACCAAGGGTGGCAAGGAGCGTCGGGTGACAGGCACCCTCGAGCACATCGTCGACAATCGCGTCGCCGTCCTCCGTGTCCGCGGCAAGATCGTCGTGCTTCCGCTCACATCGAAGTTCGAGCTGCCCAACGGCATTCCGGCCGGGCTCTCCAACCTCACCGTCCTCGCTCTCGAGCCCAACGTCGAGCACGCCGGCGACTTCCGCCTCAAGATGCTCTACGAGACCGAAGGCGTCAACTGGACCCCCTGGTACGAGGTGTTCTACAACCACACCACCGGCAAGCTCGAGCGCTTCGCCTGTTACGTCGACCTCGGCAATGACTCCGGCGCCACCTTCGCGGACGCGGGCATCAAGCTGATCGCCGGCCACAACCACTCGGACGCTGCCAACCGCAGCCGCGGCAAGGGCATGCGTGCCATGGCCGCCCCGATGGCCTTCGCTGCCTCCGCTCGCGGCGGCGCAGGTCTGGAATCGGCGGACTTCTCCGTCGACAGCGCCCAGTCCGAGAACGTCGGCGACCAGAAGATGTACAAGCTCACCGAAGCGGTGACGCTCGAGAACGGCGTGCCCAACAGCCCGGCGCTCGTCTTCTTCGGTGACGTGCCGGTCGTGCACGAGTACCACGCCAACAACTCCGGCGAGTACTACACCCTCGACGGCGACAATGCCGCCGACCTGCCCAAGCTGCCCGTCTCCGTCAAGCTGCGCCTGTCCAACCAGGACGGCAACGGTCTCGGCGCTCCCTTGCCTCCGGGCGAAGTTCGCATCTTCGAGCCGGACAGCTCGGGCGAACTGCAGAAGACCGACACCGCTCGCGTCAACGGCCACGTCTCCGTCGGCGAAGAGTTCTCGCTCGACCTGCGCAACCCGGCCCGCGACATCAAGATCCAGCGCCAGCTCGTCTCCTACAAGGAAGACCCGCAGGAGCCCGAGAAGGCCGAAGAGCCCACGCACCCGATCAAGCCGCAGGGTGGCCCGAACGTCGGCCAGCCCAGCTTCGGCATGACCGCCGAGATCGCCGAGGGTGACG
>Ga0163147_10006325_pt1 | contig 13935 bp, 18 predicted proteins | sample OliLakLV19MP6G1_FD_148597 | JGI IMG/M metagenome (GOLD analysis project Ga0163147, IMG submission 148597) | Freshwater microbial mat bacterial communities from Lake Vanda, McMurdo Dry Valleys, Antarctica- Oligotrophic Lake LV.19.MP6.G1 | ecosystem: Environmental > Aquatic > Freshwater > Lake >...
GCCGACGCTTTCGGCCAATGCGTGCAAGTCCGCGATGCTTGATGTGAGCGGCGCCTGCCCTGTATGCGTGCCCTCAACTCACTCCGCCGCCTTGACCGCGTCGAAATCCTTCGCGTCGTGCCGCTCCGGCAGCTGGCTCGCCGGATCGCCAATGACGCGGTTGACGCGGCGACCGCGCTGCACCGCGGGGCGCTTGGCGATGGCATCGGTCCAGCGCTGCACGTTTTTGTATTCGTGGACGGAGAGGAATTCGGCGGCACCGTAGACCAGGCCCTTCACCAGCGCGCCGTACCACGGCCAGATCGCCATGTCGGCAATGGTGTAGTCGGCGCCTGCGATGTATTCATGTTCAGCCAGCTGGCGGTCGAGCACGTCGAGCTGACGCTTTACTTCCATCGCGAAGCGATCGATCGCGTATTCGATCTTGATCGGTGCGTAGGCATAGAAATGGCCGAACCCGCCGCCCAGATACGGCGCCGCGCCCATCTGCCAGAACAGCCACGACAGGCACTCGGCGCGCTTCGCTCCGTCCTTCGGCAGAAAGGCACTGTCAAACTTCTCGGCCAGGTACATCATGATCGCGCCGGATTCGAACACCCTCGTGGGCGTGGCCGTGCTGCGGTCGAGCAAAGCGGGGATTTTCGAATTCGGGTTCACCGCAACGAAGCCGGAGCCGAACTGGTCGCCTTCATTGATCTGCGTGAGCCAAGCGTCGTACTCGGCGCCAGTGTGACCTGCGGCCAGCAGCTCCTCCAGCATCACGGTGACCTTCACGCCATTGGGCGTGGCAAGCGAATAGAGCTGCAGCGGATGGCGCCCGAGCGGCAGTTCCTTGTCGAACGTCGCGCCGGCGATCGGCCGGTTGATCTTGGCGAAGCGGCCGACGCCTGTCTTGTTCCACACCCAGACCTTGGGTGGTGTGTATTCATTTGCGTCGCTCATCTCGATGATGCTCCAATGGTGAAACATGCATTCTAAGCGCAGCGGCGGTCGCATTGCTGCGCAGGCGAAGGCCAGCGCGTTCTTGCACGGGATGCGCAGCGTCACGTGCGTCCAGGCATGCGCCGCCACGCGGGCCGCAGTTGCGCTGGCGCGTGCTACAAGCGCAAAGTCCTGGTCTCAGCGCAGCAAGCGTCGCAGTCCCATCAACAGCGAACCGGCCAGCAGCATGGAGAGCATCGATGATTCGGGCACGCTGCCTACGGTGGTAAGTTCGGCCGGCCAGTAGCCGGGCAGCCGATCCCACGGATTGAGCGCGGACGGGTCGCCCGGCACATAGCGATCGTCGGTCACATAGATGAAGCCTATATTGCGCGCCTGCGCCCCGCCCACCAGGACACGCATGACGTCGGCGCTGGCGACGTTTTAGAAGAGGCTGGCCTGCTTTTGCGCGCTGGCAGTCGACATCCAGGGTTCGCTCGGTGCGCCGTCGTAGGTGCCGCTACCGTTTTCCAGCGTCACCAGCGTATGCGTGTGGTGATGTTGGAGCGTAGTCGCAATCCGCAGCTGGCATCACAACACCAGTCCAGTGGAGCGCAACGGAAGTCGAACCAGCCGGGAGCCGGAGTTCATTGCGCGTTGAAGGCACGCGCCGCTGCGAGTTGGCATGCGGCATCGACGGGATTGAAATACTCGTGTGTGCCGCGCGGGACGCCGCGCACGACCTGCGGCATCGTGTTGCGCATCGCAGCGTCAAGAAGCTGCCCGCGCCGGCGGGCCTTGACCGCGTCAACCTCACCTTCGGTTCGATTCTTGTCGTCAGCCAAATGCATCGCGCAAGGGTAGGCCGCTTCCTTTCCCGCGACAAGCTCACGCGTCGGCGCCGCTGACATGGGTCGAGATGCAGCGAGCCTGTTAAAGTAGGATGAAACGCGGCATTGGCCGGGGCCGGGAAGATGGGTGCTTCCGTTTCCTGTCTTGCCGTTCGCTCTCCGGCATTTCCCGTCCCGCCGCCGGACCGGCGACCACCATCATCCATGTTTCGCTCCTACAACCGCTTTCTCCCCCTGGTCGGCGTGCTGCTCGCGGTCCTGGTCGTGATGTCGCTGCTCTACATGCAGGGCATGGCGCATTTCGAGGGCAAGCCGCGGAATTTCTGGCAGGCCCTGCAATGGGCATCCGGCACCATGTCCACCACCGGCTACAGCGTGGACACGTCCTGGCAGCATCCGCTGATGATCATCTTTGTGGTCTTCACCCAGTTCCTGGGTGTGACGATGATCTTCCTGGTGCTGCCGATGTTCCTGATTCCCCTGCTGGAGGAGCGCTTCGAAACGAAGTTGCCGCAGGAGTCTGCCAAAGCACGCAACCATGTGGTCATCTTCGACTACGGGCCGGCGGTGGCAACCTTGATCACCGAGTTGGAACAGGCGAACGTCCCTACGGTGATCATCGAAGAAGACGAAGCCCGCGCGCGGCAGTTGCTTCTGCACGGGCATCGCGTGATTCACGGCAATCTCGATGAAGGCGTGTTGGCGAAATCCGGCCTCGCGCAGGCGCGCGCGCTGATCGTCAACGGCAGGGATGAGCGCAATGCCGCTGCCATACTGGCCGCGCGCCAGACCGGATACGAAGGCGAGATACTGGCGTTGGTCGAAGATCCCTATCATCAGCAACCGATGATTCTGGCTGGCGCCAGCGCCGCATTCACGCCGCGCCATGTGCTAGGCGCGGAGCTGGCGGCGCGCGCCAGCCAGAAAGTCAGCCCCACCGTGGCAGGCATTGCGCACCTGGGCCACAGATTGCAGGTGGCCGAAGTTCGCGTGGCGCGCGACAGCGCGCTTGTAGGCAAGACGTTGACCGAAGCCGGACTCGGCCAACACGTTGGGGTATCGGTGATCGGCCAGTGGATGGGCGACAAGCTGATCGCTCCGCCCACGCCGGCCATGCGCCTTGAACCCGGTGGCATCCTGGTGCTGGTGGGCAGCGACGATTGCATCCATGACTTCATGAAACTGTGCGCCGGGGCGCGGCGCCTGCGGCGCGAGGGCCGGTTCGTGATCGCTGGCGGCGGCGAGGTCGGGCGCAAGGTGGCGCAACTGCTCGACGCTTGCGGCGAGAGCACCTTCGTCATCGACCGTCAGCCCGGCGCGGGTGTCGATCTGGTAGGCAACGTGCTCGACACGCAAGTGCTGGAACAGGCCGGCCTCGCGCAGGCGCAGGCGGTGATCCTGGCGCTCAGCACCGATGCGACCACCCTTTTCAGCACGGTCATCATCAAGGACCTGGCACCTGACGTGCCGATAATCGCGCGCGTCAACCTGGCGGAGAATCTGGAGCGCATTTACATCGCCGGCGCCGACTTCGCGCTGTCGATTGCGCAGGTGTCGGGGCAGTTGCTGGCCTGGCGCCTGCTCGGGCGCGAATCGATCGCAGTCGATGCGAAGTTGAGCGTGGTCAAGGTCAGTTCGCGCGGCCTCGCCGGCTACCATCCCAAGCAAGCCGGGCTGCTGGAGCAGACCGGCTGCAGCGTGGTTGCCGTAGAGCGTGGCGAAGAGCTGATGGTCGAGTTCGGGCCCGAGTTCGCCTTCCTGGCTGACGACGCGGTCTACATATGCGGCAGCGGCGAGGCCACGGAGAGGTACTACCGGATGTTTCCCCAGGCATAGGGGGGCGCATCGAAGCGGGGCTGCTGCGGGTATCGCGTCAGTGACGTGGCGCAGGCTTGAAGCGGATTGTCGCCATCACGGCGGCCGCCTGCTTGAGCGGCAGCGCGTCGGCGGATTGCGCCAGCAAGGTCAGCTTCTTCTTTCCCATTGAAGTGGTGCGCACTACCGGCACGTGAAGCCCCAGGTAATGTACCGGTGGCGCGGCTGCGGGGTACATCACGTAGCTGACCTGCCGGGCCGGCAAACCATCGACCGTGAGCGCTTGCTCTTTCACGTAGGCGGCGCCTTCGGGAATTTGCAGGGGGTCGGAATACAGGCCGAAGTCGACATCCATCGACACGCCGGCACTGTGCAGGCGCCCCACTGCCGAGTCGGTGCCTGTGCCTTTGCTATACGTCCAGCCGGGCGGCGCCTGCATCCAGAACGCGCCCAGATCATGACGCAGCCAGGTACCCGGGGTCGCGCCAAGCCAGGCGCTGGCGATCGACAAAGCGGCGAAAACGGCGGCCAGATGGCCGCGAGTTCGAGGCGTCGGGTGGTCCGCGACTCCGCTATTGGCGCCTGTGCTCTTCGTCATTTGGCTATATGGCATGCGCAGCGGGCGTGCTGTCAGGCGCGCAAGTCCGGCCGCTTGTGCCTTTGCGCTTCCGCCCTTTGGAGCAGGCATCAAAAATCATCGCCGACCTTTCCATGCGCTTAACCTGCAATGAAAGACGGGAGCCGCAGCCCCCGTCTTTTAGCGGCGTTGCAATTTGTTCAAGCTACGGGACCGTACTTCCTGCGACGCGAGATTACGCCAAGCAGTGCAAGGCCCGCAATCATCAGGCCGTAGGTCCCGGGTTCGGGGACTGGCGAGGCCATTACAGCAATCGGCGTGATCATGATGAATCGCTGTAGGCCGTCAAACTGGATCAAGGGGCCGGCCGCGTTGCCCGGGCCGAAGCCGCGGATAAAGTCGGCCTGCGCTGTGGTCAGAATATCGGAGCCTACGGTCGGGTTCATCAGGTTTGTGCCGTTGTCGGGTAAAACATGATCAAGCCCCAGGTTGTGGAGCAATTCGTGTGACATGGTCTTGGCGCCGTTGCCGCCTGCCACAGAGATGGAGTTGAGCGCGATCACGCTGCCGGGTTGGAAAGCGCAGCCGAGGAAGCTGCCGCCCCCGCCGCAGTGACTGATCGAGTCGACGAAGAACATCCTGACCGTCGGCGGCGCGCCAAACGTGGGGCTTGCGAGAAAGTTGAATTCCGCCGCACTATCGATATCGAGCAGGCTGGTGTTGAAAATAGTCTGCGTCGCGCCGAAACGGATGTCGATGGTGTCGCCGTTGAAACTGGCTTGCGAAAAAATGGTGTCCATGGCGGCTTCGTTGGTAGTTACAAACCCGGCATGGGAAGTGGCACTGGCCAACAAGGCAATGCACGAAGCCGCGACAATGCGCAAACCGGCCCGTCTGAAATTGCTTGGTCCAAACTTCATTGTGATCCCCCGTTGCCCTGGTTAAGTGAATTTCGGTGATCGGTTTCGATCACCGGGTACGCGCCGCAAGCAGCCAAAATTATAGTCTTCAGCCCTTTTCGCAAGAAATATGCCGAATGCAAGGGTATTCGGTAACATCATGAAAAATAAAGACAAGTTGTTTTCGGCAGGTTGCTTTTTCAGGCCACATTCATAAGAGTGTAAAAAAAGCCGACATGTTTTGGGGCTGCGGCTGGGCCTTTTGCCGGACCTTCGGTGCGCAGCCTTCGGTGTCTCGGAAGTTGTGGAGCCTGTGCGAAAGCGCATGCCGGAGTTGCGCAACCCCGTTACCCAACCCCGTTGCCCGGATCATGCGCTAGAGTGCGAGCCGTTGCATATCATCCTGACCTAAGCCATGACCGAACTCGACCGTTTCATCGCCGCCCGCGACTTCCTGCAGAGCCGTTCGAACGACTACCAGTACGCCGTAGACCGGTTTCAGTGGCCCGCGCTCGAACACTTCAATTGGGCGCTCGACTACTTCGATCACATCGCGCGCGACAACCATGCGCCGGCCTTGCGTATTGTTGAAGAGTCAGGCATCGAGGCATCGCTCACCTACGCGCAGCTGGCGGTGCGTTCGAACCAGGTCGCGAACTTTTTGGTGCGCAATGGCGCGAAAAAGGGTGATCGGCTGCTGCTCATGCTCGGCAACGAGATTCCGCTTTGGGAATCGATGCTGGCGGCGATCAAGCTGGGCGTGGTGGTGATTCCGGCGACCACACTGCTGTCTGGTGCCGATCTGCTGGATCGCCTGCAGCGCGGCAAGGTTACGTTCGTCATCACCAATCCGGCAGGCGCGGCCAAGTTCGACGACCTGCCGACAGCCACACTCGAAGGCATTCATCGCATACATATCGGCGGCGCGCGCGCTGGCTGGTCCGACTATTGCGGCGCCGACGCCGAAGCGCAGACCTTCGCGCCTGCCGAGCGACCGCGCGCGAGCGACCCCCTGCTCGAATACTTCACCTCCGGCACCACCTCCAAGCCCAAGCTGGTGCAGCACACGCAGGTGAGCTACCCGGTCGGGCACCTGTCCACCATGTACTGGCTGGGCCTGAAAAAAGGGGATGTGCACTGGACCATCAGCTCGCCGGGTTGGGCCAAGCATGCGTGGAGCTGCGTGTTCGCACCGCTCAATGCACAGGCCTGCATCTTCATCTACAACTACACTCGCTTCAACGGGCCGGCGATTCTCCAGGTGCTGGTCAATAACGCGGTGCAGACCCTGTGTGCGCCGCCGACCGTGTGGCGCATGCTGATCCAGGAGAATCTCAAGGGCTGGCCGGTCAAGCTGCGCGAGCTGATCTCCGCAGGTGAGCCGCTCAACCCGGAAGTCATCGAGCAGGTACGCGCTGCGTGGGGCTTGACCATCCGCGACGGCTTCGGGCAAACCGAGACCACCGCGATGATCGGCAATTCCCCTTCCCAGGCCCTGAAGCCCGGCTCGATGGGGCGGCCGCTGCCCGGCTACCGGGTAACGCTGCTCGACCAGGATGGCGCGCCGGCCGAGGAGGGCGAGATTTGCATTGATTTGTCGCAGCGGCCGCTGCCGTTGATGAGCGGCTATGCCGGCGACGAGTCGAAGAACACCGAGGTCATGCGCGAAGGCTTTTATCACACCGGCGATGTTGGTTCGCGCGACGCCGACGGCTACATCACCTACGTCGGCCGCGCCGACGATGTGTTCAAGGCTTCCGGCTATCGCATCAGCCCGTTCGAGCTTGAAAGCGCCCTGATCGAACACCCGGCGGTGGCCGAGGCGGCGGTGGTGCCCTCACCCGACCCGGTGCGCGGCTTTGTGCCCAAGGCCTACCTGATTCTCACCGCCGGCCACGCGCCGGACGCGCAAACCGCAGCCAGCATCTTCAGTTTCATGCGCGCGCGGGTGTCGGCCTACAAGCTGGTGCGGCGCATCGAATTCAGCGACCTGCCCAAGACCATCTCCGGCAAGATCCGCCGCGTGGAACTGCGCGGGCAGGAAAAGGCGCGGCAGGCAGGCGGGGTGCGCAATGAACGCGAGTTTCTGGAAGAGATGATGAAGTAGGACTGTCCTTCGCAAGCCGGGTTGCTGCCGGATTTTTCTTACGCTGCGGCCGGTGGCTGCAGTGCTTTTCGGAGTCAATGAATGAAGCTCAAGATTCGCAGGACCATGACGCTGATCGATGGCCGTGAAATCGACGAGGCCGGCACCCCGGCCGATGTGCCGATGAACCACAAGCATGCGAACTACGTGCGCTCGCACTACGACGGCATGAGCCTCACCTTCGACGATGCGCCGGCGCCTGACGAGATGGTCCTGATCTTCTAGAGCAGGCAAACCCTATCCGCGCGTTGGCACATAGTCATCGGCTGCCCCGGGCGGAATCGGCGGGTGCTTTTTCAGCGATTCCTGGAACGCAAGAATCATGCGGCGGAGCGGTCCGCGCACCCAGCTCTGGGTCGAGTTGACGTCGCTTTCCATTTTCGGGTCCTGAACCAGGTTGAACAGGTAGAGCGTTTCCAGATGGTTGGCGCCGGCATGGGGCTTCACCTCCCAGACGAAATGCATCTTCCAGTCGCGCCACTTGGCGGCGCGCATTTCGCTCTTCATGTAGTAGACGAATCCTTTACCTGCGGACTTGTCGCTTGCGCCGCACTCCTGGCGCGGCGCAAAAAGCCTGCTCTCAAGCAGATTTCGCCAGACGCAACGCTTCCCCACCCGCCGCCATCGCCAGTTCGGCGCGCACCAGATGCGCATTCGGGTCATGCTGGAGAATCAGTGCGACCAGGCGCTCGCGCAGCAGCAGGCCGGCGCGGTCCATCGCCATCTGTGCTTCGGCCTGCGGGCTCAGCGGAAAATCGGCTTCCATGGTCTCCAGCAGGCGCTTGTCCTCGCTTTGCACCCTGCGATCGAAGGCTGCCACACCAAGGCCTGGCGCATCGGCCTGGCTGTCGTTGCGATAGACAAACTGGATGCGCTGCACCTGGTTGTCGCCTATGGGTGTGGCGAAACCGCAGATCGAGTGGATCAGCCCGTTGGGGTAGGTGATGTGGATGTTGAAGGCGCACGGCATCCAGGTCAGGATGCGCTGGCGGCGGAATGTTTCGGCGCTGGCGATGCGCAAGTTCCGCTGCTGCTCGGGTGTGTTGATCACCGGGAAGTCGCAGCGAAAGCCCAGGGTCTCCGGTTCGTCGATGAGGTCCAGTCGCAGCGCCACCGGCGCCTTCTCGCTGCCGAAAGTGCCGGTGTGCACGTAACTCACATGGGCGATGTCGAGCGCGTTTTCGATGATACGGAACATGTTGACCGACCACGTCTCGTCGAACTCGAAAATCTGGCGGAAGGCCGGATCGTCTGCATGCGCAAAGCTAGGGATCCCCGCCATCGGCTCCTCCAGGCAGACCCAGGCGTAGCCGTAGCGGGCGCTGCAGTGCACCGGCGTGGCGTAGCGGCGGTGCCCGGCGGTGCTTTGGCCGGGCGGCTGTTGTGGTATCTCGACAACCGCACCGGACGGGGCGTAGCGCCAGCCGTGGTAGCCGCAGCGCAATGCACCATCGATGACCTTGCTATCCATCGACAATGCCACACCGCGGTGCGGGCAACGGTCGTGGAAGGCGACGGGCGCAGCGTCGGCGTCAAGCCAGAGCACCAGCTTCTGGCCCAACAGGGTAAACGGCTGCGGGCCTGCGGCCAGGTCGTGCAGCGCCACCGTGGGGTACCAGAAGCGGCGGAAGACCGGGTGTTGCATGACCAGCATGGCGCTGCTCCACAGTGGAATCGATGCAGGGTTCGAAGCAAATTGTGCGCCAGCGTTTGGGTGCGATAGCGGGCACCGGTCCGGCAAGACTGCGTGTCGTGGATGGAAAATGGTGCAGGCTCCGGCATTGTGAAAACAAGGCGGCGTCGGCGATCGCACGATTCTTGCCGCAGCAGGTAACCATATTGGAAGACGGCGAATGCGCTAAATTGGGCATCTCCCGAGCTTAGGCCGCATCCGGCGCCATGCACAAGACTCCCGCCCCGATCCGCATGACGTCCGCTTTTAACTGGGACGACATGCGCTACTTCCTCGAACTGGCCAGGCGCGGGCGACTGGCAGTGGTGGCACGGCACTTTGGAGTGGAGCACACCACCGTCAGCCGGCGCATTGTCGAACTCGAGGTGGTGCTGGATCAGAAGCTGTTCGATCGGTCCGGTAGCGGCTACACGCTCACCCCGATTGGCGAAAAGTTGCTGCGCTACGCCGAACAGATGGAGGTTGGCGCCTATGGCGTGGCCGACGTCGCCGGCATCGCGCACGCGCACCGCGAAACCGTGCGACTGGTGACCATGGAGGGATCGGCAGCTTTTATATCGCTCCGCGGCTGGCCAGGCTCAAAGAGCGCCAGCCCAACCTGGTGGTCGAACTGGTGACTTCGCCGCAGTTGGGCAACCTCACCCGGCGCGAGGCCGATGTGATGCTCAGCTTCGAGCGCCCCGAGAGTCCCGGCGTGGTGGTACAGAAGATCGGCTGGTTCTCGCTGCGCCTTTATGCCAGCCAGGCTTATCTCGACCTGCATGGCGTGCCTGCGAGCGCAGCCGACCTCAAACAACATGCCTTTGTCGACTACATCGACGAGCTGGTCTCGATCCCGGCGGTGCGCTGGCTGCGAGATGCCGTGGCCGCACCCAACATCGTTTTTCGCAGCACCAGCATGTCGGCGCATCAAAGCGCCGCCGCAGGGGGGCTGGGCATTGTGCTACTGCCCAGTTTCACCGCCACCGGTGACAAGCGGCTGCTGCCGGTGCTCCACCAACAGATTGAAGTCAAGCGCGACTTGTGGCTGGCCACTCATGATCACTCGCCTGCCGGCCGCGCGGCCTGCCGATCGGCAATCTCACCTCGCAGTTCTGGTCGAACTGCTACCTTCATCCCTTCGATGAATTCGTCGGCCGCGAACTGGGGTGCAAGGCCTATGTGCGCTATGTCGACGACTTCGCGCTGTTCGCCGATTCGAAAGAGATATTGTGAGACTGGAAGCGCCGCATGATCGAGCGGCTGGCGCAGTTGCGGCTGCAACTGCACGCCGGGTCCGCGCAGGTATCGCACACCGCCGCTGGCACTCCGTGGCTTGGATTTGTGGTGTACCCCGACTATCGCCTGCTGAAGGCCCGCAAGGTGGTGGCCGCGACCCGGCGCCTGCGCGCGCGGCATAAGGCGTACCGGGGTGGGCAAGTCGACCGCGACGCTTTACTTTCCACCGTGCGCGGCTGGGTGGAGCATGTGCGCCACGGCGCGAGTTGGGGATTGCGGCGCTACGTTCTGTCGCGTCGCGCAACCTGAAGCCTCAGGAAAAGTCGGAGCGCCACACGTGGGCCGCTCGGCGCGCCATGCGGGTCTGGCGCGCGTCCAGATGTGCCAACCTCCATTCCTCCGGCGCTTGTTCGACAAGTTCGCGCGGGAGCGTGTAGCTGCTTTGGACATAGGCGGCGGCCTTTTGCGGGTAGTCGGCATTGCCAATTTGCCGGTTGGCCGCGCTTTCGAGGAGCAGCAGATTGCCGAGTCTGAAAATCGCATCCTCCCACTTGTCGGGCGGTATCGAAGTTTCCCAGGCGGCTGAAGGATTTTCCGGCAAGACGTGCTCGACCGTGGCGGGGTTGGTTTCGGGGTCGCAGGCCAGGCCGGAGGCATCGCTTTCCAGGCGGGCGAGGATGTAGCGCGTGAGCTTGCGGCCCTGGCCGCGTGAATTGACGGCGAAGCGGGCGAAGTCCTGCGTGAAACGTTCGTCGTCGACGTAGACCGCTTTCAGCAGGCCGAAGACGCCCGCCGGGCTGTTGACAGCTCCATCCAGAAGCGCCTTGGCGCTTGCGTGAAACACGGGCTCCAGGGCATTGGTGTTGCGGCCGCTGATGACGCCATAGCGAAACAGGACGACGGCGACCAGTTTGAGCAGGCGCGCGAAGTCGCTTCGATCCAGCTTTTCCCAGGCGGCGAACAACAGTGGGGTCATCTGCCGCACCCGGAACAGGTTCAACTCGCGGATGTGCTCCTTGCATTCGGGCCGCTCGATCCAGTAAGCATGGGTCGGGTCGGACAAGGCGGCGAAAAGTTCCGCGCGTGCCTCCAGCGCGGCCATGAGCGTGAACACACCGGCGCCATCGCGTACCCGCTCGCGCACCAGTTGAAACAGCCGCTGGCTGCGCACGCGCGCTATTTCGCACTGCAGGTGGTAGCGCAGAAAATCCGGAAAACGCTCCTGCTGGACCGTGGCGATCAGAGACAACCAGCGTCGCTGGAGGGTCTGAAGGTCGGTTGGCGCGCGCAGCCTGGAGAACAGGTAATTCTTGAGCAGATCGGTAGCGGAGAGTTCAAGGCCGCGTGCGTTCATGGTCTCGAATACCGTGTAGGCATTGAGTTCGTCATCCACCGCGATGCGGATGAACATCAGCTGGCGACCGACGGTCTCGGAAACCAGCGAGGCCAGTGCGAGTCCATTGCCAGCAAGTGCCGCGTCCGCTTCGATCACGCTTTCAAAGTAGCAAAAACAATCCCAAAGCAGTTTGTTGGACTTGGGCAATCCGTGCGGGTTGAGTGGCGGGCGTAACTGCACCAGGTAATCCTGGTAGAAGCCGCCATCGGTGCTGTTCAAGGCAAGCTTGCTGGATTCAACCAGGGAAGCCGGGTCTTTCTCGCCGACGTAGCGGGCACGCAAGGCCGCCGCGCGCTCACGATTGGACTCCGGCTCGACCCCCGAAGCTTCAAGCTTTGAAAGCCTGTGGATGACGGCCAGTGCCAGGAGGCTTAACGTGGCGAATCGTTGCTGCCCATCAATGATGGCGAATTCCCGATCCGATTTTCCTTCCACCACCAACGCGCCCATGTAGTGGGTCGCGTCCGCGCGCCCGCGAAGTTCGGACAGGTCGTTCCACAGGTCTTCCCACTGCTCCTCGCCCCAGGAATAGTCGCGCTGGTACGGCGGCACGCGGTAGGTGCGGCCGTTGCCGATCAGTTCGAGAAAATTGGTAGTACTGGTGTTGAGCAGGTTTGCCTTGGCCATGTCCGAGCCCTCAATTGCGCCACGGGCCGGGCACGGGTGCCAAATGCACGCACAGACCAGTCGCCGGGGAAATTACCTTGGCCAACATGTTTCGTTGAGCCAATCAGCGGCAGTTTAACCTCGCCCGCGCAGACGGCGTATGGAATGCCTACTGACTACTGGCATCGCGCGTGCGCCGCCGATCGAGCCGCGGGTACTGCTGCTCGATGAACCCTTCGGCGCACTCGACGCGCTGACCCGCGCGGCGCTGCAGGATGAACTGATGCGCATCGTCGAACAGACGCATCCGACGGTAGTGATGGTCACGCATGATGTCGATGAAGCGATCCTGCTGGCGGACCGGATTGTCATGATGACAAACTGGCCCAGGGCGTCGATCGGCGACGAATTGCGCATCGAACCCGCGCGTCCGCGCGATCGGCTTGCCCTGGCCGGTGACGCACGTTTTGCCGCATACAGGAAGCAAATGCTCGAGTTCCTGTTTCTCAAGCAGCGCGTGCGGGAATCCACGGCTCAGGCGGTGCGATGAGGTAGCGACTGTTGCCGCAACTCGAAACTCGGCGGCTTGCTCAAAGCTACGCCTGGTTCTCCATCTGACCGCAGCGGCGACCGCGGACCGCTTTGGCGTGAAATCCATCCTCTCTCGCGCCATCGGCCGCCACAAGCGCCAGGTGCGCCTGCTCGGCCTGGAGTACAAGCTGGCCGAAGATCTGGCCATCGAAATCGGTGTGGTCGACCTGACGATCGAAGACAAGACCTTCGGGCGCATGCTTGAAGTCGGCCGCGTCCTGCGCGACGCACATGGGGCAGGCGTCATCATCATGGGGTGCGCCGGCGTGGCGCGCTATCGCACACGCCTTGAAGACGCGTTGCGTGTTCCCGTGATCGACCCGACCCAGGCGGCTGTCGGCATGGCGCTGGGTCGCTTGCTTGCGCGTGAGGCGGTCTTGCAGGCGGGCCTTGAGGTTCCTGAGAAGCGGGCGGCCTGAGAAGCGGCCGCTTTCCCAGCCCGCGAAGTTGCCAAACAGGACCTGTACGAATTGCAGGTGCGGGCCTACACCGCGACGGTGGAGGCAACCAGGGCCAAGATCGACGTGGCGCGCGCCAAGCTCACCACGCAGGTGGACGCGGCCAAAGTGAAGATCACCGCTTTCGACGCGCAGATCCAGGGCTTCAAGGCATCGCTGGAAGGCGCAGTCGATGTCGAGAATCGATGAATGTAGGCAAGGTCGCGCTGGACCCGGTTGCGATCGAGATCGACGTGGCCACGCAGGGCGCGGAGGGGGCAGGCAAGCTCGGGGCGGCAGCCGTGGGTGCCGGTTCAAGGACGCGCCGCTGCGCGGTCATCTGCGCGTTCACGTGAGTGCGTGCAGCAGGCATCTGGTTCCCCCCGGGGTTCAAGTCTGCACGAGCAAGCCTACCTGTGCGGACGCCGCGTGTCATGTGCAAAATACAGCCGCTGGGGCGTGAATACTCACAGCCAGACACAAACCGGTTGAGCTTATTGATGAAGAATGGCTCCCGGAGCCGGTGAAAGGCCGCATGAGTCGCTGCGACCCGCTCCCGAGGTTTAAAGCATTTGCCTGACGTGTTTCACTTTACCTGTCTGCAGCATCAAGCTTCTCCCGCTTCAACCAGCGCCGCTTCAACCAAGTCGGCCGACAACCAGCATCCGGCATCCGAGATTTTCGTCAGCGCCAATCTGGCTGAATCGATCAGGCCACGTCGCTTTGCCAGCAGGATCACACCCACCGTCCCCAGGGAGCGAATCTGCAACACCTTGGCGCAATTG
>Ga0163147_10006328_pt1 | contig 13934 bp, 11 predicted proteins | sample OliLakLV19MP6G1_FD_148597 | JGI IMG/M metagenome (GOLD analysis project Ga0163147, IMG submission 148597) | Freshwater microbial mat bacterial communities from Lake Vanda, McMurdo Dry Valleys, Antarctica- Oligotrophic Lake LV.19.MP6.G1 | ecosystem: Environmental > Aquatic > Freshwater > Lake >...
TGAACGCGGCGTCATGGCGAGCGGCGGCACATCCATCCCCGAAAAGGCCAAGCTCTTCGTCGCCAATCGGCGCGAGGAGATCGAACGCGCCGAGCAAAAGCTCATCTCAGCGCTCGATCGCTTCCAATATCCCGATGCCGCCAAGTTCGCCGTGCGCCTCGCGCTCGAAGAGGCCCTCGTCAATGCCTTCCGCCACGGTCACAAGAACCTGCCCAACGAGAAGGTCAGCTTCGAGTTCCGCGTTACCCGCGATGAGACTGAGATGGCCGTCGAGGACAAAGGCCCGGGCTTTACGCCCGAAGCCGTGCCTGACCCAACCCTCGACGAAAACCTGACCATCCCCACCGGCCGCGGCCTGCTGCTCATGCGGGCCTACATGGCCCGCGTCGAATATGTCGGACGCGGCAACCGGGTGGAAATGCTGTACCGGCGCTCGTGAGTGGCCGGAAGCGTCAGCAAGCACTACAATAGAATGATTCGAAGACTCAGAAAGCCGACTTTGCGGCGTACCATTGCCTGCAAACTCTTTCTCGACCCGAACCAAGGCGACTGACCATGGCCCTCAAGCTTCCGATCTACCTCGACCACGCCGCGACCACCCCTTGCGACCCGCGGGTCGTTGAGGCGATGCTCCCGTATTTCACCGAGCTGTTCGGCAATACCGGCAGCCGGAATCACTCGTTCGGCTGGGATGCCGAGCACGCGGTGGACACGGCCCGGCAGCAGGTCGCGGCCCTCATCGGGGCGAGCGAGAAGGAGGTCGTCTTTACTTCAGGATCGACCGAGTCGAACAACCTCGCCATCAAAGGCGCGGCCGAGATGTACGAGAAAGCGGCATCGGGACAGACCGGACGGGGCCACATCATCGCGGCACAGCACGAGCACAAGGCCGTGCTCGATCCGTGCAAACGTCTGGCCAAGGAAGGGTTCGAGGTCACGTTCCTCGAGCCGCCGCGCGACGGGGTGATCCGGGCCGAGCAGGTGCGGGCGGCCATGCGCCCCGACACCGTGCTGGTGACACTCATGTGGGCGAACAACGAGATCGGCACGATCAACGAGATTCCCGAGATCGGCAAGCTCTGCCACGAGAAGGAAGTGATCTTCCACACCGATGCGACGCAGTGGGTCGGCAAGATGCCGACGAATGTCGAACGCGACCAGATGGATTTGATGAGCTTTTCCGGCCACAAGATGTACGGCCCTAAGGGCGTCGGCGGCCTCTATGTGCGCCGGCGCAAGCCTCGCGTGCGGCTCGTCGCTCAGACCGACGGCGGCGGGCAGGAGCGCGGCTTCCGATCCGGCACACTCAACGTGACCGGCATCGTGGGCCTCGGCAAGGCGTGTGAGATCGCGATGAACGAGATGGACCGCGACGGCGAGCGGCTCCTGAAGCTTCGTCGCAAGCTGGAGCAGACCATCACCGCGCAGCTCGACACCACCCAGATCAACGGCCACGCCGACCGCCGCCTGCCGCACATTTCCAACATCAGCTTCGGCTTCGTCGAGGGAGAGAGCCTGATGATGGCGTGCAAGGAGATCGCGCTCTCGAGCGGCTCGGCCTGCACCAGCGCGAGCCTGGAGCCGAGCTATGTCCTCAAGGCACTGGGCGTGGGAGACGACTTGGCGCACTCGAGCCTGCGGTTCAGCCTGGGCCGCTGGACCACCGAAGAGCAGATCGACTTCACCATCGCCAAGGTCGTCAGCGCGGTGAAGAAGCTGCGAGAACTCAGCCCGCTCTACGACATGCACAATGAGGGGATCGACCTGAGCAAGATCGAGTGGGCAGGGCATTAGCCATGGCCAATGCATCGCAATGGCTGACCGTCGCCGAGGAAGCGTTACGCGCTGCGGTAATGCTGCGGCGCGCTGAACAGCGTCGGTCGTCGTGTAACCGCTCTTACTACTCCGCCCACGCCGCGGCGCACGCCGTGCTCCGCCATTTCGGGCAAGTGTACTCCAACGTCCGCGAGAGCAGGTTCAATCACCGTGATCTTCCGATCAAGCTCTGGGGCCGCCTTGGGACGCTCTCGGGCGGCCAGATGCCCCTGTTCAAGCGCAAGATGTATGTGGACTGGCTCAACGCCTGTCGAACCTACCGGCTCCGTTCCGACTATTCACCCGCTACGCTTGTGGATTCGCAGGCCAGCGATGAGGCGTTGCACGCTGCAAGACAGTTGCTGGAACTCGCCCGGAGGACGATGTCATGATCTCGCAGAACCCCGACCCCAAGGCCTCCCTGGTCGCAGCGGTCCACTCGCTGGCGGGCAGCGAGACGGTGCGGCGTTTCGCGATCACGTTCGACACCGCGCTCATCGATCAGGAATTGGGCTTGTGGTCGGTCCCCGTCGCATCGGGGATAACCAACGGGAACGCCCGTGACTTGATGAACGCCATCACGTCGATTCAGGAACAACTAGAGAAGAGCACCACCCTGCCAGTCATGGTTGTGCTCGATCCCGGTCTGGATTGACCAGGGATCCCGGAAAGAAAGTGAACCATGTCTTACGGCCCCAAAATCATCGACCATTACGAACACCCCCGCAACGTCGGCTCCTTCGGCACCCAGGCCGAGATCAAGGCCCGCAAGGATCTCGGTGTCGGCCTCGTCGGAGCGCCCGAGTGCGGCGACGTCATGCAGCTCCAGATCAAGGTCGATCCCAAGACCAACCTGATCGAGGATGCCAAGTTCAAGTGCTTCGGCTGCGGCTCGGCCATCGCTTCAAGCTCCCTCGCCACCGAGTGGCTCAAGGGCAAATCGCTCGACGAAGGTGCGGCCATCCGCAACACCCAGATCGTCGAGGAGCTCAGCTTGCCGCCAGTCAAGATCCACTGCTCGGTGCTGGCCGAGGACGCGATCAAGGCCGCGATCAACGATTATAAGACCAAGAACGGCATACCGGTCGAGGTCGAGCACCACGCTGAGATCCAATAACCCGGGCGGCACGACCGTGGCCTTGGCCTTTGTGTGGAAGGGCTGCCCGCCGTCCCCGGCACCCTCGAACCGAACCGACTCCAAGCCGTACTATCTGTAACGACCATGTCTGGAGCAGCATCGCTTATGAGCACCACCACCACCGCGGCCCCAACCGAATCCTCCACCTCCTCGATCATCCTGACCGAGGGTGCCGCCCGAGAGGTCCGCAACATCATCCAGCAGCAGGAGCTCGACGCCGACAAGATCCGCCTGCGCGTCGGCGTCAAGGGCGGCGGATGCTCGGGCTTCAGCTACCTCCTCGACCTCACCGAGTCGCAGAAGGAAAATGACGAGGTCTTTGAACAGCACGGAATCAAGGTCGTCGTGGACAGCAAGAGCCTCCTTTATCTCGGCGGCACCACCGTCGATTTCAAGGATGAGATCATGGGCCGCGGCTTCGTCTTCCAGAACCCCAACGCGACCAGCTCGTGCGGCTGCGGCTCGAGCTTTTCCGCGTAAGACGAAAGAGTCGCACGCGGCGACGCGGAGCGGGCGAAGGCCGTGCAGGCAAGAGTACATCGTTTTCCCCACGCCGAAAAAGCACCAGTTCAGGTGCTTTTTCACTTGTAGCGTGGCTGCGGCCCCGACTCCCGCTCGATTCCCCGCTCTCAGGGCTTGCGGCCGCAACCCGCTCCGATACACTACCGACGGGCCTTGGGGACGCTGGAGCTCGGGATGTCGCAAATGTCGTCGGAAACCGCCCAGGGGTACGCCCCTCCCGCCGTGACGCAGTTCTCGGTTTTCCTCGATAACCGCGTCGGCAAGCTGCACGAGCTGGCGCGGATCTTCGAGCACTCCTCGGTTCAGATCGTCGCCTTGAGCGTCCACGATGCCAGCGATTACGCCGTCGTGCGCATCATCAGCAGCAACGCGAGCGAGACCAAGCTGCTGCTCACCCGCCACCAGGTGCCGTTCAGCGAGGTGCAGCTCCTGGTGGTCGAGCTCTGTAAAGGCCACTCGCTCGAGCGCCTCTGCCTCTACCTGCTCGGCGCCGAGCTCAACATCCGCTTTGCCTACCCGCTGCTGGTCTCGCCGAGCCAGTATCCGACCATCGCTCTCGCGGTCGACGACGCCACACTCGCCGGGCAGATCCTTCGCCGCAAGGAGTTCAGGCTGCTCGGGGAAGACGACCTCACGCGGCCGATGTGAGCGGCGACCCAAAGCCGGTGCTTCTTGTGATCTCGTCTCGAGCTGCGAACCGCGCTTCCGACCCGCACTCCACTCCTTGCTTGTGGCGAATGTGTCGGCGAAGTGAAGTGGTACGTTGCCCCATCGAGCGCGATCCGCGCGATTCAAGAAATCAAAGAGCGACCATTGGCGAAAACCGTGTCCGGATTTCGGCCGGATGTCGCCATTGGTCGGTGCCGAAGAGGCTCCGCCGATGCGTCGCAATGGTCGCGCTGCGCCCCGATCACTTTTCGTAACCAGGTTCGCCACGAGGAAAACGCCCATGATTCGCCGCAGAACGCTTTCGGCTCTCACCTGCCGTGTCGCCATTGTCGCGTTTGCCGTCATCGCAACCGACCGGCTCATGGCCCAGCCCGTAAACGATGAATGCGCCAGCGCCACACCGATCGCGGTCGGCACGCCGGTGAGCTTTGACACCACTACCGCGACACTCGGCACCGATCCTTGGCCGTGCGTTGATGATTTTGGCGGCGGCGCGGGTGGCGATGTCTGGTTTACCTATACCGCTACCCAGCCAGGTCTGGTTCGATTCTCCGTGTGCATCCCGCCCAACCTCGATGGCGTTTCCGCGTTCCTTACCGCATACACAACCTGCGGCGGCGGCGATATCGCCTGCGATTATGGTGATGCCTTCTACTCCGACACCTGCTCGCAATCGAATGTGCTGCTCGTGGTCGCCGCCGGCCAGTCCTACTTGTTCCGCGTCGCGGGATACGACGACACCTACTTTGACGTACCGCGCCCCGCCGCCGGAACGGCCACCGCCGACTTCATCCCGCCCGCGGCCAATGACACCTGCGCCACCGCCATCCCTGTTGGCGAAGGCATATTCCAGGGCGACAACAGCGCGAGCTTCGTCGATTCGGCTTCCTCATCCTGCACCGAAGCCGCTCGGGATGTCTGGTACCGTTACACCGCCACCGTCAGCGGAACTATCCGATTCGATTTTCGGTTGCTCAACAGGGGAGGTACGTTTTCCCCGTTCTCGGGCGGTGTGATCAGCGTGCTGGATACCTGCGGTGGCACCGAGCTTGCCTGCGGCGACCAGCCGACAATCACAGCCGTCGCAGGCCGGTCATACCTCATTCGCGTTGCGACCGCTACCGACGGCGGCACCGCGGGTGCCTTTCCCCTCCGTATTGCCGCGCCGCCGCCCGAGGGTTCGTCCGACTGCTCTGCTCCGCAGATCGTCGGTCTCGGCGACTCTCGGTTCTCAAACATCGGGGCCTCCGACACTCCGCTGAACTGCGGGACCGGTCAGCCGCAATCCTACAAGAATATCTATTTCCGATATACCGCGGCCACCACCGGCATTGTGGCGGTCACCACGACCGACGCCGATTTTTCGGCAAGCAAGAATTTTTCCTCGGATTGCTCGAGTGTTCCGTGCCGCTCTGACGGTCGTGTGGCGTTGATCGATGCGGTTGCCGGAAGTTCGTACCTCATCCACGTCTTTTCACCCTCAAACGATGACAACGGCTGGGCCGTGCTTGGCATCGAAGCTCTGCAGCCGCCGAATAACGACTCCTGTGTCACGCCCACCGACATTGTGGTTGGCCTTCCCCAGACATTTTCCACACTCGGCGCAACCACCGGGGGCGGTTTTCCCTGTGGCAGCATTCTCGATGGCGGCGTCAAAGACATCTGGTACCGCTATACCGCGACCGGGAATGGTGTCGCGACATTCAGCACCGGTTACAGCTTTGAGGGTTTCGGCAATCCTGATTTCGGCGTCACCCTGGCCGCGTTCACCGCCTGCGACACGGCTCCGTTCGCGTGCGCAACCAACCAGCAGGGCGATTGCTCCAACTGCACCGGCAGCTCGCTGTCGGTCCCCGTTGTCACGGGTCAGGTCGTACTCGTGCGGGTCGCCGGAACCACGGGAAGATACGGCAACCTCTACAACCGCGGACAGGGCCAGTTGTCGGTGGCGATCAGCTCGCCGCCCGCCAATGACTCTAGAGGATCGGCCTTTACGCTGCTCGAAGGACCCAACTTCGTGACGACCATCGGTGCCACCACCGATGGCATGTCAACCTGCACAACCCCCAGCGGTTTCAGCGCAAACGACGTTTGGTTCTCGTATACATCGCCGACAAACACGCTCGTCACCCTGGTCTTCTGCTCCCGGTTCAACGATCAACCCCTCGCACCCGGTGTGCTCTCAGCCTTCGACGATCTGACCGACGAACAGGTCGCCTGCTCGTCGGCCGGCTACCGGCCGATCGGCAGCACGGGTTCGTGCAGCGGCCGGATTGATGCATTGTTCAACGCGATCGCGGGCCGACGCTACCTGGTCCGGGTCGCTGGCGAAGGCGGGAGCTCCGGTGCCGGGACGCTCACGGTCACCACGTCGGCCTTCGTGCAACCGTGCCTCTCGCAGCCTGCGGGCTCGATCATCGAGGCCGAGCTGTGCGGCCAGCAGAGCAATGCCGGTTGCTCCGGATCGTTCGGCACCACGCCCGTGTATCAAGACCTTCCTTCGTCCAACATCGCGGTGTGGGGAACAAGCCGGGCCGAGAACAACTCGCGGGATATCGACTGGTACCGCTTCACGCTGGACAATCCGGCTTCGATCACGATCTCCGTTTCGACCGAGTTTCCCGCCGTTCTCCACCTGATGAATGACGGCTGCCCGTTCAGCTCGATCGCGTCCGCACGGTCAACCATTTGCGGCGGCTTTGTCCAGATCAGCGAGTACCTTCCCGCAGGCCGCTGGGGTGTGCTCATAACCCACGATCCTCAGAATCCCAACGATCAGAACGGCGCGTTCCACGATCTTCCGTGCTCTCTTCCCAATCACTATGTGCTGAGCGTCGGTTCACAACTCCTGGGTGCCTGCTGCGGGCCGCGTGGATGCCTGCTCGCCACCGCGTCCGAGTGCGCCGCACAATCCAGCCGGTTCGTCGGCGACAACACCGTTTGCCCGAGCGCAATCTACGCGCAAAGCGACTCCGCGGCCGCGTTCGAGGACATTTCCGCCGGCAACACCCCGCTCACCCTGGCCGACAACACCGGGCAGGTGATCGAAATGGGCTTCACCTTCGAGTTCTTCGGCCGCCGCTACACGTCCGTCGGTGTGAGCGACAATGGATATCTTGCGTTCGGTTCCCAGCCGCTTGGCGTGGCCACCAATCCCAACAACCTCTCCATCACGGCGCCGCCCGCCAACGCCATCTTCGCGTTCTGGGACGATTTCAATCCGGCCCTCGGCGCGATCTTTACCCGATCTGAGGGTTTACCCGGTGCCCGCCGTTTCGTGGTTTCCTGGCAGAACATGATGAACGCGGGATTCAATCAGGAAACCGACAGCTTTCAGGTCGTGGTTTTCGAGGGATCGAACCGAATTGAACTGAGGTACGGCCCGCTGTCAAACCGGTTCATCTTCCCATCCGATGTCACCGTGGGCATCAAGGATCTGCAAGGGTTCTCCATCACGCAGATTCCCTCATCCACGTTCTTCGTGAATGGCGCGCTGTCGGGCCGGCGCTCATTCAGCCTCGCCCCTTCGCCCACGGTCGGTGCCTGCTCGAACAACCCATGCCGGGGCGACTTCAACGACGACGCGACGAGCAACATTCAGGATGTCTTCGACTTCCTGTCGTGCTACTTCTCAGGAACCGCCTGCCCTGATGCCGACCGCAACGGGAATGGTACCGTGACGGTGCAAGACCTGCTGGACTTCCTTGTAGACTGGTTCAGGGGGTGCTGATGCGGAAGGCGTTCCCGTTCAGTCCGCACTCATCGCAAGCCTGGAGATGGGTGCGAAGTCAATGCACCCCTTCGGCCGCCAGCCACCGCTCCGCATCCAGCGCCGCCTGGCACCCCATGCCCGCGGCCGTCACCGCCTGGCGATATTGGCTGTCCGCCAGATCGCCGGCCGCGAAGACACCAGCGATGTTCGTATAGCTCGTCCGGTTTTTCATGACCACATACCCGCCCGCATCGAGTTCGATGCCCGTGCCCTTGAGAAACTTCGTCGCGGGTGTGTGGCCGATGGCAACGAAGAGTCCCTTGACGGCGAGTTCGCTCCGTTCTTTCGTCACGGTGTCTTCGAGCAACACGCCCGTGATGTGCTCGCCTCCGAGCACATCGACGACCTGCTTGTTCCACAGAACCTTGGCGTTCGGCCGCGACATGAAACGGTCCTGCATGATCTTGCTGGCGCGGAACGAGTCGCGCCGGTGGATGATGTACACCGTCGAGCCGAACTTGGTCAGATAGCTCGCCTCTTCCATCGCGGTGTCGCCGCCGCCCACCACCGCCAATGGCTGGTTGCGGAATGTCGGCAAAGCCCCATCGCAGACTGCACACGCCGAAACCCCGCCGCCCGAGCGAGCCAGCCGCATCTCATTTTCCAGACCGATCCAGTTCGCCACTGCGCCGGTCGCCAGAATCACCGATTGTGCCAGCACGGTCTTTCCGCCGCTGGTGGTGAGCTTGAACGGGCGCGATGAGAAATCGCAGGAGACCACATCCTCCATGATCGACACCGTCCCGAACCGCTCGGCTTGCTTCTGAAAGTCCGCCATCATCTCCGGCCCGGTGATGCCCTTGGGAAAGCCCGGGTAGTTCTCGACCTCGGTGGTCAACATCAACTGCCCGCCTGGCAGCACAGGCCCGGGATCCTGCTTGGGAACGCCCGTATACACCACTGGCCCCAGTTGAGCGCGAGCCGCGTAAATGGCGGCGGTCCACCCCGCAGGGCCGGAGCCGATGATGACAAGCGAATGGGTGGTCGGGTCGGGCATGGGAGGAGCTGTGGTGATTGGTGCGTGGTGATGAGTGTTAGGCAACTGGTGGTGGCGATGCCCGAGACAAGGGGCGAGATCAGCGAGCCTTATTCCGAGTCATTTTGACTACTCGCTACGCACCACTCACGGTTTCCCTAACTCCCCGTTGTCCAGCAAATACTGCCTCAGCAGCGACACCGGCGGTGGCCACAGCAGAAAGTCGCCTTCGCCCGTTCGTCCCTGCGTACAGGTTTCTGCCTTCATCGAGCGGTCGTCCGGACCTACCGAATACACCACGAAATGGCTCTTGTCCAGCGGAACTTCGAACCGCGGTTGCGGCTCGGGCAGCCACAGCCTGATCACATACGGACTCCGCTCATTTCCGTTCCGGTCTCTCGGCGTCTGCCTCACCGGAATGAAATACTCGACATCTCGCCCCGTGCTGCTGTAGGGATCGACATCGATCGCTTTGGTGAACGCCGGCCGACACGCGGCCAGGCTCGTCGGCAACTCCTTCTCTCGCAGGAAGTATGCATACGCCGCCATCCCCATCCGCGCCCCGCCCTGCACGGCTTCGAGTCGTCGCCGCCGCGCAAACATCTCTTGAATGCCTTCCATCCCCATGCCCACCACCGCCAGGCTCGGCCGGTTGGCCACCTTCAGGTCGAAGTGCGTCTTGCGCTGCTGCATGGGGTCGAAGGGCGACAACTCCCACCGCTTCTGCCAGTCGGTCTGCATCGCCGTGAGCGCGGCCTGATTGGGATACCAACCGGCATGACCCCCGCGGGCCTGCTCCCAGAATGCCGCCGTGCTGAAGAGCTTCAGCGGGCGATCCGCGGCCGCGACGCGGGCCATGGTGTTTGCGAACGTCTGCGGATTCGGCCCGCCTTTTTCGATAATGACGCGGCTGATAAGTTGCTGACGGGCGATAAACTCCGCCTCGGGCAGCTTGATCCGGTCCAGGTACAGCGACCGGTCGCGGAGCAGACCGACGGTGCTCACCAGGAACGACGGCTGAAAGTTGTGCTTGTCGGCGCGAAAATCGACGTAGGCAATGTCGGCCAGTCGCATCAGTGCAAGGCCCAGGAAGTCCATGCCGAAGAGCTTCTCCTGAAGAAACGGCCGGTCGCACATCTGACGGCAGAAAAATGCCCAGTTCTTGACCAGCGTCATGGCCGCGACGGGGTCGCCCGCCTCTTGCAGGCGCGAGGCCTCGATATGCACCAAGATGCCGACATGATCGAGCTTTTCGAGGTACAAAAACCGCGCCCCCGCCAGCGTCGGTGGATCGCCGAGATCGACGTACATGCCCTTGGTGACCATCGCCGGCTCGGTGGCATCAAGCCCGTAGGGAAGGCCGAACGCGAAGCCGCGCTGCGGGTCGTTTTCCTCTTTGGTCACTGTCACCAAAGCGGCGAGCACCTTCTTCTGCGGCTCGCCCTGGGCCCACGCCTTGCACTCGTCCCAGTTCGGCCCGCGATTGCCAAACAGGGCCGCGTCGGCCTGCGTCTTGACCGCGCCCGGCGGCAGCGTCATGTCGGGCAACAGCGCAAGCAGGATCTTGTCGCTGCGCTTGTCGTCGCCCACCTTGCGGACGGCCGCGTTGGCACGATCGACGAACTCGTCGCGGGCAAAGGTCGATGCGGCGGGCAGTGCCATCAGCATCGCGGCAACAAAGAGGTAGACAGTCGTGCTCAATCGCATGATTCGTCGCGGCATTTCGATCTCCGGCACCCGCGCCCGGCCACGGGAAATGGGGCCGGCGCGGGCGGCGAATGTGCAGGGCCGGGATGGTAGCATGGACCGCCGCCCTTCCGGTGCGTGGCCGTCTGGCGCAAAGAAAAATGCCCGGACGCCGCAAGGGCACCCGGGCTCAAACGCGAGAGAGGCGGTGGGGGGGGGGGCGTTCTTCGACCGGGAGGTTCCGCGGCCGGGCTGTTAGAAAGTCAATGCGTCAAACCGTTGGCCAGGCCCTCAGCCGGCCGCGCGTCGGGGTTGAAAACACTCCTCGTCGCCATCGCTGAGCAGGGCGTTGCAGTTTTCCTTGAAAAACCGGCTCGGCTGCTCGTCGGTGATCTGCGAGTTGAGCTTGCGCAGCGCCTCATCGGCGATCTGCCGCACCCGCTCGCGCGAGATGCCGATCTCGTTGGCGATCTGCTTCAGCGTGAGCGGCTCCTGACCATCGAGGCCGAACCGCAGACGCAGGATGCGGGCTTCGCGCTCGTCGATCGCGTCGAGCAGCTTTCGGATCGTGCGCAGTTCGTCGTCGCGGAAAATAAAATCCTCGGGCGGTGCGGTGCGCTCATCCGCGAGCATGTCGCCGATGTTCATCACCTCGCCGTTGTCGTCGATCGGCGCCTGCGCCGGAGCGCGAAAAGCCTTCACCGCCCGCTTGATAATCCGGATTTTCTTGAGCGGGAGCTGCATCTCCTCGGCCAGCTCTTGCAGGCCCGGCGGGCGGCCCAGCGCCCGCTCCAGCTTCTGACTGGCCTGCTTCCACTTGGCGATCAACTCGACCATGTACGCGGGCACATGAATCGGCTGCACCGCGTTGATGAGGGCCCGCTTGATCGCCTGCTTGATCCACCACGAGGCATAGGTCGAGAACCGGGCTCCCTGTGCCGGATCGAATCCCTCCACGGCCCGCAGCAACCCGACATTGCCTTCTTCGATCAGATCCTGCAAGGCCAGACCGCGACCCGCGTAGTTCTTGGCGATGGAGACCACCAGCCGCAGATTCGACCGGATCATGCGCTCCCGCGCCACCGAGCAATTATCGTTGATGATCCGCCAGCCGAGGGTCTTCTCCTCGTCCGCGGTCAACAACGCCGTCTCGTTGATTTGGCGCAGATACAACTGCAGACCCGACTGAAGCTCAGTCCGCGCCGGTGCCCTGGTAGTCTTTACGCCTCGCACAGATGTACACCCTTCCAACGGGCGAGATACCCGGCCCGGAACAACCGACAGGCCCACGGAAGCCCGCCGAACGTTGCCCATGACCGTTCGTTTCGCCGAACGCGGCGGTTTCATCGTCCAGCCGAGATTGCGCCTTGACGTTCCACCCGGAATGTGGTGGTCATAGCCCTCGCTTTCACTTGCCCATCTTCACTTCACCCGTTATTGGTCCTTTAGGGTACTGGGATAACCTTCCCGTGAACTGGAAGGCCGCCAAGCGGGCGGGTACGTTGTACATAATGGATGGGCCGACCGACCGTCCCTGCCCGACCCCGGAAAGAGCCACGATTTTGAGCGACGACCTCAGCAAGATCCTTGATGCCTGGCCCTATGAGGGTGGCAAGATCAACGTCCGCATGGTCGAGGGCGACGATGGCGAACCCAAGATCCAGCTCCGCCTTGACCTGGGCATCATGCAGCTCCGCACCAGCGGACGGCCCGATGGCCAGCGGCCGGGTGGTTTTGAGAGCCTGCTCGAGGTCCACGAGACCCGCCTGGACGAGTATGTCGCCGGGAATGGCTCGGCGGCGGGGTTTGTGCTCACCGAGGATGAGTGCCGGGAGCTTCGGGAAGAAGCCGTCCAGTACTACCACCGCTACGTCTGCCTGATGATGCTGGAGGATTACGACGGCGTGGTCCGCGACACCACCCGCAACTTGCGGGTGCTGGATCTGTGCAGCAAGTATTCCGAAACCGAGGGTGACCGCACGGTCTTGGAGCAGTTTCGCCCATACATCACCATGATGCGAGCCCGGGCCCACGCGAGCCAGGCGCTCAAGGACAACGAACCCAAGGCCGCCATCCACGCGATCGACCAGGGCCTGGAAGCCCTGCGGCAGTATTTTTCCGACATGGACCAGCCCGACATGTACGATGAATCGAACGAAGTCCAGGTGCTCAAAGGCATGCGCGAGTCGCTGACCCCCAAGCTCCCCGCCAGCCAGGGCTCCGACCTCAAGTCGCGCCTCACGCAGGCGATCAAGTCGGAGAACTACGAACTGGCCGCGATGCTGCGGGATGAGATCAAGTCGCTGGAGTTGAAGAAGCAGGAAAAGTAAGACAGCCAAGAGGAGAACACCAAATCAGCGAGGTCGCCCCCTCACTGTGACTTGGTTCTATCGGCTGCTTCGCTGATTTGGTGTTTTCACCCAATCTCCACCAACCGCCGCGCCAGCCGCTCCATCACCTGCTTGGCCATGTCCTGTGCCGTCACCACTTCCTCTACACACACATAGTCCGCCCCCATCTCCGTGGCCGCGATCGCACGGCTCAAGTACGTCGTCCGTGCCGCGATGAACACCGACGACGACATCTCACGAATCGTCCGGCACGCCCGCAGCACCGACTCGTCATCCGGGATCGTGATGATCACCGCGGCCGCACCACGCACGCCCGCCGATTCCAGCACGTCCGGGTTCGCGATGTCGCCGAAGATGAAGCTGCGCCCGAGTTTCTGCTGGCGCACAACGGTTTCTGGGTTGAGCTCGATCACCACATAGGGAATGCCGGCCGCGGCGAAGTGCTCGGCCAGGTTGCGACCCACCACGCCGAATCCGGCGATGATCACCGGGCGATGCGGATAGGGCAGGGGATTGTCGTGGTGGTGCGCCTCGGGCGCGCCCGAAGCCGCACCTGGAGGGCGAGCCCCCGGCACCGGCTCGTGCAGCGCCGGATTGGTGATCCACCTTGCCGGGGGAATGCCCGCGAGCCGCGGCTGCAACCGCTTGGCCAGTTCGTACAGCGGTGTCGTCAGGATCAGCGTCACCACCACCACCGCGATCAGGATCGAGATGGCGTTCGGCCCGATCAGGTTCTGCGTCGCGGCCTCATCGAGAATCACCAGGCTGAACTCGCCGGCCTGAGCCAGCAGCAGGCCCGTCAACAGCGCGATCGGTGCCGTCGCCCCGCTGCCCCATGTCACCCCGGCGACAACCGCGCCTTTCACCACGACCACCATCGCCACCGCCATCGCGACGATGTACCACCCGTCGATGGCCGCCCGCACATCCATCTTGATGCCGACCGCCGTGAAGAACACCGCCATGAACAGGTCGCGCATGGGCGAGAGCTGTCCGGCCAGTTGC